>Ga0272446_1002173_pt1 | contig 27297 bp, 20 predicted proteins | sample YNPCB0061_FD_194587 | JGI IMG/M metagenome (GOLD analysis project Ga0272446, IMG submission 194587) | Hot spring microbial mat communities from Yellowstone National Park, WY, United States - YNP-CB-006-1 | ecosystem: Environmental > Aquatic > Thermal springs > Hot (42-90C) > Sediment | place...
TTTCGCGCCTGGCCACCGGGCTTAGAAGCCTGGGTGTGCAAAAAGGCGACCGGATCATCATTTACATGCCCCTGACCCTCGAGGGCGTTATGGCTATGCTGGCCTGTGCCCGCATTGGGGCCATCCACTCGGTGGTCTATGCCGGGCTGGGGGTTTCGGCGCTACGGGAGCGCATCATGGACGCCGGGGCCCGGCTGGTGATTGCCGGGGACGTAAGCTACCGCCGGGGGAAGACAGTGAACCTCGAGGCCATCGTGCTCCAGGCCATAGAAGACCTGGACGTGCACACGGTCTGGTTCTGCCGCAGCAAAGCAGTTCCAGAGGGGCCCCGCTTCCACGATTTCAACCAGCTGCTCTGGTCGCACAAACCCGAAGCCGAGGCCGTGCCGCTCGACAGCGAACACCCGCTGTTCATCCTCTACACCTCGGGCTCCACCGGCAAACCCAAGGGCGTGGTGCACGTGCACGGTGGCTACATGGTGGGCACGGCCTACCACCTGCGCTCTTTTTTCGACGTGAAGGACAACGATATCTTCTGGGCCACCTCGGACATCGGCTGGATTGTGGGGCATAGCTACATCGTGTATGCCCCTTTGCTGGAAGGCCTCACCAGCGTGTTGCGGGAGGGTGCCCCCGACTACCCCAACCCGGCGGCCATCTGGCAGGCGGTCGAGCGCTACCGGGTCAACGTGATGTTTACCGCCCCCACCGCCGTCCGGATGTTCATGAAGTTTGGGCCCGAGTGGCCCGCCCGGCACGACCTCTCCTCGCTGCGCTTCATTGGCGTGGCAGGCGAACCCCTCAACCCCGAGGCCTGGCAGTGGGCTGCCCAGCACCTCATGGACGGGGGACGGCGCGGCTTTGTGGCCGACAACTGGTGGCAGACCGAGCTTGGCGGCCCCACCCTGGGTACCCCCCTCACCCTGGAGGGCCGACCTGGCTTTGTGGGGGTGCCCCTACCCGGCGTAGAAGCCAAAGTAGTGGATGCCGACGGCAACGAAGTAGCCCCCGGCACGGGAGGCTTACTGGCCCTGGGACGCCCCTTCCCGCACATGATGCGCACCGTCTGGGGCAATCACGCCCGCTACACCCAGTACTGGACGGAAATCCCCGGTAACCTCTACGCCGCCGGCGACGTAGCCAGCAAAACCGCCGAGGGCTACTTTACGGTGCTGGGCCGGGCCGACGACGTGCTCAACGTAGCCGGACACCGCATTGGCACCGCGGATGTGGAAAGCGCTCTGGTCTCGCACCCCGCGGTAGCCGAGGCGGCTGTTATTGGCGTGCCTGACCCCATCAAGGGCGAAAACATCAAGGCTTTTGTGGTGTTGCGCATAGGTCACGAAAAAAGCGAGGCCCTCAAAAATGAAATCGTGCAGCACGTGCGGCTCGAGCTTGGCCCCATCGCCACCCCTGGTGAGCTGGTATTTCTGGACAAGCTCCCCAAAACCCGCAGCGGAAAAATCCTGCGAAGGCTGCTCAAAGCCCAGGAGATGGGACGCGACCCCGGTGACCTGAGCACGCTCGAGGAATAAGAAACGCTTATTCAGGCAAAGGGTGTATTTATGATTTTCGCCCAATGCAGGCTGTGAGTTCTGAACCCCAAGCGATGATCAAACGCTGAATGTACACGTCTGCAACAGCTTTCCCACAGGGTCGGCGCAAGGTTCAAATTCTCATAAAACAAACGATTGCGCTGCTTTTCGCAGATATACAAAAACAGCAAATTTCTTGCCAGGACACAATTTCGGTGTTAGATTCATGGCGCAAGTCTGAAATGCGCTACAGCACCCACCTAAACTACGCTGGTGGCTCGACTTGTGTTATATGGAGGTAGGCATGGATAAAGCAAAGGCCGAGGCGTACTGGAAGGCCAACATCAGCCTGATCCGTAACCTGCTCATCGTCTGGGCATTGGTTTCTTACGGCTTCGGGATTTTGTTGGTTCAGCCGCTGAACAACATCAAGCTCGGAGCGGTTCCGCTGGGCTTCTGGTTTGCCCACCAAGGCTCCATCATCATCTTCGTAATCTTGATCTTCATCTACGTTTCGCAGATGAACAAGATCGACCAGCAGTTCGACGTCCACGAATAGGAGGAGCCCAATGAGCGTAGAACTCTGGACCTGGATCATAGTGCTCCTGACTTTCGGCTTGTATGTAGGCATTGGAATCTGGGCGCGGGTACGCGAAACCGAAGGCTTTTACGTAGCCGGACGCGGGGTACCTCCCATCGCCAACGGCATGGCCACCGCCGCCGATTGGATGAGTGCGGCCAGCTTTATCTCGATGGCCGGCCTGATCTCCACCCTGGGCTACGACGGCACCATCTACCTGATGGGCTGGACTGGCGGCTATGTGCTGCTGGCCTTGCTGCTGGCCCCATACCTGCGCAAGTTCGGCAAGTTTACCGTACCGGACTTCGTAGGTGACCGCTATTACTCCCAGACGGCGCGGGTGGTGGCGGTGATTGCAGCGGTGTTCGTCTCGTTTGTGTACGTCATCCCCCAGCTGGTCGGGGTGGGTACAGTCTTCGCTCGCTACCTGGGTGTGCCCAGCGTTACTGGTCTGTGGATTGGGGTAGCGGTAACGGCTATGTTCGCGGTGATTGGGGGCATGAAAGGCATTACCTGGACCCAGGCCGCACAGTATACGGTTCTGATCATCGCCTACTTGATCCCGGCTTTTGCCATCTCCAGCATCCTCACCGGTAACCCTATCCCCCAGCTGGCCCTCACCTTTAGCGATATCACCACCCGCCTCAATCAGCTACAGGTAGATTTGGGCTTTACCCAGTACACCCAGCCGTTCCAGCGCTTCGACATGCTGAACATATTCTTGATTACAGCATGTCTGATGTTTGGTACGGCTGGTTTGCCCCACGTGATCATCCGCTTCTACACCGTACCCACGGTCAAGGACGCACGCGCCTCTGCCGGTTGGGCGTTGCTCTTCATCGCTCTGCTCTACACCACCGCACCGGCCATCTCGGTCTTTGCCCGCTACAACCTGATCAACACCTTGCACGGCAAAACCTTCGAAGAAGTGCGACAGATTGACTGGGTGGCCAAGTGGGAGAAAACCGGCCTGCTGCGCTTTGTAGACAAGGATAACAACGGCATCATTACCATTGCCAAGGGCAACGCCTTCAAGTTCATCCCGGGCACCACCCGCCCCGATGTCAACAACCCCGACACCACCAGCGCCAACGAGGTTTTCATCAACAACGACATCATCGTGCTCTCCACCCCCGAGGTTGCCAAGCTAGCCCCCTTCATCATCGCCCTGGTGGCAGCGGGCGGTCTGGCCGCGGCCCTCTCTACGGCCTCCGGCCTGCTGATCGTAATCTCCTCGGCGCTCTCGCACGACCTGTACTACCGCATCATCAACCCACGGGCCACCGAGGGTCAGCGGCTGCTGGTAGCCCGTGTAGGCATTTTGCTGGCAGTGCTCATCGCAGGTTATTTTGGGCAAAACCCGCCCGGATTTATTGCCCAGTTGGTCGCTTTTGCCTTCGGGCTAGCAGCCAGCAGTTTCTTCCCTGCCATCCTGTTGGGCATCTTCGATAAGCGCACCACCCGCGAGGGGGCCATCACTGGGATGGTGGTGGGGCTGGTCTTCACGGCGTTCTACATCATCGGGGTGAGCTACTTTGGCATGCCCCGCTGGTTCCTGGGTGTGAGCCCCGAGGGCATCGGCACGGTGGGGATGCTGCTCAACTTTGTGATTACCTATTTCGTTTCACGTATGACCCCCGAGCCGCCCAAAGAAGTACAGGAGCTGGTGGAGTCGGTGCGGATTCCGCGCGGTGCCAAGGACGCACACTACCACTGATCCAAATCCTTGGGGTGGGCAGAAGCCCACCCCACTTTTTTTCGGTAATATCGTGTTATGGCCACCAATAAAAACCTGGAACCAGTCAAAAAAAGCAATGTTTTTGTACCCGCCGATCTAAGCCTGCGCTTGCTGCGACTTCTGGTGGGAATTTCCGCTTTCTTGTTTTTGTTTTATGCGCTGGGCCATTATCTGACCGGTTGGCCCTTTCCCACTCCTTTTGACCTGTTGCGAATCGCTACGGCGGTGGTGCTGGGAGGGCTCCTGGGACTCATTTTTTCCCGTTTCTGGCCCTTGCCGCCCAAACCTGGTTTTGAACGGATTTTTCGGGTCTTTTTCTTGTTGCTTCCGGCCTTGCTTTTTGGGTATGCCCTGCAGGTAATTTCAGGTGCCAACCAGGCTTTGAGCCTCATTTTGCCACTTTCGGCCTGGCTGGGCTCCGGTTTGATTATTCGACTGCCAGACGAGGGGCAAAACTCCCCGGCAAAGTCGGCAAAATAGGCTTGTGAATCCGGTTGATTTTATTCGTGAGCATGCCCCCTTCCACCTGTTGCCCCCAGAAGCCCTGGGCCAGGTGGAGCGGGGTCTGGAGATAACCTTTTATCCCAAGGGCAGCAAGGTATTGGAGCGCAACGGGCCCAAAAGCCAGCATCTGTACATGATTCGAAAGGGTCTGGCCCGTCTCGAGCGCGATGGTCAAGCTATGGTTCATCTGGAAGAGGGGGACATTTTTGGCTATCCCTCCCTCATCGCACAAGACACACCGGCCTTCGATGTGATTGCCGAGGAAGACCTGCTGGTCTACCGCTGGCCTGAAAAGGTCTTCCATAAGCTAATGGAGTATCGCCCGTTTGCCGAGTTTTTTACCAAGGGCCTGGCGGAGCGCTTGCGTCTGGTAACGCAGCGCGAGGGCCTCGAGCTGACCGGCATTGACCTCAGCCTGCCCGTGGGCGAGCTGATAACCCGGCCGCCGGTATTTGTAGCGCGCAATGCCACGGTGCAAAAAGCCGCAGAAGTCATGCGTGAACACCAGATCAGCTCAGTGCTGGTCGAGGGCAGCCCCATGGGCATCCTGACCGACCGCGACCTACGCAACCGGGTGCTGGCCGTGGGGAAAGGCCCCGATACCCCTTTGCTTGAGGTGATGAGCGCCCCGGCCAAAACCCTGCCCGCCAGCACGCCCTTATTTGAAGCCCTCTCCTTTATGGTGGCCCAGGGCATTCACCACCTGCCGCTCGAGCAGGACGGCAAGGTGGTGGGCGTGATAACCGATACCGTTTTCATGCGGCAGCAGGCCAGAAGCCCGCTTCACCTGCTGCGGCGGCTCGAGCGAACCCGCAGCCTGGATGACCTGAAAGGCTATGCCCAAGAGCTGAGCGGCATCGCCGAGTCGCTGCTGGCGGGGGGCCTGGGGGCCAGCGAAATTGGCCGCAGTGTCAGCTCGCTCAACGATCAGTTAATTCACATCTTGCTTCAGATGGCCGAAGAGCGCCTGGGTGCGCCCCCTACGCCTTACGCCTGGATTGTCTTCGGTTCCGAAGGGCGCATGGAACAGGCCTTGCTCACCGACCAGGACAATGCCCTGGCCTATGCCGAGGAAAGCCCCGAAGCGAGGCGCTACTTTGCCGAGCTAGCCGAGTATGTGGTGGGCGGCCTGATTCAGGCTGGCTTTCCTCCCTGCCCTGGCGGTTATATGGCCACCCACTGGCACAAACCCATCTCCGAGTGGCAAAAACTCTTCCAGCACTGGGTCGAGACCCCCACCCCGCAGGAGTTGCTCGAGGCCCAGATTTTCTTCGATTTCCGCAAGGTTCACGGCGAGCTTTCGCTAGAAGCCCTGGACAAAATAGTGGCTACCAGCGGTGAGCAGGGAATCTTTTTGGCGCACCTGGCCCGGGCTTCTTTGCAGTTTCGGCCCCCCATCGGTTTTCTCCGTCGAATTAAGGAAGAAGACGGTGGCGTGGATATCAAGAAGGGGGGTATCGCCCCCATCGTCAGCCTGGCCCGCGTATATGCCCTGGAAGCAGGCAGCCTCGCCAAAGGAACCGTTGAGCGCCTAAGGGCCGCAGCCCACAAGAACAAGCTGAGCCAGGAAGGGGCCGAGACCCTCATTGAAGCCTTCGGTTTTCTGATGCGCTTAAGGCTGCGTCAGCAGCTCGCGAGCATACGGCAGGGACTTCCCCCTAGCAACAAGATTCAACTGGATAACCTTTCCTCGCTCGAGCGCCGTCACCTCAAGGAAGCCTTTTTACAGATCCGCCAAATGCAGGAGTCCATGAGCCTCCGCTTCCAAACAGACCGGCTGGGCTAGTAGCGCCAGCACCTGACAACCCCTCTATGAACCTGTGGCCTTTTCGCAAAAGCCCCCCTTGGAACGAGGTTCACTACTGGGCTTTGGACCTGGAAACCAGCGGGCTGAACCCTTCTGATCAGATTCTATCGGTGGGGATGGTTCCCATCCGAAACGGGGTTATCGAGTTCGGTGCACACTTTTATAGCCTGGTGAGGCCAGCACACCCCGAGGCCCTTTCGACCGAGGGTATCAAGGCCCATCACATCCTGCCTTGCGAGCTGGAGACTGCACCGCCCCTACCCGAAGTGCTTGAGGAAATACAACGACGCATCGGCCAGGACGTGCTGCTTTTGCACTTTAGCTCGGTAGATTTGGGGTTTCTGCGGCAAAGCTATAAGGCCCTGGGGCGACCCTGGATAAAACCCGTGGTGGTGGACACCGCAGTGCTGCTGACCAGACTGAGCGAACGACGGCGGCGGCTCGAGCCCCACAGCAAGCCCTATCCCAGTGGGCTGGGAGCGGCCCGGGCCCTGTTCGGCCTGCCCCCCCACCTCGAGCACCATGCCCTGTGGGACGCCCTGGCAACAGCCGAGCTGTTTCTGATGCTGCGGCACCAACTACAAGCACAAACCCTGCGCCAGCTCGTATGAACCCCGCCTGAATCGTTCCGCTAGGGATTGTTGGAGCACCATTGTATTTCAGGCTGTTGCTACACGCGCTTCAGGCGGGAGCCCCAGAAAAAGAACAAATCGAAGACATCCCTTATCACCTGATTTTCCGAAAAGCCTGAGCCAAACGACCAAAATTGGGCCAGCGGAAACCGCACTCTGCAAAACCCTACAGCACATCGCGGGTGGTGCCTCGAGTTCGGTAGTTAATCCAGCTTTTCCTCAGGCGCAAAGCCTTTTTAACAGGCCCATAAAGGGGCGACAGGGCCACATCATAGGACGGGAATCGCACCCGCTGCCCACCAAAACCTTCTTTGAAGGCGTCGATGCCAGCGGCATGGCTGCCTTCGGTCTGGCGTGGCACACCCCATAGGTCGTAGATGCGGTAACCCTTCTCGATGCCCCACTGCATGGCTCCCCAGTGCATGCCATTGGGGGCCTTAGCGTTGGAGTTCTCGCGGCTGCTTCCGCCATAGAGGTAGTCCACCTTTCCCGCGAAGGCCACAAACAAGCCGGCTGCCAGGGCCCTGCCCTGCAAGCGGGCGATGGAAATAAAAGCCTCTCCCAGAGGCTGGTTCATCTCGCGCAAAACGGTCTGATAGTAGACTTTGGCATGTTGCAGGAGCCTGGCCCGGCGGTTGGTCTCCTCGAACAACTGCCAGAACTCCTCGAAGGCCTCCATGCCCTCGATGCTGGTAACCACGCGCTTTTCGGCCAGCTTGGTGTTGCGCCGGTGCATGTTGTCCATCTGTGCCAGCAGGCCTTCGCGGCCCTGCCTCAGGTCGAGCCAGATGGAGTATTCGGGTTGAATGGTCTCTTCGATGTGGGCCTGGGGGAACTCTTTAACTGGCTGGCTAGCAGGAATTCCAACTTCGGGCTCGAGCTTCAGATACACCGCCCCATTTGCTTTTTGCTTCAGGGCCTCGACCACCCTGGGCAGGTCGTCCAGCTCCCGCAGGGCCGGCCCACGGGGGGCATAAAGCATCGAGAGTGGCCCCCCCAACCGCCGCCGAAAAAGCTGGGCCGCTGCAATTAGCTGCTCACCATCAAATACCGCCCAGCGCTCCGGCTGCCAGCCCGAAAGTTTTTTGACCTCACCCCAGCCCCACGACTGTAAAGCGCTGGCAATAGGCAACGATGACACCATCTGGTTCCAGATGGCAGCCTGGGAAATGGGTTCCAATCTCAACACAGGCTACCATTATGCCCCACAAAAGGGGCGGATGGACAACGGTCGTGTTTTCTGCCGCAGCAGCTCTGATATAGCCCACCCCGGAGCGCTCCGTTTCCACCACACCCTTTATGTGGGGTCGGCAAAAACCTATACTGAGCTAAGTTATGCGTATTGCTTTCCAGGGAACCGAGGGTGCCTACAGCGAAGAAGCCTCACTCAAAGCCTTCCCAAATGCCCAGACCATTGGCCTGCCCACCTTTCATCAGGTATTTTCGGCGGTATCCAATCACGAAGTAGACCTGGGGGTGGTTCCGGTAGAAAACACCACTGCCGGCATCATCAACCAGACCTACGATCTGCTGCTCGAAACCGACCTGCATGTGGTCGGCGAGCTGGTGCTGAAGGTCGACCACTGCCTGCTGGCCCCGCCGGGAACCCGTCTGGAAGAGATTCGCAAGGTCAAGAGCCACCCCCAGGGCCTGGCCCAGTGCGACGGCTTTATTGCCCGCTACAAGCTCGAGGCCGAACCCGTCTACGACACCGCCGGAGCCGCCCGCGAGCTGGCCGAGCACCCCCAGCCCGGCCTGGCCGCCATTGCCAGCCGGCGCGCCGCCGAACGCTACGGCCTGGCAGTGCTGGCCGAGGGCATTCAGGACTTTATTGGCAACTACACCCGCTTCTTTGTGCTTTCGCGGGAAGATTTGCCCCGCCAGGAAGGCCCGTACAAAACCTCGGTGGTTTTTACCACCCGCCACCGACCGGGCGAGTTACTGGCTGCCTTACAGGCTTTTGCCGACCAGGGCATCAACCTGACCAAGCTCGAGTCACGTCCGCGCCGCGACCCCGACCGCCCTTTCTCCCCTATTTTCTATGCCGACTTCGAGGGCCACGCCGAAGACCCAGGGCCTTCCCAGGCTTTGCTAACCCTTTTGCGTCGGGCCTCGTTTGTCAAGGTGCTGGGCTCATACCCCGCCGTAACCAGCTGGGGCCTCCTCAAGGAGCCATAAAACAGGCGCCCCTCCTGTGGGCGCCTGGCAAAAACAGCTTGTTAACCTCCTGCTGGGGCTTACGTTTGAGGAGCCGCAGGTTTCAGGTGGGGTTCATACCAGATTCGGTTAGTTCGTCACCGTTCGGTGACGAACTAACCCGACCGAAGGGAGTGCTCTTGGCTTGGGGCTAAGTTGCGCCAGGGTAGATTGGCAAAATCCGCGGAATGAGTCTATGCGTACCTGGCGCAATTCCTAAAGCGATCTTTCGGAACAGCATCTTGCATTTCAACTATGCAGACACTTAGCGGAAAGTAGCTCCAAGCAATACGCGCCCATACGGAGAACCGTTAAAGGGGAAAATGCTCTGGCCCCCAATAAACAGACCTGTATCGCGGTCGAGGGCAAACTCGAGCCCAGCGTCCAGGGTCAGGGCAAAGTTGGCATTGGGCAAGCGCAGGCCCAGGCCGCCGCCAAAGTAAGGCTTGATGCCCCGTAGATCCCGGTCAAACTGGCCCAGGTCGGGCTTAAAAAGCACCTCACCCCCGATCAGGAAGGCGGGCCCCTGAAAAATCACATCGCCGTAGATCAGGGCCACCAGGTCACGCTGAAGGTTGGCCTCGAGGCCAATCCCCAGGGCCGGCGAGGGCACCGAGATACGAAGCTGGAAAGACCTTTGGGCAAAGCCTGTAGAGGCAAACGCCAGCAACAACAAGGCTATCAGAACAGGTAAACGTTTCATGACACACACCTCTGCTTTTGAGGTTTCAAACCTCACAGGCGATACCATAGCCCAGCCTGGCCTAAATGACCAGTGGCCTAGCTCTCACGCTACGCTAAGGGCCTGCCCTTACAGTATGGCGCGTATGAAGCGATTTTCACTGTTTGTGCCAATCCTGGCCGGATTACTCTTAAGCAGCCTGCTGGTGGCACAAACCCAGCCCACAGCCAACAAAATTGGCTACCTCAACGCCAGGGCTGTGGTAGAAGCCCATCCCCAGTTTGCTAAGGTGAAGGAAATTCAAACCAAAGCCGAAGCGGAACTCAAGCCCCTTCGCGAGCAGTTACAGTCCCTGGACACCAAACTTCGTGCTGGCAACGCAACCGCCCAGGAACAGCAAGCCTACCGTACCGCGGCCCAGAACCTGGAAGCGGCAGGCCAGAAGTGGACCGAGCAGCAAAACGCCGTCCTACGGCCCATCACAGAGGATATTGACAAGGTTATTAGCAAGGTGGCCAAGGAGCAAGGTTTTGCTATTGTGTTGGATCAGGAGGTTGCCGCCAGCAGTGGCCTGGTTGTTTATGCCGCCCAGGAGCTCGATCTGACCCAGGCCATCGTGCGGGCCTTACCCAGATAACGGAGAAAACATATGAACAAGAACTGGTTGTTTGCTGTGGCACTTCTAAGCTTGCTGCTGGGTGGCTCCCTCATCGCGCAAAACCGCCCCACACCGAACCGCATTGGCTATGTGGATGCCGAGAAGGTGGTGCAAGCCCACAAGGACTTCAAAAAGGTGCAGGACATCCGCAATCAGGCCGAGCGTGAATTAAAGCCCATCCGCGACCAGCTTCAACCCCTCGAGGCCAAGCTGCGGGCCGGAAACGCCACCGCCAAAGAGCAGCAGGATTACCGCGTGCTGGCCCAAAGCCTGCAAGAAGCGGGCAAGAAATGGACCGACCGCACCAACGCTGCCCTGAAGCCGATCACTGAAGAAATTGACCAGGTCATCGCCCGGGTGGCCCAGCAGCAGGGCTTTGCCATGGTATTTGATAAGAAGGTGGCGGCCACCAGTGGTCTGGTTGTTTATGCTGCCGACGAACTCGAGATCACCGATGCCGTGATCAAAGCCCTCCCCAAGTAAGCTATACCTCGCAGGCCACAGGTTGCTATAAAGCACCTGCGGCCTGTAGCGTTGAGCAAGCTGATATACCGCCAACCACCAGAAATATAGCGTCTGCAACGCAACCCTTGTGCGCCCGGGCAATATGTTAGAATCGTAAGCGATGGCGAAGGGCAAATCCAAAGCAGGTAAAGCAGGCAAAGCCTCCCCCACGGAACGCAAGCGCGACCTCGAGGCTTTCGCTTTGCTGGTAATGGGGCTGGCAGCGCTGCTGGCTGCCGCCATCTATTTTGGCTCCAATCTGGCTGGGCAGGTAGGCAGCAGTATTCAGGGGTTTTTCTGGGGCAACCTGGGGTATCTGGCCTGGCTTATTCCCCCAACGCTGGCCTTGCTTAGCGTGTGGCTGCTGCTGGATCGGCCTCTGGGCGGTTTTGCCAGAACCACCGCCCTGGTATCGCTGGCAGGTGTAATCACCCTGCCACTGGTGGCCCATCTCTCCAGGCCTTCCGGGGGGCTGCTGGGCAGCAGCCTGCACGGTTTGTTGGTGGGCAATTTAGGCAATTTCGGCCTGCTCATTCCCCTGCTGGCCCTCAGTTTGGTGGCCGACCTGGCGCTAAACCAGAAGCCTGGTTTCCTCCTCAGCAAGGGTTTTCGGCGCGTCGTGCTGGCAGGCAGGCGTTTGTACCAGGCCTTTCGCCTTTCCCAGGCGGCCAATCGGCTGCTTCAGGAGGTTCGGGCTCTGGCTATGCGCTACCCCGAACACAAGGCCTTGCTAACCCTACAAACAGACCTCGAGGCTTTTCGCCGCAATCCCCAAGACCGCGAGGCCATCGAGGGGCTGGCCCGGTTGCTGAACGACTTTAAAACCGAACGCAGCAAAGAGTTAGCGGGTAAGCTGGCCGCCGAGGCGCGTCCCCTTGCGGAACGCCTCGAGCGCCTGGCTGCTGCGCTGGCTGCGCCGCTACAAGGCGATGGTCTGGCCCAGACCTTGGAGGAACGCCGCGCAGCCCTGCTGCTGGAGATTGGCGCGCTGCTTAGCAAAACCCAGACCCTCACCCGCCAGGCCGAGGCTGCCGCCAAAGTGCTGGCCAGCCCCAGCACGGCACGGGTTTTGCTAACGCTCTTAGACGAGCACCAAAACCGCCTGGCGGCCTGGCAGGAATGCGAAGCCCTTACACGGAACCTGGAACAGCGGGTAGACGGCTGGCTGCGCTGGGAAGAGTGGGTGGAGTCTGCGCCGCTGGAAGCCCATCCGGCTGGGCTACGGGTTTTGCTGGAAAAGGGCCTGCAGGCCGAACCACCCGCCTTCGAGGTGGCAACGGCCAGGCCCCCCGCCGAGCCGACCTTCGACTTCGATCTGATCTTCCCCGAACCCGACAGGGTGCAGACTGCCGGCAAAACGGCTGCGCCGGAAAACCCCATAAGCAAGAGCACAAGCACCCCCGTTTCTTCCGCTTCGGCCAGGTCTTCGACCGCCCTAAGGCTGCCAGGCTTCGATCTACTTGATCCCCCCGAGCCTCCTCGCTTCGACCCCAAGATTCTGGAATACAACACCCAGCGGCAGGTTGAGCTCATCAACAACACGCTGAAGCATCACGGGGTGGAGGCCCGGGTGGTGAGCTGGTCCCGCGGGCCCACGGTTACGCGTTTCGAGCTCGAGCCCGCCCCCGGTGAAAAAATCAGCCGGGTGCAGAACCTCCACAACGACCTGGCCCTGGCCCTGGCCGCCGGCTCGGTGCGTATCGAGGCACCCATCCCGGGCAAAAGCGTGATTGGCCTCGAGGTGCCCAACACCGAGCGTGAGCTGGTGCGCTACAGCGAGGCCATCCAGTCCAGCGCCTTTACCCGCAGCAAAGACACCCTGCCGATGGTACTGGGCAAGAGCATCGACGGCGAAGTCTGGGTGAGGGATCTGGCCCGCATGCCGCACCTGCTGATTGCCGGCTCTACTGGCTCGGGTAAGTCGGTGGCGGTCAATACCCTCATCACCAGCCTGCTCTTCAAGTACCTAGCCACCGAGCTGCGCTTCTTGATGATTGACCCCAAGATGGTGGAGCTTACGCCCTACGAGGGCATCCCCCACCTGGTGCGGCCGGTGGTGACCAACCCCGCCGACGCCGCCGGGGTACTCCTGGGCGCAGTAGCCCACATGGAGCGGCGCTACAAGATGATGAGCCAGGTGGGCGCGCGCAACCTCGAGCAGTTCAACCAAAAGATGCGGGCCGCAGGCGAGGCCACCCTGCCCTATCTGGTCATCGTGATTGATGAGCTGGCCGACCTGATGATTACCGCCCCCAAGGAAGTGGAACAGGCCATTTTGCGCCTGGCCCAGATGGCCCGCGCCACCGGGATGCACCTGATCCTGGCTACCCAGCGCCCCTCGGTGGACATCCTGACCTCGCTCATCAAGGTTAATATCCCCGCCCGGATGGCCTTCGCGGTCTCGTCGGGCTTCGATTCCCGCACCATCCTGGATACCTACGGGGCCGAGCGGCTGGTAGGGCAGGGCGATATGCTCTTCCACCAGCCGGGTCTGCCCAAGCCAGTGCGCCTGCAAGGCCCCTTCCTATCCGAGACCGAGGTGCACCGCATCGCCGCCTTCTTGCGCGAACAGAGCTTCGAGGACGCCTTCGTGGTGCAGTACGGCAGCGATTTTGAAGGCCCCCTGAACCTGGGCGGGGGCGGGGGGGCCGATGCGGGTGAGATCGACTTTGGCGACCCCCTGCTCAAGAAAGCCGCCGAGATTGTGATTGAGGAGGGCTACGCCTCAGTCTCGAGGCTTCAGCGCCGACTCTCGGTGGGGCACGCCCGCGCCGGCAAGCTGGTAGACGCCCTCGAGGCCATGGGCATCGTGGGGCCGCACCAGGGCAGCAAGCCCAGGGATGTGCTGATTACCCGCGACCAGCTACCGGAGTACTTTGGCGGAGGATAGCCACAATACGTTATGGTGCCTCGAGCTACACCGTTACAAATGTCTTTGATTTGTTCTTTTTCTGGGGCCCCCGCCTGAAGCGCAGCAGCAACAGCTCGAAAAACGATGGTACTTCAACCCGTCCCTAACGGAACGATTCAGGCGGGGTTGATATCACGCCTTGCCAAAACCTACGGCCCCACATATAGCGTCCCCAGGTCGAGGGTGCTTCGGCCACTCACCTGCACCAGGCGTTCCACCCTGGGCTCGCCGTTATCGCATAGACCATTACCCGAGTCGTCGCGGCAGGCGGTCACCAGGTAGCTTCCCGGCACCAGATGGGTTTGAAACTGCCCATTCACCACCGGAACCTGCCTGGAGCTGGGACCACTGAAGCTGACTACAAAATCGCCTTTGGGCAAGGTCCAGGCAAAAGCGCCCGGCAGGTTAAGCAGGCCATGCCCATAGGCATCGTCGCGGCCAGGAGCGCCCAGGTCGGTCAGGTTGGCGCGAAGCAGGTTCCAGGCCTCGCTGGCCGTGCTGGCCCGGCCACCCGACAACAACATGGCCAGGGCTGCCGCTACCTGGGGGGTGGCCTGGGAAGTGCCCATGTAGAAAGTGTAGTTGGGCTCGTTACGTTCAAAGTTCCAGGTTGTGGAGAGGATGCCACCGCCCGATTGGGTGGTGTTGCCTCCCGGGGCTGCAACATCTACTCTGCTATTTTGTTGGCTATAGAAGGTCACTTGATTGTTCTGATCGGTGGCCGCAACTGAGATAGCCCCTGGGCAAGAAGCTGGATAGACCATCGCACCAGGACTCCGGTTCTGAAAATTACCGGCAGCTGCCACTACCAGCACCCCCCGCGCAACCACATCCGCCACCGCCTCGCACATTATGTGAGAGAAGTTTGGCGCACCCAGCGAAAGATTGATGACCTGCACAGGCCGGGGGTTGAGCAGCGTCTGGCCGGCTTTCTGCACCGGAATGCCCGCAGCATAGCGGATGGCCAGGGCCACGTCCTCGAAAGTACCATTGCCACTCGGGTCTAATACCCGCAGCGGCAGCACCTTGATGGGGGCATTGTAGGCCATCCCGACGATGCCCGAGTCGGTGCAGGTGGGGCAGGCCGGCGTAAAGGTACCGCTGGTCGCCACCATAATGCCGGTTACGTGGGTTCCGTGGCTGCCCCCGGTCGGGGCCTGCTGGTCGCACGGGTCGGTGGGGTCGGTGTCGCCGGGGTTGTCGGGGACGGGGGAACCACAGGGGCCGTCGGGAGGCGCGGCATCGCCCACAAAATCGTAGGCGCCTTCCCCGGGCTGCCAGAGCTTACCTGCAAGGTCGGGGTGGTCGTAGCGCACCCCGGTATCCACCACCGCTACCGTGATGGGGTTTGGGTAGGTTTGCAGGTACGTAAAGCGTGCGCCGGTGGTGCGCAGGTACCACTGCTGGGGGTAAAACTGGTCGGTGGGCTCGCCCTGGGCCGTTACGATGCCGTTTATTTCGGCCCACTCCACGCTGGGGTCGAGGCGCAGACGCTGCAACAACGCCGCTGGGCTCGAGGTAGAAAGCTTAGTTACACGGCCCACCTGGTCGTGCGAGAGCACCCGGACTCCCTGGGGCAAGGCCACTGCCCGCAGGTCTCGGCGGTACTTGACCAGGATCTCGGTTTGCTTCGCGCTTTGGGTTTCCGGCAGAGCCTGAGCGGACATTGCTCGAGTTCCCAGGCCTATGGTCTGGGCGTTGGGGGGCCCCCCCTCGGCCACCGCACCCACCACCCGCACCAGGGGCAGGCGCACTTCAACCGTGGCTTCCACGTCGCCCGAGACCATCAGGCGGCCAGTGTACTCCGGCTGGTCGGCAACCTCGCCGGCAAAATCGGCCTTGAGCTGAACCACTTTGGGGCCGATACCGCTGCTGGGGCTTACCCTGAACCAGTTGCTGAGTGCATCTACGCGCCAGGCCACGTTGGTACCCACCCGCAAGGCCAGGCTGCCCTCGAGGCCCTCCATAACCACCACGCCAGGAATGGTGTGGGCCGGGGCCAAAGCCCCCTGGGTCGAGCAGCCTGCCAGCAGCAGCAAAACCGAAAGAATATAGAGGCGCATCTACTTCACACTAGCACCGTAGAGGCATAAGTCAAGCCAGTTTTGAACAATACCAACTGGTTGCGAAGAGCGCTCTAGACACCCGCAACCGCCGTAAATCGCCTGTGTTCCAGGTAACGCTCCAGCAAAAACAACAGCAGCGCCAGGGCAAGGAGGGGCAGTTGCAGGTTCAGGGCTTTGCGGCCCTCCAGGCGGCGGAGTTCGTCGGTGCTGGCAAGCAACTGGCCTCCGCTGGCTTCCGCAAGCTGGCCCAGGTTGGCCCGGCCATCCTCCAAGCGCCACTCCGGCAGGCTGGGCAAGGCAAATCGCAAGCGCGGTTGTTCATTCTCGAAGACCACCGCCTGGCCCGTAGCTTCCTTGGGCAAGCGGGCCTCGAAGCGCAGGGGCCCGGTAGGGGCAAAGCTCTGTTCCAGCCCGCTTGCCCGCAGGCTCGGGCGTTCAAACTGGCCCTCGAGCAGCACCTTTACAAAATCGTCCTCCCGTATGGCCTGCACACGGGGGCGGGCCGGGGTCTGCGCAAGCCAGCGCACCAGCTCGGCCAGAAGGGCAGAGGCGCCTGGCCAGTCCTGCCAGGAGCGCGAAAGGTCGGTGGTCAGGGCCGCTACCCGGCCCCGCCCGCTCTCCCCCACCGCCAGTACGGCGCCCTCGCCCGAGCTGAGCAGGGTCTGGGCCCAGGGTTTGGTTCTGGCTGGCAGTATCACCCGCAGGGCAGAAGGGTTGGTGTCGCGGGTGACAGGATGTGGCCGCACCGAAACCGGGAAGTTGCCCTCGAGGGCTTCCCGCTTGAAGGCCCGCTGGGCCTCCTCGAGGAAAAAGCGGGGCAGGTCTTGCGGGCTGGGCACATCCCAGAAGCTGCCGCCGCCAGCCTGGGCCAGCTCACGCAAAAACTGGCGGTCGGCGTCAGCTCCAATCGCCACCGTGCTGGTTTTGATCTTGGGGCTGGCATCGCGGGCCGCATCGAACAGATCGGGGGTTACATCGGCGGCCAGCCCATCGGTCAGGGCGATGACCTGTTTGGATGCGGTAGGGACTTGCTCTAAAGCCTCCAGGGCCTCGAGGTAGGCCCGGCGAATCATGGTGCCTCCCCCTGCCGAGGTAGACAGCAACAGGCTCTCGGCCTCTTTGCGGCCCTGCTCGGTCATGGGCCGCGGGCGGAACAGCCAGCGCGGGCGGTCGGAGAAAATTACCACCCCGATGTAGTCCTGGGGGCGTGCCGAGCGGATTAGCTCGAGCGAACCCACCACCGCCAACCCCAGCTTGTCGGCCTCGAGCATGCTGCCCGAGACATCCAGCACCAACACGATCCCCACCCCACCTGGCTCTTCCAGCGGCTCCACCGGCAGGCTATCGGCCAGGCTGGTGCGCTCCCAGCCACCAAAAAACAATCCCCTGGGGGTGGCCGTCCACAAGAGGCTGCCGCCCTGGTTCAAAAAGCTTTGCAGGGCATCCAGCTCGGCAGCCGATAGATCCCGCGCCCCTACCCCCAGGGCCACCACCTCGGCCCGGATTGGCAGGGTAATTTCTTGCCGCTCCTCCACGGCGAAACCCTGGGCTTTGAGGTAGCGGGCCAGGGCCGCATCCCCCAGCACCCAGACCCGGGTGGCGTCGGAGGGGCTTAGCTCGAGGCGGGCTTGTTCGCTACCCAAGGAACTCTCCACCTGCGCCGTTACCACAGCAGGCCCGTCCAACTGAAAACGATACCCCAGGCTGGTGCGCCCAGGTTCAAGCTCGAGGTCGCGCTCGAGCCGCCCCGCTGGACCGTTTATGGTCAGCCTGGCCCGTATGCGCTCGGGGGACGATCCCCAATCGGGACTCGCTGGCGCTCGTGCACCAACGGACGATCCCCTATCGGGACTCGCTGGCGCTCGTGCACCAACGGACGATCCCCTATCGGGACTCGCTGGGGCTTGTGCAAAGGTGGAATCCAACACCGCCCGCACCTCGATGGTTTCACCCTTAGCAGGCAGGGCCGGGGCCAGAAGCGATAGTGAGATGTGGGGGCTGGGGGGCAGATAAATGCCATAGATGGGAATGCCTACCGGCTCGGCCTTATCCTGAAAAAGGCCATCCGAGACCAGCACAATGCGGTCTGGGTTCAGGGCCTGGGCTTTCCGCAGCGCCTCTTTAAGCAGCGTACCCTCACCCAGATCCAGCCTGCGGGCCGTGGGCGAGGCCACCTGAACCGCCCCGCTGGCAAAAGCCACGTACTGCGCGCCCGGCAGATTTAGCTGCGGTGCCACCTCCCACACCGCCGCGCGCACCGAGGGGCTTTGGTCGAGCAGCACAACAGTTCGCGCTGGCCGCACAGGCAGGCTGGGCCCCCAGAATGCCAGCAGCAGCAAGGCCATCACGGCAGCGCGAAGCCAGAACAACATGGGTTCATTATCGAGTATCCCCCTTATGCAAAAGTAAACCGCAGATACCAGACCATGACCAAGGGCCACGCATCCAATACAATTAGAACCAGTATGAACCGAGTGTTGCTGGGTGTGCGGGGCATGGAGCGACCTGAGCAAGTAGCCAAGGTATCGGGCGCGATTAGAAGACTTGAAGGTGTGCACAGCGTCCAGCCTGCCGATAAAGGGCAGCTCGAGGTCGAGTACGACCCACAGCAGCTCACCGTGATGGACTTGATCCGGGTTGTGCGGGAGCAGGGCTTTCTAGCGGGCATGCTGTAGTTCACCTGGGCGGTCCCCCAAACCAAGGGGTTTATCTGCGGCAAAAGGCCTTATACCGGATTCAAAAAGATAATCTTCAAACAAAAAGCGCTAAGAGGCTATCTTTTTGAATCCTAGAGCACTCCCTTCGGTCGGGTTAGTTCGTCACCGTTCGGTGACGAACTAACCGAATCTGGTATTACACAGTCTTTTGTCGTCGGGAATAGCAAACTCTTTTGCGAAAGCGCTATTTGCAGTTAGGCCCCCATGCAGGTAACATAGGGACGTCTGAGGCAGGGCGCACCCGCCCAGGCATGGAAACCAGCCCAAAACCAAAACGGAGCTGTCCGTTGTACACAACCCACTTTCTACATCAGGGTTGGAGTACGCTATGGTGTTTACACCAAGCCAATCGCAGTAGCCTGTACAAGTACTTACTGCGTTCAGTTTGGCGGTGCTGGGGTTATGCCTGAACCACTAGACGGCTTGTCACAAAGGAGAAACTATGGCCTACCGAGACGACTTTAAAACCCGCAAAAGCCTCTCCACCAAAATGGGTGAGGTGCATTACTTCGACATTATGGAACTCGAGCGTCAGGGCATTGCACCGGTATCCAGGCTGCCCTTTAGCATCCGGGTGATGCTAGAAAGCCTCCTGCGCAACCACGACGAGTACAAGATTACCAAAGACGACGTGGTGGCCCTGGCCAACTGGCAGCCCGACCCCGGCGAGGTCAATGTGCCGCTGATGCTGGCCCGGGTCATCCTGCAAGACTTTACCGGCGTGCCAGCGGTGGTAGACCTGGCCGCCATGCGCGATGCCGTGGCTCGCCTGGGCGGCGACCCCGAGATGATCAACCCCACCGTACCGGTAGACCTGGTGATTGACCACAGTGTGCAGGTGGACTATTTCGGTACTTCGTATGCCTTTGCCCAGAACGTGGAGCTCGAGTACAAGCGCAACGAGGAGCGCTACCGCCTGATCAAGTGGGGTCAGAACGCCCTCAAAAACTTTCGCGCCGTACCCCCCGGCACCGGCATCGTGCACCAGGTGAACCTCGAGTACCTGGCTTCGGTGGTGATGACGCAAAAAGACGAGGACGGCAAGCTGTACGCCTTCCCCGATTCTCTGGTGGGCACCGACAGCCACACCACCATGATCAACGGCCTGGGCGTGCTGGGCTGGGGGGTGGGTGGCATCGAGGCCGAGGCGGTGATGCTTGGCCAGCCCTACTACATGCTGGCCCCCAAAGTGATCGGCTTCAAGCTACTGGGCGAACTGCCTGAAGGTGCCACCGCCACCGACTTAGTGCTGCGGGTAACCGAGATGATTCGCAAGCACGGGGCGGTGGGCAAGTTCGTGGAGTTCTATGGCCCCGGCGTGTCCAAACTCTCGCTGGCCGACCGCGCCACCATTGCCAACATGTCACCGGAGTACGGCGCGACTATGGGCTACTTCCCCATCGACGACGAGACCCTGGCCTACCTGCGTCTTACGGGCCGCTCCGACGAGCAGGTAGACCTGGTGGAGAAGTACGCCAAGGCCGTGGGGCTGTGGCGCACCGACGAGGCCGCCCCGGTCTACAGCGAGCACCTCGATCTCGACCTCTCCACCGTAGTGCCCGCCCTAGCCGGCCCTAAGCGCCCACAAGACCGGGTCAACCTAGGCGAAGTGAAGCAAAGCTTCCTGGAACACCTCACCAAAGACCCCAAAGAACGCGGATTTGGTCTAAAGCCTGAGCAACTCGATAAAAAAGTGGTTGTCCAGCGGGGCCGCGACGAGTTCGAGCTCGCCCACGGCTCGGTGGTGATTGCCGCCATCACCAGCTGCACCAACACTTCCAACCCCTCGGTGATGCTGGGGGCAGGCCTGCTGGCCAAGAAAGCCGTGGAGGCCGGTCTGGACACCCAGCCCTGGGTCAAGAGCAGCCTGGCTCCCGGCTCCAAGGTGGTCACCGAGTACCTCGACGCCGCCGGACTCACCCCCTTCCTCGAGGCCCTGCGTTTCCACACCGTGGGCTACGGCTGCACCACCTGCATCGGCAACTCGGGGCCCCTGCCCGAAGATATTTCCAAGGCGGTCAAGGAAGGCGACCTGGTGGTGGCAGCAGTGCTCTCGGGCAACCGCAACTTCGAGGGTCGGGTCAACCCCGACGTAAAGGCCAACTACCTGGCCTCGCCCATGCTGGTGGTGGCCTACGCGCTGGCCGGGCGGATCGACATCGACTTCACCAGCGAGCCCATCGGCTACGACCCCAACGGCAAGGCCATCTTCCTCAAGGACATCTGGCCCAGCCAGGAAGAGATTCGCCAGGCCGTCCACCAAACCCTGGATGCCGAGATGTTCCGCCGCCAGTACGCCACCGTCTTCGAGGGCGACGAGCGCTGGAAGGCCCTCCCGGCCCCCACCGGCCAGCTCTACCAGTTCGACCCGGCCAGCACCTACATACAGAACCCACCCTTCTTCGAAAACCTGAACCAGGCCCGTGAGATCGGCGACATCAAGGGGGCGCGGGTGCTGCTGCTTTTAGGCGACTCCATCACCACCGACCACATCTCGCCCGCCGGCAACATCGCCAAAAACTCCCCGGCAGCCCGCTACTTGATGGGCCACGGGGTCGAACCCGCCGACTTCAACTCCTACGGCTCGCGGCGTGGCAATCACGAGGTGATGATGCGCGGCACCTTCGCCAACATCCGCATCCGCAACCTGATGCTGGACGGCAAGGAAGGCCCCTACACCAAGAAGCTGCCCAAGTCCGACCGGGGCGCCGAACCGGGCTCGGGTGAGGAGATGTTCGTCTACGACGCCGCCATGCAGTACAAGGCCGAGGGCACGCCCCTGATCGTGATCGGTGGCGCCGAGTACGGCAACGGCAGCAGCCGCGACTGGGCCGCCAAGGGCACCTATCTGCTGGGCGTGAAGGCCGTTATTGCCCAGAGCTTCGAGCGTATCCACCGCAGCAACCTGGTGGGCATGGGCGTGCTGCCCCTGCAGTTCCAGTCCGGCCAGAACGCCGCCAGCCTGGGCCTCACCGGCTACGAGGTGTACGACATCCTGGGCCTCGAGGACATCACCCCCGGCAAAGAGCTCACCGTGGTGGCTACCCGGGCCGATGGGAGCCAGGTGAGCTTCCAGGTCAAAGCCCGCATCGACACCCTGGTCGAGGTGGACTACTACAAAAACGGCGGCATTCTGCAGACCGTTCTGAAAAACATGCTCTCCGAAAAGGCGAAAGCGTAAAACCTACCCTACAGCGATGGCGGGGGCTTTGCCTCTGCCGTCGCTTTTTAGGCACCCTTCATATGAACCCCGCCTGAATCGTTCCGTTAGGGAGAGGTTAGGGCATCATCGTTTTCAGGCTGTTGCTACCCGCGCTTCAGGCGGGGGCCCCAGAAAAGAACAAATCGAAGACATCTGTTATCAATATTAGGAGCGCTCCAAGGAAACCCCTCAATTAGCTGCATTAGCCACTCGTTGGCAGCGCCAGGATTGCCAATCACTTGGGGGCGAGGTGGGCTGGGGGCTGTGCTAACATAGCAGCGTGCGCTTTAGAGGGGCCGGGTAGCCTGCCCCTGCAGGTTGCTGGCTTTTTATTGGAGATTCGATGAAACCTAGTGTCAGTGTCGTGGTACCGGCCCGCAACGAAGAAGAGATGATTGGGGCATGCCTGCAGTCGATATTAAAGCAGGAGCCTGCCCCCCACGAAGTCATTCTGGTTGACAACGGCTCCACCGACCGCACCGGCGAAATCGGGCGCAGCCTGGGTGTGCGGGTCATCTACCAGCCCAAGCCCGGCCTGCACATTGCCCGCCAGACGGGCCTCGAGGCCGCTACCGGAGAGGTTGTGGCCGCCACCGATGCCGACTGCAGGGTAGAGCCCGGCTGGATCGCGGCCATCCAGGAGGCTTTTAGCGACCCGGAGGTGGTGGAAACCTACGGCCCGCTCGAGTTTTTCGATGGCCCCCTCTTCGACCGCCTGCTCTCGCGCTACGGCTACCCGCTGTTTTTAGGCATCATGGCTAAGCTGGGCCAGCCCAACACCGCAGGGGGCAACCACGCCGTTCGCCGAGCGGTGGCCCTCGAGGTCGGTGGCTACGACGTGCCATACGGCGAAGACTTGCGGTTGATGCTCAAGCTAAGAGCTCGCGGCAAAATCGTCTATACCCCCAAAGCCCGGGTGCTGACCTCGGGCCGCCGTCTGAGCAAAGGACGTTGGAAGATGTACGGGGTGCACCTCAAAAATATCTGGGCGCGCTTGCGTGGAGCCCCGCAGGACTATGGCAACGACTATTACGCAGACCGAGAACGGCAGTAAACCCGCCTGCCCCCTCACGTCCAGGGGGCTGGGGCTTCCGGCTCTGCGTGCTGGTGCGCTTTTAGCTTGCCAGGCGCCAGGCCCGAATCAAAGGTAACAGGGCCATCCCGAAGGAGGTTTTTGTGGAAATTCTCATTTTGCTTTTGCTGTTGCTGGCCCTCTATCTGGGCGCCGACATCGTCTACCGCTGGATGGGTGTGGGGGCAGTTGCCTGGGGCAGCCGCAGCAGTCCCAAAATCGCCCTGACCTTTGACGATGGCCCCAGCCTTCACACCGAGGCCATCCTGGAACGCTTGCGAGAGCACGGCATTAAAGCTACTTTTTTTGTGCTGCAGAGCCAGGTACAGCGGTATCCCCAGCTGCTGGACAAAATCCTGGCCGAAGGCCACCAGGTCGAAAGCCACGGCCAAGTACACCGTCCGGCCTTCTTGCTGTGGCCCTGGCAGGAGGCCCGTCAAATTCGGGCCATACCGGGCCGGTTCTATCGCCCGCCCCACGGCATCCACTCTCCCCTAACCCGCCTGCTGGCCAAAGCGGCTGGCAAACAGGTAGCGCTGTGGGATGTGGAGGCGCAGGACTGGACCAGTAAAGACCCCCAGGCCCTGGCCCAGCGCATCCTGGTCTGGTGCAGGCCGGGCTCTATTATCCTGCTGCACGACAACGACCGGTTTCCACAAACCCTGGCCATTCTCGACGAAATTTTGCCCCTGCTAAAAGAGCTGGGCTACCAGCCCGTGCGGCTAGATGAGCTCGAGGCCCGACCGCTCACCTGGCGCGAGGGCCTGATGCGGGCCAGCCAGGGCGGACATGAGCGGTACTTTATAAAGAACAAGGTACAGCGGCTGGGACTGGGGCCCTTCGATTACCTGGCGGTAAGCCCCTGTGCATTCCCTGGCCCCAGCCAGCCTGGTTTAAGGAAAGGTGAGCCCAGCCTCGAGGTGCACCTCGACTCGGTACGTACCCCTGCCATGACCCAGATGCAGCTTTTGCGTGAGGGACGCAAAGGCTTTACCCTGCTGGCCGAGTATGTGCAGTCCAGGCCGGAAATTCGGGGTGTATGGGGTATTTCCCAGGCAGCCACGGGGTTGCGTGTGTTTGGTTTTCACCTGGCCCCCGTTACGCTGCTGCAACGCTTGATTAGCGGCACGGCCAGCGCATGGTTTTTGTGGCTGTACCGGGGTGAGTTACCCAAGCGCTCACTACCATTGGCGATTTTGGGATATAGCCCGAGGGACGAGTTTCTGGCCAAGTGGCTCAAGTCCGCAAAAGCGCCAGAAAACCTCCAGGAGCGGTAATTGAAGGCTGTGCTAACATATACCCGTGCGTCTATACCGCATTGGCCTGTTTACCGACACCTATCTCCCGGCACCTAACGGTGTTGCCACCAGCGTTTACTTGCTTAATCGTGAGTTGCGCCGCATGGGCCACGAGGCCTGGGTGCTGGCCCCCGAAATGCCGGATGCCGACCCCCAGGAGGACTGGGTGGTACGGATACCCAGTGTGCCTTATCCCTTTTTCGAAAACCAACGGCTGGCCATGCCCAGCAGCCGCCTGTTGCCCACCGAATTCGAGATTTTTCATACCCACACACCATTGTTTATAGGTATCTGGGGAGCCCGGCTAGCCTACCGCAACCGCCTCCCGCACGTCTCAACCTTCCATACCCACCTGGAAAAATACGCCCACTATATCCCCGGCTTAGCTACCCTCGACAAGTATATGGGCATCATGCAAAAGGTCTGCCAAGCCTTCTACAACCGGGCCGACGTGGTGATTGCTCCCACCGAGCCAGTAAAAAAACTGGCCGAAAGCTACGCTATAGAACGTGAGATAAAGGTGATTCCCACGGGTATCGACACCGACATTTTGCAGTCAGCTCCGAACCCAGTCTCGCCCTGGCCTTCCGGCAAACGCCGGTTGCTGTATACAGGACGACTGGGAAAGGAAAAAAGTGTGGATGTGGTGATTCGAGCCCTGGCCGAAATTCGCAAAGAGTCGGATGCTCATCTAGCTCTAGTGGGAATGGGGCCAGAACAAGAATCGCTCGAGCATCTGGTACAGCAACTTGGCCTTACCGAACACATCACCTTTGTGGGGCCGGTTTCTTACGACAAGATCGGCGGTTACTACCGCATGGCCGAGCTTTTCCTGTTCGCTAGTGAGACCGAAACCCAGGGGTTAGTCATCTGGGAGGCCCAGGCCGTGGGCGTGCCCGTAGTTGCTGTAGGTGCGGAAGGTACGCTGCAAGGGGTGGAGGTGGGCAGCAGCGGCTACCTGGTACCACCCGGCGATTACCGTGCCATGGCCGAAAAGGCGCTCGAGCTACTCCGAGACGAGTCTTTACGGCAACGCTTTAGCGAAGGCGCCCGTAAGTTTGCTGATCAACGCACGGCCCGCCGGGTGGCCGAGCAGATCGTGGCCGTCTACGACGAGGCCACCCGGCTGGTGGAAGTCGAACCGCGCCGCCTCAAGATTCCGTTCCCCCGTCTACCCCAAAACAGCTTCAGCAGCTCCCGATAGCCGTGGTGAGCCCCAGGATTTATTCTCCCCCAAGACGAGCTCCGTGACCCGCTACCGCATCCGCACACGCCCCACCCAGCCCTTTGCGGGCGAGCGCACCCAGGCGGTGCCCGGGCGGGGCCTCGAGTTCTACGAGCTGCGCGGCTACACCCAGGGTGACGAACCCCGCTTTATCGACTGGCATGCCTATGCCCGTACTGGACGGTTATATACCCGCATCTTCCAGGCCGAAGCCCCGGCCCGCTTCACTTTTTTTCTGGATGGCTCTAAAAGCATGCTGCTCTATGGCAAGCAGGCCTATGCCGAGCGGGTAGCGCATATTCTGACAGGGCTGGCCAGGCCGGAAGGCGCTTTTTTGTGGGGTGGGGGCCGCTACCGGGGCCAGCTAGGCTGGGTGGAAGCGGGGCCTTCGGTGTTGCTCCAGCAGCCCCAGCCCAGGGGCGTAACGGTGCTGCTGACCGATGGTCTGGACGAGGCAGACTGGCCGCGCATGCTGCAAAAGCTCCGGCGTGTGGTGCTCATTCAGATCATGGCCCCCGAGGAGCTGGCCCCCCACTTTAGCGAGGCCCTGCTGCACGATGTGGAGGTAGACCAGCGTATGGAGGTAGGGCAGGCGGAAATACGGGGTTACCAGGAGGCGCTGGAAAAGCACCTGCTGCTTCTTAGAACCATCGCCCGTCGACTGGGAAGCTATGCGCTCTTACGCGTGGGCCAACCAATTGTACCGGCCTTGCTGCGGCAGGGCGTTCTGGAGGAGCGCTAAGTTTCTCCAGAGTTGAAATGCAAGTTGCTGCTCCAAAATATCACTGAGGCATTGCGCCAGGTAGGCATAGACTCATTCCGCGGGGTTTTGCCAATCTACCCTGGTGCAACTTATATGAACCCCGCCTGAATCGTTCCGTTAGGGATTGTCAGAGCATCCTGGCTTTTCGAGCTAATGCTATCCGCGCTTCAGGCAGGGGCCCCAGAAAAAAGAACAAATCAAAGACATCTCTTATTAGACCCACCTGAACCTGCTATAGCGTAAATGCTTCTGGTGGGAGGGCATAGCCCAGAGGTTCCAGCAGGGCCGCTAGGTGGAACCTCTGGAACTCCTCTGGGGGCACGTACTCGCCTATAAGGCGCAGGGCCTCGACAGGCAAAGGCTTGAGGGCAATTACGCAGTGGTAGGGTTGCAGCAAGGCCAGCGGCAGGTTTCCCCCCGCATACACAATGAGGTCGGCCTGGCGGGCCACCACCGTGGCCTGCACCTCGGCGGCAGCCGCCACCCCCCGCTGGGGCAGCGGCAAAAGCTCCAAAAAGCCCTCGCCCTCGGGAAAACTCCGGCCAAGCACCGAGACTTTGGTCAGTCCGCGCAGACCCTGGGCCAGTTCCGGGCGAACAGGGCCCAGCCAGAGCGCTTTATCGCCGAAGGCATAGCGGCGAATCAGGTTGGCCAGCGCGATGGGCTCGAGGTAAAACCCACGGGTTCCAGTAACCTCGGGCAGCACCAAGTCTACCCGCCGGGCTTGAAGCGCCTCGGGCTCGAGGTTTTGCACGGCATTCAGGGACAGGGCCTGCAGGCCGGGGTCTTCCAGCACCGCACCCCGGAAGCCCAGAGGTTGAAGGCCCATGAGGGCGGCCTCGAGCCTCGCTCCCGGCTGGCTTGGGTAGACAAACAGGGGCAGGTGGTGGTGCAACGAGGCTGCCAGTAGCGGCTCGAACCAGCGGCTGTGGCCCTGGTGAAAGACCACCAGGGGGCGGGTTGCGGTGTAATCGCGGGCGTGCATCGCCCCCTAATCTACAATGCCTGCAGACCCTGGGCCATCTTGGCAGGTTTTGTAGGTACCCCGCCCAAATCAGGCCAAAGCCAACCCGTAAGAAGTGTCCCTGGTTCGTCCGGTCTGCTGCACCGGAGCGATTCTTATTCAACTCAAAACTTGCAGTTATGCGCCCTGGGGATTCCTTATGCACCGGGACCACTTGAAAGGGGCTGCTGGTTTCCCGTCTGA
>Ga0272446_1002174_pt1 | contig 27290 bp, 20 predicted proteins | sample YNPCB0061_FD_194587 | JGI IMG/M metagenome (GOLD analysis project Ga0272446, IMG submission 194587) | Hot spring microbial mat communities from Yellowstone National Park, WY, United States - YNP-CB-006-1 | ecosystem: Environmental > Aquatic > Thermal springs > Hot (42-90C) > Sediment | place...
CTGTGGCCGCACGGGGTGCACATCTTGGGCTCGGCCGAGCGTGGGGCGGCGTGGCTCCTGGTCGGTTTTCTGGCGTTGTTTTTCCTGCAACGCTTCCTGCCGTTCCATCATCACGACGTCGAGGAGGGCAGCCCGCTGGAGCCCTGCGGGCACGCGCATTCGCTGGCGGAACGCTCGGCGCGGACGCTGAGCTGGCTGGGCGTGGCGTTGGGGCTCTCGTTGCACTCGATTTTCGACGGCGTGGCGATGGCAGCGGCGGTGGCCTCCGGCGCGGGCGACCACGGCGGGGCCCTGGGCCTGGGGACGGCGTTGGCGGTGATTTTGCACAAGCCCTTCAGCGCCCTGGCCATCACCACGCTCATGGCCGCGGGGGGCAGTTCGCGCGCGGTGCGCCACTGGGTCAACGTGGCCTTTGCCCTGGTGACCCCGCTGGGGGCGTTGCTGTTTTATCTGGGGGTGAACCTGGCCGAGGCCCAGCACGCGCCCGGTTTGGGCGCGGCGCTGGCGTTTTGCGCGGGCACGTTTCTGTCCATCGCCTGCGCGGACCTGCTGCCGGAGTTGCAATTTCACCGGCATGACCGGGTGGGGTTGACGCTGGCGTTGCTGGCCGGGCTGGGCGTGGCGGTGTTGATCGTCGTGGTGGGCCATGCTGGGGACGCGGTCCACGCGGCGCTGCACGCCGCGACCGGGGTTGGGCGCGCGGGTCCGCAGGTGGAGATGACCGTGGCGCTGCCAGGCAGAGCGGCTACGGCGCCGTGGCAGGTGGTGCCGCTGGTGTAACCTGGCGCCAACAATTGGCCCTTTAACCGCCAACGAGACGACGTGTCGGAGACTCGGAGTGCTGCCGAAGTTTGAAAGACCGTGGCATGAAACAAAAAAAACCAAGTCGAACGCCCGGCCGACGGCTTGCCTGGCTGGTTGTCCCGGCTCTGGCGAGCTTGCCGGGGCTGGCGGACCCGGGAACGGCATCGGCAGAACGCACCGACACCGACCTTTTGCGCCCGCCCCGGCCCGTGCGGGCCGTGGGTTTCCGCTGGGAAAACGACGCCGTGGGCGAGACCGACGAGAACTACTCGAACGGGATTTCGCTTTCCTACCTGCATTCGGGGCGCGGGCTGCTGGGCGGCGTCTGGGGCTGGCTCGGAGTGGGGAAGGGCCAGTTTTTCAGCAGCTACGACGTGGGCCAGATCATCGTCACCCCGAAGGACACCGACCGCCCGGTCCCGGACCCGGAAGACCGGCCCTACGTGGGGATGTTGTACGCCTCGGCCTCGACGCAGTTGCAGCGGGGCAACGTGCTGCATGGCCTGAAGCTGGTGACGGGCGTGGTGGGGCCGGCCTCCCAGGCCGAACACGTGCAAGCCTGGTTTCATGAGTTGATCGGGAACCACAAGCCGCAGGGCTGGGCCTACCAGCTCCACAACGAACCCATCTTCAACCTGGTGTACGAGCACCGTCGCAAATATCCGTTGCTGGCGGACACCTCGGCCTGGAGCGCCGAGATCATCCCCGTGGGCAACGTCATGCTGGGCAACGTGCTCATCCAGGCCCAGGCCGGCGCCCAGGTGCGGTTCGGTTACCACGTGCCGGACAATTTCGGCACCACGCTCATCCGCGGCTTCGGCGCGCTGCCCTACGCCCGTCCGCGTCGGAACGGGGATTCCGAACCGCGCTGGGGCGCCTACGTCTTCGCCAGCGGCAGCGGCGTGGCCGTGGCGCGGAACCTTTCCCTGGACGGCAACACCTTCGAGGACAGTCCGAGCGTCGAGAAAAACCCCTTCTTCCTCACCGGCGAGTTCGGGCTTTCGCTCTGGACGCGCTGGGTTGAGGTGACCGCCTCCTTCGTGTGGTGGGGCGAGGAGTTCAAAAACCAGGCCCGGCCCTCGCGCTTTGGCGCGCTGGCCATCACGGTGCCGTTCTAGCGCCGGGGCGCGGGCTGACGCGCGCGAACATGCTGCTCATCCGGACCCGCGTGGCGCCCAGCCGAATTCACGGGCTGGGGTTGTTCACCGTGCACGCCGTGCCGGCGGGCACGCCGGTGTGGCGCCTGGTGCCGGGGTTTGACCGGGTGTACCGCGCGGCGGAGGTGGCGGCCTGGCCGGCACCGGCGCGCGAGTTTGTCGAGTGGTTCGGCTACCGCCGGGCCGAAGACGGCGCCTGGGTCTTGAGCGGTGACCATGCCTGTTTCATGAACCACGCCGAGCCGCCCAACACCGGCACCCCGCCGGGCCAGCCCGGGGCGTTGGTCACCGTGGCCTTGCGCGACCTGGCGGCCGGCGAGGAACTGACCTGCGACTACTTTGCCTTCGACGCGGAGGCGGCCCGCAAGCTCGGCCGGCCGGCGCCGCCCGCGGCTTGAGCCCGGCCGCGGCCCGAAACACTTGCGCCCGCGCCGCCGGCCGGGAAACTTTTCACCCGGCGCGGTTTATTGGAAGCTGTTCGGGGTTATGCCGAAATTCACCTACAAGGCCCGGCGTCGCTCGGGCGAGCTGGTGCAGGATGAGATCGAGGCCGCCGACCGCCCGGCGGCGGTGCTCAAACTGCAGCAGTCCGGTCTGTTTCCGTTGATGGTGGAAATGGCCCGGGGCGCCGCGCCGGCCCGGCGCGAACGCACCGCGGCGCCCGCCAGCGCGGGCGTGTTGCCCGGTCTGCTCCAGCGGCTGCTGCGGCGCCAACGCCGGCCTTCGCTCTCCGAGCTGGCCACTTACGCGCAGCAGTTGACCAACCTCCTGCGGGCCGGCATGCCGCTGACGCTGGCCCTCAACAGCATGGCCAACCTCGGCTCGAAGGGCATTCCGCCCGCGGTGAGCCTCCAGCTCAAGCAGGATGTCATGGAGGGCAAGAGCCTCTCCGAGGCCATGGCCCGGCAGCCGCGGGTTTTCAGCGACCTGTTCGTGAACATGGTGCGCGCGGGCGAGCAGAGCGGCGCGCTCCAGGAGGTGCTCGAACGCCTGGCCCAGCACTACGCGCGCTTCGCCGAGGTGCGCCAGAAGTTCATCTCGGCCATGATCTACCCGGCCGTGGTCTGCGCCGTGGGCGTGGTGATCGTCATTTTTTTCATGTCCGTCATGCTCCCGAAGTTCCTGACCATCTTCGAGGGCATGCCGGGGGTGGAGCTGCCGGCGGCCACCAAGTTGCTCGTGGCCCTGAGCCATTTCTTCTCGCGGTACTGGTGGACGCTGCCGCTGGCCGCGCTGGGCGCCTGGGGGTTGTTCCAGCGTTACAAGGCCACGCCCGCGGGCGCGCGCAATCTGGACCGCCTGCTCATGCGGGCGCCGGTGCTGGGGCGGGTGGTGCAGCTCACGCTCTTCAGCCAGTTTGCCCGCACGTTGAGCACCCTGCTGCAAAACGGCGTGCCCGTGCTCACCGCCCTGCGCATCACCGAGCAGGTCATCACCAACCGCGTCCTGCGCGAGGCCATTGCCGCCACACGCGAGGCGGTCACCGACGGCAAAAGCCTCGCCCAGCCGCTGGCGCGCAGCCAGGTCTTCCCGCAGTTGATGATTGACCTGGTGCGCATCGGCGAAGAGACCGGCGACGTGGCCGGGGCGTTGCGGAACGTAGCCGAGACCTATGAAAACGACCTGACCGTGGCCCTGCGCGTGATGACCAATCTCATCGAGCCGGCCATGATCATCGTCATGGCGCTGGGCGTGGGCTTTCTGCTCTTCAGCGTGCTCTCGGCCATGTTCCGGATCACCTCCAACCTGGGAGCGCGGTGATGGGCGCCTGGCGGTCCAGAGGGTGCGGCGCGACGCGCCGGCGGCCGACCGGGGTGGCGGCCTTCACGCTGGTCGAGATCATGATGGTGCTGGCCATCCTGGTCATCGTGCTGGGCGTGGCTTTGCCGGTCATGGTGGGCACGGTCCGCAAGGCCCCGCTGCGCCAGGCCCTGAACGACCTGGACGAGGGCTTCCTCAAGGCCCGCATGTTGGCCATCCTCAGCGGCCAGCCCGCCGAGCTGGTCATTCGCGCCGCCGACGGCACTCTGCTGGTGCGACAGGTCAGCGAGACGGGGCCGGTGGAACCGGAGGCCCTCGCGGAACCCGGCACGGCGGCATCGGCGCCGCCCGCCGTGGAAACGCCCGCCGATAAGCCGCCGCGGGAGGAGTTGCCGCGCTTCTCGGCCAAGCTGCACGAAAGCCTCGCCTTCCGGCAGCTCACCGTGAACCTGCGCGACCTGATGGACGAACCGGAGGCGGTGATCCGCTTCCAGCCCAACGGCACTTGCGACGCCTTCACCGCGGTCCTCACCGCCGAGACCGGCGAGGAGCGGCTCCTGCAACTGGAGATCACCACCGGCCGCCTGCGCATTCAGGAACTGCGATGAAACACCGTGGCCCAACAGGGGAGCAGGTCCCGCGGCCCCGGGCGGCGCGGCGCGGCGCGGCGGCCTTCACGCTGCTCGAGGTCATGATCGCGATGGCGATCTTCTTCATGGCCATTTTTGCGATCCTCGGGCTCGTGGCGCAGAACCTCCGCATCGCCCGCAGCCTGAGCCTGGGGGAGATAGACCTCAGCACCGTGGCGGTCGAGTTGAGCCTGCAAACGCTGACCAACCGCGACATGGCCGAGGGCACCATCAGCGGCGATTTCGGCGACACCTATCCCGGGGCCAGTTGGGTGGCCAACCTGTACCTCGTGGCCACGAATGCCGGTGCGCTCGGCGGCCGCAGCACCCCGGGCGGCTTGTACCAGGCGGACATCACCATCACTTGGCCGCAGAACAACCTCATCAAGGAACGCCACGCCAGCCTGCTGCTCTACCGCCCGCAACTGGGCAGCCGCGTGCAGGCGGTCGTGCCCTGAACCACCATGAAACCGCGCCGCTTCCCGTCCCGCCCGGACCGCGCCCGGCCGGGCGCCCGCGCGTTCACGCTGCTCGAGCTGATGCTGGCGGTGACCATCTTCGGCATGGTGCTGACGGCGATTTACTCGACCTGGACGGCCATCTTGCGCACCGCGCGCGTGGGCAACGACGTGGCCGCCAACGCCCAGCGTGCCCGCATCGCCGCGCGCACCCTCGAGGACGCGCTGGTCTCGGCGGTGATGTTTCAGGCCAATGCCCCGCTCTACACCTTCGAGGCGGACACCTCTGGCGACTTCGCCGCGCTGAGCCTGGTGTCCCGCCTGCCGCCCACCTTTCCCGGCAGCGGGTTCTTCGGCGACCTGGCGGTGCGCCGCGTCTCGTTCACGGTGGAAACCGCGCCCGACGGCACCAACGACCTGATCTTGCGCCAACTGCCCCTCCTGATTTCGGAGAAGGCCGAGACTGCCGACCAGGCCATCGTGCTGGCGCGCGATGTGCGCCGGTTCACCCTGGAATTTCTGCCCCGCCCCGGCCAGGTGAGCGGCCCGCGCGCGGGCGAGTGGCAGGCCGAGTGGCCGCTCACCAACGCGTTGCCGTGGGTGGTGCGCTTCACGTTGGCCTTCGGCGGGGCGCGTGACCGCTTCGGGGAACCGGCCGACCTGACCGTGCGGACCGTGCTCTTGCCCAGCCTCATGGTCCCCGGCGCCTCCTCGCAGGGCTCGGCGCCGGTTATGCCCACACCGGGCGTCCCGCCCACCAACGCGCCGGGCACCACACCCGCGCCGCCCCCCGGGGCGCCGCGCGTCAACTGACCGCTCCCATGAAACGACGTGTCTCGCCAGACTGCGCCGGTTCCCGCCGGGGCTTTGCGTTGATCATCGTGATGACGGTGATCTTCGTGCTGGCGATCCTCGCGGGCGGGTTCGCCTACTCGATGAAGGTCGAGTCGCGCCTGGCCGCGCACGCCCACAACGAATCCGAACTGGAATGGATGGGCCGCTCGGGAGTCGAGCTGGCCAAGTACGTCCTGGACCAGTCCGCCCGGCTCGGCGCCCGCTATACCTCGCTCAACCAAATCTGGGCCGGCGGCCCGGGCGACGGACCGGAGACCAACAGCCCGCTGGCTGGCATCAACCTCCGCGCCTGGCCGCTGGGCGAGGGGATGATCTCGGTCGAGATCGTGGACCTCGAACGCAAGCTCAACCTCAACCGCATCGCCAGCATGCTCCCGGCCCAAGGCGGCGGTCAGGACCTGCTCGCTCGCGCGCTGGCCCTCATGGGCGTGGATGCCGCCGAGGCCGCGACGATCGTGGATTCAATTCTGGACTGGCGCGACCCCGACGATGCCTCCCGGCTCAGCGGCGCCGAGAGCGACTTCTACCTCAGCTTGGACCCGCCGTACTACGCCAAGAACGGCGCGATTGATGACTTGGCCGAGCTGCTCCTGGTCCACGGCGTCACCCCGGAAATCTACTGGGGCCCGCGCGCCGCCGCGCACCGGTTCCAATGGGCGGACACGGCCCGCGGCCGGCGCCCGCGCGGGCGGGCGGGCGGCCTGGCGCCGTCTTACCCGTTCGGTCTCGTGGACCTGTTCACCCCGTTGTCCAGCGGCGCGGTCAACATCAACACGGCGCCGCTCCCGGTCCTGCAGGTGGCCCTGGGCATCAGCGATGACCTGGCGGCCAACATCATTCGCGCCCGCGCCGGCCTGGACGGCGTCGAGGGCACCGAAGATGACACGCCGTTTCTGAGCGCGAACCTGGCCGCGGTGCCGGGGCTGGAGGCGCTGCCACCCGAGTTGCGCGCGCCGCTCACCACGGTCAGCTCGCATTTCGAGGTGACGGTGAACGTGCACCTGGGCCGCTCGCACCGCCAGTGCCGGGCCATCCTGGCGCGGAACGTTCCCGGCATCGCCGCCCTGGCCGGCGAAGGCGGGGTGCGCGTGCTCCAGTTCAGTTGGAAGTGACCCGGTTGCCGCCCCAAGTGACCCCTGCCTTGGCGACCACCTGCTTCATCACCGGCACCGATACGGGAGTGGGCAAGACCGTGCTCACCGCGCTGCTGTTGCGGCACCTGCGGCGGCGTGGCCGGCCGGCGGTGGCCATCAAACCTTTTGCCACGGGCAGCCGGGCCGACGCCGCACTGCTCCGCCGGATGCTCGATGACGGGCGGACAGCGCCACCGGGCGAGGCGGGGACGCTTGCCGCAGCGGCCCGCGACCTGAACGCCTTTTTCTTTCGCCAGCCGCTGGCGCCCTGGGTGGCCGCGCGGCAGGAAAAACGGCGCGTCACGCTGGCGCAGGCGTTGGAGGCCATCCGCGCCTGGCAAGCCCCGGGCCGGTGGTTGCTGGTCGAGGGATGCGGCGGGCTGTTGACGCCGCTGGGACCGGGTTACAGCGCGCGGGAACTGATCCGCGAGTTGCGCTGTCCGGCGGTGATCGTGGCGCGCAACCGGCTCGGGGTCTTGAACCAGGTGCGGCTGGCGTGGGAGGCGCTGGGGGGGGCGCGCGGCGCGGCGGCGGCCGTGGTGCTCATGGACTGCGCGCGTCCGGACCTCTCGGCGCGCACCAATCCGCGGGCGCTGGCCGAGTGGGTGGCGCCCACGCCGGTGTTCGTTTGCCCACACTGGGGGCGGCTGCGGCGCGCGCCCGCGTTTTGGGAGGTGGCGGCGCGGCGGGCGGCGCCCTGGCTGGAGCGGCTGGTCGGGCGGTTGGCGCGAGCGGAGCGTTGGGCTTGAGCGGGGGCTGACAAAAAACGGAATGGATTCGCCAATTCCCGGCAAGCCTCTAGGCTGCGGGCGCGGGCAACCTGCGGGCGTGGCGGGCGTCGCCGCAACCCGAGGCAAGGTGCGAGGCGGTGCGCCGCGTCCCCCGGCCGCCGCCGGCGTGCCCGCTCCGCGACCGTTATGCTTGAATCCTTGCTCTATCCACAGACCGTGGCCGTGATCGGCGCGTCCCGCAACCCGGAGAAGGTGGGTTACGCGTTCATGCACAACCTCACCCGCGGGGGCTTCCCGGGCACCATCGTGCCCATCAACCTCGAGGCCGACGAAATCCTCGGGGTCAAGTGCTACAAAAGCCTCGAGGAGTTCGGCCGCCCCATTGACCTGAGCATCATCGTGGTGGGGCAAAAGTACGTGAAGCAGGCGGTGCAGGACTCGATCAAGGCCGGCGCAAAAACCATCGTGGTCATCACTGCCGGCTTCAAGGAAGTCGGGGCCAAGGGCGCCGAGGCAGAGAAAGAGCTGGTCGAGTTGTGCCGGGCGGCCGGGGTGCGGTTGATGGGCCCCAACTGCCTGGGCGTGCTCAACACGCACCACCGGATGAACGCGACCTTTGCCCCCACGGTGCCCCCGCCGGGGCACATCTCGGTGATCTCGCAGTCCGGCGCGTTGTGCGTGGCCATTCTCGATTGGGCGGCCAGCCAGAAGCTCGGCCTGGGCAAGGTCATCAGCTTCGGCAACAAGGCCGACCTCAACGAGGTGGATTTCCTGCAGGCCCTGGCCGAAGACCCGGAGACCAAGGTCGTGGCCGGCTACCTCGAGAGCATCCAGGAGGGCAACAAATTCCTGCGCGTGGCCCAGGAGGCTGCCTCCGTCAAGCCGGTGGTGATTCTCAAGGTCGGCATCACCCAGGCCGGCGCCAAGGCCGCCAGTTCGCACACCGGCAGCCTCGCCGGCACGGACATCGCCTACGGCGCGGCCTTCAAGCGCGCCGGCGTCATCCGCGCCGAGCACTTCGAGGCTCTCTTCGATTACGCCCTGGCCTTTGCCACCCAGCCCCTGCCGGCCGGCAACCGCCTGGCCGTGATCACCAATGCCGGGGGTCCGGGCATCATGGCGGCCGACGCCGCGGAGAGCCTGGGCTTCCAACTGAATCCGCCCAGCGCCGCCGTCGTGGCCAAGCTCAAGACCGTCCTGCCGCCCACCGCCGCCCTGGGCAATCCCATAGACGTCATCGGCGACGCCGAGCCCGAGCGGTACGTCAAGGCCCTGGAATTGATCCAGGACGACGACTCCGTGGATGCCATCATCGTGGTGGCCACGCCCCAGAACATGACCCGGCCGCTGGAGCTGGCCGAGCGCCTGGCCCAGACGCACAACCGCCAGAAGCCGTTGCTGACCGCCTTCATGGGCGGGGAGGAGGTGGCCGCCGCCAAGGCCCGCTTGATGGAACTGGGCATCCCCAACTACCCGGCCCCCGCCCGGGCCGTGGCCGCGCTCAAGGCGATGGTGGACTACGCCGCCTGGCGGCGTCGCCCGGCGCGCGTGGTAACCCGCTTCCCGGTCAACCGCCGCCGCGTCGAGCGCGTGTTGCAGTGGCATTTCCGCAGCGGCATGCAACAGGTGGGCGAGGTCGAGGCCAAAGAAATCCTCCGCGCCTACGAGTTCAACATCCTGGACGGCGGCCTGGCCCGCACCGCCGAGGAGGCGGTCGAGGTGGCCCAGCGCATCGGCTACCCGGTGGTGCTCAAAATCTCCTCGCCGGATATCATCCACAAATCCGACTTCGGCGGGGTGCGGATCAACCTGGCCAACGCCGAGCAGGTGCGGGACGCCTTTGACCTGATGATGCTGCGGGTGCAGCGGCGCGCCCCCAACGCCTTCATCCGCGGCGCGTACGTCGAGAAGATGGGCAACAAGGGCCGCGAGGTCATCCTGGGCATGACCCGCGACCCGCAGTTCGGGCCGATGCTCATGTTCGGCCTGGGCGGCATCTTCGTCGAGGTCATGAAGGACGTGACCTTCCACCTGGCGCCCATCACGCAGGACGAGGCCATGCAGATGCTCATGGGCACGCGCTCCTGGGCCCTGCTCAAGGGCGCCCGCGGCCAGGCGCCGGTGGACCTGCAGGCCATCGCCGGCGCCCTGCAACGCATCAGCCAACTGGCCACCGATTACCCGCAAATCCAGGAACTGGACATCAACCCCTTTATCGTCGGCGAGGTGGGCACCGAAGCCTACGTGGCCGACGCCCGCATGACCCTCACCGCCACGCCCGCTGCCTGACATGAGCCATCCCAGTTACGATCCCGAGTGGAAGGTCAAGTACCGGTCCATGCTGGCCACGCCCGAAGAGGCCGTGGCCCGCGTCAAACCCGGCTCGCGCGTCTTCATCGGCACCGGCTGCGCCGAGCCGCTCCGACTGGTCGAGGCCCTGACCCGCCGCGCCACCGAGCTGCCCGATACGGAAATCGTGCATCTGCTCACCTTCGGCGAGGCGCCCTACGCGGACAAGGAGCTGGCCCAGTACTTCCGGGTCAACAGCTTCTTCATCGCCGAGAACGTCCGGGACATCATTCACGAGGGCCTGGGCGATTACACCCCGATCTTCCTCTCCGAGCTGCCGCGCCTGTTCAACTCCGGCCGCCTGCCGCTGGACGTGGCGCTCATCCAGGTCACCCCGCCCGACGCCCGCGGCATGTGCAGCCTGGGGGTGTCGGTGGACGTGGTCAAAAGCGCCACCGAAAACGCCGCGCTGGTGCTGGCCGAGGTCAATCCCCACATGCCCCGCACGCTCGGCGATTCGAGCGTGCACGTGTTCGACCTGGACGTGCTCGTGCCGGTGGAGGCGCCGCTGATCGAGGTGCCGCCGCAGCCGATCACGGACGTGACCCGGCAGATCGGCGAGTACCTGGCGGCGCTCATTGACGACGGCTCGACCCTCGAGCTGGGCATCGGGCGGATTCCCCAGGCGCTCTTCGAGTTTCTCAAGGACAAGAAGGACCTGGGCATCCACACCGAGATGATCAGCGACCGGATCGTGGACCTGATCGAGTGCGGTGCCATCAACGGCAGCCGCAAGACGCTGGACCGGGGCAAGGTCGTGGCCAGCTTCGCCCTGGGCACCCGGCGGCTGTACGACTTCATAGACAACAACCCGATCTTCGCCTTCCACCCCACCGAGTACGTCAACGACGTGCAGACCATCAGCAAGCAGCACAAGATGGTGGCCGTGAACGTGGCCCTCGAGGTGGACCTCACCGGCCAGGTCTGCGCCGATTCGCTCGGCTCGAAGTTCTTCTCCGGCGTGGGCGGGCAGGTGGACTTCAACCGCGGCGCCGCACTGGCCCGGGGCGGCAAGGCCATCATCGCCCTGCCGTCCACCGCCAAGAACGGCACCGTCTCGCGCATCGTCACCCACCTGACCCCCGGTGCGGGCGTGGTCACCACGCGGGCGGACGTGCACTATATCGTCACCGAGTACGGCGTGGCCTACCTGCACGGCAAGAGCATCCAGGAGCGGGCGCTGGCGCTCATCAGCATCGCCCACCCGGACTTCCGCGCCAAACTCTTGCGCGAGGCCATCGAGGCCAAGTACCTCTCGGCCAGCATGGCCGACATGGAGGGCAAAATCCTGGTCGGCCCCAAGGAACTGCGCACCACCTACCTGCTCGAGGACGGCACCCAGATCAACTTCCGCCCCATCCATCCCACGGACGAGCCGCGGATGCGCGACCTCTTTTACGCGCTTTCCCAGCAGACGATTTACTACCGGTTCATGTCGTTCACGAAGATCATCCCGCGCAAGCAAATCCAGGACTTCGTGTACATTGACCACCGCAACGACGTGACCATCGTGGGCACCGTGCCCGAGTCCTTCGGCGAGGACATCATCGCCGTGGGCAGTTACTACCTGGACCCGAAGACCAACATGGCCGAGGTGGCGTTCGTGGTGCGCGACGACTGGCAGAACCGCGGCATCGGCACGTTCCTGCTCCGCTACCTCATCCGCATCGCCCGCCGCAACGGCATCCGCGGCTTCACCGCCGAGGTGCTCAAGGAAAACAAGGCCATGCAGGCGGTCTTCAACAAGAGCAACTGCAAGCTCACCACCCGCTTCACCGGCAACGTCATCAGCTACCAGATGGCCTTCGAGTAAGCGCCCGACGCCCGGCGCCTGGGGAGCGCAAAAACGCCCCGGAGCTCGGGGGCGTTTTGCGCCAGCGGACCCGGGACGGCGGCGGCCCGCCTCAGTCCAGTGCGAGCACCACGACCGACTTGGGCGGCAGGGTGGCTTCCACGCGGCCCTCGCTGACGGTGATCCCTTCCAGCGGCTGCGGCTCCACCGCGCGCGGCTGGTCGAAGGTGTTGTGCGCGTTCATGGCCGCGGCGGTGAGCACCCGCCCGCTCGCTTGCCGGGGCGTGAAGCCCTCGAACCGGCACACCAGCGGCGCCGCGCGGTGGGGGTCCAGATTGGCCGCGGACACGTGCACGCGCCCGGCCCGGTCCCGGGAGGCGGTGGCGCTGAGCTGGGGCAGGCTTTGCTGGTCCAGGGTGTAGGACCCGCAGGCCAGCCGGGTGGGCAGCAAGGTGGCGTCCTGGTGCACCTTGTACATCTCGAAGACGTGGTAGGTGGGGGTGAGGATCATCTTTTCCTTGTCGGTGAGAATCAGGGCCTGGAGCACGTTCACGGTCTGGGCCAGGTTGGCCATGCGAACGCGCTCGCAATGGGCGTGAAAGATGTGCAGGTGCAACGCGGCCACCAGGGCGTCGCGCAGGGTGTTTTGCTGGTAGAGGAACCCGGGGTTGGTGCCCGGCTCGACGTCGTACCAGGTGCCCCACTCGTCCACGATCAGGCCGACGCGCTTTTCCGGGTCGTAGCGGTCCATGATGCGGCTGTGGCGGGTGATGAGTTCGTCCATGCGCAGCGCCTGGCGGAAGGTAGCGTGCCATTCGGCCTCGGTGAACTGTGTGGCCGAGCCTTTGCGCCCCCAGTTGCCGCTGGGGATGGTGTAGTAGTGCAGCGAGAGGCCGTTCATGCGCCGGCCCACCTCGCGCATGAGCACCTCGGTCCAGTTGTAGTCGTCCACATTCGCGCCGCAGGCGATGCGGTAGAGGCGGTTGGTGCCGTAGTTTTTCACGAACGTGTTGTAGCGCCGGAACAGGTCCGCGTAGTACTCGGGGCGCATGTTGCCGCCGCAGCCCCAGCTTTCGTTGCCAATGCCGAAGAAGCGCACCGCCCAGGGCCGCTCGCGGCCGTTTTGTCGGCGCAGGTTTGCCAGGGGCGAGTCGGCGTCGCTGGTCAGGTACTCGACCCACTCCATCATTTCCTGGACGGTGCCGCTGCCGACGTTGCCGCAAATGTAGGGCTCGGCGCCCAACTGCTCGCACAGGTCCAGGAACTCGTGGGTGCCGAAGTGATTGTTCTCGGTCACCCCGCCCCAGTGCGTGTTGATCATGGCCGGCCGCTGCGCGCGCGGGCCGATGCCGTCCCGCCAGTGGTACTCGTCGGCAAAGCAGCCGCCCGGCCAGCGCAGCACGGGGAGGTTGAGCCGGCGCAACGCCTCCACCACGTCCCGCCGGATGCCGCGGACGTTCGGGATGGGCGAATCCTCGCCCACCCAGTAGCCCTCGTAGATGCACCGGCCCAGATGTTCGGAGAAATGACCGTAGATGTGCCGGCTGATCACGTGCCGGCCCTGGTCGGCCTGCACCACCAGCACCGCGGGCGCCGCGGCTTCGGCGGCGCGGGCCGGGCTGGGCGGCGGCCACGCCAGGGCGAGCAACAGCGCAGGCAGGGGAGCGAGGAAGGTTCGGAGGTGTGTGTTCATGGATGGGTCGTTCGGTTTTCAGTGGAGCGAGTCAATGTGCTGCGGAAGCTCAAGTCCGGGGGCGGGCTTTCACGCCGGCACGCCGCGCGGCGGTGCGCCGCATCCGCAGCCGGGCGGCCTGCTGGAGCGGGCTGCTGTGGCTGGCCGGAAAGAGGAGGCGATCCAGGCCCGCGGCGACCAGACCGGCCAGGCGGCGGCGCGGGGCGGCTTCGCAAACCACCTCGCCAAAACGCGCCCACATGGCGCCGCGGCGCACGGCGTCCGCGAGCGTGGCCACCACCAGCGGCGGCAGTTGGGTCAGGTGACCGGTGATGACCACCCGCCGCAGCCCCAGCACGTTCAGCGCCCCGGCGATGACGGTGCCCATGGCGTGGAGGGCGTCGCGCAGCCAGGGCGGCAGCCCGTCGCGCGCGATGGCGGCGGCCAGCGCGGTCAGGTCGTCGCGGCCGAAACTCTCCGCCAGCGAGCGTCGCGAGAGCAGCGTCTCGACGCACCCGTGCGCGCCGCAACCGCACCGCCGCGGGTTGCCCGGCACCGGCGTGTGGCCCAGCTCGGCGCTCAGGGGCAGGGGATGGCTGAGCAACTGGCCGCCTTCGATGACCGCGCCCCCCACGCCTTCGCCGAAGTCCACCAGGAGAAAATCCTCCGCCTCCGGCGTGGCGCTTTGATGCCCCAGGGCCAGGGCCCGGATTTCCTGCACCAGCAGCACCGGCAGGGCGCACGCCTGCCCGATCAACTCGGCCAGGTGCACCTGTTCGGTCCAGTGCAGGTTGGGCGAGTACAGGACCCGGCCGGCGGCTTCATCCACCACGCCGGGCACGCTGACCAGTGCGCCCCAGAGCCGCTCGGCGGAGAGCGCCGCGGCGTGTTGACGCAACTGCCGGGCCCAGGCCTCCGGGTTGCAGCCCGTGGCGAATTCCCGGGTGTCAGCCGGCGTTTCCGAAACGGTTAGGGGCAGGGGAGCGAGGCGGGTTTGCTCGACGCCCAATTCGATGCCCAGGAAGCGCGGGTGCACCGCGTCCAGGCGGATCAGCCGCCCGGGGCGGCCCAGCCGGCGTGGCTCGGGACCGTTGCCGGAGGGTTCGCCGGCCGATTCGTCCAGTTCTTCGAGGAGTCCGCAGGCCAGCAGCTCGTCAATGATCTTGCCCGCGGTGGGCTGGCTGATGCCGATGGCCTTGGCCAGGTCGGCCCGCGTGGCCGTGCCCAGCCGGCGCAGCCGTTGGAGGACTGCCCGCTCGTTGAGGCGGCGCAGGCTCGAGGGCAACGCGGGGAGCGCTCGGGTTTTCATCCGCGGGCGGCGGGGCAGCGGGCAGGGTCGGGCCGGGGGTCAACGCGGGGTGCTCCGGTCACCACCAGAAGGCCGGAGTGCCGGTGGTGCGCACGACCATTTTCTCGAAGCGGACAAATTCGACGTGGCCGTCGAGGAAGTTCACGTTGCCGCCCAACGGGGAGTTGTCCGATTTGAGATGCGGGGCGCGGTGCGGGACCGGATTGCCGCGCTCGTCCTGCCAGCCGCCGAACACCCGGGTGAAGTTGTTGCCGGCCGGGCTGCGGGACTCGCTGTTCGAGAGGGTGCCGTCGGCGTAGAGCGCGCGCTCGGTGGGCGAGGGGGTGTAGTTGGTGTTGCCCACGAAGATGGCCTGGGGGGTCATGGATTCGTTGATGTTGGTGGTCCGCACGCGCCCGGCTCCCGGCCAAGTGAGCGCGTAGCCGATGACCCGATAGCCGGGGGTGAAGTCGTAGAGGGTGTTGCCCTGGCGGTCGCGTTGCTCGCGCTGCCGCAGGAAGGAGGGGCAATAGACCATGTCCTTGTTTGAGCCGTAGCGTTCGATCTTGGCCAGTTGGTTTGAGGACACGTCCCACGGCCAGTACACCGCGATGCTCGGGTTGCCGGTGACGTGAGGCAGGCGGTCGTTGTTGTCATCCGCGTACATCCGGGTGGCGATGCCGAACTGGCGGATGTTGCTGGCGCAGTTGGTCCGTTTGGCCCGCTCCTTGGCGTTGGACAGGGCGGGCAAAAGGAGGCCGGCCAGGATGGCAATGATGGCGATGACCACCAGCAGCTCGATGAGGGTGAAGCCCCGGCCAAGCGGCCGCGGGCTGGAAGGGCGGCGAATCGTTGGGTTGTTCATGGCGTTGTGGGATGGGTCGGTTTCAGGAAGCAGAAAGCACCGTCGCGGGCTGGTGGCGGGCCGCCGTGTCCAACGGCCCGCCACGCCCGTTGCCGCAGCCTGTCTCCGAAAGTGCCCGGGTCATTTTCGCATCCGATAAAAGCGCGGGCCCGCCTCGAGGGGAAGCGTGAGTTTCTTCTGCCCGCCTTCCTCGATGGCGCCGCCGGTGTTCACCGAAGTCCACGTGACCGGGAGCGTCAGGCTGGAAGTGACTTCGAGGACAAAGCCGGTCGCATTGGCGGGCCAGCTCAACACCACGTTGCCGCCCGACCGGCTGATGGCCAGGGTGGGGGGCGTGGTCGGCTCGGGCAGTGCATCCGGACCGGCGGCGTAGTTGGCCGCCACCTGGTCCGCGGACAAGACACCCTGCCAGATGCGGAACTCGTTGAAGACGCCCCGGAACATGGCGTCGGGCCATTGCGAACGGCCCAGCCAGTTGTTGACGTCGTTGATGAGCGTCAGCGGCACGGCGGCCGGCCCGCTGGCCACGAGCACGGCGTTGCTGTAAAGCCGCGCCTGGTTCTGGGTGTAGTCATACACCACCGCCACGTAAACCTCGGTCCCGTTGGCCAGCGGCGCGGTGGAGGTCAACTGCGTGGGCTCGGCGCCGGTGCGCGGGTCGCGCACCGCGAAGCGCAGGTTCGCCGGTCCGGCGGGGGACAGGAACAGGTAGTTGCCCTGGCCGGTCGAGAGGTCTTCACCCGCGGCGGAGGTGCCGAAGTCGAAGATGCGTTGCCAGGCTCCGGCACCCTGCCAGGTGACCCAGGCTTCAAAAGAGGCGTTCACCAGCGGGCTGATGAGGCCGTTGGGCAGGTCCACGTAGCCGGCGATGGTTTCGGCCGGGTCCGTCGAAACGCCGCCGCCGGGCAGGCTGAGCGTGCCCGTGCCGCTGAAGGTCGCGCCGGCGCCGCGCAAGACGCCGTCGGCCCCGCCCACCGCGTCGCGGACGGTGGTGCTGCCGGGCGCTTCGCTGAAGCTGTAACGGTGTTTGAGTGTCAGCGCGGGCGGGTCGGCCACGGTGATGACCCGGGTTACGGGGCGGCCCTGGTAAGACGAGCGCAATTCGGCCGTGCCCACGGCCACGGCGATGTAGGTGCCCGCCGCGTTGATCGCCAACACGTTCAGGTCGCTGGATTCGATTTTGGTAAAGCCGGTAACGTCCACGCCCTTGAGGTTCTCGTAGTCTGCGATCACCCGCGCCTGGCCCTGGTCGCGCCGGCCGTAGAGGGTGGGGCGGGTCACCTCCAGGCGCACGGTTTGCAGCGCGCCGGGCGGCGTGAGCGTGGGACCGAAGAGGAAGTTGTTGGCCACATCCGCATCGGAAAGTTTGCCGGTGTGGACGCGCACCAGGGCAATGTAGCCGGAGAGGGCCTGGCCGAAGTCGAAGCCGGTGCCGCTGGTATTGGCCTGGGCGCCGATGCGGATGGGGAAGTCGGGATGCGTGTTGAGCGGGGCGCTCAGAACCTTGGTGGTCTTCAGCACACCGTCGGCATAGACCTTGGCCGTGTTGACGCCGTCGTAGGTGTACACGAGGTAATGCCAGCGCCCGGCCGCGGGTGTGCCCGACCAGCCCATGTCCGGCGAATCCCAGTGGCCGACCGCGCCCCAGGTGGGGTTGGCGCCGTAGTTGAACGACATATTGCTGCCGGCCGGCCCGCCGCGACGGCTCCAGGCCACGAGCGTTTCTTCATCGGCAATGGCCGGATTGAAGGCCCAGACCTCGATGGACCGGTCGCTGCTGCCGGTCAGTTCCGCCGGGGCGGGCGGTCCTTCATAGGCGTCGGTGGCCGGGAGGGTGGGGTTGAAGCGCACGCCGGCAATGCCGGTGCCTTCGACGTTGCTGAGGTAGGTCGGGGTGCCCACGGCGTAAAAATCCGCCGAACCGTCCGGCACGGCGCGATTGCGCCAGACGCTGGCGTCGGTCGCGACGTCGGCAGCGCGCAAGTCCACCACCAGCGAACCGGCCACGGCGATACCGGTTTGGCGGGGATTCACGGTGAGGGTGACGGCGTCGGTTTTTCCGAGGTAGCTCAGGGTGACCGTGGCCACGCCGGGCTTGAGGGCCGAGAGGTTCCAGTTGCTCTCGACGCGCAAAACCTCGGGATTGTCGGACACCAGCGACACGCCCGGCACGCCGACCAACGTCACGTCCGGGAAATTGGCGAAGTCCGCCGTGGCCAGCACGGACTGCGAGTCGGCCTCGGTCATGAGGGTCTTGGCCACGAGGAGGTGCACGGCAACCAGCCCGCCGAGCTGGTTTATGTCGGTACTGGGCTGGTTGGGGCCGGACACGAAGCTGGCGGCCACTTCGACCGGGTTGAGCGCGGTGTCGTAGATGCGGAATTCCTCGTAGCTCCCGCCGAACATTCCATCCGGTCCCCACTGCGAGCGGCCCAGCCAGTTGTTCACGTCCTGGATGTCCCGCAAGGCCACCGGGGCCGGCCCCGTGGCCAGGAGCACCGCGTTGCTGTACAGCCGGGCCGTGTTGCTGGCCGGGTCGTACGTGACGGTGATGCAGGCCTCCACACCGGGGGTCAACGGCGCCCCGGCGGTGAGCTGGATGGGCTCGGTGCCGGTGGCCGGGTCGCGCACGGCGAAGCGCAGGTTCGCCGGGCCTTGGGGTGAGAGGAACAGGTAGTTGCCCTGGCCGTTGGCGATGTCCTCGCCGCCGGCGGAAGTGCCGAAGTCAAAGATGCGCTGCCAAGAGCCGGAACTGTCCCACGTGACCCACGTTTCAATGGTCAGGCGGTTAAGGCGGCTGATGAGGCCGTTGGGCAGGTCCACGTAGCCGGCAATCGCGTCGGCGGCGGCATCGGAGGGAGTCCCACCGGGCAGATACAAGCGCCCGGCGCCGTCAAACCAGGCCCCGTTGCCTTTGAGGACGCCGTGGGCGGTGCCCACGCTGTCGGCGACGGTGGTACCGGCAGTTTCGTTGAAGCTGTAGCGGTGAATGAGTTCCGCCCGGCCGGTCGGAATCCAAGCCAAGTGGGCGATTACGGCGAGCGACAGTAAACAGCGGGGGCGCATGGCAGACCCAGGGTTGAAGGTGTGCGTTTTCACGGGCACGGGTTAACTTAAGCTTGTTAAGAAATGGATACCCGCCTCACCGCGCCTTGTCAAGCGGGGGCCGTAATTTTTTCCGCGGCGCCTTCCGGGTACGGGGTGCATTTTACACCGCGCCTCACGGCGGGCCGTTATTTGCGGCCGATGCAAAAGAGGTGATTGGCCGTGCGGATGAAGATCTGACCCTGCGAGATGGCGGGCGTGGCCTGCACCTTTTCACCCAGCGGGTTCTTGGCCAGGACTTTGAATTCCGGTTCCGCAGCGATGACCGTGGTGTCGCCATTGTCGGCCACGAAATAGATGCGGCCAGCCGCCGTCACGGGAGAAGCGGCGAAGCTCCCTCCAAGCCGTTCTTGCCAGACAATCTCACCCGTCGCGGCCGTGAGACACGTGGCCATGCCGGCGTCGGTGACGGCGAACAGATGCGGGTGCATGAAAAGCATCGAGGGCACCTTGGGCACGCCTCGGCGCTGTTCCCAAACGAGGTTGTTCGTACCGAGGTCGCCGCGTTCGCCCAAGCGGAAGGCCTTGATGGATTCGCGACCGCCCCAGCCGCCCGCTGTGAAGACCAGACCTTCGCCCAAGACCACTGAGGGAACCTTGCCCTCGCCGATGACCTCACTGGTCCAAAGCCGTTCCCCGGTTTCAAAGTCGAAGCCCTGAACCACATCACCGGCCTCGCTCACCACTTGGTCGCGGCCGTCCGGAGCGGTCCAGACGGCCGGGGTGCCGTGCGAGATGCGTGAAAGCCCGCGCCGGCCTTGCCATCGCTCGCGGCCGGTGGCGGCGTCGAGCGCCAGCACGTGGGCCTGATCCCACGGCTTCTGCCAGCCCAGGGTCTTGTCCTCGCCGTCACTGCTGCCGTCGCGCGCCATGATGAGCAGTCCGCGGTGCAGGATGGGCGAGGTGCCCAGCCCGTGCTGGCTGTAGAACGGGTAATTGCGGTTGGTCCAGACCACCTCGCCGGCGAAGTTCAGCGCCACAAAACTCCCGTCGCCGAAGCAGGCATAAACCCGCTGCCCGTCCGTGGCCGGCGTCGGGGTAGCGTGGCTGTTGCGCTGTTCCTTGCGCCGCGGCACCTGGGTGAACACTGCCCGATCCCACAGCACGCGGCCGTCACGCCGGTCCAGCGCCAGCACGCGGCAGGTTTCACCGCCGTCGGTAGCTGTGGTCACGAACACGTGGTTTTCCCAGACGATGGGCGAGGACCACGCCTCGCCGGGAATGGTGGTCCTCCAGGCCACGTTGCTCGTGGCGTTCCACTGGAGCGGCACCTCGGTCTCGGGGGAAACACCCTGGCCATTGAGGCCGCGGAACTGGGGCCAGTTTGCGGCGGGCGACACCGCCGCCAGCAAGAGCGGCAACAAACAGAGCACGGTTTTCATGAGGGGTTATGGTAGAGGTGTCCCCGGCCCAGGGTAGTTCCGTGCGGCGTCGTCCAGCACCAGCACCCAGTCGCCATCGGCTGGCGGCTCGAAGGTTTGGCGTTTCTTTTCAGTGATTTCCCCGATGCGCGTTGTTTGACCAGTGCGCGGGTCGAACCATGTCGCAACGACTTTGGAACCGGTGATTTTGCCAAGGTCGATGGTCAAGGCTCGTTTTCTGGGGAGATAACTCAGCGCGAACGAGCCGTCATGCGCCAAGGCGGTCACGGTGTAATCGTTCGTCGCGAAGGGTCCGCGACCCTCTACCGCCACGACGTTGTTGATGTCGGGCACCAGAGTCCACCACGGCCTGGATTCGAGCAGCGCACGGAGGTGTTTCAGGCTGTTCGCGCCGGGAAGTTCGAGCGTCTCGCGCCAGTTCGCCGGCATGTTCCAGTTGGGCGAGCCGTAGGCATGGCCGAAGCCGCCGCCCAGCACGCACCACCAGGCCTGCTTGCGCGCCTGCAACGCGCTGCCCCACGCGCCGTGCTCCCCCTCGTAGGTGGACTCGCCGAGAAAGAACGGGCGCACGGGAATCTTCGCGAACTCGGCGTAGCTCACTTCATAGATGTCCGGCTGGTTCTTGTTCCAGGCCTTGTCGAAGCCGCGGAAGTAGGAATACACCATCGAAACATCCAGCCACGGCTCGTCGGCAGGCCACACATCGGTGCTCGAGTGCGACGAGGCGGCATGGTAAGTGATGAGCGGGTGCGGCGCGGTCTCTTTGAGGCCGAGGCCAAGGGCGCGGATTTCGGCGCGGGCGTTGTCTGGATCGTTGTCGCCGCCGAGGATCCACATGACGTTGGCGAACTTGCCGTAACGCTGGCCCAGCCAGCGGCCGAGCTCGCGCGCTTTCTCGGGGCCGTTCATGTTGAGCGGCGCGGGGCGCTGCTGTTTGTCGCGGCCCGCCCAGCCTTCGCCGCAACAGCCCGACCACGCCGGCGCGATGGCGAGCAGGATTCCCTGCCGTTGCGCCTCGGCCACGACGCGGTCCACGTGCGTGAAGAACTTCTCGTTCGGCCGGGCGAAATCCTGCTCCGGCGGCGTCCCCGCGAAGGGCAGTTCCCCGACCCGATTCGTCATGCCCAGGAAGCCGGTGAGCATCACTTGAAGCGCGGTGAAGCCCTGTTTCCTGCGCCGGGCCATGTATTCCTGCGCCTCGGCTTCGGTGAGCTTCAGGAAAAGCATCCACGCGGTGTCGGCGTGGTAGAGGAATGGTGTCCCATCTTGGTCAACAAGGTGCCTTCGGTTTTCGCTGAGCTTCAGTGGAAATTTCGGCACTGCAGCGAGGGCCGGAGCGCCAAACAACTCCGCAGCCACCAGGAACAGAATCGTGAGTAAGACGGCTTTCATGGGCGGTTGCGTGTGGAGGTTCCAGGGGCTGGATATTTCCGGCTGGCGTCGTCCAGCACCAGTACCCAGTCGAGCAGCTCGCCGGGGTCGGGTGGGGTGAACTCGCGCACACCTTGGTTCTCGAACGTGCCAATGGCAGTGGCCTTGCCATCCCGCGGGTTGAACCACCAGGCTCGCACGGTGGCACCGCGGATGACGTCCATCCGCACCTTGAAGGCCCGGCCCACCGGCGCATACACCATGGCGTAGGTCCCTTCGGTATCGCGCGTGGCCACGAAGCGGTAGCGGCCCGCGCCCGGCACGCTGCTGGGGACACGGTCGGTCACAATCACGGAGTCATCGGGCAGCCGGGTCAGGAACGGGCGCGACAGCAGCAGGTGTTTGGCGTGTTGCATCTGACCCGCCCCGGGTTGCCGGATGGCCTCGTACCACGGCATCAGGGGGCGGTTGATCGGCTCGCGGCCGGGAGCCCACATTTGCCAGACCGAGTGGTGACCGTAGGTGTGGCCAAAAGCACCGCTGAACAGGTTCCAGTACAACGGCCTGCGCACATCGGCGGCCACGGAGTGGCCCTGCTGGTCCGGCGCAAAGGCCACCGGGTGATCCTCGTAAACCGGTTCGCCGTCCAGCACGGGTTTCACGGGTGTGCGATCGTAATCCTTGCGTGTCTGGTCGTAGCGACTGGTGAACTCGAGATTGTGACCATTCTGGCGCATGTTGAAGTTCAGCCAGTCCTCGGCGTGGAAATACTGCGCGGACCCGTTACCCCCGGTGGGGTGGAAGGTCATCAGATGCGCCCCGCCGTCGCCGGCGCGCAGGCCCTTGGCCATGGCCCGGGTGATTTCGCGATGAGTGTCGTTCTCGATGGGCCGGTCGCCGCCCAGAATCCAGACCAGCCCCGCGTCGCGATAGCGTCGGCCCAGCCAACGGCCGTAAGCTTCCGCGTTCTGGGGCGTGAAAATCTCCGGGCCTGCGCCCCATTTCTTGTTCCACTTGTCGCCCCAGGTGGGCAGAAACCCGATGTAAAGGCCCCGGCGGTTGGCTTCACGCACGATGAAATCCACGTGGTCCCAGTAGTCATTGTCGGGGCCGTCTTTCACATCGGGCTTGGTGGGATCGTTGTCGAGTAGCGGGCGGTGGCCGTAGGGATTGGGCGTGTTGAGACCGTCCAGCTCCGCCAGGGCCACGGCCTGGATGATGGTGTACCCCTTGGCGGCGCGGTCCTCCAAGTACCGAATGGCTTCCTCACGGTTGAGGCGGTGGAACAGTTCCCAGGCCGTATCGCCCAGCCAGAAGAACGGCTGACCGCTTTCGGTAACGAGGAACCGCCGGTTGTCGCTGACTTTCAACTTGGGCAGCGGCGCGGCGAACAGGTGGGCCGGAACGGCCAGCAGGCCCAGCCCGAGCAAGGTCGTCAGGAGCGTGCGTTTGTCTTTCATGGTGTGCGATTGATGGTTGAGGTTTTGGATTGAACACTGGCAGAGAATCCGGAAACGCTTGGCAACGCCTTTGCCCGGTTCGGCTCGAAGCCACTCATCGAGATTTCAGCCGGCCCCTGTTCGCCGGATTGACTCGCTTGAAACGCATTGCCGTAAACCGGGCGCGGACGTAGGTTGGCGTACCGGCCCGCAGCTTCAAGCACTAGCACCCAGTCGTTGCCCACGGCCGCTTCGCCCGGAGGGTCAAACGCGCGCTCGCCGCGGTTTTCCAGCACTTCCAGGAAAGTGGTTTCGCCCGTGCGCGGATTGAACCAGACCGCGCGAAGGCAGGTGCCCGTGATGACGCCCAGCCGCGCGGTGAAGGGAGCACCGTCTGGCGAATAGATCATGGCGTAGTTACGGCCCCGGGTGGCGCGACGGTGCGCCGGGCCTTCGCCCGCGCCGCCAACCAAAAGGGATTGGTCCGGCACGCGCTCGAGCATCGGCCGGGATTCGATCAGGCGGCGAAGATATCCCATCTGCGTCGCGCTCGGTGCCGCGAGAGCTTCGCGCCAGGAGAGCCGCGGGTCGAGCAACGGTTTGCGGGGAGGTTCATACATCTGCCAGATTGCGTTGTGGCCATAGGTGTGGCCAAACGCCCCGGCAAAGACCGCCCAATAGGCGGCACGCCGGGCGTGGTCGTCCGTGGCCGGTTTGGTTGAAGGATGAGCAGCGCGCAAATGCGACGGAAGCCAGGCGGCGGAAATGAGGGCGTTCGGGTAACTGCTCTCCAAGTCAATCACGGGCTTGATTGGCCGGCGGTTCCAGTGTTTCTCGATGAACCGCCAGCTTTCCACCAGGTCGCCGTGGCTCGACTGCACTGAGGTGAAGTCCAGCCAGGGCTCGTCGTGAAGGTAGTCCGAAACATGTCCTGGCCCGGAGGTGTGATACGTCATCAGCACGGCGTCGTAATCCTCCCGCCCCGCTACGCCGAGCACGATGCCTCGAGCCAGCGACCGCCAGATGGCCACCGCCTCGGGCGTGGAGGGTGCCTTGTCCCCGCCGAGTATCCAGATCACGTTCGAACGCTCGCGCAGCCGTTCGCCCAGAAACCGTCCGTACGTTTCCGCGTTCGCCACGTTGAAAATCCCGTCCACTTTGCCGTCGAACGGCGACGAGGTGACGTATTTGCCCCACGTTGGCAGGAAGCCGACATACAACCCCTGCGCGGCGGCGAGGTCCAGGACCTCGTCCACAAAGTCCCAGTAGTCGTTGGCCGGTCCCGGCTTCACGTCGGGGCGGGCAGGGTCCCGGTCCAGCAGCGGCAGATGGCCCCGGCGGTTGGGCACGGTGAGACCATCGAGTTCGGCGAGCGCCACCGCCTGGATGACGTTGAAGCCGCGGGCCGCGCGGTCCATCAGGTAAAGCTCCGCCTCCGCGCGGTCGAGCCGGTGAAAGAGCTCCCAGGCCGTGTCGCCCAGCCAGAAGAATGGCTGGCCGGTTTCAGTGACCAGAAAACGCTGATTGTCACTGACCTTGAGCCGGGGTAACGGCGCAGCGGCTGCCAACGCGGCTGCCAGCACGCTCACGCATACCCCGAGGGCACTCAGCCGCAGGAGGGATTGGAAGATGCCACTCATGGCCAGGAGCAATCTGTGGTTCAGCGTAGCGGCGCGATGTGATTGGTCATCCATTGGTAGTCCTGGAGCTCCGAGGGGCCGATGAACGGAATGTTCGGATAGGGCCGGTCCGTGGCGCCGTCCGGGCGCTTGACGGACTTGCTCAGGCCGGGCGTTCGCCACTTGCGGATTTCCGCGTGGCCGTCCGCGAAGCACAGGCCGGCGGCGTTGCCATGGCGGCCTGACGGGGCGTCGAGCCAAATGTTTCGGTTGTACGCGTTCATGTTCTCGAAGGGAAAGTAGTGCGCATCGTTGATGCTGTTCTCGTGTTCGTCCAGCAGGATGTACACCTCTGTTGGACCGGGACCGGTGAGGTCGGCCAAGCGGCGGACGCTCTTGTATTTCGTGACGGGGGTTACCCATCCGCTGGGCGGGCCCAGAAAGGCGTTGGCCGCGAAGCTGATCACGCGCGGCACCAGCTTGCCTCCGACGCGGAGCCGGCTCTTGTCGGCGGCGCAGCGAAACGCCTCAAGCGAAGTTACGTAAGGCCAGGTGGGACTGTTGGTGAGGATGCGCGGGTTGGTGCCGTCGGTGCCCTGCCAGTCCCAGCCGCCTTCGACCCACACGGGCGGGTCGGTGGGGTTGAGGCGGGTCGGTCCAAGCGCCACATCGTTGTTATCGTCGGCATACATACGCCAGCCCAGGGCGACCTGCCGCAGGCTGTTCATGCAGTGGATGCCCGTGGCCTTGGATTTGGCGCGGCTCAACGCGGGCAGCAGCATTCCCGCGAGAATCGCAATGATCGCAATCACCACGAGCAGTTCGATGAGCGTAAAGGCAGCCCCGGGTCGGGCCGCCGGGCATTGAGTTCGGGCTTTCATGGGTTTGTTGCGGTTGTTTCATCGGGTCGAATCCGCCGCCGTCCCAGCGCGCTCAGCAACCGGCTGCGCACACTGTCCAGCAGCACGGCAACGAAAATGATCCCGCCGGTGACCAGCGGGTAGAGGTAAGGGTCGGCATTGGCATTGTGCAGGCCGTTTTCGACCGCCTGAATCAACACCGCGCCAAAGGCCGTGCCCGGCCAAACCCGGCCGCGGCCCCCGAAGAGACTGGTGCCGCCCAGCACGGCGGCCGCAATAGCGCTGAATTCGCGGTTCATGCCAAAGGTGGGCGCCACCGAACCAATCTGGGCCAGGGCGACCGCGCCGCCCAGACCCGCGCACAGGCCGCAGACCCCATAAACCAGCCAGAGCACCTGCGGCACGTTGATGCCCGCTTTGCGCGCGGCGGCGGCGTCCTGGCCGACCGCGTAAACTTGCCGGCCCAGCGGCGTGCGCATCAACAACCCGTGCGCCAGACCGATCACCAGCGCGGCCACCACCACCGGCAGCGGCACACCCAAACACCGGGCCGAGGCCAGTTGAGTGAAGCTCTCGGGCAAGTTCATGGCGCGTGTCTCGGTCAACCACATCCCGAACCCGCGGCCCAGATACTGCGTGCCCAGGGTGGCAATGAAGGCAATCAGACCCAGGCGCGCGACCAGAAAGCCGTTGAGCACGCCATACAGGCCGCCCAACAGCACCATGCCCGCCAACACCAGCGGCGGACTCCAGCCTTGCGCCAGCAGCAGCTTGCCGCTCAACGCCGCGGCCACAAACATGATCGCCCCCACCGAGAGGTCCACTCCCGCCGTCAGCAAGACAAAGGTTGCGCCCGTGGCCACGATGGCCGTGGCCGATGCCTGCACCAGCAGGTTGAGTAGATTGTCCGGCGATAGAAACGACGGCGCCAGTGCGCCAAAACCCAGCAGCGCCGTCGCGAACAACGCCAGCGGCACATTGTTCAGCACCAGCAGGGCCGCGCGTTGTCGGGCCGGGTTCACGCGACACTCCTTTCGTGCAGGGCGGCGCGCAGGATGCGTTCGCGGTCAAACTCCGCCCGCCGCAGTTCGTCCACCACCTCTCCCCGGCGCATGACCAGAATCCGGTCGCACAGGCCGATGAGCTCCTCTAGTTCGGAGGAAATGAACAGCACGCCTGCACCGGCCTCGGCCCGTTGCACAATGAGCTGGTAGATTTCGAACTTGGCGCCCACGTCAATGCCGCGGGTGGGCTCGTCCAAGATGAGCACCTGCGGCTGCGCCAACAGCCATTTGCCCAGCACCACCTTTTGCTGGTTGCCGCCGCTCAAGGTGCGCACCGGGGCGGAGTCACGGGCCGTGGGCGTGAGACGCACCGCCTCGCGGATCCCGCGCACCGCCTCGGCGAGCGTGGCGCGGTTGAGCCAGCCCGTGCCGGGGCGGGCGTGACGGCGCAGCGTCACCAGCGCCAGGTTGTCGGCAATCGAGGCTTCGAGGGCCAGGCCGTCCTCGTGCCGGTTTTCAGTGAGAAAAGCCATGCCCTCGCGGAGACAGCGTATCGGCCGCGGAGATGCGAGCGGTCTGCCGCGCACGCGGATGCTGCCCCGCTCGAAAGGCTCCAAGCCGAACAAGATCTGCGCCAACTCGCTGCGGCCGGCGCCCATCAGACCGAAAAGGCCGAGGACTTCGCCGGCGTGCAACTTAAACGAGATGTCATGCACCACGCCGGACCGCGTCAGGCCGCGCACTTCGAGCACAGGCGCGCTTGGCGACGAAACCGAAGCGACCTTCGGTCTGCCGCTGGCTTGACTCGTTTGGTCAGCAGCGTCCGCCCTTTCCGCCGCCCTGGACGGCTTAACCGGCTCGCCGGCTGGTTGGCGCACTGGGAACAGCCGGTCCAAGCGGCGTCCCACCATCAATGTGACCAGGCGATCCTTGTCGAACTCCTCGCGTGGTCCGTGGGCGACCAGCGCCCCGTCGCGCAGGACAGCCACCTGATCGCTCAACCGCAACACGTCCTC
>Ga0272446_1002175_pt1 | contig 27271 bp, 24 predicted proteins | sample YNPCB0061_FD_194587 | JGI IMG/M metagenome (GOLD analysis project Ga0272446, IMG submission 194587) | Hot spring microbial mat communities from Yellowstone National Park, WY, United States - YNP-CB-006-1 | ecosystem: Environmental > Aquatic > Thermal springs > Hot (42-90C) > Sediment | place...
TGGTGCGTGCCGCCCCGGGCGGCGCCCAGGCCGCGGACGCGGCCAAGCGGGGTGCGGAGGGTGCGAAGCGTCGGCGCGGCCATCGGCGTCAGATCCAGGCGATGAGCATGATGAGCCAGGTCAGCGCTGTCAGCGCCGCGGTGCCGATCAGCACCGCCCGGCCCGTGAGGTAGGTGGTGGCGAGGTCGTAGCCGCGCCCCGCGTCCCAGTAGAGGTGCCGCAGCCCCGCCAGGGTGTGGTACCAGGCGGCGGCGGTCAGGCCCATCAGCCCGAGGGCGCCGACGAAGGAGCCGAAGAACCACATCGCCCCGTTGAAGGGGGCTTCGCCCGCCGCCGCGGCGGCCAGCCACCAGACCAGGAAGACCAGCCCGACGGACCAGACGACGCCGGTGATGCGGTGGGCGATGGAGAGCGCGCTCGTCATCTGCAGCATGTCATAGACCTGCAGGTGCGGCGAGAGCGGGCGGCGGACGAGGCTGCCGTCCGACCGGCGGCCGACCATCACGGCCTCCCGCGCGTCGGTGATCTTGGACATGGGTCCGTCAACTCCTGGCGGCCGCTCGCCCCGTCCCTGGACCGGGGGCCGGCCTTTGCACAGACCCTTGTATGGTGCGGCGCGCGCGAGCGTCAAATCGGCGCGGTCATGACAGGCGCGTGACGTCCCCGCGCCCGCGGCCGGGGAAGCGGGCCCGCCGCGCCGCTTGAGGGCCGCCTTCCGTCCCGCGGGCGGGCCGAGGCGGGCGGCGCGGCGTTGACGCGCCGGCGCCGGCATCGCAGCGTGGCGGCGCATTGCACGCGAGGGCCATCGCCATGCCCGCCGACCTCTCCGCGCCCGAAGGCGCCGGCCGCGACGCCCGCATCATCGCACTGATCGGGACGGGGCATTTCCTGTCCCACTTCTACATCCTCTGCCTGCCGCCGCTCTTCCTCTACTGGCGGGAGGAGTTCGGCGTCTCCTTCGCCCAGCTCGGCCTCGCCGTCGCGCTGATGTCGGGCACCACCGCGCTCCTGCAGACGCCAGTCGGCTTCTGGGTCGACCGCCACGGCGCGCGGCCCTTCCTCGTCGGGGGGACGCTGCTGATGGCGCTCTCCATCTCCGCCATGGCCGCCGCCCCGGGCATCGCCACGATCTGGGTGCTCGCCATCCTCTCGGGGCTCGGCAATGCGGTGATCCACCCGGCCGACTACGCCATCCTCGCCGGCTCGATCGGCCGTGCGCGCATGGGCCGCGCCTTCGCGCTGCACACCTTCACCGGCAATCTCGGCTTCGCCCTGGCCCCGCCGGTGGTGGCCCTGCTCGCGGCCATGATGGGCTGGCGCCTGACGCTGCTCGCGGTCGGCCTGCTCGGCCTGCCGGTGGTGGCCGCGATCCTGGTGCAGAGCCGCATCCTGCGCGACCAGCCGAAGCCGGCGCAGGCGACCGAGGGGCCGGTCGGGCGGCGCCTCCTGCTCTCCCGGCCGATCCTGCTGTTCTTCGGCTTCTTCCTCCTCTCCTCCATGGCCGGCTCGGGCATCCAGGCCTTCGTCATCACCGTGCTCGGGCAGGTCTGGGGCACGCCGGTCGCCGTCGCCTCCATGGTGCTGACGGGCTACATGGCCGGCGCCACCTCGGGCACGCTCCTCGGCGGGTGGCTGGTGGACCGCACGCGGCGGAGCCTGATCGGCTTCGTCTTCGCCCTCACCGGAGTCGCGATCGCGATGATCCTCGCCCTCGGCCTGCTGCCGCTGCCCGAGTTCGTGCTGCCGGTCGTCGCCCTGCTCGGCGGTCTCGCCATGGGGGCCTCCCGCACCCCGCGGGATGTGATGCTCAAGGACGCCTCCCCGCCGGGGGAGGTGGGCAAGGTGTTCGGCTTCGTCTCGGCCGGGCTGCCGCTCGGCGGCGCCATCACCCCGGTGCCGCTCGGCCTGCTGATCGACCTCGGCCACCCTGAGCTCGTGCTGCCCGTGGTCGCGGCGCTGCTCGCCCTCTCCCTGCTCTGCGCCGGCTCCGCCCAGGCCGAGGCCCGCAGCCGCAAGGCGGCGGCGCTGCCGGCGAAGTGAGGCCGGCGCGACCGGGCGGGGTCCGCCGCCGCCCGCCGCGGGCCGCGCGCTCCGCATGACCCTCTTCGACGACCTGCTCGCCGCCCTCACCTGGGCCGCCGTTGCCGTGCTCGCGGTGGCCGGCGCGCTCAGCGCCTCGCGCAAGCAGCTCGACCCGGTCGGCTTCATGCTGGTCGCCTGCCTCTGCGCCTTCGGCGGCGGCACGGTGCGGGACGTGATCCTGAACCAGACGGTCTTCTGGCTCGCCGCCCCGGGCATGGTGGCGCTGGCGGCGGGCCTTGCCATCGTCGTTTTCTTCACCGCGCATCTGCTCGAGCGCCGCTTCGTCGCGCTGCTCTGGGCCGATGCCGTCGGCCTCGGCCTCTTCGCCGTACTGGGGGCGGAGGCGGCGCAGCGTGCTGGCGCGGCGCCCTGGGTGGCGGTGCTGATGGGCACCATCACCGCCACCGCCGGCGGCATCCTGCGCGACGTGATCTGCGCCGAGGTGCCGCTGATCCTGAGGCGCGAGATCTACGCCACCGCCGCCGCGCTCGGTGCGGCCGTCTTCGTCCTGCTGCAGGAGGCGGGCCTGCCGCGCGATGGCGCCATCAGCGCGGGCGGCCTCGCCGCCTTCGGGCTGCGCGGGGCGGCCATCCTCGCCGGCTGGTCGCTCCCGGCCTATCGCGCGCGACCCGGCCGCGACTACCCGGACCGCCGCTGAGGCGCACGGCACCCGGCCGGGTCGCCCGCGCGAGCGCGTGTTGATAGCTTGGAGCGAAGGCGTATTTCCGCCGCAGCTCCGCCCGCGCGGCGCCGTCCGCCGGCGGCCCGTGCCGCGGCGGACGACACGCAAGGACGGATCTGCCCGCATGCGCCCACTCCTCTCCATGCTCGGCGGCACCAGCCGCCGCTTCGACAGCCTCTCCGCCCAGGAGATCCTCGCGCTCGCCATCGCCTCCGAGGAGGAGGACGGGCGCATCTACGCGCTCTATGCGAGCCGGCTGCGCGAGACCTATCCCGCCTCGGCGGCCGTCTTCGACGCCATGGCGGCGGAGGAGAACGAGCACCGCCGCCGGCTGATCGACCTCTACCGCGCCCGCTACGGGGATCTCATCCTGCCCATCCGGCGCGAGCACGTGGCCGACTTCTACGCCCGCAAGCCGGTCTGGCTGATCGAGAATCTCGGCCTCGAGCGCATCCGCGAGGAGGTGCGCCTGATGGAGCAGGAGGCGCGCGACTTCTACGCCGCCGCCGCCGCCCGCAGCACCGACGCCGAGGTGCGGCGCCTGCTCGGGGACCTCGCGGCGGCGGAGGCAGAGCATGAGAGGGAGGCGGACGCGCTGATCGAGGGGCATCTCGGCGACGGCACCGCCGAGCGGGAGAACGTCGTCGCCCGCCGCCAGTTCGTGTTGACCTGGGTGCAGCCCGGGCTCGCCGGCCTGATGGACGGCTCCGTCTCCACCCTGGCGCCGATCTTCGCCACCGCCTTCGCCACCCAGGATCCGTGGACGACCTTCCTCGTCGGCCTCTCGGCCTCCCTCGGTGCCGGCATCTCGATGGGCTTCACCGAGGCCGCGCATGACGACGGCAAGCTCTCGGGCCGCGGCGCGCCGTGGAAGCGGGGGCTCGCTTCGGGGGTGATGACCACCCTTGGCGGGCTCGGCCATGCGCTGCCCTACCTGATCCCGCATTTCTGGACGGCAACGGCGATCGCGCTGACAGTCGTGTTCCTCGAGCTCTGGGCCATCGTCTGGATCCAGAACCGCTACATGGAGACGCCGATCGGCCGGGCGATGTTCCAGGTCCTGCTCGGCGGCAGCCTCGTGCTCGCGACCGGCATCCTGATCGGGGGGTCATAGGCCCGCCCCCGGATCGGGCCAGCCGCCCCTGCCGCCGGCCAGTTCCGGCCGCCATCCGGTCAGGCCTTCCGCCCCTCTCGGCAAGACCTGCCGGGCGCGTGGACCACGCCGGGCCGCGCCTTCGCCTCGCCGCCCGTTCCCGCAGCCGCCCCGGCTGCCCGCGCCCGTCTGGCACGCCCCGTGCTTGGTTCCCTGTGCCCCAGGACGGGGCCGCCCGGCAGAAGGACGGGCGCCAGACCATGACGGAGTCCGCAGCCATGCAGGTCATCCCGGAGAGGACGCTCACCGCCCCCCAGGCGATCCGGGCCTTCCGCATGCAGAGCGCGCAGGATGCGGCTCGGCTTCAGGCTGCCCGCGGCGGAGAGGACTTCGCCGCCAGGCTGCAAGAACTGCAGCACCGCCCCGCCAGCATGGCGGGGCCGGGAACACCCACGGGCAATACGCTCGCCGCCCTGCTCCAGCGGCTCGATACCGACCAGGACGGACGGATCACGCCGCTGGAGCTGAGGGCCGCGACCCGGCGCCCGGCGCTGCCCGCGGCCGCGCGGCCGGCCACCGGCCGCTGAGCGGCGGGAGGTTCCCCGCCGCCGCTTCCGGCCTACCTGATGCGGCATGGAAAGGACGCCGCCGACCCTCCGCGACCGGCGCCGCGCCGGCGCCCTCGCCATCGCGCGCCGGGTCATGCGCGCCGCGGCCTCCGACCGCATCTCGCTCACCGCCGCCGGCTGCGCCTTCTACGCCACCCTCGCGCTGTTTCCCGGCATCTTCCTCCTGGTGCTGCTCTACGGCCTCGCCTTCGACAAGGCGGCGGTCGAGCCGCAGCTCGAGGTGCTGCGCGAACTGGTGCCCGAGGAGACCTTCGCGCTGATCGCCGCGCGGCTGCACGAGCTCGTGGAGCAGCCGCGCCCGCGGCTGGAATGGGGCGTGATCGTCTCGGGCGGTGTCGCGATCTGGTCGGCCTCGGCCGGAGCGCGGGCGATGATCGGCGCGCTGAACATGGCCCATGGCGTGACCGAAAGCCGCGGCTTCCTCCACTACCACCTGCTCGCCATCGGCATCACCCTCGCCGTCACGGTCGCGGTGGTGCTGGCCATCGCCTCGCTGGTGGCGTTGCCCGGCGTGCTGGCGCTGATCGGCCTGCCGGCGCCGCGGGCCTGGGCGCTGCGCGGGATGTCCATGGCCACCCTGCTCGGCCTCGTCTTCGTCGGCCTCGTGCTCGTCTACCGGCTCGGGCCCTCGGGGCGGCATCCGGGCCTTCTCTGGGCGCTGCCGGGGGCGATGGTGGCGACGCTGCTCTGGGCGGTCGCCTCCGCCGCCTTCACCCTCTATGTCTCGAACTTCGCCGCCTATGACCTGATGTACGGGCCGCTCGGCGCGACCGTCGGGCTGCTGATGTGGTTCTGGGTCAGCGTCTATGTCGTGCTGCTCGGCGCGGAGCTCAACGTTGCGCTCATGCGGATTGCCGGCTCGACGCCGCGCTGAGCGGGGGGCAGGATCGCGGGCGGGAGGGACCGCCGATGAGCCTGCCGGTGATCGCCGATCTCCGCGTGCGCGCGGTGGACGCGCCGCTCGATCCGCCGCTGCGCAACAGCCTCAACACCATCGCGCGCGCGCCGCTCGTCATCGTCGATCTGCGCACGCGCTGCGGCGCGGCGGGGACGGCCTATGTCTTCCCCTACACCCCGGCCGCGCTCGGGCCGACCGCGGCGCTCGCGCGCAGCCTCGGGGCGGGGCTCCTCGGCCGGCCGCTCGCCCCCGCCACGCTGTGGCGGGAGATGCACGACGCGGCGCGCCTCCTCGGCACCGAGGGGCTGATGGAGATCGCGCTCGCGGCCCTCGACATGGCGATGTGGGATGCGCTGGCGGTGCGCGCGGGGCTCCCGCTCTGCGAGCTGCTGGGCGGCGAGGCGCGGCCGGTGCCCATCTATGCCTCGCTGCGCGGCTGGGGGGCGGCGATGCTGGCCGAGGAGGCGGGCCGGGCGGTGGCTACGCTCGGCGCGCGCTTCGTGAAGTTCAAGCTCGGCGCGGCGCGGCTCGAGGACGACCTCGCGACGGTGCGCGCGGTGCGCGCGGCGGTGGGCGAGGGGGTGGGCCTGCTCGTGGACTACAACCAGGCGCTGAGCCTGCCCGAGGCCGAGCGCCGCGGCCGCGCGCTCGAGGCGCTGGAGGTGCGCTGGCTCGAGGAACCGCTGCCGGTGCAGGACGATGCGGGGCTGGCCGAACTCGCCCGGCGGCTCGCCATGCCGGTGCAGGGCGGGGAGAACTGGTGGGGGCCGGCGGCGATGCATCGCGCCCTCGCCGCGGGGGCGGTCGACCTCTGCATGCCGGATGCGATGAAGATCGGCGGCGTGACGGGCTGGCTGCGCGCCGCCGCGCTGGCCGCGGCGCACCGGGTGCCGATGTCCTCGCACATTTTCGTCGAGGCGAGCGTGCATCTGCTGAACGTGACGCCGACGGCGCATCTGCTCGAACACCTCGACATCGCCGCACCCCTGCTGGCCGAACCGCTGCGGGTCGCGGACGGCATGGCGCTCGTGCCGGACCGCCCGGGCTTGGGCATCCTGTGGGACGAGGCGGCGCTGGCGAAACACGCCGCGGATGTATGAGGGAGAGACCGGGATGCGCGCCGCCTTCGTCGATGCCAACCCCTCGCTGGCCGAGGTGATGCGCCGCCTGCGCCGCCCCGACGACCTGCCGGTCGCGATCCATGAGGACCCCGACATCACCCCGGACGCGCTGCCTGCCCTGCTCGCCGGCGTGCAGATCGCGATCGACGACCACACCCATTTCCCGGTCGAGGTGGTGAAGCGCTGCCCGGACCTGCGCCACATCGTCTTCCTCGGCACCGGCGCGCGCTCCTACATGGACCCCGAGGCGCTGGCGGCCGAATGCGGTGTGAAGGTCCACATCATCAAGGGCTATGGCGACACGGCGGTGGCCGAGATGGCCTTCGCGCTGATGTGGGCGGCGGCGCGCGGCATCGGGCAGATGCACCACGCGATCCTGCAGGGCGGCTGGCCGCGCACCGACGGGATGCAACTGACCGGCAAGACCGTCGGCATCATCGGCCTGGGCGGCATCGGCGCGGAGATGGCGCGCCTCTGCGCGGGCGCGGGGATGCGCGTGCTGGCCTGGAACCGCACGCCGAAATCCGTCCCCGGCGTCGCCTTCACCGACCTCGACACGCTGCTGGCCGAAAGCCACGTCGTCTCGCTGCACCTGCTGCTGAACGATGAGACGCGGGGCTTCCTCTCCGCCGAGCGGCTCGCGCGGATGCGCCCGGGCGCGATCTTCGTGAACACCGCGCGCGGGGCGATCGTGGACGAGGCGGCGCTGGTCGCGGCGCTGCGCGAGGGGCGCATCGGCGCCGCGGGGCTTGACGTGTTCGCCGAGGAGCCGCTGCCCGCGGGACACCCGCTCGCCGCCCTGCCCAATGTGGTGCTGACCTCCCATTCCGCCTTCCGCACGCCGGAGGCGACCGACAACCTGATCGAGGCCGCGCTCGCCCATTGCCGGCGGATCCTGCGGCGGGGCGCCTGATCGGCCCCGCCGCGCCCCGTGACAGCAGTGCGGGACGGCGCCGATACTCCGCGTGGCATGGCCAGCCCGCCTGGCGGAACCGGTAGACGCAGCGGACTTAAAATCCGCAATCCGCAAGGATGTGGGGGTTCGAGTCCCCCGGCGGGCACCAGCCTCGTCGAGAAGGGTCAGCCCCGCGCGGCCGCCGCCCCGGCGGGGCAGAGCCCGGCCGCCTCGGCGCTGGGGGCGGCCGCCTCCGCGGCACCCGGGCGCGCGATCTCGAACCACAGGCAGGGCTCCTCCCGCCCGCGGGCGGGGCACCAGATCCGGCCCTCCCCCAGCGGCTCCATGCCGAGAAGCCGCACCACGGCGAGGGAGGGCGCGTTGTCCGCCTGCACCGCGGCGCGGACGCGGCGCACTTCCATCAGGGCGAAGGCCCGGGCCAGCGCGGCGGGCGCCGCCTCCCGCATGTAGCCCTGACCGTGGAAGCGCTCGCCGAGCCAGTAGGTGATGAGCGCCGTCGCATCATCCCCCGGCGCGCGGGAGATGCTGATCCAGCCGAGCACGGCGCCGTCGGACCGCCGCTCGATGACGAGTGGCAGGGAACGGCGCTCGGCCGCGGCCATGCGCACGCCATGGATGCGGTCGAGCGCCATCGGCGGCGTGTAGGGCACGGGCCAGGAGGCGAGGCGGCGGCTGACCGCCTCGCTCATCAGCGCGGAGAGCGCCTCGGCGTCGCGCGGTTCGGCGCAGCGGAGGCGGAGGCGTTCCGTATCGACGGGCGGAACGGCGGGCGCATGTGCAACCATGGCGGGAGGATGGCCGTTTCCCTCTCAGCGCACCAGCGCCCGGGCGAGCCGTTCGGCCAGCGGCCCGCGCGGCGGATCGAAGAGCCGCGCCAGGGAGAAGCGGCCGTGGCGCACCCGCGCGCGAAGATTTGAAAGCGCGCGGAACCCCTCCTCCCCATGCGTGCGCCCCTGGCCGGAGGCGCCGATGCCGCCGAAGGCGAGGGCCGGGAAGCCGACATACTCGATGCAGCGCCCGGCGACGATGGCGCCCGAGCGGGTGGCGGCGGCGACCGCCGCCTCCTCGGCCGGGGTGGCGCCGAAGAGGTAGATCGCGAGCGGATGCGGCCGGGCGGCGATCCAGGCGATGGCCGCCGCGAGGTCGGGCCGCTCCAGCACCGGCAGGATGGGGCCGAACACCTCCTCCCACAGCAGCGGGTGGTCCTCGGGCGCGGTGGCGAGGGCGATGGCGCGCCGCCCGCCGGGCCCGTCGGGTGCGAGCGGGGTCAGCACCGCGCCGGCGGCGAGGCGGTCGAGGCGGGCCGCCTGCCCCTCGCCCAAGAGGGCGGTTTCCGGCACGGCGATGCCGCTCGCGCGGCAGGCGGCCTCGAAGGCGGCGCGGTCGTGGCCGATGAGCAGCACGGTGTCGGGCGCGACGCAGGTCTGGCCGGCATTCAGCGCCTTGCCCGCGAGGATCTCTCGCGCCGCGGCGGCGAGGTCGGCGCCCGGCAGCACCAGGACGGGGCATTTGCCGCCCAATTCGAGCGTCACGGGCACGAGGTTGCGCGCCGCCGCCTCGGCCACCTTGCGCCCGGTGGCGGTGCCGCCGGTGAAGACCAGGTGGTCCCATGCTTGGGCGGCGAAGTCGGCGGCCACCGCGGCGTCGCCCTGGACGCAGCGGGCGATGCGCGGGCCGAGCGCGGCCTCGAGGATCGCCGCGATCAGCGCCGCCGAGCGCGGCGCGTGTTCGGAGGGTTTCACCGCGATCCGGTTGCCGGCGGCGATCGCGTCCACCGCCGGGGCGAGGGCGAGCTGGAAGGGGTAGTTCCACGGCGCCATGATCCCGACCACGCCTTTCGGGACCGGTTCGAGCACGGCGCGGGCCGGGCGGAAGGGGAAGGGCGTCGGGACGCGGCGCGGGCGCGCCCAGCGGCGCAGCCGGCGCCGGGCGAAGAGGGCGAGGTCCGCCACCAGCACGGCATCGGCGAGCAGCGTCTCGACGCGCGAGCGGGCGCCGAAATCCGCCGCCGCGGCGGCGGCGATGTCGGCGGCGCGGCGCTTCACCTCGGCGGCGAGGCGGGCGAGCAGATCGCGCCGCCGGCCGAGGTCGGGGGCGCCGTCCGCCGCCTCGGCGGCGCGCAGGGCGGCGAGCGCCTCGGCCGGGCTCATGCCGCGGCGTTCCGCGGCAGGCACGGCAGCAGCGCCCGCGCCGCCGCCTCGCCCGAACGGGCGGCGGCCTCGATGGTCGCGGGCAGGCCGGGCCAGGTCCAGTCCCCGGCCAGGGCGAGGTTCCTCATGGCGCGGCGCGGGGCGTGCGGGGCGATGCCGACGGCGTGGCGCGGCGTCGCGCGGCGTTCCTTCACGGCACGGCAGGGCGGCGGGGCCTCGGGCCAAGGGCCGGCGAGCGCGAAGGCGGCGGCGGCGCGGCGGATCTCGGCCCAGGCGCGCGGCGCGAGCGCCTCCGCCGGCTCCTCGCTCTCGGCATCGGCGGCGCTGACCGTCACGCTCACCCCCGCGGGGCGCACCAGCACCCATTGCGTCAGGCCGCCGAGGAGACCGAGGAAGCGCACCGGGCCCGGCGTGGCATGGGCGAAATGGAGGTTGAGGATCGGGGCGTGCCGTTCCGGCACCGTGAGGCCGGGGATCAGCCGAGCCGCCTCCCAGGGGGGGAGGGCGAGGATGACGGCGTCGGCCTCGCCGAGGGGCAGGGAGGCCTCGCCGAGATGGAGGGCGGTGACGCGGCCCTCGGCGCTGGTCAGCGCGCGCAGCCGGCTGCCGAGGCGGATCTCCGCCCCCGCCGCCCGCAGCGCGGCGAGGGCGGGGGCGATCAGGCCCGGGCCGAGCCCCTCCCGCGCGACCAGGAGCCGCCCCGCCCCCGGCCCGCCGAGGCGCCGCAGCACCTGGCCGAGCCGGGCCGAGGAGGCCTCGGCCACCGGGGTGTTCAGCGCGGCGACCGTCAGCGGCTCGACGAAGCCGCGCAGCAGGGCGGGGTGCTTCGCCATGGCCGCGGCGACGGGGCGGTCGGCCAGCGGCAGCGCCATGGCGAGCAGGGCGAGCAGCCCGCCCGCGCTCAAGCCCGGCGGGCGGCGGGCGGGGTCGCGCCAGGCCAGCGGCGCGGCGGCGATGCGCCGCGCGCGGCCATCGGCGAGGTCGAGCACCGGCAGCCCCTCGGGTTCCGGCTCGATCCAGGCCTCGCGCGCGCCGATGGCGGCGAGGAAGCGGAGCGCGGCATGGTTGGCGCCCATCAGGGCGTGGGTGCCGTTGTCGGTGCCGTCGGGCAGGGCGCGGCAGCGGCCGCCCGCGGTCTGCGTCGCCTCATGCAGGGTGACGGCCACACCGCTGCGCGCGAGCGCCAGCGCCGCGACCAGCCCGGCCACGCCGGCGCCGACCACATGCACCCGCGCCGCACCCTGCGGGCCGAAGGGGCAGGGGCCGGGGGCGGCGATCCTCATCGCGCCGCGACGGGGGCGAGGCGCAGCGCGAAGGCGGCCATGCGCGCCTTCTCCCCGGTCGTCAGGCGCGGCCGCGCCCGCGGCGGGCCGAAGCCGCGGGCGAGCAGGCGGTCGAACAGCCGCCGATAGCCCCACATCATGATGCGCGCGGGCAGCAGGGCGCGCGCATCGAGGTGGCGCAACTCGGCCTCGGCGCGGGCGAAGCCGGCCTCGGCCTCGGCGGCGAGCGCGCGGGCGGCGGCGGCGACGCCGGGGGCCGCCATCATGCGCGCGGCCGGTCCCTCGGGCACGCCATGCGCGGCGAGCAGGTCCTGCGGCAGGTAGACGCGATCGCGGGCCGCGTCCTCGTCCATGTCGCGCAGGATGTTGACGAGCTGCAGCGTGCGCCCGAGCAGGAGCCCGAACGCCGCGGCCTCGGGCGCGCCGAAGATGCGCACCGCCATCGCCCCGACGCTGCCCGCGACGCGCCGGCAATAGAGGTCGAGCGCGGCGGCGTCGGGGATGCGGACGGCGGGGGCGGCGTCGGTCTCCATCCCCGCGATGATCGCCTCGCATTCGGCGAGAGGCAGGGCGTAGCGCTCGCGCGCGCGCGCGAGTTCGCGCGAGAGCGCGCAGTCCGGGCGCGCGAGCTTCGCCCGCCAGTCGGCGAGGAAGCGGCGCTTCTCGGCCTCGGGCATGGCGCCGTCGGCGATGTCGTCCACCGCCCGGCAGAAGGCGTAGACGGCCCAGAGGGCGCGGCGGCGGTCGCCGCGCAAAGCCGCCATGCCGCCCGCGAAGGAGGAGCCGGCGGCGGCGACGCGGGCGCGCACGAGCGCCGCATCCGACGGGCCGCGGAAGGGGGCGGCGAGGAAGGCGCGGGCGAAGTCGGCCCTGGTCAGGGCGACGCGCGTCGCCACGGGGTCGGCTGCGCGCAGCCGCGCGAGCAGGCGGCGCGCGAGAGCCAGCGTGACCGCCGCCTCCATCGCGAGGCGGCGCGAGGCGATCAGCCGCGGCAGCAGGGCGGCGGCGTCGAGCCGCTCCGCCACGCGCTCCAGCGCGGCATCCAGCACCTCCCGCCGGCGGGCGGCATGGGCGGGGTCGAAGAAGGCGGCCTCCCCGCCCGCATGCCCGAGCCAGGGCCGCGGCAGATAGATGCGGTCCAGCGCCGCGCGGTCCGCCGCGAGGTCCTGCAGGTGATTGAGGATCTGCAGCGCCGTGCAGAGCGCGTCCGCGGCCTCGCGGGCGGCCGGGCTCTCCTCCCCATGCAGGCGCAGCAGCATCCGCCCGACCGGGTTGGCGGAAGCCGCGCAATAGGCCTCGAGCGCGGCCCAGTCGGCGTAGCGGCGCTGGGTGGCGTCCTGGCGGAAGGCGGCGAGCATGGCCCGCGCCTCGGCCGTGCCGCAGCCGCTCTCGTGCAGGGGGCGGGCGGCGGGTTCGGCGGTGGCGGGATCATCGAGCGCGGCCTCGAGCGCGGCGAGGCGGGCGAGCTTCTCGGCGGGCGAGAGCGCCGGGCTGTCGGCGATGTCGTCGGCGGTGCGCACGAAGCGGTAGAAGCCGAGCACCTTCGCCCGCAGCGCGGGGGCGAGCAGGCGCGAGGCGACGGGGAAGTTCTCCGCATCATGGTCCCGCGTCGGCGGGCCGACCCCGGCCGAGGCCGCCGGCGCGCTCACGGCGCCTCAGGCGCGGCGTAGTCGCGCCCCTTCCAGCCTTCCTTGCGTCCGAGCAGGGCGCGCGTCAGCGCCGTCCACTGGATGGCGAGCGCCACCGCCACCGCCGCCGGGTGCAGGGCGACGGTCCAGTACGGTTCGCCGACGCGGCGCGTGATCGCGGCGCGCAGCGCGAAGACGAGGGCGAGCGCGAGCACCGCCTGGAAGGCGGGCAGCAGGAAGAAGGGCCAGAGATGCGCCCCGGCGAGCACCACCGTCCACACCGGCAGCCCGATCGGTGTTGCCATGCCTTCGCGCGCGTTCTTGAGGAAGCCGCGCCAGGCTTCGCGGAAGCCGCGATACATCCGGCAGGTGGCCAGTGGCGCGCCCTCGACCATCTCGGTGCGGTGGCCGGCCGCGCGCAGGAGGCGCGGGAAGTTCAGCCCGTCATGCAGCGTCGCGCGCAGCGCGGCGTGCCCGCCCACGGCCCGATAGGCGCCGCGCTCGAACAGCATCATCTGGCCGCAGCCGGCGGCGAAGCCGGGCAGGCGGGTGAAGGCGCGCCCGCCGCCGGGCAGGTAGCCCATCAGCAGCAGGTTGATCATCGGCACCGTCAGGCCTTCGCCGATGGTCCCGATGCGCTGGCGCGGCACGCCGCTGACGAGGGCGAGGCGGTGGCGCGCCGCATGGCCGGCGAGCGCCGCCGCCGTGCCGGGAAAGAGGCGCACATCGGCATCGATGAACAAGAGATGCGTGCCGCGCGCCTCCTCGGCCAGCCGGGCGCAGGCATGCATCTTGCCCGACCAGCCCGCGGGCAGCGGCGGCGCCTCAACGAGACGCAGCCGCCGATCGCGTTCGGCCATGCGGCGCACGATCTCGGCCGTGCCGTCGGTGGAGCCGTCATCCATCACCACCACTTCGATCGGGACGCCGGTCTCGGCGAGCGCGGCCTCGAGGCAGGGGCCGATGTTCGCCGCCTCGTCGCGGGCGGGGATGAGGATGGAGACGAGCGCGCCCTCCGGCCCCGGGCCGCGCGGGGCGCGCAGCAGGAACAAGTTGATCAGCCCGTTGGCGGCGGGAAAGACCGCGAGCAGCAGCGCGATCCAGGCCGGATCGAAGGTCATGGGGCGCGCTCCGCCCGAGGGTCGTGGCGCGGGTCGAAGCGCTCGCCGCGCAGCATCGCCCCCATCCGCCGCCACAGCTGATACACGCCGCCCATGCCCTCCTTGCCCTGCACCAGGGTGTGGAAGCGCCCCGGGTCGCGCGCGATCGCATCCTCGGTCAGCCGGTCGCAGACCGCCGCGAGGGCGGCCGAGAGATGCTCCGCCCGCTCCTCCCGCCCGAGGGCGAGCAGATCGGCGGCCGGGATCGGTCGGCCGAAGGCGGCGAGCATCTCGGCCTTGCGCTCCGACCAGAAGGGGTAGTCGAAGGCGAGGGGGACGAAATGCGCGCCCGGCGCCATCTCCGGCAGCCGCGTCAGGCCCGGCGCGATCGGGATCGGCCTCTCGCGCGGGTCGCAGAAGCGGCCGGGCGCATTCATCCAGAGGATGTGCGACGGATCCTGCAGCACATGCTGCGCGGTGCGCAGGAAGGCGATGGTCCCGCGCGGGGAGCCGGTCTCGATCCCGAACACCCCGAGGCGGCGCATGAAGGCGTATTTGTCGAGCGCCCATTCCGCCATCGGCGTGAACAGGGGGCGGTCCTTCAGAAGCCGCCGGTAGAGCAGCATGAAGGCCACACCGTCCCACCAGGAAGGGTGGTTGGCGAAGATCACCGCCGGCGCCCCGCGCGGCACCTCGGGCATGCCCCAGCGCGCCACGCGCAGCGCGCGCATGTGGGTGCGGAAGAAGCGCGTGAAGGCGATGTTGAAGAAGTCGAGGTGCCGCTCCGAACGGAGCGCCACCGGATCGCGTCGTTGCGGGCCGGCCCTCGTCATTCGGCGGCGAGCAGCGCGTCCCTCAGGCCGGCGCGCTCGGCCGCGGGCGGCATGCCGCGCCCGCCTTCGTCGCGGTCCAGCGCATCGGCCGCGATCCAGCCCGACATCATCACCATCGGCATCCCCGGCCCCGGATGCGCCGCGCCGCCGCAGAGATAGAGGCCGCGGATCGCCTTCGGCCGGTTGGACGGCTTGAAGGCGCCGAGCCAGGAGCCGTGCGAGGCGAGGCCATAGATCGCCCCGTCGAGCACCTTGTAGCGCTCGTGGATGTCCACGGGCGTCAGCGCGCGCTCGACGACGATGCGCTCCTCGATGTCCTCCATCCCGGCGGTGCGCTTGAGCTTGTCGAGGATCCTCTGCCGGTAGGGCGCGAACATCCGCGACCAGTCGTGGCCGGGCCGCAGATGCGGGGTGTGCACCAGCACGTAGAGCGCCTCCCCCCCCTCCGGCGCGACCGTGGGGTCGGAGAGCGAGGGCGCGCAGAGATAGGCCGTCGGGTCGGGCGCGGGCTCGCCCTTGTGGTAGATGCTGTCGAACTCCTCCTCGGCGTCGCGGGAGAAGACGAAGCAGTGATGGGCGAGGTGCTCGTAGCGCCGGCGCAGGCCGAGATAGAGCACGACGCCCGAACATGCCGGCTTGTAGTCCTTGCGCGCGATCGCCTGGGCGGGGGCGCCGCCGACGAGCTCCCGGTAGGTGCGCACCGCGTCCATGTTGGAGATCACGGCGTCGCAGGGGATCCGCTCGCCATTGGCGGTGACGGAACGGACCGCGCCGTTGACGATCTCGATCCCGGTCACTTCCGTATCGGTGCGCAGATCCGCGCCGAGCTCGCGCGCGAGCTTGGCGAGCCCCTCCGCCACCGCGCGCGTGCCGCCCCTGGGGTACCAGACGCCCTCGCTCGCCTGCATGTCGCCGATGCCGCAGAGCACCGCCGGGGCGAGGTAGGGGCTGGAGCCGACATACTGCGTGAAGTGGTCGAGCATCTGCGCGAGCCGCTCATCCGGCACACAGCCGCGGATCACTTTGGCCACCGTCCGGCCCATGCGGAGAGCGAGGATGTCGCGCAGAACCTCGGGCTTGAAGTTGTCGGTCAGCGAGAGGGTGTCGCCGATGCCCTCGACCGGCTTCCAGAAGAAGAACTTCTCGCTGATCTCGTGGAGGTGGCGGGCGACGTCCTGGAACCTGCGGTAGCCCGCGCCCATCCCCTTGCCGGGGGCGAAGGCGTCCATGGCCGCGGCCATGGCGTCCACCTTCTCGAGCAGGTCGATGCGGCTGCCGTCGTCGAAGAAGCACCGCCACTGCGGATCGAGGCGGATGAGGGGCAGCTCCTCGGCCTGGCTGCGCCCCGCCTCGGCGTAGATGCGCCGCAGCACCCGCGGCACGGTCAGGATGGTCGGGCCCATGTCGAACCGGAAGCGCCCCGGGCCTTCCGGGTTGTCCAGATGCAGCACCGCCGCCTTGCCGCCGAGCCAGGGATTGCGCTCGAGCAGCGTGACGCGATGCCCGCGCGCCTGCGCGACGACGGCGGCGGCGAGCCCGCCGAGACCGCTGCCGATGACGACGACCTTCGCACCCATCTCGCCTTCCTCCTCGATCAGTCGCCCAGGGCGGGCTGGGCGGTGCCGAGCCTGCCGCGCGCCTCGGCCATCGGCCTGAGGCCGAGGTCTTGCATCAGGAGCCGCGTGCTGATCCGCGCCCCTTCATAGATCACCGGCAGGCCGCTGCCCGGATGCGTGCCCCCGCCGACGAGATAGACGCCCTCAGCCTTGCCGAAGCGGTTGCGCGGGCGGAAATGCATCATCTGGCGCACATTGTGCGCAAGGTTGAAGGTCGCTCCATAGCCCACCGCGAACTCGTCGCGCCAGTCCTCGGGGGTGAGGATGCGCTCGTAGCGGATGCGCGCCTCGATGTCCGCGAGGCCGAGCGCCTTCAGCCTCTCGAGCGCGAGGCGGCGGTAGCGCGGCGCCTCGGCGGCCCAGTCCTGGCCGCCGCGGAGGTTCGGCACGGGGACGAGGACATAGAGCGTCGAGTGGCCGGGCGGCGCGAGGGAGGGGTCGGTCCCCGCCGCCGCCTGCACATAGAGGGAGGGCGTGTCCGGGATCACGCCCGCCTCGATCTGGTCGAGGTTGCGCTGGTAGTCCTCGGCCAGCAGCACGGTGTGGTGCGCGATCCCGGGCAGCGGCCCCTCGAGGCCGAGGTAGAGCATGAAGGTCGAGCAGGAATAGCGCGCCTTCGCGATCTTGGCGTCGGGCCATTGCGGGCGCAGCGCCTCCGGCATCAGGGAGGGGATGGCGTGGGCGAAGTCGGCGTTGACGACGACCGCATCGGCCGCATGACGGACGCCCCCGGACTCGACGCCGGCGGCGCGCCGCCCCTCGAAGGCGATGCGCTCCACCGGAGCGTTCAGGCGGATCTCGGCGCCGAGCCGCTCGGCGAGCCGGGCCATCGCCGCCGATACCGCGCCGCAGCCGCCCACGGGGTGGAAGATGCCGTGCTCGTATTCCAGGAAGGAGAGGATCGAGAACATGCTCGGGCAGCGGAATGGGCTCATCCCGAGGTATTTCGACTGGAAGGTGAAGGCGAGGCGCGTGCGCGGGTCGCGGAAGTGGCGCTTGAGGTCCTGGTCCACCGAGGCCCAGGGGCGAAGATAGCGCAGCCCGTTCATCACCTCGGGCGCGAGGTAGGTCATGAGGCCGTGGAAGGGCCGCTCGAGCACCGGGCGGAAGGCCTCGAGCTTCACCCGGTTGTCCGCCATGAAGGAGCGCAAGCCCTTCGCATCGGCCGGGTCGAGCTTGGCGATCTCGGCCTCCATCCGCGCGAGGTCGGGGGTGGCGTCGAGCGTGACCGGGCTCCGCCCCTCGAACACCAGGCGGTATTGCGGGTCGAGGCGGATGAGTTCGACCTCCTCATCGAGGTCGGCGCCGCAGGAGGCGAAGATCTCGCGCAGGATGCGGGGATAGAGGAAGAAGGTCGGGCCGATGTCGAAACGGTAGCCCCCCGGCGCGGTGACGGTGCGGGTGCGGCCGCCGACCACCGCATCGCGCTCGAAGACCGTGACGCGGGCGCCGCTTGCGGCCAGCAGCATCGCGGCGGCGAGGCCCCCGGGGCCGGCGCCCACGATGGCGACGCGCGGGCGGGTGCGGCGAAGGGCGGGCAACGGGGCGTTCATGGGGTTCGGCCGGGTCAGGGTCTTAACTCCGCAGATTGCCCCGCTGCGCGGGCCTGCAAGGCCGGGGCCCTCATGCGGCGAGCGCGCCCTCGATTTCCGCGACCCGGCCGGCGGCCCGCGGCAGCAGGCGCCGGAGGTAGAACTCCGCAGGGCGCGCGTAGGTGGCGGCGTCCTCGGCCGCGGCGCGCGCCAGCATCCACCCGCCGAGCAGCCAGCCGGCGGCCTCGAGATAGGGGACGGCGACGGATTGCGCGGCCTCCGCGTCGCGGCCCTGGGTGTCGAGGAGGAGGGCGGTCGCCGCCTCGACCCGCTCGGCCGCGGCACGCAGCCGGGGATCGGGGATGCGCCTCACCTCCGCGAGCAGGGCGCGCATCTCCGCCCCGCCATCGCGCGCCAGCTTGCGCACCACGAGGTCGATCGCCTGGATGCCGTTGGTGCCCTCGTAGATCGGCGCGATGCGGGCATCGCGCAGCACCTGCGCCGCGCCGGCATCCTCGATGAAGCCCATGCCGCCATGGACCTGGATGCCGAGCGAGGCCGTCTCGACGCCGCGATCGGTGCACCAGGCCTTGACGATCGGCGTCAGTAGCGCAAGCCGCGTCTCCGCCGCCGCATCCCCGAGCAGGGCGTGGCGGTCCACGCAGAGCGCGGCCTCCAGCGCGAGCAGCCGCCCGGCCAGGGTGACGCTGCGCATCTCCATCAGCATCCGCGCGACATCCGGGTGCTGCGCGATCGGCCGCCCGCCCTGCACGCGCTCGGCGGCATAGGCCTCGGCAAGGCGCAGCGCGGCGGCGCCATGCGCGACCCCCTGCGTGCCGACGCCGAGACGGGCGTTGTTCATCATCGCGAACATCGCCGGCAGGCCGCGATGGGGTTCGCCGACCATCTCGGCCTCGGCGCCCTCGAACAGCATGACGCAGGTGGGGGAGGCGTGGATGCCCATCTTGCGTTCGATGCCGCCGCAGCGCAGCGCGTTGCGGCTGCCGTCCTCCCGCAGCCGGGTGCAGGCGAAGAGGCTGATGCCCTTCGACCCTGGCGGGGCGTCCGGCAGGCGGGCGAGCACGAGATAGAGGATGTTCTCGGTGCAGTCGTGCTCACCCCAGGTGATGTAGATCTTCTGGCCGGTGAGCGCGTAGCGCCCCTCGCCGAGCGGCTCGGCGCGGCTGCGCAGCGCGCCGAGGTCGCTGCCCGCCTGCGGCTCGGTCAGGCACATCGCCCCGGTCCATTCGCCGCTGACCATGCGCGGCAGCCAGCGCGCCGCCTGATCGGGTGTCGCGTGGCGCAGAAGGCAGTCGATCGCCCCGGCGGTCAGCAGCGGCCCGAGCATGAAGGAGGTGTCGGCGGCCATGCCGAGCTCGGTGATCGCGGTCCACAGCGCCGAGGGCAGGCCCTGGCCGCCGTACTCGGCCGGCGCGGCAAGGGACTGCCAGCCGGCCTCGATCCATTTCGCATAGGTCTCGCGGTAGGGCGTGCTGACGCGGCCATTGGCATAGACGGCGCCGGCGCGGTCGGCGGCCTGGGCGCCGGGCCGCAGCACCTCGGTGCAGAAGCGGTCGGCCTCGGTGACGATCTGGGCGATGTCCTCGGCCGAGAGGGGCGCGCCCGCCCGGGCCGTGAGCGCGGGCAGGCCGACCACGCGGGTCAGGCCGAAGATGAGGTCGGCGGCGGCGGTGGAGGTCATGCGGGAAGGCCTTCGAGGGCGGCGAGCAGGCCAGGGGCGGGCGGCGCCTGCCCCGCCGCCCAGCCGGGCAGGGCGTCCATCAGCGCGGGGTCGGCCGCCGCGGCGGCGAGCGCAAGGCCGAGCAGCGGCGCGAACTTGAATCCGTGGCCGGAGAATCCGGACATGACGAGGCAGCGCGGGGCGATCGGCTCGACCACGAAGCGTTCGCGCTCCTCCACGTCATAATAGCAGGCGCGCGCGCCCACCACGCGATACTCGCCGGCATCGCGCAGGCGCGGCCGCGCGAAGGCGAGGATCTCCTCGGCCTCGGCCGGCGTCGCCTCGCGCGGGTCGTCCTCGGCATCGCCCTGGCGGGAGAAGCGGTGGTCGCCGATCTTGAGCGGCGTCCCCGCCACCGGCGGCACGGCGTAGAAGCCGCCATCGCCGGCGAGGTCGAGCAGCATCGGCGCCCGCGCCCAGGCCTCGGCGTGGCGCGGCGGCGGTTCGAGCAGCACCAGGATCTGGCGGGAGGGGACGACGCGCGGGGCGAGGGCCCCTGGCAGCAGGCGCGGCGCCCAGGGGCCGGCGGCGACGACCAGGAGATCCGCGGCCCGCATCGAGCCGTCGGCGAGGGTGAGGCGCGCGCGCTCGGGCTCGACCGCCACGGCGCGGCCGCGCTCGATGCTGACGCCCCGCGCCGCGAGATGGCGCGCGAGGCCGGCGACGATCCGCCCCGCCAGCAGCACGCCGCCCTCGGCCATGTGGAAGGCGGCGCCGATGCCGGCCTCGGTGAACATCGGAAAGCGCGCGGCGACCTCGGCGGCGGTGAGGTCGGTGAAGGCGCGGCCCTCGGCGGCGAGCGCGGCGCGGCTCTCGCCGATCCAGCCCGCCGCCCCGCCCGAGACGGCGAGCACCCCGGTCGGGACGTGCAGCACCTCCCCGATGTCGCGCCAGAGCATGTCCCAGGCGGCATAGGCCGGGTCCACCATGCGCATGTAGCCGGCCTGCCCGCCATAGGGGTGGCGGATCAGCCGGTGGTGGTCGACCGAGGCGCCGCGCGGATTGGGCACCTCGTCCTGTTCGACGAGGCGGACCGAGACGCCCCGCCGGGCGAGCGCCCAGGCGGCCGAGAGACCCATGATGCCGGCGCCGAGCACGAGGGCCGTAGGGGGGGATGCCATGCCCCATCCTATGCCCGTGCCCAGGCCGGCTGTGAACACTCCGCGTGCAGCACGATGCGCCCGCTGAGCGCCTGGCCCGGCGCGAGCGGCCGCATCGGGCCGAGTTCCGCGAGGTCCGGCCGGTTCGGCGCGTCCGGCAGGTGGGAGGAGGGCTCGACGCAGAGCACGGCGGGCGCGGCCGGGGCAAAGACCTGCAGACCGGCGGCGAGGGCGCCGCTCGCCGCGATCTCGAGCGCGAGGCCGGGCCAGGCGATGCGCGCCGCCCCGTCCCAGCCGGCGAAATGGGCGTCGAGGCCGAGCCAGGCCTCCTCCCCCCCGTCGAGGCCGCGCGTGAACTCCGCCGCCACCGGCAGCCCGCGCGCATCGTGCCGGCAGCGGTGGCTGGCGCGGAAGGCGAGGCGCGTGCCCGCCGGGCGGACGAACCAGGGGTGCCAACCGAGGCCGAAGGGCAGGGCTTCGGCGCCGGTGTTGACGACCGTGAGGTCGAGCGCGAAGCCCGCGGCCGAGAGGCTGAGGCCGAGCCGGGCGGCGTAGCGATAGGGACCGGCGGCGACATCCTGCGCGAGCACCGCCGCCTCGGGCGCGAGGGCGGCGAGGTGCCAGGGACGGTCGCGCGAGAGGCCGTGGATGGCCGTCCCCTCCTGCGGGCGGTTGACCGGCAGGCGGTGCGGGCCGAGCCGCCCGCCGTCGAGGCGGTTGGCCCAGGGGATCATCCAGAAGGCGCCCCAGGGGCCGCCGAGACGCTCGCCCGGCGGCACCGGGGCCAGGATGTCCCGGCCCGCGAAGCGCAGCGCATGGAGGCCGCCGCCATCCTCCGGGGCGATCGCCGCCGCCCAGCCGCCGGACTCGAGCAGCAGCGGCGGCATGCCCCCTATTCCTCGAGCGCGAAGGGATCGCGCGGGGAGGGACGGGGGCGGGAATACTCGATCGCCGTGTAGCCGCCGCCCTGGTAGCGTTCGGTCACCGGGTCGGCCGTGATGTGGGCGACCTCGGGCCGCCAGGGTTCCGCCGAATCCTCCGGCGCCCAGCCGATGCGCCCGCGGTGGTCGCGCCCCCAGTAGGAGGCGGGGTTGTCCGAGCAGCCCCAGATGACGGCATGGCCCGTGCGCTCGGCGAGCACCGCGCGTTCGACGAGGCGCGTGAGGTCGGCATAGGAGAGCCAGGTCGAGAGCATCCGCCGGTCCACGGGCTTCGGGAAGCAGGAGCCGATGCGGAGATTGACGTTCTCGACCCCGTGCTTGTCCCAGTACATCCGGCCCATCAGTTCGCCATAGGCCTTGGAGAGGCCATAATAGCCGTCGGGGCGGAAGGCGCAGTCGAAATCGAGGCGCTCGTGGTTGCCGGTCGGCCGCTCATGGAAGCCGATCGCGTGGTTGGAGGAGGCGAAGACGACCCGCGCCCCCTCCCGCCGCGCCGCCTCGTAGACGTGATAGAGGCCACGGATGTTGGGGCCGAGCACCTCCTCGAAGGGGCGTTCGACGCTGACGCCGCCGAAATGGAGGATGGCGCCGCAGCCTTCCGCCTGGCGCAGCAGCGCCACCCCGTCATTGAGGTCGGCCTTCACGAAGGCGCAGCCGGGCGGGAGGGGGTCGGGGAAGGGGGCGATGTCGGTCAGGCGCAGACGCCAGCCCTTCTCGGCCAGCGCCCGCGCGAGGTGGCGGCCGAGATTGCCGGCGGCGCCGGTGAGCAGGACGGGCTTCGTCGGTGCGGTCATGTCAGCCTCCGTAGCCGAGCAGCAGGCGCGGCAGCGTCAGCGACACCGCCGGCCAGTAGGTGGTGAGCAGCAACGCCGCCAGGATCGCGCCCCAGAAGGGCCAGATGGAGCGCATCACCTCCTCCATCCGGATGCGCCCGATGGCGCAGCCGACGAAGAGGACCGCGCCCACCGGCGGCGTGGTCAGGCCGAGGCCGAGATTCATCATCATGACCATGCCGAACTGCACCGGATCGACGCCGATGGCGGTGACCACGGGCAGGAAGATGGGCGTGGTGATGAGGATCAGCGCCGCCATGTCCATCACGGCGCCGAGCAGCAGCAGGCAGAGGTTGATCATCAGGAGGATGACGATCGGGTTGCTGCTGATGGCGAGCATGCCCTCGGTGAGGATCTCGGGAAGGCGGTACATGGCGAGCAGCCAGGCGAAGGCGGTGGCGGTGCCGACCAGCAGGAAGACGACCGAGGTGGTGCGCACGCTCGCCTTCACGGCGGTGAGGAAGTCCGGCCAGGAGAGGGCGCGATAGACGAGGAGGGTGACGAGGATCGCCCAGATCGTCCCGAAGGCGGCGCTTTCGGTGACGGTGAAGATGCCCGAGAGCACGCCGCCGAGGATGATGACCGCAGTGAGCAGCCCGGGCAGCGCATCGAGGAAGGTCCAGGCCAGGTGGCGGAAGCCCTGCCAGGCCTCGGCCGGGTAGCCGCGGCGGACGGCCATCACATAGGCCGCGGCGGCGAGGAAGAGGCACATCATCACCCCCGGCACGATGCCGGCGATGAAGAGGGCCGAGACCGAGATGCCCCCGCCCGCGGCGAGCGAGTAGAGGATCATGTTGTGGCTGGGCGGGATGAGGATGCCGGCGATCGAGCTCGTCACCGTCAGCCCCACCGCATAGTCCCGCCCGTAGCCCTTCTGCGCCATCGAGGGGATGAGCATGGTGCCGAGCGCCGAGGTGTCGGCCACCGCCGAGCCCGAGATGCCGCCGAACAGCATCGAGGAGGCGACATTGACCTGCGCGAGCCCGCCGCGCACGCGGCCCACGGCGGCCGAGGCGAGGGCGATGAGTCGCCGCGCGATGCCGCCATGGAGCATGATCTCGCCCGCGAAGACGAAGAAGGGGATGGCGAGCAGGGAGAAGATGCTCATGCCCGCGGCCATCTGCTGGAAGGCGACGGCGGGGTTCAGCCCCTCCCACAGGAAGCCGGCCACGGCCGCGATGCCGAGGCAGAAGGCGACCGGCACGCCGGCCGCGATGCCGAGCGCGAAGACGGCGAAGATGAGCAGAAGGCCGGGTTCCACGCGGGCTACTCCAGGACGGCGGCGGAGGCGCCGCGCCGCTCCGGACCCTCCTTGCGGAGGATGTCCCTCAGCACCTGCTCGACGGCGTAGAGCACCATCAGCGCCCCGCCCACCACCATCGGCGCATAGGTCCAGCCCTGGCTGATGCCGAGCAGCGGGATGCGGAAGGCGGCGACGGTGCCCACCAGTTCCCACGACCACCAGGCCATGCCCGCGCCGAACAGCCCCATCAGCGCGTCGCAGGCGAGCGCGATCCAGCGCTGCGCGGGCGGCGGCAGCGCCTCCCGCACGCCGAGGACCGAGAGGTGGAAGCGTTCCCGCACCCCGACGGCGGCGACCGGCATGGCGATCGAGAGGATGGCGAGGGTGGCCGCGCGCTCGATCCAGGTGGGCGTGTCGTTCAGCACGTAGCGGCCGAAGACCAGCCAGCCCATCATGGCGACGAGGCCGACGAGCGCGATGCCCGCCAGCCCCACCGTCGCGGCCGACAGGATGTCGAGCGCGCGCGAGAAGGCCTTCACTGCGTCTCGCGGATGCGGCGCAGCAGCTCGGCCATCTGGCCCGAGCCGGCGTACTTCTCGTAGACCGGCGCCATCAGCGCCTGCCAGGGCGCGCGGTCGGTCACCTCGATCACCGTCACGCCGGCGGCCACCACCCGCTCGCGCGAGACGCGCTCGCGCTCGGCCCAGGCGGCGCGCTGGATGCGCGAGGATTCGCGGGCGGCGTCGCGCAGGATGGCGCGGTCGGCCTCGCTGAGGCGGCGCCAGCGGTGCTGGCCGACCACCAGCACCTCGGGCACGTTGGAATGCTCGGTCGTGGTGTAGAAGCGCGCGACCTCGAAGTGCCGGGTCGATTCATAGGAGGGCCAGTTGTTCTCCGCCCCGTCGATGACGCCGGACTGCAGCGAGGTGAAGACCTCCCCGAAGGGCAGCGGCGTCGGGTTGGCGCCCATCGCCCGCATCAGGTCGATCCAGAGGTCGGAGGTCTGCACGCGGATCTTCATCCCGCGCAGATCGGCCGGCGTGCGCACGGGGCGGACCGTGTAGAGGCTGCGCGCCCCGGCATCGTACCAGGCGAGGGTGACGAGGCCGATGCGCTCGAGGTCGCGGGCGATCTCCTCCCCCACCGGGCCGTCCACGACGCGGTGGCTGTGCGCGACGTCGCGGAAGATGAAGGGCAGCGTCAGCACGCCCGTGGAGGGGGCGAGGTTGTTGAGCGGAGAGAGGTTGAAGTTCGCGAAGTCGATGGTGCCGAGGCGCATCTGCTGGATCGCCTCGTCCTGCTGGCCGAGCTGCGCGGAGTGGAAGGTGCGCATGCGGATGCGGTTGTTCGTCCGCTCGGCCACCAGCCGGGTGAAGGCATCCATGCCGAGGCCGTTCGGATAGTCGGCGGCGTGGATGTTCCAGCCGCGCCATTCCTGCGCCGCCGCCGGCGCCGCCGAAAGGCCGAGCATGCCGAGGGCGGCCGCCGCGACGGCGGAAAGGAGGGCGCGGCGCGGGCGCGGGGCGGGTGCGGACATGGACGTCTCCTCGTTGCTGCGGGGCGGTCGGCCGCCCTTCGGGTGCCTTGCTGCAATAGCAGATGGCAGTCTGGCGTCAGCCGGGCCCGCGCGTCAACGGTGCCGGCGGCCGCGCCGCGGCCAGTCTGCCACGCGCCGCGCCCCCCCGGCGAGGGATTTGGTCAGCGCCGCCGACGCGGCGGGGCGAGCACGCCGTTGGTGACGAGCGAGCGCAGGATGTGCTGGCGCATCCGCGCCTCGGCGAGCGCCGGGTCGCGCCGGCGCAGCGCGGCCAGGATGCCGCGATGCTCGGCGAGCGCCTTCGGCAGGTCCCGCGGCGTGCTGCCGACGGCGCGGCGCCGGCCCAGATGGTCATAGGCGCGCAGCGAAGGGAGGGAGCGGATGAGGAAGAGGTTGCCGGCGGTGCGGTGGATCAGGGCGTGGAACTCGTCATTCGCCTCATCGAGCGCCTCGACATCCGCCGCCGCGGTGCCGGCCTCCATGCGCGCGAGGATGGCGCGCAGGGCGAGGAGGACGTCATCGCCGATCCGCTCGGCCGCCAGCGCGCAGGCCACCCCTTCGAGCGCGGCCCTGATGCGGCCGAGTTCGGCGAGCTGGGCGGGCCCGACCTCGGCCACCACGGTGCCGCGCCGCGGCAGGGTGACGACCATGCCGTCCTGTTCGAGCCGGCGCAGCGCCTCGCGCACCGGCTGGGCGGAGATGCCGAGTTCGGTCGCGAGGCTGCGTTCGGAGATCCTCCGCCCGGCCGGCAGCATGCCGCGCACGATCGACTCGCGCAGGCGGCGATAGGCGCGCTCGCCGAGGGAGAGCGTCTCCTCCTCGGCGATCGGCGAGAGGCGGGCACGGCCTGTCTCGGCGGCGGGCATGGACAACTGCCATAGCAGTTGGCAGCCTCCGCGGAAAGCAGGAGGAGGAGAGGCCATGCCCCGCAAGCGCCCGGAGGAGTTGCGCAGCCACCGCTGGTTCGGCGTGGAGGATCTGCGCGCCTTCGGCCACCGTTCGCGGCTCCTGCAGGCGGGCTATGCCGAGAGCGACTTCCGCGGCAAGCCGGTGATCGGCATCATCAACACCTGGTCCGAGCTCAGCCCCTGCCACTTCCACTTCCGCACCCGCGCGGAGGAGGTCAAGCGCGGCGTCTGGCAGGCCGGCGGCTTCCCCGTGGAACTGCCCGCGCATCCGGTGACGGAGCAGTACCAGAAGCCGACCTCGATGCTTTACCGCAACCTGCTGGCGATGGAGACGGAGGAGCTCGCGCGCTCCCACCCCTGCGACGGCCTCGTGCTGCTCGGCGGCTGTGACAAGACGCCGCCCGGGCTGATGATGGGCGCGATCAGCGCCGGCCTGCCCTGCATCTTCGTCCCCGCCGGCCCGATGCTGCGCGGCCACTGGCGCGGCAGGACCCTCGGGTCGGGCTCCGATGTCTGGAAGTACCACGCCGAACTGCGCGCGGGGAACATCACGCCCGCGCAGTGGAAGGAGATGGAGGGCGGCATCGCGCGCTCCTTCGGCACCTGCATGACCGCAGGCACGGCGGCGACGATGATGCTCGCGGTGGAGGCGCTGGGCTTCACCCTGCCCGGCGCCTCCTCCATCCCGGCGGCCGATTCGGCGCATCCGCGCATGGCGACCGCGGCCGGGCGGCGCATCGTCGAGATGGTGTGGGAGGACCTCACGCCGCGGGCGCTCATCACCGAGGGCAGCGTGGACAACGCGGTGACCGCGGCGATGGCCTTCGGCGGCTCGACCAACGCCATCCCGCACCTGATCGCGATGGCGCGGCGCGCCGGCGTGATGCTCGACCTCGACCGCTTCGACGCGCTCTCGCGGCGCGTGCCGCTGGTGGCGAACCTCCGCCCCAATGGCAGCGAGTACCTGATGGAGGATTTCTTCTACGCCGGCGGCAGCCGCGCCTTCCTCAACCGCATCCGGGACTGGCTCGACCTCTCCGCGCGCACGGTGACGGGGCGGACCATCGGGGAGGAGATCGCCGGTGCAGAGGTCTTCGACGAGAGGGTGATCCTGCCGCTCGAGAGGCCGCTGCAGGCGGAAGGCGGGCTCGCGGTGCTGCGCGGCTCGCTCGCCCCGAGGGGGGCGGTGATCAAGACCTCGGCCGCCGAGCCGCGGCTGCTGCAGCACACAGGCCCCGCCGTGGTCTTCGAGGACTACGCCGACCTCAAGAACCGGCTCGACGACCCTGATCTGGACGTCACCGCCGATACCGTGCTGGTGCTGAAGCAGGCCGGGCCGCAGGGCGGGCCGGGCATGCCCGAATGGGGCATGCTGCCGCTGCCGCAGAAGCTGCTCAGGCAGGGC
>Ga0272446_1002176_pt1 | contig 27259 bp, 22 predicted proteins | sample YNPCB0061_FD_194587 | JGI IMG/M metagenome (GOLD analysis project Ga0272446, IMG submission 194587) | Hot spring microbial mat communities from Yellowstone National Park, WY, United States - YNP-CB-006-1 | ecosystem: Environmental > Aquatic > Thermal springs > Hot (42-90C) > Sediment | place...
TGTTCATTGTTCATTGTTCACTGTTTTTTTACTCCAAATACCCCAAAAGCCAAAAGTGAACAAATCACTACTATCCAAGGTCCTGTTGGGCTTTTAGGGAAGTAGTAAGAGAGGAGCGTCCCTAAGAAAATCACTACTATATTTACAGCAATGCTGATACGAAATACCGCAGACAAATTGTTTCTTGCTAATGTAAGTGATATGGAAGCAGGTGTAATCAGTAAAGCAGACATCATAACAATCCCGACTGCTTGTAATCCCACGACAATAGCCATTATACTTAATAAAGTCATTGTGTAATTAGCTACTTTGGGTGAAAAACCTATACTTTTACTAAATTCTGGGTCAAACGTTGTCCAAAACAACCACTTTTTCATAAATAAGTTGATTAGCACAACTAATAAAAACACTACCAGAGCCGCCCAAATATCTTTCGGCAATATAGAAGCAGCCTTTCCAAACAAAAAGTTTTCTAAGCCCGATTGAGCTGAATTTCCCAAAGACTGAATTTTTATTAAAATCCAAAGTCCCAAAGCAAAGAAAAAAGACAATACGATAGCCATAATCGTATCTTTTTTCAGCTTACTTTGCTCTTGAAGAAAATCCATTGCCCAAAGTGAAGCCAATGCACTCAGCGAAGCTCCTACTAGCAATATCAGTAAGTTTTTTTCTTGATACCACCAAAAAGCCACACACAAACCGGGCAGTACGCTATGCGAAACTACATCGCCTCTTAAAGATTCCTTGCGTAACACAAGCCAAACCCCTACAATTCCTGCTGTGGAAGCAATCAGTCCTGCCCCAATCAATACATACCAAAAGTTAATCATAAATCTAAAACACTCTTCACTAAAGTCTATCTACTTAATCAAACCATATAGTTGCCTGATATTTTCTGAAACAAACACTTCTTCACTTTTACCAAAGGCTATTTTTTTTCCATTTTTCAACATAAGTAGGTAATCAAAATAATCATTAAAACTTTCTATTTGGTGATGCACCATCAGTATAGACTTTCCATCGTTTTGAAGTTCTTTGAGCAAATCAATAATAATTTGTTCCGTACTCACATCAACTCCTGCCAAAGGTTCGTCTAAAATAAATAAGTCAGCTTCCTGAGCGAAAGCCCTTGCAAGAAAAACCCTTTGCTGTTGTCCCCCTGATAGTTCGGAAATGTGTTTTTTGGCATAATCAAGCATCTTTACCTTTTCGAGGTAGGAGAGGGCTAAATCCTTATGCTCCTTACGAAACTTTCTAAACCAAGAAACCTTATGATAAAGCCCCATAAGCACTACATCAAGCACCGAAGCAGGAAAATCCCAGTCTACGCTACTTCTTTGTGGCAAATAGGCTATTCTTTTTCTTACTTTTTCAATAGGCTGTCCAAATATTTGTATTTCGCCTTTCTGATAGGGGATAATTTGCATAATAGCCTTCAACAAAGTTGACTTGCCCGAGCCATTTGCACCCACTATACCTATCATTTGGTTTTCTGGAAAATCACAAGAAAAATCTTCAATAACATTATTTTTTTGGTATGCTACAAATAGTTTTTTTATTTGAATAACTTTGTTTCCTTTTTCACTTAACATAATTTAAATTATTTCAAAGCCATAACTATTTTATCTACATTGCTTTTATACATTCCGATATATGTTCCTTCGGGAGTTGCGAATGTCCCCATAGCATCAGAGTACAAACCTTCTACCAATTTAATTTTCTTTCCCTTAGATTCTACCCCTTTCACTACTGCTTCAAGTCCTTTCGATGGGAGAGAGGTCTCTACGAAAACAGCCTTGATATTATTATCGTTGATAAAATCAACTAAGTTTTTTACATCTTTCAATCCGTAGTCGGCAGTAGTGGAAACACCTTGCAAGGCTTTTACTTTGAAATCATAGGCTTTCTCAAAATATTGAAAAGCATCGTGAGAGGTAATTAGCACTCTTTGTTGAGCAGGGATTTCTTCTATTTTTTCTTTAGTGTATCTCTGCAACTTATTTAACGCCTCTATGTATTTTTCTGTTTTATCTTTTATTTCGTTCTCATAATAAGGATATTTCTTAATAAGGTTGTTAGAAACAACTTTTACACACTGTTTCCATAAATCTATATCAAACCAAATATGTGGGTCGTAGAGTTCTTTATTTATTGGGATAAGAAATCTTTTATCAAGAGAATCTCCTACACTTACAACTATTTTCTTTCGGGAAATTTTTTCTAAAATATAGTTCATTTTACCTTCAAGATGTAAGCCATTGCACACAATAAAAGTTGATTTATTTAACTTTTGTAAATCAATTTGAGAAAACTTGTATAAGTGAGGATCTACTCCCTCGCCCATAAGATAATCTACTTTTAGAAAATCAGGTGTAATATTTTTAGTTATATCGTACAACATTCCTGTTGTTGTAAGAATATAGTTTTTGTCTTCTTTAATTTCTTGGCAAGCAAGCAAGGTGTAAAAAGAAAAAATAACAAATAGCCGAAATTTAAAAGAGAGTGTTTTATACCAATATTCCATAGATTTTTTCTGATACTTCTTTTGAAAGAGTTGCTGGCTTTATATCGTTGATAATTACATCTATTGAACTATCATAAGAGTTTTTTTCTAATATTGTTATGAGGCTTCCTATTGTTATTAAAATTTTGCTAAGATATTGGAGTAAATAAGGCGAGTCATCTGTAATACTTGTAACTTTGATTTTTTGTTGTATATTACAACTATTTAAACACTTCCAATCTTTTGTTTCGGGAAATATTCCATTTTCGTCAGGAATAGGCTCGCCGTGTGGGTCGAATTTTGGAAAATCAAGAAATTGATAAAGTCGTTCTATCAGTAGATTAGATTGTATGTGTTCTAATTGCTCGGCAACTTCGTGAACCTCGTCCCAAGAGAAGTTGAGTTTATCAACTAAAAAAGTTTCCCAAAGTCTGTGTTTTCGGATAATATTTATTGCAATTCTACGTCCTTCCTCAGTAAGCGTTACGCCTTGATACTTAGCATAATCAATCAATTTCTTCTGACTAAGTTTTTTGAGCATATCACTTACCGAAGCAGGATTGATTTCTAACTTCTTAGCTATATCATTGGTTGTGATTTCCACAGAAGTAGGGTAGGAGAGACTAAAAATAATTTTTAAATAGTTCTCTTCTGTATAACTTAGCATTTTATTTTCGTTAAATCGTATAACTATGTTACTCTGCAAAGATATATTTTTTTAGGTAAATTTCAAAAATTATTTTAGATAAACCTAAAAATACTAATTTTACTAAATATTTTAGCTAAAAATATTAGCAAAATTGACAAATAAAAAATTTAGTATAGTAAAAAGATAGAGAAAATTAACATCGTTTATTAAAATAACATAATTCATATTTTAGGTTTAAATTGCTTTTAAGTAGAAGTTTAGGTAAAATAACTTAATTATTTGATTATCAAATTTTTAAAAATTAAAAATTTATGCAAAATTTACAAGAAAAAATCGAGCAGATTTGGGCTGATAGAAGCCTACTGAACGATACCGAAAACCAGCAAGTAATAGAACAAGTAATTGCCGAATTAGATGCAGGGCGTTTGCGTGTAGCACAAATTTTAGCAAACGGCGAATGGCAAGTAAATGAATGGGTAAAGAAAGCTGTTATTCTTTACTTTCCAATCCGAAAAATGCAAACTATGGAAGTAGGTATTTTTGAGTTTCACGATAAAATACCACTCAAAAAAGATTATGCCTTGAAAGGTGTTAGAGTTGTACCTCACGCGATAGCTCGTTATGGTAGTTTTTTAGCAAAAGGGGTTATTCTGATGCCTTCGTATGTGAATATAGGGGCGTATGTAGATGAGGGTACTATGGTAGATACGTGGGCTACGGTGGGTAGTTGTGCTCAAATCGGAAAGAACGTGCATCTTAGCGGAGGGGTAGGTATAGGAGGCGTTTTAGAGCCTGTGCAGGCTTCGCCTGTAATCGTAGAAGATGGAGCTTTTATCGGCTCACGTGCTATTATTGTGGAAGGCGTAAGAATAGGAAAAGAAGCCGTAATAGGAGCAGGCGTAACACTTACGGCAAGTTCAAAAATTATTGATGTAACAGGCGACTCCCCCGTAGAATATCGCGGTTTTGTACCTCCTCGCAGTGTAGTGATACCCGGAAGTATTACTAAAAAATTTAGTAGCGGTGAATATTATGTTCCCTGTGCTTTAATTATTGGCAAGCGTAAAGAAAGTACAGATTTAAAAACTTCTCTAAACGATGCTTTAAGGGAAAATAATGTAGCCGTATAAAATAGCTGTATAAAAACGAAACCTGTTGGTTTTATCCAACAGGTTTTTATCATTTTCTTATTCTCCTATCATCACGAAAGCCCCCCAGTAGTAGGGTTCTTTGTACTTTTCTCGGAGTTTCTTTTGTGAGTTTGCAAAAGCTACGTGCTTTTCTTGTTTCTTAATCAGTAGATTTTCGTAAAACAAACGCATCATTTCTTGCGTAGCGGCGTCATCTACTTTCCAGAGACTTACTAAGATGCTCTTAGCTCCAGCTTGTAAAAATGCTCTCTGCAAACCAAAAATACCTTCTCCGTTTTGAATTTCTCCTAAGCCTGTTTCACAAGCGGAAAGCACCGTAAGTTCGGTATTTTCCAAATCTAAGTTCAGCACCTCCAAAGCCGTAAAAATACCATCTTCGCCTGTCAGTTCGGCTTTTTGTAAGGTATTTTCAGCACCAGCAAGCAACAAACCGCTTTTGAGCAATAAAGTATTTACATCTTGCTTAGAAACCGATAGCGTATCGTTTTGCGAGAGAAAAAAGCCGTGTGTAGCAATATGTAATACGTAAGGATTCTGAACATTTTTTAAATTCGTTTCGTTAGCGTGTTCTTCAAGATAGTATTGATGTGGAATTTTTGCTTGTTTCAGTAGAGTTACTATACTTTCTATTTCTTTTCGGGTGCCGGGCAAACTGCTGATACTTCCTTCGTTGTTCCAAAAACGTTGATTTCTGTATTGATTAGCATCTTTTTCTATTTTTTGTTTTTTGTTGTTCCCAAAAGCGTAGTCAGGGTAGCCAAACAGATAAACCTTGTAGTTTTCCATTCTCTTGGCTAATTCTTTTTCACTTGCTATTACTAAAATATCTCGGGGCGTGCTGATGGTGTGTATGTCTAATTCTTCCAAAAGATACTTGCTCGTTTTAGGATTAAAGAGCGTTTTCAAGCTGATTTGATGATAAACTCCATCGGGAGAAAAATATACTCTTCCTTGCCTGATGCCCAACCAATCCCAAAAATTGCCGTAGGAAATTTTATCTATCTTCCTGCTACGAATAAAATTACGATACAAATGAATTTCCTCACTTTCCAGAACCCCTGCATTTCTGAAAATTTTTACCTGCGGAGCTTGCTTGTTATCAAGCAAAATACCAATGTAAGCAGTATCTACACTTGTTTGTATCAGAAAAATACTATCTGAGGCTACACTTATTTTTTGGATTTCTTTTTGCCGAAAGGGTATAATTTCTAATTCTACTTTTGGATTTTGCAGTAACTTTTGAATTTCTTCTCGGCTTTTGCTTTTTACCGAAACGCTATTGATGCTTACGATACGGTCGCCTGTGCGTAAGCCTGCACGCTCGGCAGGGGAGCCGTCCATCACACGCCCTACACCCAAATAATCCTCGTATTCTTCCCAAGAAAAGCCTTTGCCTACGAAGGAAAATTTTTTATTTGAGGTAAAAGCTCGTGTTCTGATAATTTCTACCAAAATTTCATTGTCTTTGAGTTTCTTTTGTAAATCTTGCCACGTGTAGCTTTGCTGTTGTCGTTGTAACTTCTCAAAACTTTTAGATTTTTCTGATAACAGACGTTCTAAATCATCAATGGCGAAACTCAATTCCTGCAACGATATTTTTTTATCTTGTAATTCTTGCGGACTTAATTTGAGGGCTTTGTAGAGTTCTTGTTTTTTGTTTTTCCATTGTTTGTAGAGCTGTTGTAATTCTTTATCCGAACTTTGAGCGATGTCTTCTTGCAGTTGTTGCATAGAAAGAAATACGATTGCTTTCAACTGCAAACGCAGGTTAAGCAGATTTTCAGCCATTTGAGGATTTTGGGGATAATAATTTATGGCAAAAGCATAATACGATTCCAAAAACTCTTCTACACTTCGCAAGTAATTGATTTTTTCTTGTTCCGATAGGTTTGGCAATAGCGTAAAAATTTCTTGAATTTTAATTTGCATAAATTCGTTATAGATTTTAGCCGCTTGCTCGTATTTCTTTTGGTACTCGTAAGTAGTGGCAAGATTGTAGAGGAGAGTAGCATAGGTAGGATTCAATTTTCCTACATTTTTTTCATAAATAGCGAGGGCTTCTGAAAAATATTTTTCCGATGCTTTGAGATTTTCCATTTTAGAAAAATACACACCTAAGGAATTGTTTATCAAGGCGTAATTGATGTGATTTGTACCGACTTTGTCGGCAATAATTTCACGTGCTTGCCAGAGTAATTCAAAAGCCTTATGATATTTTTGGTTTCTCTCGAACCAGAACGAAGCTAAGCTCTGACACGCTGAGGCATAATTTAAACTCTTGTTTCCATAGGTTTTTTCTACAAAGGCGAGGTTTTGTATCATAAGGCGTTCGGCTTTGCCAAATTCTTTTTTTTGCTCGTAGAGCAAAGCTAAAAGTTTTGTGTTGCGGTCTTGGTTTTTGTGAGGGGCGAAGTTCATTTGTTCATATTTTTGATATAATTCTCGGGCTTCGAGCAAGTTTTTTTCGGCTCTATCCGAAAGTCCTTGCATCAAGTACAAATTGCCCAATTCGGTAAGACAACCTGCCACATTTGTCGATTGAGGGTTTTGCTTGCGATACGCTTCTAATGATTTGGTGTAGAACTTTTCTGCATTTACCCAGTTTGCTTTTCGTTCAAAGAAACTTCCCATATTGTAGCAGACCACAGCATACAATTCGTGTTCTTTGCCTAAATTCTTTTCAACGTTTTCGTGAAGTTCTTGATAAATTTTCTCGGCTTTTTCATAGTTGCCAATATCTGAGTACAATGAAGCCAAATTATTGAGGGTTAGTAAATAATCCTCGTGTGTTTTACCGAGGAGTTTTTCTCGTATTTTTAAGACTTCAAGTCCATTTTTTTCAGCTTCTACATAATTACCCAAATCTTTTTGCAAAGAGGCAATATTGCTAAGTACATTTGCATAATTTTCGCTTTGCTTACCGAATAATTTTTCGGCTGCCTGCAAGGATTTTTCGTACCAAAAAATAGCTTCTTCGTATTGTTGGAGGTGGCGGTAGTTATGAGCTAAAATATTGCAAATCAATTGGTATTCTTCGGACTGATAGCCCCGACGAGCAACGCACTGTTCGTAGAGTTCGGAAAGTATGGGAGCGGCTTTCTGATAGGCTTCTTTCTCTCTATAAAACGAAGTAATGTTAAGCAAGTAGTTATAGTATTCAGAGGAATTTTTGCGTTTTTTGAGCCTTTCTAAGCCTTCCAAATAGATTTTTTCGCTTAATTCGTAGCGATTTTGTTTAAGATAAGTTTCGGCTATAAAACGTTGTGAGATAAAATACTCATCGCTTTCTTTGCCAAATTTTTGAATTGCTTTTTCAGAGGCTTTTTCAAAGTATTTTAGTGCTTCTGCGGTACGATTTTCTTTTAAGGCATTTCTGCCTTTCTGTTGTAACTTTTCCCAGCTTTGAGCTACGCCTGTGTAACTCAACAAACACAAAAATAGAATTATCTTTTTCATAAGCATAAATTTTTGATTTATTGCTAATAAAAGACAATTTTACGAAAAAATCAACATAAAAAAATCAAAAAAGGGGCTTTTTCAGCCCCTTGCGTACTTCTCTTATTTATTCTTTATTCTTTACTCCTTATTCCTTGCAAACTGCGGAGCAACTTTCAGTTCTTTCGGGTTAGCCCAATCGTAGAAACCTTGTCCTGATTTAGCTCCTTTGTGTCCAGCTTGTACCATATTCACGAGCAAAGGGCAGGGGGCATATTTAGGATTGCCAAAACCTGTATAAAGTACGTTTAGGATTGCTAAACATACATCTAAACCAATAAAATCAGCTAATTGCAAGGGTCCCATCGGATGAGCCATTCCGAGTTTCATTACTTCGTCAATTTCTCTTACGCCTGCCACACCTTCCCAAAGCGTGTAGATAGCTTCGTTTATCATAGGCATCAAGATTCTATTAGAAACGAAACCGGGATAATCATTAACTTCTACGGGGATTTTTTCAATCTTTTTAGAAAGTTCTGTAATGGTTTGTGTGGTTTCGTTGGAGGTCAGATAGCCGCGTATAATTTCCACGAGTTTCATCACGGGTACGGGGTTCATAAAGTGCATACCGATAACCTTATCGGGGCGTTTGGTAGCGGCGGCAATCTTGGTGATGGAAATAGACGAGGTATTCGTTGCCAAAATTGTTTCGGGGTGGGTGTGAGCGTCCATATCGGCAAATATTTTGAGTTTCAAATCCACGTTTTCAGTAGCAGCTTCTACGACCAAATCAGCATTCTGAACGCCCTCGGCAAGCGAAGTAAAAGGGGAGAGGCGAGCCAGTGTTTCGGCTTTTTGGGCTTCGGTGAGTGTTCCTTTTTTAACTTGTCTGTCCAAATTAGTAGAAATAGTTTGCAAGCCCTTATCCAAAGCCGCTTGCGAGATGTCTATAAGAGCCACCTGATAACCATATTGAGCAAAAACGTGGGCAATGCCGTTGCCCATAGTGCCAGAGCCAATGACTGCAATTTGTTTCATCTGTGAAAGAGTTTTTGGTGAAAAATCAAAAAAAGATTGCTTCAAAATTAGAAATTTTTTACGCTCAATCAGTAATTTTATTGATTAAATTTCCTATAAAGAAATTGTACTTTTTTGTTATCATTTTTAGTAAAAATAAAACTAATATTTTTAGCTTAATAAAAAGTGCAATTAGTAACTTAATTAGCAAAATCTAATAAATTTGACAAAAATTTGAAAATCAATTATTTACTTTAAAAATTTTATAGAGTTCACATTTGTAAATAGTAGTTTAGTACAATTTTGTAAAACGAGAAAAATAGTTTACATTTGTGAATAGTATTAAACCAAGAAGCAATGGAAAAGGAATATCAGGAAATAAACCAACCCGAAACAGAGCTAAGCAGGGAAAATGAATTAAGTGAGAGGCTTCAAATCATCATTGATTTAAAGGAAATACAGCCTTCGAAATTCGCTGATGAAATTGGTGTGCAGCGTTCAAGTATGTCGCATATTATTGCAGGACGCAACAAACCCAGCTTAGATTTTTTGCAGAAGGTCGTTCAACGTTATCCCGAAATAAACATAAATTGGTTACTTAGCGGCATAGGAGAGCCAATATTTGCCGAAAAAAAAGAAAAACCCGATACTGACATAGAAATTAGCACAGAATTTGAAAAGGGAAAAAACAAGGAAATTCCCAATAAGGAAAAAGAAATAGAACGCATCGTAGTTTTCTATTCGGATAAGACTTTTGAGACCTTTAATCAATTTAATGCTTTTACCAATAAAAAATAATTTTTTGACAAAGACCGAAATCTAAACATTGATTTTCAGATATTTAAGTTTGTTCTATAAGTTACATTATGTTAAGTAAAAGATTCTTTTTTCTCTCACCCTACCCTGATATTTACAAAATTATATCTAATTTTCTGTACGTTTCGGCTCCGCTCAACGTACAGAAAATCATAAAATCACCTAAGATTTTATACTTGTATCTTGTATCCTGTATCCTGTATCTTTTACCTTTACAAATCTCGGCACAAGGAAAAATTGTGAGAACTTACTATGACGAAAACGAAACTCGCCTTCGTGAAGAGTATGAAGTAAGCCTTGGCGATACAGGTTGGGAAAAAAATGGTTATTACAAAAATTTTTATCGTTCAGGCAGGTTGGCTTTGGAAGGAAACTTTAAAGCAAATGTTAGAAACGACTGGTTTAGAGAGTATTACGATACTCTGGTTATGGGAAAAAGTCCTGTCAAATCGCAGGTTTTCTTTGCCAATGGCAGAAAAAACGGACTAATGGTGATTTTTTCGGTAAAAGGCGATACACTCCAAAAAGTAAATTTCAGAAACGATACAATCATTGGTATGTTGTACAGCTACCACCCCAACGGAAGGCTATTCAGACAAGGAAATTTCGTAGAGGGACAGTTGCAAGGCATCGTGAAAGAGTATTACGAAACAGGCGTACTACACAAAGAAATCAATTTCGTAGATGGACAACCGCAAGGAAAAGCCAAAATCTATTACCCTTCGGGCAATTTGCACTTTGAAGAAAATTATAAAAATGGTTTGCAAGAAGGTGAGCAAAAAGAATTTTATGACCTCCCCTCCTCGCCTATTATGATGCAATTTACAATGAAAAACAATGCAAAAGACGGCAAAGAAATTTTCTATAATACCAACGGAAAAGTGATGATGGAAGGTTCTTATAGTTTAGGAAAGTTGAACGGCTCGGTAAAACGTTGGAACGAAACAGGCGAACTGCTCTATGAAGCTACCTACAAAGATGGCTACCGAGTAGGCAAAGAAATAGAATATCGCAATCAGAAAACAGCTAAAATAAGCATTTACAGCAACCAGGAACAAATAAAAAAAGTAATTGAGTACAACAGCAATAGTGAGATAATTTGGGAAGCTACTTACCAAAACGGCAATTTGGAAGGAATTGTAAAGGAAAGTAAAGAAGACAAAGATTTGTGGATAGAAACAAACTACAAATTCGGTAAGAAAGAAGGTGAAAGTAAAATTTTTCAAAAGTCTTCTCAAAAACTCAAAATAAAAGAAAATTACAAAAACAATCTGCTCGAGGGCGAATATACCGAATACTACGAAAGTGGCAAAATAAAACTAAAAGGACAATACAAAAATGGAAAAAAAGTAGGTGAATGGTATCTTTATGATGAAAAAGGCAAAGAACGTGTTGAAAAGTTTTGAGTATGATGCCTTATTTGTAACTTGCAAGAAAATATCAGTGAATAAACCCTACTAAACAAAATAAATAAAATTAACACCGCTTATTATTTTAGCAAAAATTTAAAAATCAGCACTTTAACAATAATTTTAGTAAATGTCAATCCAAGCAACTAACTTTCAAATTCCCGGGCAGACAGGTTTTTATCGGGGCAAAGTAAGAGATGTGTATTATTTAGAAAACAACAAAATGGTGGTTGTTGCCTCTGACCGTATTTCTGCCTTTGATGTAATTCTGCCAAAACCTATTCCCTACAAAGGACAAATTCTTAATCAAATTGCTTGGCAATTCTTGGAAGCTACCCGAGATATAGTTCCCAACTGGGCAGAGGCTTGCCCCCACCCACAAGTAACCATAGGGAAAAAATGCGAACCATTTGCCGTAGAAATGGTTGTAAGAGGCTACTTAGCGGGACACGCCGCACGCGAATATAAAGCAGGAAAAAGAGAACTTTGTGGTGTATCCCTTCCCGAAGGTATGCAAGAAAACGCCCCTTTCCCCTATCCTATTATTACCCCTTCTACAAAGGCAAAAGAAGGACACGACGAGGACATTAGCCGAGAGGAAATTATCAATAGAGGTATCGTAAGCAAAGAGCATTATGAAGCCTTAGAAGCCTATTCGCTGGCTCTTTTTCGGAGAGGTTCGGAAATGGCAAAACAAAAAGGTTTAATTTTAGTAGATACTAAATACGAGTTTGGTTTGTGGGAAAATAAAATTTTTTTGATAGACGAGATACATACTCCCGATTCTTCTCGTTATTTTTACGCCAACACCTACGAAGAATACCAAAGTAAGGGAATGGCACAAAAACAACTTTCTAAGGAGTTTGTACGCCAGTGGCTCATAGAAAATGGTTTTCAAGGGAAAGAAGGGCAAAAAATCCCTGAAATGACTGATGAAATACTAAAACTTATTTCCGATAGATACGTAGAACTATATGAAAAAGTAACGGGAAAAACCTTTGAAGCTACCACACTTTACAGCGAAAAAGATATATTTGATGCTATTATCAGTTACCTAAAATAAAAGATTATGTCAAGCCACTTATTTGAACTAAAAAAAGAAGAAAAATATTTTTTGCTAAAATTGTTAGTAGCAAAGATAGATGCCTCAAATGCCTTAGAGCTAAAACAGACTTTCTTGGGATTGAAAGAAGATAAATCTACGGCTAATCTTATCTTAAATCTTTCGGAAGTAAAATATATTGACTCCTCTGGTTTGAGTGCTATTTTGGTTGCTAACAAAGTGTGTACAGAAGCAGACGGAATTATGATACTTTGTGGAGTAAGCGAACACGTGATGAAACTTGTTAAAATTTCACAATTAGACAAAATATTAGATATTCTCCCTACCGAAGAAGAAGCTGTCGATGCAGTGTTTATGAAAGAATTGGAAAAAGAGTTTGGAAGCGAAGACGAAGTAGTAGAATAAAAACGTCTGAAAGTATATTTTTGAACCTTTTGAAACATAATGAGTTTATATCCTGAATGATAAAAACGTTCAGGATATTTTATTTAAACCAAAATAATAACTCTAAAAAAGTTGATAAAAACAACTAATATGTTAGAAAAAGAAATAATATACCAGACTAAGAAGAAAAATTTATACTTTATACTTGGTTCGGTTGTAATTACCAACGCTCTAATGGCGGAAATGATAGGTACTAAAATATTTTCTTTGGAAAAAACCTTTGGCTTCCCTCCATCTCAAATCAAATTATTCGCAAATTTTTTATTAGACTTCAATCTTACTGCGGGGGTTGTTCTTTGGCCTGTGGTATTTGTCTGTTCAGATATTATTAACGAGTATTTTGGAGTAAAGGGTGTTCGTAAAATTAGTCTTATTACAGCCGCACTTATTTTGTATGCATTCATAACTATTAGTTTTGCTATTTATTTAGCCCCCTCAGATAGTTGGCTTCAATACAATTCGGTTGATAGTAACAACAATAAGTTTGATATAAACTTTGCTTTTCAAAAAATATTTAGTCAGAGTAACAGAATTATATTAGGCTCTCTGACTGCCTTTATTCTTGCTCAAATTTTAGATGCTTATGTATTTTACAGATTAAGAAAAATAACAGGTAGCAAAAATATTTGGTTGAGAGCAACAACTTCTACACTTATCTCTCAACTAATAGATAGTTTCGTAGTTCTTATTATAGCTTTTTATCCTCAATGGACGTTTGCAGAAGTTATATCTATTGGCATCATCAACTATATTTACAAGTTTGTTATTGCTATTGTAATGACACCTCTACTTTATATTCTCCACTCTATCATTGAAAAATATTTGGGAAAAGAATTTTCTATAAGAATGACACAAGAAGCAGGACACACATAGAAATAGCTAAAAAGATTTTCTAAAAAAGTTGTCAATAACAACGGCTGTCGCTACCGCAACGTTTAATGACTCTGCCCCACCAAAACAAGGTATAGAAATCTTTTGCTTAACATAATATAAAATATCTTGACTAACTCCATTTGCTTCATTTCCCATTACAATTAGAGCGTTCTTATTTAATTCTGCCTCATAAATATTTTTTCCATTCATTACTGCAGCATATATTTCTTTTTCATAATGCTTAGCTTTTTCTAAAAATTCAGGCAAATCAGTGTAGATGCAAGTAACCCTAAGAAAACTTGCTTTAGAAGCGTTAATTACTTTTGGGTTGTAAAAATCAACGGTTTCGTTGCTACAAACAACTTGTTTTATTCCGTACCAGTCGCAAATGCGAATAATCGTCCCCAAATTACCGGGGTCTTGAATATTATCTAATGCAAGAATGATATTTTTATCATCTAAATTAGGTAAAATCCTTAGCTTTTGCTTCACTACCGCCAGACAAGCATTGTTACTCTGAAAAGTACCCACCGAAACTAAATCTGCCTCTTCTACGATTTGGGTAGTTACAGATGAAGATATTTTGTTTCTTTCAAAAAAATCTTTTGTTCCAAAAAGGCAAACAATTTCATAATCAGATTTTAGCAGTTCATTGGTTACTTTCTCCCCTTCTACAAAAAACAGCCCCTGCTGTTTTCTATATTTTTTTTGGTGCAAAGATTTAATGAGTTTTTGCCAATTCTTGGAAATAGCCATATCGTTGAGCAGTGAGTAACAAAAAGTGTAAGTTTGATATTCAGCAAATTTGGCATTATTTTTATTCAAAAAAAACTAATTTGTGCATCAGATAGAAAATCATAGTATATTTGCCTAAAAAATCAAAAAATAAACTATGAGGGCTTCTCTTACCCGTATCTTTATCGTTACGTTTTTGTTCGTTCTTATGGGGTTTTTACCTTCTTGCTCTTCCTTGATAACAGACAAACAGATTCTTTACAAACAAAGCATAAGAGGTAACAAGAAACTCAGTACCGAAGAATTTGAAGCATTGTATCGTCAGAAAGTGAACAGAAAGTTCTACAAGTTTATGCCTTATGCTTCTATTTATGAGAGTAGCCGTCTGCAAAGAGAAAAAAAACGCCTCAGAGATAGTCTCTTGGTAGCAGAATATTCTATAAAAATTGCAAAAGATACATTAGGCAAAAAGGAAATTTTAATAAAAGAATTAGACAAAAAAAGGAAAAAAATATCATACATTGACTATCGCTTAGAAAAAAAACAAGCCTATTACGATACACTTCTGATGAATGCCTATCGTGAAGGAAAAGAAGAAAAATACTACAAAATAAAACGCAAGAAAGACAAAAAAATAGCCGCCTTAGAACAAGAAAAGGAAAAAGGTGGCTTCCGTATGCGTGTAATAGGTGAGCCTTTTAGCCTCTACGATACGAACAACGTAGAAAAAACTCGTAGAGAAATGGAAAAATACTTGCAGTCAAAAGGATATTTTTCGGGAAAAGTTTCGGTAAAAATAGACTCGGCTCAGATAAAAATAGGCAAAAAACCTGTGAAAACCGTAAATGTAACCTATCAGATTTACGAAGGTTTGCCACATATCGTTGATAGTATCTACTATGTAACTAGCAATAAAGTAATTGACTCATTAGTGAGAAATACGCCCAGCAAGCTGAAAGTTGGTCAGAACCTCGAGAGAAGCAAAGCCGAAGAAGAAAGAAACAGAATAGAAACGCTCTTACTACAAAATGGTTTCTATCGCTTTGATAAACAATATATTATCATTCAGGTTGATACAAGTATCGTGAAATCTGAAAATATTTTTACAGGCACGCAAACCGATACAGATGAGTTTTTTAGAACAAAAAACTTGGCTCACGTTCGTTTCGTCATCAACAATCCGCAGAAAAAAGATACAACTTTTATCAGCCAAAACACGATTGGCAATGCCGTATCTCAAATTTATTTGGATAACATATTAGGCGAGCATATTCAATACAAGATAAAAGATGTACGTTTTATTGTAAAAGAAGAAGGTAGTTTCAACCCAAATGATACATTAAAATTTGAAAGTTATAGTAAAATGACGAAACTACCTATCAAGTTTTCTATGGATGGGTACAACTACTCTCGGAAAATACTCTACAACAAAATTCTGATACGCCCCGATGAACTATACCAAAAATGGCAATTTGATAAAACCAGCCAGAACCTTTCAGGATTAAACCTTTTCAAATTTAGAAGCATACAAACACAAGACGACAAAAGAGGAAATCTAAGCGTAACAATTGTTGCCAATCCTTACGAGAAATTTAGTATTCAGAATGAGGTGGGTGCTACGGTTTCTCAAAACGTGCCAGGTCCTTTTTTCAACACAAGCCTGCGTATCAGAAATATATTCGGAGGTTGTGGAATATTAGACAATAGCTTTCTTTTTTCGGTAGATGGGCAAGCCAGTTTCATAAATTTGGGTGACGTGTATCGAACCACACAGATTAGTTTTACTTCTACCTATATAGCCCCTATCCTACTTTTTCCGGGCAAATTCAAGTATAGTTCTCGTGTCAATGCCCTCAATCCTACTACACGCATTACGGCGGGTTTGTCTTTTGTTTCGCGTCCTGAATACGGCAGAAGGAATTTTCGTTTGGCTCTTACTTACAACTGGCACAAAACGCCTTTTCAAAACTTTGGTTTCACAATTTCAGATGTAAATATCATCAATACATACCGAAAAGATGCCCGTTTTTTGGCTCTTTTAGAAGAATTTAGCCGACAAGGCAATAACTTGGAACTAAGTTTCAGAAATGCTCTTATCACAAGTTCGCATTTTTATTATGAATACAACGGTATTGACCATCGAGCCAATACGAAGCAAACTTACTGGCGACCAAGCATAGAGTTTGGAGGAAATTTGTTTAATTTTCTCAGAGCTGATAGTTCAAGAATTTTTGGTTTGCAGTACTTCAAGTTTTGGCGTTTTTCTAACGAATTGAGGTATTATCAACCGCTTAGCTCTAATCCAGCGAGTAAAACCAAAATGGTTTATCGTTTATTTTTGGGTGTAGCCGCTCCGTATAGCGATACAGAGATTTTGCCTTACGAAAAGTTTTTTTTCACGGGAGGAAACACCCTAAGAGGTTGGATACAGCGTCGATTAGGTCCTGGGGGGTTCTCCCCTCCTGCCGAGCTTATCAATATCGAAAAGCCCGGCAATTTAGTTATAGAAGCTAATACAGAGTTAAGGTTTAAGGTGTGGAGTTTTATCAATATGGGCTTATTTGTTGATGCGGGTAACGTCTGGACTTTCAATGACAATGGTTTTGCAAATGGCAAATTTACCAATAAATTCTACGAACAAATAGCTATGGGTACAGGAGCGGGTTTGCGTTTGGATTTCAGTTTTTTGTTGATACGAGCCGACTTAGGCTTGCGAGTCTTAGACCCTGCCCGCCCCCAAGGAGAGCGTTTTGTACTTGATGAAGTAAAGCTACGAAACTTATTCGGAGGCTCCAATTCCGTTGTGCTAAACATTGGAATTGGGTATCCTTTCTGAAAAGTTAATGGTATTTTGTGGTATTTTTATGAATTTTCCTCACTTTATAGTGATACCACCATTTAGGAGCAACTTTCTTCATCAGTGTATCTACGTTTCTCATACCTGCTAAATTCCAGACACCCTTTATTTTTCTGATAAAAGAAGGGTGCAATGCCCTCAAACTCAATGCAAAACCACTTTCTATGTACTCCATATGATGCCAATACCCCGAAGGCATAAATAGCGTATCGCCGTGTTCCAAAATAACTTCATATCCTTCGGCATATTTCACAGCGGGAAAAGTATCATAGTTGAATTTTTCATAATAACGAGTAAAGTCTGCTAAACTAAGCACTTCCCAAGGTTTTCGGTAGAGTTTATGCTGTTCTTGGTAAGGAAACAACAATACTCGTTTTCTTCCTACAAATTGCGTATGTAAGATGTGCGAAAGGTCAATATCAAAGTGAATATGTGTAATAGAATTAGCCCCACCTACGAAAAGCATAGGATATTTCTTAACAAACCCTGTCATCAGCTCTTGGGGGTAGGTAAAATCCTGTGTCATTTCGGGGCAATGAGCAAGAATATTGAATAAAAATATCCTCAAAGATAAATTGCCTGTTCGTACTTGCTTAATATACTCTCCAAAGAGCATATAATCATCAGCTCTATTGACGGGCGTATAGGCATCACTTTTCGTGTTATTATACACGCCTACTTTGTAGTGTCCTACTTTTTCTATAAAATAATCCCAATTCCATTTTTTCAGAGCCTCCCAGTGAGCGGATAGATTTTTAATTACTAATGGTTTTTCGGGTAAATAATATTTTTCCTTAAAATCTTGGGGAAGTATATTATCTACAACATCTACGGGATTGAGTTTCATAATCAGTCTTTTGAATAGCTTTAAGAATTTAGTAACATTAAAATAATTTTTTCGCAAAATTAAATTAAATTTCCAAATAATCAAGACTGAAAAAGTGCTTTCAATTCACCTGCGTCTTCGGGTTTCATTTTACCTGCCAAAATGAGGCGGAGTTGCCTACGACGTAATGCTCCTTCGTAGAGGGCTTTTTCTTCTTCGGTTTCGGGGATAAGCTCGGGTACATTGATAGGATTGCCGACTTGGTCTACTGCCACGAAGGTAAAAAAAGCACTGTTGGTTCGCATAATAGTTTGCCTTATAGGATTTTCGGCAAAAACTTCAATATGCACTTCCATCGACGAGTTAAAGGCTCTGGTAACTTTCGCTTTCAAAGTTACCACACTTCCCAGCGGGATAGGTTCTTTGAAGGAAATATTATCTACCGAAGCCGTCACTACTACCCTATTGCAGTGTTTGAGGGCGGCTATTGCCGAAACTACGTCCATAAAATACATCAGACGTCCTCCCATAAGGTTATTGAGTGTATTGGTATCATTTGGCAAGACCATCTCGGTCATAGTAGTAAAAGACTCTCTGGCAAATTTAGATTTTGACATATACTTTGAAATTGATTTTAGAATTGATATTTTAACGTAAATTAGGATTATTTCATTGATTTAAAACTTACATTATTTTAACTTGAGTTTTGACAAATACAACAAAATAATTTGCGTTATTTTAGCAAAATTGTCAGCTTAACATAATATTTTTTATTTACGAGCAATTTTCATCAGATTGATTTCACACCTTTCTGTACGTAGAAGTCAATAATAAGAAAATTTAGACCTTGAATCCTTCGTTTTTGGCTCAATGATGATTTTGCCCTACAATTTTTTCATAATTCTCCCCTATTTTTCCTGCAAAAATAAATTTTCTAAGTCAGAAGCCAAAATCTATCTACACATTTCAAAAAAATCGGTTGTGATTCAAAATTCTACAACACTTCAAAAAAACTCTCCTATATCATTGTAAAATAAGACCCTAAAAAACCTCTAATCTATCAAAAATCTTCTATCTTCTTACCCTCTTTTTACTCTGTGGCGGTGTTTGTTTTTTATTTTTCCATATTTTTTGTGTTTATTTTACTTTAAAAATCAAAGTTATTTATTATGCAAAATATTTTCTTAAAAAATGCAGATTTTCAGATTTTTACAAAAAAAGTTTTGAAGTAAAAGACTAAATGCTTAGTTTTGTCCGTTTTCACGAGGTAAGATTATTTTTAATAAACAATGTTTATCAATTAAACAACATACAAACTATATTGCTAAAACTCTTAAAATCAATTTTTTATGGCTAAGATAAAGTATTACTACGACACCGAATCGTGCAGATACGAAAGGGTACAGGTAAATAAGTGGGATATAGTCCTGAACTTGGTAGGTTTGTTGATTTTTGCAGCTATTTTTGGATTATTTTTTACCTTTATTTACACAAAATTTCACAAATCGGATAGAGAGGCAGAATTAGTTAAAGAAGTAGAAGAACTCAAGAGTTATTACCAACTCATCAACAAGAAGTTAGAAGAATCTGATAAGGTTTTGACAAGCCTTCAAGACAGAGATGACAAGGTGTATAGGGTTATTTTCGCCGCCGACCCTATCTCACCAGCGGCTCGTATCGCTGGCTCGGGTGGCACAGAAAAATATGAAGACTTACTGAAAAAAGGACTAAACAGCGAGAAACTCATTCTCAATACACTCCAAAAAGTAGATAGACTCAAACGTAAGATGTATGTGCAGAGTAAATCTTATGACGAAATTATGCAAATGGCTAAAAACAAAGAAGACCGCTTAGCTCGTATTCCTGCTATTCAGCCTATCTCCAACAAAGAACTCACACGCCTCTCCTCTGGCTTTGGTATGCGTTTTCACCCTATTTTCGGAGGTGCTCAATTTCACCCCGGTATTGACTTTGCCGCCCCACACGGTACGCCTATCTACGCTACGGCAGATGGTACGGTTACGGTAGCAAGAAATAATTTTGGTGGCTACGGCAACGAAATCCAAATAGAGCATAGCCCCGAATACACCACCTTATACGCCCACCTTTCCCGATTCAATGTAAAGCAAGGGCAAAAAGTAAAACGTGGAGAATGTATAGGTTATGTAGGAAGCACAGGCTTTTCTACTGCCCCACACCTGCACTACGAGGTCATCTACAAAGGCGAAAAAGTGAACCCCGTGTATTATTTCTACAATGACCTCTCCCCTGAACAATACGACAAGATTTTAGAATTGGCTTCTCGCGAAAACCGCTCTCTGGGAGCTGTGGATTCAAGAAATGTGAAAATTCAAGAATAAATGTATTCGCAACAAACTCAAAAAAATAGAGGTACTACTTGAAAAGACCTCTATTTTTTGTTCAAGAACTTTCATCTTATAATTTTAGTTATGTTAAGTAGTCGTCCCTGAAAAAAGATTTAAAATTCTGACTATCAAAAACTTATAAAACAAAAAATCTGTAAAGAGCCAATTATTTTGCAAGAAATTTGCGATTAACATTTTAATCCGTGTTCCCCAAAATAGCCCGTAGATAAAAGAGATTAGGCAGATTTATCACATTTTTTGTGAATCATACTAAAATTTGGAACAAAAAGCTACTTTTTAAGGGACGACTAAGTAATACCTTACTTTTTATTTTTAAACTTTTCTCTATTTTGTGACTACAAAAATTATCTTTTTTATTTGCTTACTATTTGAAAAACCTCTATACTTGCCAATTCATTTCTCAAAGCCCTAACAATCAAAAGCATTTCCCAAACAAGCTATGTCCTCATCAGGAACGCAAAAAGTTAGTTTCAATACAGCTATTTCTATCGTTATTGCCAATATGATTGGTGCTGGTGTATTTACCAGCTTAGGTTTTCAAGCCTTAGATATAAAATCCGTTTTTCCTTTGCTGATGCTATGGGTCGTGGGAGGTATCATTGCTCTTTGTGGAGCGTTTAATTATGGTGAGTTGGCTTCACGCATACCTCGTTCGGGGGGAGAATACCGCTATCTATCTGAAATTTATCATCGTGGTTTTGGTTTTCTTTCGGGTTGGGTTTCGGCTACGGTGGGTTTTGCTGCCCCTATCGCTTTGGCGGCTATGGCTCTGGGCGAATACGCCTCCGATGCCATATTTGCGAGCAAAGAAGGAAAAGAATTTTCCCAAAAAATGATAGCTATTGCAATAATTGGTATTATCACCTTTATTCACGCTTCCGATATACAAAAAGGTAGTGTGTTTCAACGTTATTCTACTGCCGTAAAGTTGATACTGATAACTATTTTTATTTTTTCAGGATTGTTTATCACACCCAGCCCCCAAAGCATTTCCGTGCTTCCGCAGGCTGGCGATTGGAATTATATTTGGCAACCTGCTTTTGCTGTATCTTTGGCTTACGTATCTTTTGCCTATTCGGGCTGGAACGCATCAGCTTATCTGGCAGGAGAGATAGAGAACCCCAGCACCAACGTACCCAAATCCTTATTTATGGGAACAATGGTCGTGATGCTGTGTTACGTATTGCTCAACTTCGTATTTCTTTATACCTCCCCCATTGCTAATTTGGCGGGAAAATTAGATGTAGGCTACGAATCGGCAATGGCAATTTTTGGCAATGCAGGCGGTAGAATTATGGCAAGTATCATTGCCTTACTGTTAGTTTCCTCTATTAGTGCAATGGTATTCGCAGGACCCAGAGTAACCAAAGCTATGGGAGAAGATTTTGAAATATTTAGTAAAATAGCTACTACCAACACCAAAGGCGTACCTGTGTATGCCATTTTCTTACAATCTACTATCGCAATAATCTTGGTTCTTACTTCTACTTTCAATGATGTACTCTTTGCTATTTCTTTTGTATTAGAAGTATTCACTATTTCAGCAGTAATGGGAGTGTTCATACTGAGAGCAAAACAAAAAAATCAGCCTGAGCCAAGCTATAGAACATGGGGCTTTCCTATTACCACTATTATTTTTCTACTTGGCACAGGCTGGACGATGTATTTCTTATTCGAGCAACGTATTCTCCCCGCTACAAAAGCTATCTTCGGAATAGGTCTGTCATCTGAAAAAACCTATCTTTCCCAAGCGATGCCAGCTTTCTTAGCCTTAGGCTCTTTGTTATCAGGTTTAGTCGTATTTTATATCAGTGACACCATCAACCAAAAAAGAAAAATATAAAATAAGTTTATCATCACAACCATTTGTTTATGAACCTAAAATTTAGCAAACTACTTTTGTTGGTTGCTACCATCAACTTCACAATAAGTTGTAAAAATGAAAAAACAGAGGGCAAAAAAGATACCTCTAAAAAAGACACCGTCCAAAAAGAGCAGCAAGCCGAAGTAAAAAGGCAGATACCGCAAGACAAAAAATTCAATGAAACGGCTCGCTTCATAGCTGGACTTCCCCAAACCGAAAACAATGCCCTCAAAGAGTACGAAAACAGCGAGGCTTGGAAACTCTATTCACAAGAAAGCAACAAGAAATGGAAAAGCCTGAAAGAAGGCAAACTCGCCAAAATGCGTGCTTGGGCAGAACAAGAACTCAAAGAGCCAAATGAACAAGGAGGATTATTGTTTTATCCTTTTAGCGGAGCAGACTTCCTACACGCCCAAATCTTCTTCCCCAACGCAGATGAAATTATTATGATAGGATTAGAACCTATCGGAACACCTCTCAACGTTGAAAAAATTGCTAAAAAGCAAACGAATTATTTTTCAGCCCTCAACAAAGCAGGTTATTTCCTCGCTGAATTTAGCTTTTTCAGAACTAACGATATGGCAGTAGATTTAACAGGCAAACGTTCGGTTGAAGTAGATGGCACTATTCACCTGATTATGTTGTACTTAGCTCAATTAGAAAACGAAATTATTTACTACGAAAAAGTAGCTATCAACGAGCAAGGAAAAGTTGTGCTTGCCAACGAATATAAAAAAGCTGATAAAGACAACAAAGATATTACTATCTACGGAAATAGAATTTTCTACAAAAGGAAAGGTGATGATAAAATTCGTTCTTTGATTTATTATAGTATCAATATTTCTGATGAAGGTCTCAACAACAAACCCGAATTCAAGGCTTACTTGCAAAGTCTTCGCCCTACGGCTACCTATCTGAAAGCTGCTTCTTACTTGATGTATTCGGTAGAAGCACCGGGCAAAAACTACAATTTCAAAACCATCAGAGATGTTATTTTGATGAATAGCAAATATGTTTTGCAAGACGACTCTGGAATGCCCTTGTATAATTTCCCTGATACCAAATGGCAAAAAACTTTTTATGGAACGTATGCAGGACCGATTAGTCTGTTCAGAAACCGCTACCAAACTGCTATGCGTGATGCCTATAAAAACAAAGAAAATGTAAAACCACTCCCTTTCGGAATAGGCTATCATTTCAGAGAGGGTAGCTCCAATCTAATGCTTGCCAAAAAGATAGCAGAAGTAACCGAAGCTGATTTGGCGGTGAAAGAAGTGCAACCCAAAGAAGAAAAGAAAAATTCTGAACAAGAAGCAAAAACCAAAAAGAAGAAATAATTTTTATTGATTTTTCAAAAAAAACTATATTTTCAACCTCACAGCCCGTCTGTGAGGTTTTTTTATTGAAAATCTTGTGCCTATGAAAAAAATACTCTTATTCTGCTATCTTTTGCCTTGTACGATTTTGGCTCAAAAGAAAGACAATATCTTAGAAAAGATATTGTATCTACGATATGATAAGTTCAAAACTTACTTGGAGGACCCTAACTATAATATTCAAATAATCTATACACAAATAGACCGAAACGAAAATAACATTCCTCGCATCAAAACTCATAAATACAAAGTAGACACTCGCAACTATTTTTATCCTGCCAGTACAGTAAAATTGCCTGCTATTTTATTGAGTTTAGAAAAAGTTAATAAAATCAACAAAGAAAAAGAAGAAATCGTAATTAACCGAAATACTCGAATGAGTAATTTAGCAGGAAAATTCTGTGGTGAAGGAGCTTTTGCAGGTAATCCCAAAGACACCAATCCTCCCAGCATTGCCAAGTATGCAGAGCAAATTTTATTGGTAAGCGATAATATTGCCTTCTCTCGCCTGTACGAATTTCTTGGTCAGAAATACATACACGAGACTCTCTACCAAAAAGGCTACGACAGCATTCGGATTGTCAGGAGATTAGCAAGTTCTTGTAATTCTCCACAACAAAACCAATGCACTAACCCTATTCTTTTTCACAACGAACAGATGCAGGTGGTCTATAAACAAGAAGAAATCTGTAATGACTCTCTCCTTAGCCCTATTTATCCTCGTATTTTATTGGGCAAGGCTCATATTGATGCCACAGGCAAGTACCAAAATTTCCCCTTAGATTGTACTTACAACAATTTCTTACCCTTAGATAGATTGCACGAAATGCTCATTGCCGCACTAATGCCCGAAGCCCTCGCCCCCCAAAAAAGATTTTATTTGCAGGAAGAAGACCACCAATTTCTCAGACGTATGATGGGAGCATATCCAAGAGAAGGACAAAAAACAACTTATTTGCCACAACAGGGCTATTTTGATGCTTACAAAAAATACTTTCTATACGGACAAGATGCCCAAGCCAAAATCAATCCTAATATCCGCATTTTCAATATAGTAGGACTTGCATACGGCTTTGCTATCGACTCAGCCTATATCGTAGATTTTGAGAATGACGTAGAGTTCTTCCTGACGGCAGTCATTCATACCAATAAAAATGGCATAATCAATGACGATACCTACGAGTACGCCTCCGAAGCAATGCCCTTCTTGAAATTGTTGAGTGAAACCATCTTAAAGTACGAGCAAGCAAGAGAGAAAAAGTACAAACCATATTTTAAAAAATTAAAAATTTTTGATTAATTTTTTAGTAAAAAATATTCAAAAAAAATATCACAAATGCTTGATTTTTAGTTTTTTATTTCGTAAATTTAAGTGATAAAAATACTAAAAATTTCATCTAAAACTTTTTACCTATGGAGACACTTTATGAAAAAAGTACAATTTTGGAAGAAATCGAAAAAAGTTCTAAACTATATTATAGTATTGGCGAAGTAGCTGAAATTTTACAAGTAACTACCTCAAATATCCGATTCTGGCTAAAAGAATTTGATATGCTTCATATCCAAAAAAACAGAAAAGGCGACAGAAGATTTACACAAGACGACATCAGGGACTTGCAAGTTATCTATCATTTGGTAGAAGAAAAAGGGCACAAAATAAGAGCCGCCAAAGAAATTATGCGTCAGCGTTCTAAAGAATTAAAACAAAAAGTGCAAACTCTGGAAGCCTTGCATCGTGTTAAGGATTTTTTACTGATGCTTCGCAAAGAGCTACCCCAATAGTTCTACCAGATGCTCATTACATTTTTCACAAAACTTCTTCTCTACCTATTTTTTTGATATTTATCCCCTCTTTGGTTTTAGGCACAAAATTTTGTTCCCTTGACACATTTTTTATAGATTTGCTACCGAATAATTCTATGGAATGAAGGCAAATATCTACGAAGTAGCCCTCCATCTTGCAGAGGGTATCGGGGGCGTAACAGCCCGACAGCTTCTTGCAGTTTTTGGTTCAGCAGAAGAAATCTTCAAGGCAAAGACACACCAAATTATTCGTATCCAAGGCTTAGGAAAAAAAACCGCCCAACTCCTATCCAATAATGCTCATACCATTCTGCAAAGAGCTGAAAAAGAGATAGCAGAAGCCGAAAAAAGAAACATACAATTGCACTTTTTCAACAGTCCCCACTACCCTGTTCGGCTCAAACAAATAGAAGACGCCCCTATTCTACTATATCAGAAAGGAACAAGTTCGCTTAATCAGGAAAAGCATCTGGCAATCGTAGGCACAAGGCAAGCAAGCCCCTACGGCAGAGCTTTTTTAGAGGAACTTTTACTTGAACTCAAAGCCTATAAACCTCTCATTATCAGTGGAATGGCTTATGGGATTGACATCATTGCTCATCGCGAAGCACTGAAAAATCAACTCTGTACCCTTGGCATACTCGCCAATGGGCTGGATAGCCTCTACCCCGCCGCTCACCAACATACAGCCGATTTGATGCTTAGCGAAGGAGGAGCTTTGCTCGCTGAATCCCCTTTTGGGACAAAACCTGATGCCCCGCGTTTTCCTGCCCGAAACAGAATCACAGCGGCTCTGGCTGATGTCGTTCTGGTGGTGGAGTCTATGAAAAAAGGCGGTGCTATGATTACAGCCCAATATGCCAATGACTATAACCGAGAGGTAGTCGCTCTGCCCGGCAATGTCGGAGTAAGTACTTCCGAAGGTTGCAATTTGCTCATCAAAAAACACCAAGCCCACCTTATCACCTCTGCCGAAGACATCGCCTACCTGATGAATTGGGAAAAAGAAAGCAATCCTTCGAAGAAAAAAAGAAAGTCTTTAAGTATTGATGACTATCAACTTAATTCAGAAGAAACTTTGCTTATCAAAGAACTCTTTGAAAAAGAGCAAGCAAGCATAGATGAATTGAGTTTATTTTTATCTATTCCATTGAACCATATTGCCGTAATTTTGTTAAACTTAGAAATGAAAGACCTCATCGAGGCACTGCCGGGCAAGCGTTTTCGCCTCAAACAAAAATTGTATCTTTAATTTGAGTCTGTATGCTTTCACACTCAAAAAATTACTATGAAATTTTAGAAATCCCTCCTTCTGCCTCACAACAGGAAATCAAAGCCGCATACAAAAAATTAGCCATACTTTATCACCCCGACAAAAACCCCGATAACAAACAAGCCGAAGAAATTTTTAAACTCATCAGCGAGGCGTACCATACCCTTTCTAACTCTGAAAAAAGAAATTTTTATGATGTAAAAATTGGACTTAAACAAGAAATTAACCCTGTTTATTACTACAAAGCAACCCAAAGAGAAGAAGAACAAAGACAAGAGTTAAGAAAAGCTATTTTTATAGAATTTTTTAAAAGATACAAAAAACAGAAAGAGCAGGAAAGAGCCGAGATACAAATTACTCTCAAAAAAGCAAATTTCTGGATAGCTATTTTTTTGATATTTTTTTTCGCATTGGTTGTTGTTATCAACATTTTAGACATACACGACAGACAACATCTTTACGAGAAAGCATTATTTTACTACCACTCACAAGAATTTGAAAAATCCGATTCCATTGCAAGATTACTTTGTAGCCGTAAGCCTCGTAACGAAAAATATGCTCTTCTACATACACAAAATCTAATTGCTCAAAAATATTACGATATTGCCTACGAACAACTCCAATACAGCGGCTATCTCTATAAACCCGAATTTAGGTTTTGGTGGTTGGTTTGCAGATTCAAGCTAAATTATGATATTGCCAACAAAACACTATTAGCCATCGACTATTTAGAAAGAAATGGTTTCAAAGAAAGCTACGTATATTTTTGGAGAGCATT
>Ga0272446_1002178_pt1 | contig 27245 bp, 22 predicted proteins | sample YNPCB0061_FD_194587 | JGI IMG/M metagenome (GOLD analysis project Ga0272446, IMG submission 194587) | Hot spring microbial mat communities from Yellowstone National Park, WY, United States - YNP-CB-006-1 | ecosystem: Environmental > Aquatic > Thermal springs > Hot (42-90C) > Sediment | place...
AGCACGGAAGCTGGATTATCTCTGTTTAGTGCTACCCGACATCTAGAACGGATCGCCGACCATGCGACCAACATCGCCGAGGACGTGATCTATCTGATCTCGGGGGATATTGTCAAACATCGTCCCCACTTGCGTTAAGGCCCAACGAAAGTCCTCTTTTTTGGAGTGTGTATCGCGATGGCTCCCAACGCATCCTCGACCGCCTTGCCGCCCAACACCGGCCGCTTGCGCGTGCTGATCGTCGAAGACGAACGGGATCTTGTGGAACTGCTCACCTATAACTTGCAACGCGAAGGCTACGAAACCATCGTAGCCCACGATGGCCAAGAAGGGCTGCGTAAAGCGCAGACCCATCTGCCGGACTTGATTCTGCTGGATATTATGCTTCCGGGGATGAACGGCACCGACATTTGCCGTGCTATCCGTGCTGGTGAACGCACACGGGACATCCCGATTATCATTCTCAGTGCCAAATCCGAAGAAACCGATCAGATTGTTGGTTTCTCTCTCGGGGCCGACGACTACGTCACCAAGCCCTTCAGTGCCAAGGTGCTGATGCAAAAAATCAAAGCCCTCAAACGGCGCTTAGAGAATGGCGGCGACAACAGCGACGTGATCGAATATATGGGCCTGAAGATCGATCGCAGCCGGCACCGTGCTTTCTCCGACGACAAAGAGTTGGATCTGACGCCCACGGAGTTTCGTCTGCTAGAGGTGTTACTGCGTCAACCGGGCCGAGCTTTTAATCGCCATCAACTCATGGATGCGGCCATTGGCGAAGGGGCAATCGTGCTGGAGCGGACCATCGACGTCCACATCAAGACCCTACGCAAGAAGCTAGGCGATGGCGAGATGATCGAAACCGTGCGGGGCGTCGGCTATCGCCTGCGCGAAAAGCGTTAAACTCCCTCACGGGCATGGAGCGGTTCGCCCGTTGCTGGGTGGTCCGCTCCATCTGCCCGCGGGTGCTCTGCCGTTTTACGAGGCTTTTACTGGCTTTGGAAATTCGATCGTCTTGGCAGTGCTTGAGAAGGAGCCTTGCGGCAGCAACTCCCGCCTGAACGCAAAGGAACGGACCCTTGCTGATTAGCTGGCTTTTCCTCTTTGCTTGCTACATTTTTCCTGGGCAATTTGCCTTGTTGACCCCGTCGATTCCCTCCGAACGCTCGTGAAACTTTTTTGCTACAACGGATCGTTTTAGCCGAGCTGGCCTCGTCGGATTGATGTTGTTTTCATGAAGCAGCCGAGTTATGGTACGGCATCGACGTGTCCGCCGACGGACGCTCTCCGACACTTCGACACGATCCTGATTTTCTCACCAAGCAAAGCTCACCTGCATGGATGCGGGAGGCTCTTATGCGCACAATCGCTTTTGTGACCGTTTTGCTGACCTCCACCACGGTGGGGGCGGCGGCTCCCAGCCTGCATGTTCGTCCCCTGGGTCAACATCGAGGCGGCGTGGCCTCGGTTCACTTTTCGCCCGATGGTCGGCTGGTGGCTTCGGGCGGCGGGGATAAAACCATCCGCGTCACTGAGCTGGCTACCGGCAAAGTGTTGCATTCTTGGCCGGGGCCAAGCAGCTTTACCTGCGTGGTGCGCTTCTCGCCGGACGGCAAATCTCTGGTCGCCGCAGGCTACGAAGCTGGTTCGTCTCATGCCATCTACCGCTTTGATCTGATCACCGGCAAGGAATTGCCGCGTTTGTGTGGCCCGCTGTCAGGGGGGGTGAGGCGGTTGGTCTTCACGCCCGATGGCAAGCGGCTGATCTCCGCTGGGTTTGATGGCTATGTGCGAATCTGGGATCTGGCCAAGGGTAAGCCCAATGGCGCGTTTCGCGTCGATAGCGGTACGGTCTATGGCTTGGCGCTTTCCCCCGATGGCAAGACTCTGGCCACCGCCGCCCGCCAGGGCTTACGCCTGTGGAATGCCCAGGATGGCCAAGCGTTGCACCGTCCTGAGATGAGCAAGCAAGAGTCTGTCGCCGTCTGCTTCAGCCCCGATGGGAAGCTGGTGGCCTCGGGGGACTCTTCCTGTGTGATCTTGTGGGAGGTGGTCACCGGCAAGGTCGCGCGCACCTTGGGCGGCTACACAGGCGAACCCTCTGCTCTGCTGTTTTCGTCTGATGGACGCACCCTCTACACCGCCAGCTACGACAAAATGATACGGGCTTGGGATGTACGATCCGGCCAACTGCTCGGACAGATCGAGGGCCACACTGGCTGGATTTGGTCTCTGGACCTACGAGCGGATCAACGCCAATTGGTCAGCGGCAGTGTGGATGGCCAGATCAAAGTTTGGTCGACGATGGCTCTAAGGGGGTCAGATAAGCATATCAGTGCCAAGGTGCCTGTGGTGGATGTGGACCAGCGTTGGAAAGAGTTAGCCCATCCCGAGGCTTCGGTTGCCCTGCGGGCGGTTTGGGAACTGGCCAACGATCCCGCGCAGGCGCTACCGTTTCTGCGGGAAAAGCTTGCAGACGTGCGGGGTCAGGGCCCCAGCATGCATGAAATCCAACGTCTCATCGCCGATCTCGATGACGAAGAATGGCCCGTGCGCGAGCGAGCAACTGAACGCTTGCTGGCAGTCGGTCCGCATGCCCTAGCCTCGATCAAGGCAGCACTGGACCGGCCGGCTTCTCTCGAAGCTGCCCGAAGGCTGAGGCGGCTCGTACAAGCGATTGATCCAACCACGCTGCCTGCGGAGGATCTGCTCGTTTTGCGGGGTGTCCAGGTTTTGGAATGTATTGGCACTCCTGAAGCGCACAAGATTTTGCAAGCTTTGGCGCAACAACGGAGTGGCACCCCTCGCCTTGTCGAGGAAGCGGCCCAAGCTGCCCAGCGCCTAGCTCGCTGGTCCGCGTCTCGCTGATCCTACTTCGCCTTTTCGCTTCGCCTGCCATGGTTTCTGGCAACTGCTTCTTGCATCGTTCGTTGGCGTGGCGGCTCCCCAAAAAAAGCGAGGGAGCCGTCTTTGTTTTGATGGTGCAGCCGAGGTGCAATAAGAAACAAAGAAGGACCCTAAGGACAGAAGCCCGGGGGAAAAGCCAAGCGTCCAAGAGTGTCAACTCAACACCGGAGTCAAGTTCCTCTTTCTCTTCATCCGTTTCCTATGCGGACGAAATACGGCAAGCAGAGGGAGCAGACAGGCACCCGACTTGCTCGATTATTCTTGTGGACGTGAGCCGCCGCGGATGGCTTGCGGCGTCGGGGCGGTCCGGTAGCGGCGTTCGATCTGTTCGAGGACGGCTTGAATGGCGTTAAGCCCGTGGTTGCCTTCGCGGATGACCTCAAAGTTCTCGCGATAGCCGGGCGATTCGGGATCAACGATGGCACAGATAAAATGCCAACGATCTTTGCCTAGATGTTGCAGTTGTTGCCAAGTCACCCCCAGTTCCTGCAAGCGTTTTTGCATTCCTTCATAAGTCGGGGCCACAGCGGGGGCAGGCTCCTGATTGGCAACTATCGACTGCCCGCCCGAGCTAAGGCTCGGGGCCGGTGCAATCTGATTGCGTGTCGAGAGTTGGCTCGGCTCGGGAGCCCCGACACCCGGCAGAGGAGCCGGCCCGTCGTCCCTCTTGGCCTTGTTCTCCGTTGGTCGAGGATTACCTAATTTCACCCCCGGATTGGTGATCTCTGCCGTGCTGGTGGTACTGCTCGTGGGAGGATCTTCCGGCTTGCCCGTGAACTCTTTGGCCGGCGATGCACGCTGACCTTTGGCTGCAGGCGCATTGGGGTAATCGCCCAGGAATGGATCGGGTACCTGGGGAAGTGTTTGTTTCCCGGCACAGCCGATGCTCCAAAGGACGATTCCGAGTACCGGGATCAGACGGCTCACGGTCGCCTCCTTGACGAGCATGGCTCTCCGCGTAGGACAAACCCTTCGGCTGCTGTGCCGGAGGATGTGTAATTTCGGAACAGTCTCCATATCGAACGGTGGAAGAGGTTGCAATGACAGTTTCTCGGGTCGCGGTCTTAGCAGGCGATGGCATCGGTCCGGAAGTGATCGAACAGGCAATTCGCGTGGCCCAGGTAGCGTTGGAAAAATCCGACGCTCGCATCGACTGGAACCGCCTGCCCTGGTCAGGCCAACACTACCTGCAAACCCAAACCATGGTCCCCGAGGGTGGCTGGGACTTGCTTGCACAACAAGATGCCATCCTTTTGGGAGCCATCGGCCATCCCGAGGTGCCGGACACCATCTCCATTCATGGATTACTTTTGCCCATGCGACGCAAGTTTGATCAATATGTGAACTTGCGGCCGGCTTATCTTTTCCCGGGTGTGGATTCGCCGCTGCGTAACAAGGCCCCCGGCAGCATCGACATGCTGGTCTTTCGCGAAAATACCGAAGGCGAGTATGCCCCGATCGGTGGCCGACTTTATCCCGGAACGCCCGACGAGGTGGCCATCCAGAGCAGCACCTTCACCCGGCGTGGCTGTAGCCGCATCATCCGGGCAGCCTTTGAGTCAGCACGCAAGCGACGCAAAAACCTGACCTCGATCACCAAGTCCAACGCCATGCCCTATGGCATGGTGCTGTGGGACGAAGTATTCCGGGAGGTAGCCCAAGAATATCCCGATGTCCAGGCACAATCTCTATTGGTCGATGCAGCCGCTATGGACTTTGTACGCAAGCCCGAGAGCTTTGATGTGGTCGTTGCCAGTAACCTCTTCGGCGACATCCTCACCGATCTGAGTGCCGCCGTCACTGGCAGTATTGGCCTGGCGGCCAGCGGCAACATCAACCCAGAGCGACGCTTTCCCAGCATGTTTGAGCCCGTGCATGGCAGCGCCCCGGACATCGCCGGCAAAGGGATCGCCAACCCCTTGGCAGCGGTGTTGTCGGTGGCGATGTTGCTCGAGCATCTGGGACACCACCACGCCGCTCAAGCCGTGCATGCGGGGGTGACTCAGGTGTTAGCCGCTGGCCAAGTCCGCACTCCCGATCTAGGCGGCCAAGCCACCACGGTGCAGATGGCCGACGCTGTGTGTGCAGCAGTGGCAGCATGGTAGATGCGTCTATCGATGTTTTAACGCGCGGCCAGGTTTGCGATCAGAAAAAGAGTTGGCCAGATCACCATGCCGAGGATTCCCAGCACCAAGCCGATCCAGGCCCGGATGTTGCCCGAGATTTTTCCATATTTGCTTCCGCCTTTTTTGGGCCGGGACCGCAACGCGAGCGTCGCAAAAATCACGGCCACTAGAGCAAACGGGAAGCCAAAACAAAGGGACACAGAAACCGATCAGGCCCAGATAAGCGGAAACCAAAGCCCAGGGGTTGACATTCACCGGCACGATGAAATCCGTCGCGGTGACGACTTCTTCGGGTTCGTTGCCGATCGAGCGACGAAGGCGGCGGTAGGCCAGCTCGTCCTCCGCGTCGTCCTGGGGCGGTTTCGATGCAAGGGAACGGCGTGGCGAAGGCTGGCGCTGAATTTGGCCTTCATCCGGACGTTCATCGGCTCGTTCGGAAGTCATCGACATTCCTCCGCTGGTAAAGCCTTGAGCGAGGGGTTGTTTGTTTCGTGCACGCGCGGACGAGGGGCTCGCCTCACCCATCTTTCCTGTTTCTAGACCCGCTTTACTGGCTTGGCCAGAGGTGCAGCGTGCCGTCCTTGGCCGCGCTGAGCAAAGCGTCGGCGGTAAAGCCCACCCAGCAGACGCCGCCGGCGTGGCCTCCCAGTCTGAGGCGTTCTTGTCGGCTGGGTAAATGCCAGACGGCGACGCTGCGACCAGTGGCGATGGCCAGGGTTTGGCCGTCGCCCGAGAGAGCCATCCCCACCACCTCGCGTAGATTGGCATCCAGGCAGACCGGCTCGGCCTCCTCCTCCACTTGGCCGATCCACACCCCGCCATCCCCGCCGACACACCAAGTGGAGCGGTCGGCTGTCAGGCAACGCAGGCCATCGGGCAAGGCGATCTGCCTCAGGAGTCGGCCTTGCTCATCGCAGATGAGTAATTGCCTTTCGCTAAGGATGATCACACGTTCGGCCAGCATCCACATGGCCCGTGGGGCAGACTCCAACTCGAGTTGCCACAGCATCCGGCTGCCGTCCAACTGCCACAGACGCACCGTGCCATCCTGACAGCCGCTCAGCACGCGTGAGCCGTCCGCCGAACAAGCACTGGCCACGACAGCGCTGCGATGGCCCGGCAAGGCCTGGATTGGCCGGCCCAGGGTCACATCCCAAACCAGCAATTCGCCCGGTTCGCCGGGGTTGCCGCTTCCGGTAACGACTAATTTTCCCGAAGGAAGCAGGGTGACGGCCCGCAGTGTTCGCCCCGGGCAACGCAGCACTCGTCGGCTTGGTTGGGCGAAATCCTGCACCACCAGAGTTTCGACTTCTCCGGGCAACCGCGCGACCCAGGCAAACTGATGCGGCCCACTGGCCAGCAGCGATGCCTCCGCCACCAAGCCGCGTAATGGCATGCGGCTAGGCGGACCAGGAAAATCCCAAAGCTTGACCGTGCGATCCGCACCGGCTGTCCAGACCTTCGCCTCATGGAGAAAGCCCACGGCCAACGTCCCGCCATGAGCGCGGAGCGGCGCGGAGGAGCGGCGTTCGGAGTATTCCCAAAACTGCAAATCGGCAGGGAACTCGTCGCCGGGCCGACCCGCGCCTGCTAGAGCCAACACTGCCCGCGTGGGATGAAAGGCCAACGCCTGGATCGCCCCGACCGCGCCTTGCAGCCGTTCGCGTTCGCGGCCGGTTTGCATATCCCACAAGCGCACCACTCCATCGCTCGCGGCGGCAGCGATCCATTGGCCACGCGGTGAAAAGGCAAGGGCAGTAATGGGAGCGTCGAAGCCGCTCAGCGTCAGAACGGCCCGTCCCGTACGGGTGTCCCAGATTTGGATCGCTTCCTCTTGCAGGGCACAGGCCACCAGGGTGTCGTCCGGGGAAAAGGCGACCGGCGAGCGTGGATTGGTCGCTTCCTTAAACATGCGCCGTCTCTTGCCTGTGCGACTCTCATGCAACGTCAGCGTGCCGCCTTGCCCCACCACTCCGCCATTGACGGCCAAGATGCGGCCGTCGGCCTGAAGGGCCAATCCGCCCACGGGACGGGAGGCGTGCCAGTGACCGGCTTGGCCGTTGTCCCGATCGTACCAATCCAGGCGTCCCGAGGGATCGGCAAGAACCCCAAAAGCGGCCAAGCGAGCGACGGCCAAGCAGGTCGCGTCGGGCCAAGTGCTCCGAAGAACCACGGAACCCCAACGGAGTTCACCGGCCTGATCCAGCGTGAGAATCTCGCCAGTCTCGGCAGCTCCAGCCGCTCGCAGCGCGACGGGCAAGTGGCGCTCGACGGCCTGGTAGGGATGGCACTGTCGCCACAGCAACCGCCAGGAAAAACAACGTAATTCCGGTGGGCAAGCCAGCGGGTCTTCGAGTCGCCGCAGGGCCGCCGCTGGGTCGGTGTCGCGTAACGCCGCTACCCGCAACAACTCCGCAGTATACAGCAGGGAGCGTGTCTCCGTCAGGCGTTGCTCCCGTTCCTGGGCTTGCCGGATCGCTTGGTCGCGTTCGGCTCGCAGCATCTGCCCCACCACCAGCGTGCCGACCAACAAACCTGCCGTCAGCAACAGGCTTAAACCCAGCAGCAGGGCCGTGAGCGGCCGCCGCCGGGTCGCTTTCCAAAGCCGCTCCAGCAGACCTACGGGCCGGGCCTGGATCGGTTCGCCCGCCTGAAAGCGACGCAGGTCTTCGGCCAACTCGGCGGCGGAGGGGTAGCGACGATCGGGGAGCTTCTGCAAGCACTTCAAACAAATGATTTCCAGATCGCGTGGCACACGGGGGTTGAGTTGGCGTGGCGGCACCGGATCTTGTGTCCGCACCAACTCCAGCGTCGCCAACATCCCCTGTCCGAGAAACGGCGGTCGGCCAGTGAGGCACTCATAAAGTATCGCCCCGAGGGCGTAGAGATCGGCCGTTGGCCCCACGTTGCGACCGGCCCCGCTGGCCTGCTCGGGTGCCATGTAGGAAGGGGTGCCAAGAATGTCGCTGGTGCGGGTCAGTTGCGGACTTTCTTCCAGCAGCTTGGCCAGGCCAAAATCGCTGATCTTGGGGGTACAACGCGACAAAGGAGCATCCGGACCGCCCGAAAGCAAGATATTCGAGGGCTTCAGGTCGCGATGGATCACACCCCGACTGTGGGCATAGTGCATGGCCCGAGCCAGCACCTCGACCAGATGGGCAGCCTCGGCCGACGCGACCGGCTTGCCCGCCAGTTTCTGAGCCAAGTTGCCCGATTCGACATACTCCAGCACCAAGGCGGTGCGGCCCTGGTATTGCTTGACTTCGTAGACTCCCACGATGTTGGGATGGTGTAGTCGGCTGACGGCAAGAATTTCGTTTTGGACACGCCCCAGGGGCACATCGGGGGGCAGCAGCTTGACCGCCACGGGGCGTTGAGCGGCTCGCTGCCAGCCGCGATAGACAATACCCATGGCACCGCGGCCCAACTCATCGAGCAGATCGCAACCTTCCAGCCGGGGCAACGGCTCGATACTGTCCTCGGGCAGCGGTGGCCTACGGACGGTAGAAGGTGGTTTAACCAACCCTGCCGCCTCGGGCAGACGCAACACCGTTAGTGCTTCGTCGACCTCGAATTGCAGCCGTAAATCGGCTTCGAGCTGGGGGAAACGCACAACGTAGTCGTGCAGCAAGACCGGTTCGCCAAGGCTTTCACGCAGGACGATCTCGTTGTAAATCAGATCCAGCAGGGCGTCTCGATCCTGGGCAAGGTGCGGCTGGTCCGCCAGAAGCGACTCGATGGCCGGGCGTTGCCCGGTCTGCCAGCCACGACGCTGGGCCAGCAACACCTCGCACAGACCCATTGGCTCAGTCATCCTCGCCGCTCTCCAGGCCAAACTGACGGCTCAGGCGTTCCAGAGCGCGATGTAACTTCTGCCGCAGCGCTACCGCATTTCCCCCCAGCAGCGCAGCGATGCTGTTCCAATCGTGCCCTTGGTTCCGCAGTTCGACCAGTTGCCGCTCTTCCGGCGACAGCCGACGCTGTACCTCGGCGAGCAATTCGCGGACCTCTGCTTGCTGGGGCGGCGAGGGGGTAGTGGCAGCCAGTTCATGCTGGGCCAGGTCGTTGTTCACGAGGCGATTATCGCGACGAGCAGCCTGTTCCTGACGAGCTTGGTTGAGCAGTTTGTTGCGGGCCATAGTGGTCAGCAGCCGCAATAATTGCTCCGGGGAGTGCAGGTCGTATTGGCCCGAGGCAGCCCGAACGAAAAACGAGGCCAGCACGGATTGGCAGATGTCCAGCGAGTCACAGGTCCGCCTCAAACGCGGATCGGTCAGGCGAAAACGCACGGCACGACGAATGGCCGGTTCATAGCGACGCACGAGTTCAGCAGCGGCCTGATCGTCGCCCTGGCGGACACGCGCGATGAGATCGCCGAAAGCTGGCTCGGTCATAAGGCTTGACCTCCTGTAACATTATGAAGGAGGAAGAGAAAGTTGGGAAGTGGGAGGCGAGGTCTGGACGTCCCTGCGTACAATAGCATAGTGAAGGTCCGATGTAGAATCCCCTTTACAAGTGGGCCGAACTGAGTCAAGATGAAACTACGGTCGGGAGTCACCCTCACAGGTTGGCTCCCGCCGATTCCTTCTGTCTCCTGCCGTGGGAGAATACACGGAACCTACTTTTTCGGTCCCGAGTCAGATGACAACCCTACGTTTGATTCTTTGCTAACGAGGATGACCCCAACCATGTCGATTGAGAAGATCCCCATGACCCAGGAAGGGTACGACAAGCTCAAGGCCGATCTCGCCCATATGGAAGGTTTCGAGATGATTGAAGCCGCCAAACGAGTGGCCGCGGCTCGGGATCTAGGCGACCTTAGCGAAAATGCGGAATACCACGCGGCCCGCGAGGATCATGGGTTATTACAAGCCAAGATCAACGAGCTTAAGGACAAATTGGCCCGTGCCGAGATTGTCAATACGGCCGATCTCCCGCGTGATTCTGTCGTTTTTGGGGCCCGCGTTCGCATCAAGAACCTCGAAACTGGCAAGGAAGAAGAATACGAACTAGTAGGCCCCGGCGACGAAGACTACACCAAAAACAAGATCCTCACTACCAGTCCACGCGGACAGGGTCTCATGGGCAAAAAGGTCGGCGAAACCGTCGAAATCACCGTCCCCAAGGGAACGCTGAAATATAAAATTCTGTCGATTACTTCGCCTCAATGACGGCTTGGGCTTTCCCCTCCTTATCAGTGGATTTACCCTCGCCGAGACTTGGATAAAGCCTCGGCGGGAAATGGTTATTCTCTCAGACTCCGGGGTGCTGCCACGGGGCGCGATACGGCCGGGTCAACCGCTTGGTGGCCTCGGCATCGCCGACCACTTCGTGCTTCTCCGGGTCATATTGCAAGCTACGTCCCAGTTCCATCGACAAGTTGGCTAGAATGCACGAGGCCGACGAAATGTGCCCCTGCTCGATGTCGGCCACAGGACGCGTGCCTTTGGCGATGGCAGCCAAAAAGTCGCGCATGTGAAGACGAATCGCTGGCGCAACGTGCTTTTCGAGATCCTTCTCAGTTTTGTCTTCGGGGTATTCTTCTAGCTCGAACTTGGCGTCGCGATGGATCGGCTTGCCACCTCCGTAGGGGGTGAAGGTGTAGCTGTGGACGCTCATTTTCAGAGTGCCCTTGTCGCCGTAGATCGTCGCACCCCAGGGATATTTGGGATCGGGAGCCTCGCCCCAACTCCGATGCGTCCAGACGACGTTGAACTGCGGAAACTCAAAGGTCGCGGTCTGGGTGTCGGCAATGTTACTGCTGCTGTTTTTCTGTACGAAGATGCCACCCGAAGAAGAGATGCGCTTGGGCCAACCCAGGTCGAGCGTCCAGCGGACCATATCGAGCATGTGAATGCACATGTCGCCCATGATGCCGTTGCCATATTCCATAAACGCCCGCCAACGCCGCGGATGCACCAGGCGATTATACTCGCGTAGCGGAGCCGGCCCCGTCCACATTTCCCAGTCGAGATATTCCGGTGGCTTGCTCGGCGTCACCTTTTCATTGGCGCGCATGTGGTAGTAACAGTACACCTCGACATGGCCGATGGTGCCGAGTTTGCCGGCTTTCACGATGTCGTTGCGAGCCTCGATGAGGTGGGGCGTGCTGCGGCGTTGCGTGCCCACCTGCACTACCTTTTTTTGCTTGCGGGCCGCCGCCAGCATCGCCCGGCCTTCGGTGACGTCCACGCTGATGGGCTTCTGCACATACACATGGGCTCCGGCTTCGAGGGCCGCAATCGTCGGCAGCGCGTGCCAATGATCCGGCGTGTCTACCAGCACGATATCCAGATCCTTCTCGGCCAGCATCTTGCGATAGTCGCCATACGTCCGGGGACGCTTCTTGCTTTTCTGCCGGGCTGCCACCATGTCGGCGGCCTCGTCGAGCATCTTGGCATCGACATCACACAGCGAGACGACATTCACTGGCGCGACCTGGATGAGCCGAAACAGATCGCACTTGCCGTACCAGCCGGTGCCAATCAGCCCCACACGCAACGGTTTGGTCTCGTCCGCAAAGAGTTCGGCCGCCTCCAGACCGGATAAACTAGCAGCCGCGACGGCCGAGGTGCTGGCAGAGAGGAAATCGCGACGATCCATAGACAATCCTCCGATCACGCAGGAAAAGAGAGGGGAACTGTTGAGATTGTGGGTCGCTCGTGGGCAACGGCCACTGAACAAAATTTTGTCGCGGAGAAATTAATCGACACGGATGGAGCGGTCGATGTTGCGCAAGGCTTGGTAGAGGAGCTGAAAATGCTGCTCGGCGCGATTGTTGTTCATCTCGGTTTGGCTGAGCGTGGCTGCAAACAGATAAATGCCGGTGTCCACCGTGGCCGTGGGATCGGGCATGCGTAGATAGTGGAAAAAGATCGCACCATATTCGCAATCGAAGACCAATCGGCGGTTATGCCCTTGATGGGCGATGCTGACAAGTTCATCCAACTCGCGCATGTGGGCGTGGATGCGTCGGGCTAGTTCGCGCCACAACTCGATCTGATCATCCACACTGCGAATACGCGGCGGTTCGTCGCCTACTTTCACCTTGGGCAGATGCGGACACCACATCGCAATCTGTTTAGGATGGGTTTCCTCTTCCTGTATCTCGCCATCTCCCAGGCGGATTTGGGCAAAATCCAGCCCACCGTGCAACCGCACGTAATACCGTACCGCCGAGCGGCGACAGTTCGGCCCACGAAAGGTCGAAGGATCGCGTGGGTACATCAGCACGCAATACACCACCAAACCCACCAGCAGCGTGCCGAAAAAAATGGCCAGCGACGCCACTTTGACTCGCGGACCGGCCGGCGCGTCACTGATCAATTGAAAAAACACCGGCCACCAGTTATTGAAGTCCCAGTTGCCAACCTCAAAACGCATCAGTCCGATCCCAACCCAGAAGACAGAAATACCCGTGATCAACCACATCACCCGATGGGGATTGACCGCCTTGACCAAAAACTGCTGTTGCCGCGTAAACACCACTAGCACGGCGTACAGAGCCGACCCCAGGCCGATGACAGTGAACAGGTCGGTGAAATTCATGCAACTAGCTCCCACAGGCAAAAGTTATGCAGTCTTAAGTTGGTCATTCTAGTGGTTCTTCAGCCGGCTGAGGACGGTCTCAACGATCAGGACGTTCTCGACGACTTTCAAACTTCGCTCCCAGGAAAATTCCTCGCCTTGGATTCGGGCTTGTCCCGCGGTGCCCCAGGCGACTCGTTGCTCTAGCACCTCAGGCAGCGCTGCCGCCAATGCTTGCCGATCCCCGCAGGGCACGACTCGACCATCGACACCGTCGCGTACCAGCCAGGGCGGACCGCCGGCATCGTATACTACCACGGGCACAGCGTTGGCCCAGGCCTCGGGTAGCACCAGCCCGAACGAATCGCTGCGGCTGGGCAACACAAAACCATCCAACGCCGCGAAAAAGTCGCACTTTTGCTTCGCATCCAACCGCCCCAGCAGCCGCACCCGACCTCGTGGTCGATACGTCGCGTACCAACGCTCGAAGGCCGGCATGCGTGGACCGGCCAGCAGCAACTCAAACCTCGCGCCGCCTTGCCAGGCCAGATTGGCCGCCTCTAGCAAGTCGATCGTTCCTTTCTCGTAGCTGTGGTTGGCCAGATGGCCCAAGATTGGGGCGGAAGCCCCGCTGCGATACACCGCCGCATCCCCGCCCGTACACTCGGCCACGTCCACGCCTAGGCCCTGAACCACAAGGTTTTTGGCCGGCACCCCACACTCCGCTAGAACACGTCGTTCGCCCTCGGTTTGCACGAAGACGACATCGGCCCCCCGCGCGATGTCCAGCAATGCCGAGGTGGTGTAGGCCCGACGGATGGGGTCGTGCGGGTCACGCGGATCGCCCGTGTGAACGAACGGCGTCAGCAGAAAGGGCACCCCCAATCGTTGGGCCAACTCCCGGGCAGATTCCAACGGATAGGAATAAGGAAACGCCGTCGCATGCACCGCATCAAAAGGTTCGCGTATGTTTCGCATGCCGGGTAGGATCGGGTTGTACGGCATCGTGAGCGCCTGCCAGCGTCGCCCTGGCAGCAACGACGCCGCTTTCATGAGGTAACGATGCGCGATGGGCCAGTGCCATAACGGCAAGCGACGTACTTCGACCCCCTGTTCCTGTGTGACACCAGGCTGGAGTTGCCGCGCGCTGCGATCCCAAAAAGCGGACAAATCCTCGGCCGTGCTGGTGAAAACCACGACCTGATGACCGCGAGCCGCCAGAAAGCTACTCAACCGGGCAAAATAAGCCTCGGAGCCGCCCACGGCCGGTGGGTAACGATGGCAGAAATGTGCGACTCTCATAATTGTTTTATCCCATTTTGAGTTTTTGATCACAGGCGGACAACTTCGCCGTCAAGGCGTCTCAGGCCGACTCCCGGACGAGCATAGTGAGGGGTGGTTCAGGTAGCATCCCCTGTGCGGGTCGGAAGACTTGACAGAAGCAGCGAAGCAACCTAGTAAATGACTGACTGGTCAGTCAGCTACGACCTCCAGCGAGTGATTCTGCATGGCTCAACGCGGCCGACCTTTGCATCCCCACAGCCGAACGCAGCGCCGCGACGAAATTCTGGCAGCGGCGGCTCGGGTCTTTGCTCGGTATGGTTACGCGGGGACCGAGATGCAGGCCGTCGCCGACGAGACAGGCATCGCCAAGGGGACACTCTACCTCTACTACAAAAGCAAACAACAGCTTTTCCTCGATGCCGTCGATCGCGGCGTGCTTCGTATGAAAGAATTTATTCATACGGCCGCTGACCAAGTCGATGACCCTCTGGAGCGCATCGAAACGGCTATTATTGCTTATATGAAATACTTTGCTGATCATCCCGAACAAGTGGAACTGTGGGTGATCGAGCGAGCGGTGTTTCGCGATCGGCAAACGCCCGCCTATTTTCGCCATCGCGAAGCCGGTATCGAAGTCTGGCATGATCTCTTACGTCGCCTGATCGAAAAAGGTCGCTTGCGCGACATACCCATCTCGCGGATTGATGATGTACTGTGTGATTTGCTCTACGGCGTGATGATGACCAACCATTTCAGTGGTCGGACACGCCCCCCCGAACAACAAGCACGCGATGTAATCGACATCGCTTTTCATGGAATCTTGAGCGACCGCGAACGCCGTCGCCGTGCCAAGAGGAACTCCTGATGTCCGCTCGGAAATGGTTTGACCGCCTGATGGTCTCGATCATTGTTGTGGTAGCTGGCCTCGGTATGATCGCCCTGATCTTTTTGCCCAAGCTGCTGGGCCACTCACACGAAGATCAGAAAAAACAACGGCCGCTTGCCTCGGTGCCGGTCACGGTCGCGGCGGTCGAAACACGCCCAGTGCAACGCTGGGTCGGCATCGTCGGCACGCTTGAAGGTTATGAAGAAGTCTCCCTTTCGGCCAAAATCGAAGGGCGAATCGCACGGGTGTATCGCGAGGTGGGCGATGCCTTGGCACCGGGTGAAAAACTTGCCGAACTAGAAGATACCGACCTCAAGCTGGCTGTCGCCGAGGCCGAGCGAGGCCTGGAGTTGGAACTCACGCGCCTGGGGCTGACGAAGCTGCCCGATCGATTGGACCTCAGCCAAGTGGCGATGGTCAGTCGCGCTCGCAGCGTTGAAGAAAATGCACGCTCCATTTATGAACGCGCCCGAAAGCTTGGCGCGGCTCGTGGCATTGGCATGGAAGAATTGGAAAAAGCCCAGACCGACTACCGCGTTGCTTCGGCCAATCGCCAGCAAGCCGAACTCGATGCCTTGGCCACCCTCGCTGCTGCACGTCAGAAAAAAGTTCAGCTCGACATTGCCCTACAACGCTTGGCCGATGCTGTACTGGTCGCGCCGGCCTTAACACCCCAACGAGTTCCCCCCGGTCGATCGCTCAACGACCTGCGTTGGGTGGTTGCTTCGCGTAAGGTGGCCGAAGGGGAGATGGTGCGAGCCAACCAAACCGAACTCTTTCGTCTGGTGATCGATGAGCCACTCAAGTTAGTGGCCTCAGTGCCGGAGCGCTACAGCGCCGAAGTGCGGGTGAAGCAACTGGTGCAGTTAGAGGTCGAAGCCTACCCCGGGCTGACCTTCCAGGGCGAAGTCGTCCGGGTTAACCCGACCATCGATCGGCTCACTCGGGCTTTCACCGTGGAGGTGCTGGTCGAAAATCGCGATCGCCGACTCCGTGCCGGAGGCTTCACCAAAGCCCGCATCCAGACGCGTACCGCCGATCAAGCCCTGTGCGTGCCCGAACAGGCAGTCGTTCGCTTTGCCGGCGAAGTCAAAGTGTTCGTAATCGAGGAAGAAAAAGCACGAGCCGTGTCCGTTCGCACTGGAGAAGTACTGCCTGGAGACGAGCGTTGGATCGAGGTCATCGGCTCTCTGAAGCCCGGTGACAAGGTTGCTATCAGCGGTCAAACCGCCTTAGCCAATCAAACACCGGTACGAATCCGTTGATTCGAACGAAAAATCCCTCGGAGTCAACAAGCACCTTTTGCTCGAGTGAAATATGACTATCTGGGATATTTGCATTCGTCGGCCTGTTTTTACCATTGTGCTGGTGTTAGCACCAATTGTTCTGGGCATCTCGGGCTACCTGCGGCTGGGGGTGGATTTGCTCCCGAATGTCGATTTGCCGATCGTCTCCGTGACGACCACTCTGCGTGGGGCCAGTGTCGAAGAGATGGAATCCAGCGTCACGAAACCGATCGAAGAGATTGTCAACACGGTGTCCGGCATTGATGAGTTGCGTAGCACGACCCGAGAAGGGTTTAGTCAGGTCGTCATTCAATTTGTGTTGGAAAAAAATGGTGCCGTGGCTGCTCAGGAAGTCGATGCTAAAATCCGCACCATTCTTAGTCAATTGCCTGAAGGAACCGATCCACCGATCATTGATCGTTTCGATCTGGATTCGGCTCCGATCATGACGATAGCAATTTCTGGCCAACGCTCTTTGCGTGAGATTTCCGAGATAGCCCGCAAGCAGATCAAAGAGGATCTGGAGACCCTGCCAGGTGTCGGTGCTGCCATTCTTGTGGGGAATCGGCCCCGAGCTATCAACGTATGGATTGATCCTGACAAACTTTTTAAGTACGAAAACCTTACCATTGAAGATGTTCGTCAGGCTCTCATCCGTGAGAATCAAGAACTTCCCGGGGGACGAGTAGATCAAGGTCGTCGCGAACTGGTCCTGCGAACCATCGGCCGAGTGCAAACGCCCAGCGATCTTGAAGATTTAATCGTAGCCAATCGAGGCGGCCAGCCCGTCCGGATTCGTGATGTTGGCCGAGTGGAAGACGGTAGCGAGGAACCACGTGGCCTGAGCCGATTGTGGAAAAAAGAATGGCTAGAAGAGTATGGTGAAGACTACGTCGGGAACAATGCGGTGTCGCTGATTATTCAGAAGCAGAGCGGCACCAACACCGTGCAAGTGGTCGATCGCGTCCGCAAACGCTTGGCCGAACTGCAAGAGGTATTGCCGGCCGACATCCAAACCGAGGTGATCCGCGATCAATCGCGTTTCATCCGACTGTCGATCGAAGAAGTCCGCACACACCTGTTACTAGCTGTGATTCTCGTCAGCTTGACGATTCTGCTGTTCATCAACGATTGGCGTACCACCCTCATTGCCACGATGGCCATCCCCACCTCCATCATCGGAACGTTTTATTTCATGCAGGTGATGGGATTCACGTTGAATAATATCACCATGCTTGGCCTAATCTTGGCTGTTGGTATCGTAATTGATGACGCTGTAGTCGTTCATGAAAATATCTTTCGCCACATGGAAGAATATGGGCGCTCGGCCTGGGAGGCCGCCTCAACAGCCACCCGTGAGATCGCCCTAGCAGTGCTGGCCACGACTTTGTCCTTGCTCGTTATTTTCGTGCCCATCGCTTTCATGGAAGGCCGCGTCGGCCGCTTCTTTTCTAGCTTTGGCTTCGTGGTGGGCTTCTCGATATTGATGAGCATGGCCATCTCGTTCACGCTCACGCCGATGTTGTGTGCGCGGTTTCTGGTACCCGAGGAAGGCAAGAGCAAGGAAGGCTGGCTGTGGCGTGTGATCGAGAATAGCTATGTTTGGATTCTGGCTTGGTCGCTACGGCGTCGTTGGCTGATTGTGTTGCTTAGCGTACTGACGCTCTTGAGTACACCGGTCCTTTTTAGCATGGTCGGCAAGGATTTCATCCCGCGGGACGATCAAAGCGAGCTAGAGATCGCCATGCAGATGCCCGAGGGCTATTCGCTGCCACAAGTCGATGCCGTGTGCCAGGAAATCGAAAAGCGAGTCCGGCAGCTACGCGGCGTGACACATACGTTTCTCATCGTGGGCGACACCACTGGGCGAGTCACGCGTGGCCAGGGCGATGTCACCAAGGTGATTTTGTACGTTCGGTTGCTGCCTTTGCATCAGAGGAAATTCACCCAAACTGAAATCCAAGAAGATGCACGCCAGATTATGGCAGATTACCCTGACATTCGTTCGACGGTACAGGATGTTTCCGCCTTTCAAGCGACCGGGTTTCGACAAGTGCTAGTGGATTTGAACTTGCGTGGCCCTGACATGAACAAATTACAAGAATATTCTGAACAAATCACCACTTGGATGAAAGAGCAGGGCTATTTTGTCGATGTGGACACCAGCTTGTCTTTGCGTAAGCCCGAACTGCGGGTGCGGCCGATTCGCGAGCGGGCCAGCGAACTGGGCGTCAGCATCGCCGCTTTGGCCTCGACCGTCAATGTCCTAGTGGGGGGCGAGCCGGTCAGCAAATACAAAGAGTTCGACGAACAATACGATGTCTGGCTGCGGGCCGAGCCGACGGCACGAAGCGATGCCGAGACGATCGCCCGGTTGAGTGTACCTTCGAGCAAGCCGGGTGTCGGCGCGGTCCAACTCATCAACGTTGCCAACTTGGAAACCGCCCAGGGGCCGAACACCATCGACCGCTACGCCCGCCAACGCCAAGTGGTGATCTCGGCTAATCTGCGGGGTGGCAAAGGGGTGGGCGATGCCGTTGCTGCTCTGGATGCTTATGTCAAATCGCTGAATCTGCCGGCCGACTATCAGCCGGAGTTTATCGGCCAAGCTAAGACCCTCTCGGAGACGAATTCCGGTTTCTTGCTTGCTTTTCTGCTCTCGGCAATTTTCATGTATCTCATTCTGGCAGCGCAATTCGAGAGTTTTATCCATCCATTTACCATTATGATTGCTCTGCCTCTGACCATCCCGTTTGCCATCCTGGGATTAATTCTCCTACGCACCAACTTAGAAATCTACGGCATGTTTGGTCTGTTCATGCTATTTGGCATCGTCAAGAAAAATGGCATCTTGCAGGTCGATTACACCAACACCTTGAAAGCACGCGGCCTACCGACCATGCAGGCCATCTTGGAGGCGAATCGCACGCGACTGCGGCCGATTCTTATGACAACGGTCATGTTGGTGGCGGCGATGATCCCGATGGCGTTGGGTCAGGGGCCAGGTGCAGGAGCGCGAGCGGGCATGGCCAAGGTGATCCTAGGCGGCCAATCCTTGTCGTTGTTGCTCACGCTGTTGCTCACCCCTGTGTGTTATTCGCTCTGGGACGACCTCAGCCAATGGTGGGCAGCAAAGATGAATCCGACCGGCACTCCAGGGGAATTTCGAGCTTGAGGTTCAGAAGAAGTACCGCTGAAGCCGTTCCCGTACCAGAGAGACTCCGATGCAAGATATTTGTCGTGGAGATTAAGGATTCGTGGAGAGAGGGGATGTGGTTCTGGCCACAAAAAAAGAATCCATCGGTGGATGGATTCTGTAAATAGGGAGATAAGAAAGTAGGTCGGGTCATAGCTCGCAAGGCGTCGCCCATCACCTTCCAAGTCCACGCCCGACCTATTGCGATTTTACTTATTCCTCGCTCGACTGTAAAGGGTTTTTCGCAAAAAAATCGGAAACAATCGTCTCCGAGCCACTCTCAGGCTTGGGGTAAAATCTCTTCTTTTCGCGGTCCCCGAAATCGCAGATTTGGCTTCTCCAGTGTCACCACGGTCTCCGCTGGCACACTGTGCGTCAACCAGACGTTTGAGCCGATTACCGCGTTGCGGCCGATCACGGTCTCACCGCCGAGAATGGTAGCGTTGGCGTAGACAACGACTTCGTCTTCGAGGGTGGGATGACGTTTTTTGCCTCGGATGAGGTTACCGGTGGTGTCTCTGGGGAAAGACAAAGCCCCCAAGGTGACGCCCTGATAGAGTTTGACGTTGCGACCAATTTCACACGTTTCTCCAATCACAACACCGGTACCGTGGTCAATAAAAAAGCCTGGGCCAATCTGCGCTCCCGGGTGGATGTCGATGCCGGTCTTGGCATGGGCATACTCGGTCATCATGCGCGGCATCAGAGGCACGCCTAGCAAAAAAATCTCATGAGCTAGCCGGTAGATCGTCACCGCTTCCAAGCCGGGATAGCAGAAAATGATCTCATGATAACTCCTCGCTGCGGGATCGCCGGCATAGGCCGCCTCCACATCTTGTTCGAGAATTTGACGCAACGCCGGCAGACGCCGCAGCAGGGCAATCGCAAACTGTTGCGCGAGCTGATCGACCTCGGCTTCGGGGCGCGCCTCTTCGGGGTGGCGACAATTCTCGTGGTGCAGGGCCCGGGCAAACTGGGTAAGCAATTTGTCATGCAGGCTGTCGATCACATCGCCGACGTGGTATTCGACATTGCCCATGTGCAGGTTTTGCCGACGCCAGATCCCCGGATAGAGGACGTCCAGCAGATCGTCCAAAATGCCGGCCACCGCTTCGCGACTGGGCAACGGCCGCAGCGGTTTGGAGCGTAGATGGGTGGTGCGGCTGCACTCGGCGTAGGTCGCCACGATCTCTTCGACAATGCTGGGCAGCGCTTCCTTCTGGCTGACATCGGTGGCCATGATGCCCGATCCCTTTCGCAAAGAGAGCTTTGCCTTATTGTATGGCAGGCCGCTGGCGTCTTGGAAGCAAGACAAATCAGAGAAGTTCGGCTGTAGTGTTGCTTCGGCTCAGAGCCGGTCCTTCTGCAAGAAAAGCGGAACGAGCTAACGCGGCGCATAGGGCAGCAAGCGCGGCCGCAACCAGTCTAGCGCTGCTGGCAGCAGCTTCAATGCGGTTTGCACGTTGTGTCGGCCTTGGGGATCATAGGAAACGGTCACGTCGATCCCTCGCTGACGGGCAACGTACAAAAACCCTTCCACTTGGGCGTCGATGTTAAACTCGTCTTGACCTCCGTAGCCGATAAACAGTTGCAACTCCCCGGGAAGGAGTTGGTAGCGGTCGATCATCTCCAGGGGATTATTGGCTGCGATGAGGGCAGGGGTGAGAGGATTGTTTCGTCCAAAGAGAGGATGCACCACCTGACGTTGCCGCACCGTAATCAGGCCACCATAAAAACGTCCCACAGGTTCCCAGCCATGGCTAAAGTCGGTTCGCAGGCGATTACAACCCGGGTCAAAATTGTCCAGATAGCGACCTCGACACGATTCATGTCGCAGATTCACGGGTGGAAAGATGGCCGCTGCCACTCCGAACTGTTGACGATACTTGATGGCCTTAGCAAAGGCGGCTCCGCCCCCCATCGAGATGCCTAGTAGGATGTGCGCTTCGCGTTCGGGACGAATCGGATAATTCTTCAGCAGAAACGGATACACCTCTTGGATGATGTAATCCTCAAACGCTCCGAGCCGGCTATTGAGAAAAAACGTCCCGGCCATGTACAGACACTCCCGGCCATGCGGCGAGCCATCCGGACAGGCTAAAATCAAGGGCGGCAATTGGCCCGCAAGAATGGCCGCGTCCAGTGGGCGGATCACCTCTTCCAAAAAAACACGTTCATCCTGTTGGAAGCCATGTAGGACGATACCCAGCGGATATTGCTTGCGAGGGTCGTAGTTGGGCGGCACATAAACGTACAGATCGCGTTTCTGGCCTAGAGCCGAGGAGTAGATTCGGCGATCGAATCCATGGTTGCGGGTGTAGTCGATGACTCGGCCGCCCAGTTGGCGATTAAGCCGCTCGACTTGAAAAGGCCGCGGGAAAAAGGAAGCACAGGCCGGTACACAGGCCAAGCAGACAATCAGCAAAGCCAAGCGACTCATAGAGGAATCCTTCCCAATGCTGAGCTAGAGCAGTAAAGCATCGCTGGGGCCGAGGGTTTATGTCACGTCGCAGCATTCTTCAGCGAGGCAGACCGACGCCGGTTATCTCTAAGCCAAAGCCATCCAGGTCGACTTCTTCGCCCTTTTCCGGCTCGCCCAAGCCGCCACGTTCCAGACCCACGCGTAAAAAACACCACAAGCTGGCCGGCTCGCCGTTGTGGTCGTAGCCCGCCTCGTCCATGTCGCCTTCGATGAGCCAACGCCACACCCGCCGTTCGCCTCCGGCTTCGGAGGCTTCCTCCTGCCAACCTTTGAGCGTACGCACGATGGCCAATAATGCTTGCTGGGTCGTGCGTTCATCACGCAGAATGAGTTGTTGCTCGTCGGCAGCTTCGATCGCCTGCACCCCTTTGACCTGGGTGACAGCATGAAATAGTTGATGTTCAAGCTGAGTGCAGCGCCAGGGGGACCATAAATGGATAATGAGGCGTGGAGTCTCAAAGACCAGCCGATTCAACTCGAAGCGCATGACCCCCTCACGGGTTGGAGCGCGCGGGTAAGAACTTTCTTTCTTACATGGTATCGACGCGATCAAGTTCTTTCCGCTACCCCGCTATCGCTCGCGCAGTTGCTTCTTCGACTAGCGGCGTGGCCGACGCGGGTTGTCCCATTCGGGACGATTCTGCGGCCGGCCGATACCACAGGTAAAACCCACAGCCCACGAGACCAAATAGCCAACTAAACAGCCGCTGCACTAGCGAAGCCAGCACGCCATTGGCCTCGGCGGCAGCGAAGAGTAAATACAGGGCACCGAAGCTCCATTCGCCCCCGCCCGCGCCGCCCGGTGTGGGCACCAACGCTTGCATTACTAGGCCCATTGGCACCAAAAGTACATGCTGAACAAAAGTTGGTACCGGTCCCATCACCGGTGACCAGAACGCCATCAGACCCAGATAAAAGGAGGACAAAAAGCCCATTTGCCCAATCCACGTCAGAAGCATGACCAGTGCAATCGTTCCGGGACGGTTGCGATACATCCACACCGCTCGCCAAAATTCGGCCGCCGCCTTTCCTACAGCCGGTAGTTTCGTCAGACGCTCAGCGAAGCGGTCGGCTCGTCGGGCCGGCAGATAACCTAGCAACAACCAGCCCAGGCCGCTTGTTCCTGCGATGAGCCACGCCAAGCGCAAAATCACCCCCGCCGTGGTCGCTCGCGGTCCTTCGAGCCAACCTAGCCCCCAGGCCACGCCTCCCAACACAGCCACAAACCATACCAACGCCCACAGGGCAATCGCTCGATCCATCAGCACCGAGGCCACGGAGGCCGTGCGACGCGATTGACCTCTGGCCAAGGCCGCCGCCTTGATGATGTCCCCGCCGACCGCACCGGGCAAAAAGGTATTGAAAAAGATGCCAATCAGACCCAGTCGCAACGCAGCGAAAAGGGGCAAAACCAGTCCCAAGGCTCGCACCAGCAGATACCAACGCAGCAGCGTTAGCGTCAGGGCCAGGCCGTAAATGCTCAAAGCCACTACGAGCAAATCCCAGCGTAGCGGTTCGGCGCGTTCCACATGGTGATGCCAGACGTAGCCCAGACCAGGGGGTTCGAGCCGACCCGGTACCAATACGGAAACACTCAGCAAACTACCTCCGGGAAAACCGACTCCGACATAGCCCGTCAAGCCGACTGTGCTGGCAGCGACGCTGGCCAGAGCGCGTGGCGAGGCGGCGGGCGTCCAGTTGGCCCGGACTACCCACAGCAACAGTCCGATCGCCAACAGATACTTGCCCAGATCCACGAGCAGACGAATGTTCACTTGCTTGGCCCTATTGCTGGTGGTTGTTGGCATCCTGACAAAGCAACCAGCCCCCAGGCCGGCTTGCGAATTATGCGCCGAACGCCCCTTCAAATCTAGTCGGGATGTTCCCTCCCACAACTCCTCTCGCCACTGCTTGCTTGCGACGCTCACTTGGCGTTTGCAGAAGCAGTAAACACGCGACGCTGGAACAACGTTGCCGGCAACGAAGTCTGCCCATGCATCGCACGATCCGCTAATATCTCGCCCAGCACCGGAGCAAACTTGAAGCCGTGACCACTGAACCCCGCCGCGACGACCACCGCCTCGTCTAGGGAATCAATCCAAAAATGGCGATCTGGCGTGAGGGTGTAGAGGCAAGTGGCCGCCTCACTCACAGGCGCGTCGGCCTCCGGCAAATGCCGACGCAGAAAGTCACGCACCGGCCGTTCATCGTCCGCCGTGATCGTGCGGGCGATGGTGTCGGGGTCATCGCTCTCCGCCGCGCCATAATGCTGCGCCACTTTCACGCCCCGTCTGTCAAAGGCCGGCAGTCCATAATAGTAGCCGCCCGGTGTGTCGGCGATGAACACGGGAAAACGATCACGGCGAAAGGGAGTCAAGTCGCTCGCCGCCAACCAAAACACGACCTGCCGCATCACCCGCAGTGGCGGGGCATCGGACGCCAGCACGCGGGCGGCCCAGGGACCAGCCGTAATCACCAGCCGGGCGGCGTGAAAAGTTTGCGAGTCGGTGAGGACGGCAACGCCGGTCCCGTCGCGACGCCAAGCCCGCACAGCCGAGCGTTCGAGCAGAATCGCGCCCCGACTCTGGGCCTGCTGCGCCATCGCCCGCAGGCTGTCCTCGACGGCCAGCACTCCCGCCGTTGGCTCGACGACGGCAGCATAGTCCTCGAGATGGGCAAAAGCAGCAAAACGTGCATAAACTTCAGCCGTGGAGAGTCTTTCCACAGGCAAGGCATGCTCGCGTGCAGCGCGGAGAACCCCCTGAATCAGTTCCCCCTCGGGCGGGCCAAGACTCAAACACGGACAAATCGTGAGCAACCGTTGCCCCGTGAGTTGCTCCAATTCATACCACCCCGCATAGGCACGCCGCACCAGCGGCACATAATCGGGATGCTCGTAATAGGCCTGGCGAATGATGCGCGTGTGGCCGTGTGAGCTGCCTAGTCGATGCGGGAGGGTGTGTTGTTCCAAGCCAATCACACGCCGGCCACGCGACGCCAACCGCCAGGCCGCCGCCAGCCCCATCACTCCTAATCCCAAAACGATCACGTCATACAACATGCCATCACTCTAGCTCCGTTATAGGATGATCGGCAACCTACTAGTGGGTCGTTTCTCCCACTTTGGAGCAACCGTCATGTTTGGGATTCTCTTATGCCTTGTCTCTGCCGATGTTCCGGTTTGGCAAGCGGGGCTGGCCAAACGTCTCATCACCCCTGCGGAGCCGATGTGGTTGGCCGGCTATGCCGCCCGCACCAAACCCGCTGAGGGCAAGGAGCACGACCTGTACGTCAAGGTGCTGGCGTTGCAAGATGCCAAGGCCCGCCGGGCCGTGCTGCTGACCAGTGACCTGATCGGCATACCGCGAGGCTTGGCCCAAACGGTGCGTGCTGCCGTCCGCAAACGCCACGGCCTGGAAGAGGCCGCTCTGATGCTCACCGCCTCGCACACGCACAGCGGCCCTGTCCTTGCCGACAATCTGCTGGACATGTACCCGATGCCACCCGAGGAAGCCAAAAAAATTCCCCCCTACACCCGTTGGCTTGCCGAGCAAATGATCGCTGCCATTGACGAAGCTCTGAAGAACCTGCAACCCGTGCAACTCGAAGCGGGCATGGGCAGTGCCGGCTTCGCGGTCAATCGTCGCCTGAAAACCGACAAAGGAGTAATCGGCGGCAGCAACCCAAGTGGCCCGGTCGATCATCGCGTGCCGATCCTGCGTGTGCGATCGACCAAAGGCGAGGAGCTGGCCTGGGTGTTTGGTTATGCCTGCCACAATACGACGCTCGCCTGGCAACGCTGGTGCGGTGACTACGCGGGGTTTGCTCAAGAGGCGATCGAAACGAAACACCCGGGCTCCTTGGCGCTGTTCTGGGCCGGCTGCGGGGCCGATGCCAACCCTCTGCCTCGCGGCAAAGTCGAGCAAGCCCGCGCCTACGGCAACGAACTGGCCCGAGCGGTCTTGGCTACCGCCACCAAGGAGATTCGCGGCGAACTGAAGCTCCGCTACGCCGAAATACCGCTGCCCTACGACAGGTTACCGACCAAGGAGCAACTGACTGCCCAGAAACTCAGCAAGAATCTGGCCGAGCGCCGCCGGGCCGAGCGCTTGTTGGCGCGGTGGGAGCAGGACGGCCAATTATCGGCAACGTATGAGCATTACCCGGTGCAGGTCTGGCAAGTCGGCCCAGTGACCTGGATCGCCTTGGGCGGCGAAGTGGTCGTCGATTATGCCCTACGCCTCAAGAAAAGCATCGGCCCCGAGGTGTGGGTCACCGCCTACGCCAACGACGTGATGGCCTATATCCCCTCCAAGCGCGTACTGAGTGAGGGCGGCTACGAGGCCGACTCGTCTCAGATCTATTACGGTCAACCGGCCCGCTGGTCGCCAGGCATCGAGGAGATCATTCACGAACAGATTTCCAAGCTGCTCGATAGGAAAAGATGAAGAAGCAGAGCTGACCATCAGACGGATTTTTCCAAAATCTGTCCATCTTCCATGTGAATGACACGCTCGGCCACATCGACTACCCGGGTATCGTGGGTCACGAGCAGCACCGGGCAGCCGCGCTCGCGGGCCAGCTTCCGCATCAGATCGACCGCTTCGCGACCGGTTTGACCATCTAGAGCTGAGGTCGGTTCGTCGGCGAGGATGAGTTGCGGCCCTGCCGCCAAGGCTCGGGCGATGGCAACCCGCTGCTTTTGTCCGCCGGATAGCTGCGTAGGGTAGGAATCGAGCCGCTCAGCCAGCCCCACGAGACTGAGCATGTCGCGTGCGAGTGGATCGCGACGAGCCTCGGGTATTTCAGGGTGGAGATCCAAAGCTAAACGGACGTTTTGCTGCGCAGTCAAAAAAGTCATCAGGTTGTGTGCCTGAAAGATGTAGCCAATCTGCCGCCGCACCTGCAATTGTTGCGACCGCGAGGCCTGACACAGCTCGCTGCCCAGCACCCGCAGGCTGCCCTGTTCCAACGTCCGCAACGCGCCGATCAGTGTCAGCAGCGTCGTCTTGCCACTGCCCGATGGTCCTACCAGGGCGACGATCTCGCCCGGCCAAACCGTCAGGTTCACGCCTCGCAACACCTGCTTGGCTAGGTCGCCCTTGCCAAAGGTAAAGGCCACGTCCCGCGCCGCGATCACCGGTTCTCGCATGTCCTGGCCTTTCTCAAAACACATCCGCGGGATCGGCCCGTTGGAGTTGACGTAGCGCCAGCAACCCGGACAACCCACACATCACCACAGTGATGACAAATACTTGTACGGCACGCTCCAGACTCATGGCCATCGCTAGATTAGCAGCCGAGGCCGTCAGCTGATACAGTCCCAGCGACAGCAGCACACCCGGACCATAACCCAGCAACGAGATGATCAACGCCTCGAACATCACGGCCGAGGTCAGCGACAGATCGGAATAGCCCATCGCCTTGAGGGTGGCATATTGCGACAAGTGAGCAGTCACGTCGGCATGCAAAATCTGATAGACGATCACGAACCCCACCAGGAAGCCCATGAACACCCCTTGGGTAAAGATGGTGCCGATGGCTGTGGCGT
>Ga0272446_1002180_pt1 | contig 27239 bp, 25 predicted proteins | sample YNPCB0061_FD_194587 | JGI IMG/M metagenome (GOLD analysis project Ga0272446, IMG submission 194587) | Hot spring microbial mat communities from Yellowstone National Park, WY, United States - YNP-CB-006-1 | ecosystem: Environmental > Aquatic > Thermal springs > Hot (42-90C) > Sediment | place...
GACCCTGGCGGCGCTGGCGTATCCGGCGCAAGTACAAGAACTTCCGCGTCGTCGAGGCCGAAATGCAGCGCATGTGGGACGAACTCGAAGAGCGTATGAACCGTGAAGACCGGGGGGCGCGGCGTCCGGGGGGACACCCATGAGGCAAGTGGACCAAATGGTTGTCTGCGGCAGCCGGTACAGTTTCCGGTAGCGCTGTGGAAAAGAAAAAGCCGTTGGGAGGAACGGATTGGAATGAAACGGGTTTTGGCTGCCGACGACGACATCGGGATTCGGGCCGTCATCAAGAGCACGCTGGGGCGTGAATTCGACGTGGTGACGGTGGAAAACGGGCGGTTGGCGCTCGAAATGCTGGAGCGCGATCCCCAGTTTGCCTGCCTTCTGCTTGACCTCGACATGCCTGAAATGGATGGCAGTGAGACCTATCGCCGGCTGCGGCAGATACCGGCACTGTCTGATTTGCCAGTCATTATTCTCACCGGAAACACGAGCGTGAAAACTGAAGTGGATGCTTTGCAGGCTGGCGTCGTCACCTACTTCCGCAAGCCCTTTTCGCCGTCGCAGCTTCTTTCGATTGTCAAGGCGGCGACCCGCAATCGTCCGTAACGTTTGTTCCCGCTTCCTGTAACAGAACTTCGTTCCATGACAGACCTTGCCAAGCTCCTGCGTGAAAAGTATGAGCCGGTCATCGGCCTGGAAATTCACGCACAGTTGAAGACCCGCACAAAAATCTTTTGTCCCTGTCCAACCGACTTTGGGGCGGAACCGAATGCCAACACCTGTCCGGTCTGCCTGGGGCTGCCCGGAGCGCTTCCGGTGCTCAATCAGTTGGTGGTGGAAAAGGCTGCGTTGGCTGCGTTTGCCCTCAATTTGCACATCAACGAAACTTCGGTTTTTGCGCGAAAAAATTACTTCTACCCGGACCTGCCCAAGGGCTATCAGATTTCCCAGTACGACCAGCCCTTTTCAGTTTCCGGGTACGTGGAAATCCCGACCAGTGAACGGGATGAAACCGGCCGCCCAGTGGAATGGCGCCTGAAGACGTTTCGCATCCAGCGGATGCACATCGAGGAAGACGCTGGCAAAAGCCTTCACGAAGGGATGCCGGATTCGGATACCTCATCTTATGTGAACCTCAACCGGAGCGGTGTGCCACTGGTGGAGATTGTCAGCGAGCCGGACTTCCGCAGCAGTTGGGAAGCCTACGACTATGTGCAGTACCTGCGGCGCGCCCTGCTGTATGTGGATGCCTGCGACGGCAACATGGAAGAAGGTAGCCTGCGCTGTGATGCCAATGTCTCCATCCGGCGGCGCGGCAGCACGACGCTCGGCACCCGTACGGAGACCAAAAACCTCAACTCGTTCCGGTTCATCCAGCGGGCGATTGACTACGAAATTGCCCGGCAGATACGGGTTCTCGAAGAAGGTGGGCACATCGTGCAGGAAACGCGCCTGTGGAATGAGCGTGAAGCCCGGACTTACACCATGCGGAGCAAGGAAGAGGCGCACGACTACCGCTACTTTCCCGAACCTGACCTGCCGCCGCTGGTTCTCACCGCCGAAACCATTGCGGCTTTGCGCAGCCGGACGCCGGAACTGCCCGAACCCCGCCGCCGGCGTTTTGTGGAAAGTTATGGGTTGTCGTTTGAGGATTCGTCGTTGATGACGACGACCCGCGAAATCGCTGATTTCTTTGAAGCCTGCGTCGAAGCCAGCGGCAACGCCCGCGCGGCTTTCAACTGGATTGCCAATGAGTTGCTGGCGCGCATCCCGGCTGAAAAGCTTTCCCTGGAAAGCTCGCCCATCAGCCCGGCGGCGTTGGCGGAACTCATCGCCCTGGTTGCCGACGGCACGCTCAGCACCAAGCTGGCCAAGGAAGTCTTCGAGCGGATGTTGACCACCGGCAAAGCGGCCCGGGAGATTGTCCAGGAACTGGGCGGCGGGCAGGTGTCGGATGTCGGGCAGATTGAAGCCATTGCCGCCGAGGTCATCGCCGCCAATCCGAAGCAGGCGGCTGAATACCGGGGCGGAAAAACACCCCTGCTGGCGTTTTTTGTGGGGCAGGTGATGAAGGCCACGAAGGGCAAAGCCAATCCCCAGGTGGTCAACGAAGTGCTCAAACGCCTGCTCGATACTCCCTGACCGCACCGGCCCGTGCGCTTTGCCCTTCACCCACGGAGCGGGGAAAACCGGTGGAGCAGGCTCCCCGGCGGCCTTTCGGGCTTGGCTGCCTACGGCACAACAAACTGCACTTCCATCCCCCGGCGGGCTTCAAGGACGCGCGCCGCCGGAACCTTCAGGGCCGCGATTTCAAGGTAGCCGGTGCTCGAAAAAAGGGCGAACAACTCATTGGGCTGGGCCTCGGCGTAGTGGGTGACGAACTTCGTCACCTCGCGGCTCTTGGCCGGGTCCTGCGGGTGGATGACGAGAAACCGGCCGCCAGCGCGCAGGGCGGCCAACTGAATGTGCTCTTTGGTGAAGTTGGTAAAGCAGTTTCCAAAGCGGTCAATATGCAGAATGGCACCGCGCAGGCGTTTGGGGTCAGAGACATCCGGGCGCGGCACGTCAAAGCGCACGTAGTCCGTAATCGGCTCGCCCATTTTCCGGGGGTCCACCCCCTTGGCCAGATAGCCGGCAATGGGCGCAAAGACATCCCGCCCGTGAAAAGTCGGACACACCGGCTGGCGGAAGTAATAGTCAGCGGTGATATGGATGACCCGGTTGACCGTTTCCGTCTGGTAAACGTAACTGAACAGTCCGTTGTCGGGGCCGATGAAGTTGTAGTTGTCGGTCATCACCAGAATCGGCCGCCGCGCCGAGCCAACCGTCGGGTCCACGACGGCAACGTGCGTGGTAAACCGTGGGAAGTACGACATGGCGTTGTTGAGCACGAACGCCGCTGCAAAGACATCGTGTGGTGGAATGTCGTGGGAAATGTCCACGATGTCCACGTCCCGGTGGATGTCGAGAATGACACCTTTCATGGCCGCGACGAAGTGGTCCGTCGTGCCGAAATCAGTCAGGAGCGTCACCAGATGGCGCTTGGACATGCAGGAAGGTCTCCAGAATCAGATGCAGATCATCGGCGGGACTGGCGATGGGGTCATTTGATGCAGTGTACAACATAGGCCGGCGGCAAGTTCCACCAGACCGGGAAACGCTCGACGTGCTGGAAGCGTGCCTGAAGCGCCCGGCGAACCTGCTGCCCCGGTGGGGTTGGCGCGGCGTGGACGTACTGAAACAGCGTGAACGTGCTTCCCGGCGGCAGCGCGTCCGCGACCACGTCGAGAATCCGCGTGCGCTCGCGCGCCGGAAGCCACGACAGGGGCAGCCCACAGAAAATTGCCGCCGGTGGGTGGGGGCGGTTCGCCAGATGCCGTTCCAGGTTCGCGGCGTCGTCGCACACGACGCGGGCGCGTGGCAGGCGGTAGCGCAAAAAGCTGGCCAGTTCGGGATTGCGCTCGATGGCCAGCAGCTCGGCTCCGGGCGGCAGGGCGGCCAGAATGGACGCGGTAAACGCCCCTGTCCCGGGTCCCAACTCCACGACGAAGCGGGCGGTCCGCAAGTCGGTTCTGGCGAGCATGCCCTGGGCCAGGCGTTGTGAACTGGGGGCAATGGCGCCGGTATAGCGCGGATGCTTGACGAAAGACTTCCAGAAAATGGCCGTCGTACTCTTCATTGGGGGACGAATGAGACTGGGCAGCGGGATAACGTGTCTGGTGTGGTGCAGATATAGCGCAACCCCCGGACTGGAAACAAACATCTTTTTGGGCGGCGGCCAGCCGATGACGGAAGCCAAATCGTCGTCAGCACATGTTCAGCACAGGTCTGGCGTGACGGAGCAAAAAAACCGCTTCCGCCGCTGGCGTGAGACCCTGATTGTGCTTTCTGTGGAACATGGACCGGTTCGCACGTGTAAGCCGGACAGGTTGCGTGTAAGGTTTACGGATGAGATTGGGATGTGACCGCGCCGGCAGACCACCGGGAGAACCCGTGCCGGCGGCATCCCGAAAGACGGTTTGTGGAGGTATAAGGTCTGTGATGCCTGGTTTTCAGCGGTGGCCGCTTGTCTGCTTCTGTGCCCTGTGGAGTTGCTTTTTCGTTGTTGCCCTGACCCCGCCGCCGGTCCGTTCGTCTGCCGGGCGGCTTCCGGCCGGGCAGACGCCGAATCCGGGAACCCCGGCCAGGCCGGATGAGGAAAAAGCGCGGGAAAACAGCAAACCGGGTGAGAACGGCAAAAACGGCGGGAAGAAGCGCAGCGACAACCCGGACGAGGCCGCCCGCGACAAGACGCCCAAGGTTGAAAAGCCCAAGGCCGTCAAGCTCAACAAACCTGAAACATGGGATGGCGAAACCGTCGCCGAAATCGTCATCTATGCCTATGGCAGCCGGCCGGTCATAGACTATGTGTTCACGAATGCGCGGCTTGAAGGCAGCATCAGGATTGCCACCGACGACAACCGTCCGCCGATTGAAGGCAAAATCGTGGAACATATCCTGCGCCGTGAGACTTCTGACCGCAACTGTGTCCGCATCGAGGTGGAACTCCCCGGCCCACAGGGGGATGAACCGCAGCAACTGGTGTTTGGATTCAACGGCTACACCAACTGGGCGGCACAAAACCGCCAGTCCATCACCCTGACCCCGGAAGCCCAGGCGACGTTTCTGGCCTCGCTCAAGCACGATTACTTTGCTCTCTTGCGCTACAAGGAAGACGGAACGACGGTAACGCGCGTTCCCGGCGAACGCATCATGGGCATTGATACGATTGGCCTGGAACTGACCCACCGCGATGGAGCCAGGACGAAATACTTCATCAGCAGCCAGACCTACCGTATTCTGCACCTCGAATATGAAGTGCAACCCACACCGGACGACAAGCCGCTGCGGTTTCGGGAGTCGTTTTATGATTTTCGCCCGGTACAGAACCTGCTCGTGCCCATGCGCAAGGAACTGTACGAAAATGGCAAGTTCAAGCAGCGGATTGAGTTCCGGGATGTCCGGTTCCGGCTGGCCAAACTCGATGAAGACATTTTTCTCCGTCTGTAGGCGCTGGGCATCCGGCTGGTGGCGGGGCTGGCAAAACAAGCGCACCGGATTTTCGGCGGTCGGCCCGGGCGTTGCCGGGCAGACTGTAACCGCCCTGGCCCCACAGGGCTTCGTCTGCCTGGCCGGAGAGTTGTGGGCCGCCCGGTCTCCATTTCCTGTTGCGCGTGGGGAAGCGGTGAAGGTTGTCGGAAGCGAAGGCGTCTGGCTGGTTGTGCGTCCGCTGACGGTCAAGGATGGTTCGCCAGCGGGCAGACAGGAAGGGATTGCGAACGCGGCGCTGGCCGAGCAACGACATTTCCCCGGTGACGCCCCTGCGCCGGTCTGACATCCAATCTCTCCGCTGCCTGGAACATGGCTATGAATGCTTTGCTTGATGGACTCAACCCCGAACAACGCGCCGCCGTCACCACGACGGACGGCCCCCTGCTCGTCATCGCCGGCGCCGGTTCCGGGAAAACCCGGGTCATCGTTCACCGCATGGCCTACCTGCTCGATCAGGGGCTGGCGCGGCCCGAACAAATCCTGGCCGTGACCTTCACCAACAAAGCCGCGCTCGAAATGAAAACGCGCGTCCACCAGCTTCTGCCGCCTTCCCGCCGCTATGGAGAACTGCTTGTCGCGACGTTTCACAGCTTCTGTGTCCGCGTCCTGCGCCGCCATCTCGACCGCTTTGGCGGGAGCTACACCCGTGACTTCACCATTTACGACACCGACGACCAGGGGCGGCTCATCAAAGCCTGTCTGAAGGAACTCCAGATTGACGAAAAGCAGTTTCCGCCCCGGATGATTCAGTACGCCATCAGCCGCGCCAAGAATCAGGGGGAGACGCCGGAAACCATGGCCCCGGCCTACGATCCGAAGCGGGATGCCATCATCAAAACCTTCCGACTGTATGAAACGCGCCTGGCGGCGGCCAATGCGCTCGATTTTGACGACCTGTTGCTGCTGACGGTACGACTTCTGCGGCGGTTTCCAGACGTGGCGGATGCCTACCAGGACCGTTTTCGCTACATCCTCATTGACGAGTACCAGGACACGAATCCCCCGCAGTTCAACCTGGTGCGGCTGCTAACGCAACGCCATCAGAACCTGTGCGTCGTGGGCGATCCCGACCAGTCCATTTACCGGTTTCGGGCAGCAGACATCCGTAACATTCTGGAGTTCGAGCGGCACTACCCACGGGCCAAAACCATCGTTCTGGCGCAGAACTACCGTTCGACGAAAGTCATTCTCCAGGCGGCCAATGCCGTCATCCGGCACAACCGCGCCCGCCGGGAAAAACAGCTTACGACGCAAAATGCCATTGGGGAGCCGATTCGGGGGCTCATCGCCCCGACGGCCGAGGCCGAAGCCGACCTCGTTGTGGAAGCCTTGCTGCAGTGGCAGCGCCAGCGGGCGCACCTGCCGGAAGCTGAGACCCGCGCGGCCATCCTGTACCGGACGAATGCCCAGTCCCGGTTGTTTGAGGAAGCTTGCCGGCGGCGTGGCGTGCCCTACGTTCTGGTGGGCGGGTTTTCCTTTTACCAGCGGGCTGAAATCAAGGATGCCCTGGCCTACCTCCGGCTGCTGCTCAATCCGCATGACGACGCCGCTTTCGAGCGCATCATCAATGTGCCGGCGCGGGGCATCGGCAAGGCCACCCTGGAAATCATCACCGCCCGGGCCGCACGCGACGGGCTTTCACGCTGGACCGCCATGGAGCAGGTGCTGGCGGAAGGCGCACTGAATCCACGTGCGGCAACGGCGCTGGCCGGGTTTGCCGGTCTGATTCGTGACCTACAAGCCCGACTGGAAGGCTCTCCGCTGTCCACCCTGGTGTCGGCGGTCGTCAACCGCTCCGGCTACCTGGACATGCTGGCCCAGGAAGGCACACTTGAAGCCGAAAGTCGTCGGCAGAACCTGGAAGAACTCGTCACGGCGGCGGCCGAAGCCGACGAACGGGGGGCTTCGCTGCGGGAGTTCCTGGACCAGGCCGCGCTGGTGTCCGACACCGATGACCTCGTGGACAACGCCCGCGTCACGCTCATGACGATTCACAGCGCCAAGGGGCTTGAATTCCCGTTGGTCTTTGTCGTCGGTCTCGAAGAAGGGCTGTTTCCGCATGCGCGCGTCGTGGACGACGCGGAGGAACTCGAAGAGGAACGGCGGCTCTTTTACGTCGCCATCACCCGCGCCAGGCATCAGCTCTATCTGACGCAGGCGCAGCGCCGCCGGGTGTATGGCGAAGAACGGATCACCGATCCCTCCCGCTTTCTGGAAGAGGTCCCGGAACAGATCGTGCAGTTCGACGGTGCACTGCCTTCATCCGGCGGCATCACGCGGTCGCCCCTGTCGTATGGCGCGTCGTATGGTGCACCGGCCGGACCATCGGCTGCCAAACCGTCCGTGGAGCCGGCGCGGAGTCAGCCGGCGACCGGCACGGCGGAGGGTTTCCGGCTGGGCGACCGGGTGGAACACGCAACCTACGGCGCAGGGCAGGTCGTCCGGGTGGCCGACGGCAAGCTCGACATCGCTTTTCCGGGCAAGGGCATCAAGCGGTTTGTGGCGGCCGCCGCCCCCCTGACCCGGCTGCCCCGGCGCTGAGCCGTGCTTCCGGCGCCGGCGTCAATCCAGCGGGCTGCGGCTGATTGACGCCCCGGCAGGCTTCTCACTACATTCGCGGTGTTCCTGCCTCTGACTGCCTGCTGTCCAGATGTGAATCCTTTGTGTGTCGTCTGTGACGATTGATGCTCAAGAAAAAAATTGCCCGTTTACAGGTCGTTGACGCCACACCCGCACCCGTCATGCAGCCGGAGAAGACGGAGACGCTGGCCGCCCAGCGGCTGCGGAAATCCTATCGTGGGCGCGAAGTCGTTTCAGATGTCACCCTGCACATCGGGCGCGGGGAAGTCGTTGGGCTTTTGGGGCCCAACGGGGCCGGCAAGACGACGACCTTTGCCATGATCGTCGGACTGGAAACACCGGATGCCGGCATCATTGCCCTCGATGGCGAGGACATCACGGCGCTGCCGATGTACCGGCGCGCCCGCCGGGGGATCAGCTATCTGCCGCAGGAAGCTTCGATTTTTCGGAAACTGACCGTCGAAAACAACATTCTCGCCATTCTCGAAACGCTCAATCTGTCGGCCATGGAGCGCCAGACGCGCCTGGAAGCCCTGCTCGATGAACTCGACATCAAGCACGTCCGCCGCACGATGGGCTATGCCGTTTCGGGTGGCGAGCGCCGCCGGACGGAAATTGCCCGCTGTCTGGCCATCGAACCCAAGTTCATCCTGCTGGATGAACCCTTTGCCGGGATTGACCCCAAGGCCGTGATTGAAATCCAGGGCATCGTGGCCCGCTTGCGGGAAAAGGGGATCGGTGTTCTGATCACCGACCACAACGTACGGGAAACACTGGCCATCACTGATCGTGCCTACATCATCAGTGAGGGGCGCATCTTTCGGTCAGGCCGGCCGGAAGAGCTGACTTCCGACCAGGAAGTGCGGCAGGTCTATCTCGGAGAGAACTTTCGTCTTTAGGCTGGGTGTCATTGGCTATGAACCTGCGTCCGCAACTTGCGCCCCGCACGGAACAGCGTCTTGGGTTGGTGCTGACGCCCCAGATGCGGCAACGCATCGAGATGCTCAGCATGACGCTGACCGACCTCGCCGAACTCGCCATGCAGGAAGTCGTGGAAAACCCGATTCTGGAAGAGGCGGACCCCCACGAGCCGGTGGAGGACATCACGCCGGTGGATGAGCTGGCGGCGGAAGTCGAAGGGGAGACGGGTGGGCTTCCGGGGGACGCCGGAGACGATGTGCCGTCACGGACCGGGGCCGAAGCGGAAGCCGCCGCCCCGGAGCTGGATGGAGAGCCGGCATCACCGGCGGGCGAAGAACCGGACGAAGCGCCCGATCCCTTTGCGGAAGTGGATTTTGGCGCGATGTTCGAGCACTACCTCGATCCGGGCCACCGCACGCTGGGCGAGTACGAAGAACGCGAGGAGCAGAACCTTGAAAACCGGCTGAGGCATCACCTGACCTTGCAGGAGCACCTCCAGGCGCAAATCGCCCTGCTGCATCTGGACGAAGACACGCGGGCCGCAGCCGAAGCCATTGCCGCCAGCCTGGATGAGCGCGGTTTTCTGGCCGATTCCTGCGAGGAAATTGCAACGATTGGCGGCTGGCCGCTCGAAGTGGTGGAAACAGCGCGCCAGGTGGTACAGCGGCTTGACCCGGTTGGCTGCGCTTCCCGTGATGTGCGTGAGTGCTTCGTCGTCCAGCTCGAACAGCAAGGCCATGGCAACCGGTTGGCCGTACAGTTGGTGCGCGATCACCTCGACCGGCTCGTGCCGTTTCGCTGGCCGGAACTCGCCAAAACGCTGGGCGTCGGCTGTGAGGTCATTGCCGGGGAAGTCGCGCTCATTCGCCAGCTCGATCCCTTTCCCGGCCGGCGGTTTGCCCGCATTGGCGACGGACTGCTCCAGGGGGCGCAACTGGTTCAGCCGGAACTGTTCATCGAGAAACTGGGAAATGACTACATCATCCGCTTCAATGACGACGGGCTGCCGCAACTGCGTATCAACGCCAAATACCGCCGCATTCTGGAAAACCCCAACGCTTCGCGTGAAGAACGTGAATACGTCCGCGACCGTTTGCGGGCGGCCATTGATCTGATCCGCAACATTGACTACCGCCGCCGGACGATCTACCGGATTTGCGAGGCCATCGTCGAGTGCCAGCGAGACTTTCTCGACCACGGCCCAGCCCACATCAAGCCGATGATGCTCAAGGATATTGCCGAGCGGGTTGGAATCCATCTGTCAACGGTCAGCCGGGTGGTCAACGGCAAGTATGTGCAGACGCCGCTGGGCATCATCGAGCTGCGGCGCTTTTTCACCGAAGGGTTGACCAACGACAACGGCGAAGTGGTCTCGACCGACATCATCAGGATGAAAATCAAAAAGCTCATTGCCGAGGAAGACCCGCGTGAGCCGCTCACCGATGATCAGATTGCCCGCCTGCTGGCCCGGGAAGGGCAGCGTCTTTCGCGGCGAACAGTGGCGAAATATCGGGAACAGATGCATATTCCTGGCTCGCGTGAACGCCGCCTGGTCACTGGCTAGCGTGACCGCCATCCCGACTGCTGGAATTTCCGCCCCATGAAGCTTTCACCTTCTCCGACGCCCGATCGCCTGCTGCAAGCTGTGGCGGCCGGGGATAGCGTGCGTGTCGTGGCGGCCACGACCACCCACCTCGTACAGGAAGCCTGCCGGCGGCACAAGTCGTGGAAAACGGCCACGGTGGCGCTGGGGCGGACACTGACCGGGGCGGCGCTGCTGGCCAGTTCGCTCAAGACCAGCGAACGGGTCACGATCCACATCGAAGGGCGCGGGCCCGTGGGCACGATTACGGCGGAAGCCAATGCGCAGGGGGAGGTGCGCGGCTACGTGCAGCATCCCCAGACCGATGTCCCGCTGCGTCCCGATGGCAAGCTGAACATTGGCGCGGCCGTGGGCAAGGGTGTGCTCCACGTCATCCGGGAAGGCGGCTTCGAGATTGGACTGATGGAAGCCTACCGTGGTTCGGTTCCCCTGGTGTCGGGCGAGATTGCCGAAGATTTGACCTACTACCTGTCCAACTCGGAGCAGATTCCGTCGGCAATGAGTCTGGGGGTGTACATGGAAGCCGGGGACGGGGTGGTAGGCGCGGCCGGTGGCTTTCTGGTGCAGGTGCTGCCGGATGCTGACGAGGCTACGGTGGCCCACCTGGAACGCGCGGTGGCAATGGCGCCGCCGATTACCCAAATGGTCAAGGCCGGTGCGACACCGGAAGACCTCATCCGCCAGGCGCTCGGAGAGCTGGACTGGCGGCCGCTGCTGGAACGGCCGCTGAAGTTTGCCTGTACCTGTTCGCTGGAGCGGACGGAACGCCTGCTCGTGGCGCTTGGAGTCGAAGAAATGCAGTCCCTGCTGGCCGAACAGGGACAGGCCGAACTCACCTGCCACTACTGCAATGCCGTGTATCGGCTCTCGGCCGATGATTTGCAGCGGCTCATCGCGCTCGAAACGGCCGGATAGAACTGGTCTGCCAAGGTTTTTGGATCCGATGCCGGTCGAACCTGCCGGTCGGTGATTGCTTTCCATACTGCCCTTTGGGTATGCAATCCGAATCATCAATCCAAATGCGTGCCGTCATCATCCGGTGATGGCTCACCCATACTGCTCATGGCATATCGTCTGCTGCTGGTACACTGTCTGGTCGCCAGCCTGGTTGTGATCCCCTGGTTGCATCCTGGGGCGCTGGCGCAGTCCACCCGTCAGAAAAAAACCGAATCCAAGCCGGCCGCACCCACGGCCGCGGACACCAAAAAAGAAACGTCTCCACTGAACGAAGCCGCGCTCGCCGGGCTGAAGTTCCGCTCGCTCGGCCCGGCGGTGGCTTCCGGGCGCATTGCTGCGCTGGCCGTTGATCCGCGCAACCGCCGCCGCTACTTCGCCGCCGTGGCTTCGGGCGGTGTCTGGAAAACCACCAACGCCGGCGTGACCTGGACGCCGGTCTTCGACAGCCAGCCTTCCTTTTCCATCGGCGCTGTCACCATGGACCCGAAACATTCCTTCCGCATCTGGGTGGGCACGGGTGAAAACAACTCGCAACGCAGCGTGAGTTACGGCGACGGTGTGTATCGTTCGGACGACGACGGCCGCACCTGGCGCAATCTGGGGCTGAAGGAATCCGAGCACATTGCCCGTATTCTCGTTGACCCGCGGGATTCCGAAACGGTCTATGTGGCGGCGCAGGGGCCGCTCTGGCGGTCAGGCGGCGACCGTGGGTTGTACAAAACCACCGACGGCGGCCAGAACTGGCAGCGCATTCTGGACATCAGCCCCGACACCGGCGTCACCGAAGTGGTCATGGACCCGCGCAACCCGGACGTGATGCTGGCTGCGGCGTATCAGCGGCGGCGGCACGTCTGGACGCTCATTGACGGCGGGCCCGAAAGCGCCATCTACAAAACGACGGACGGCGGCAAAACCTGGCGCAAAGTCACGGCTGGTTTGCCAACGGCGGACCTGGGCCGGATTGGTCTGGCCATCTCGCCGGCCAACCCGGATGTCATCTATGCCTGTGTCGAAGCCGCCGACGGCAAAGGCGGCATTTTCCGTTCGCTCGATGGCGGCGAAACCTGGGAACGGCGCAACCCCTTCGACCAGACGGCGATGTATTTCAGCACGATTGTCGCCGATCCGCGCCAGGTGGAGCGGGTGTACGTCCTGAATGTGTTTCTCATGGTTTCCAATGACGGGGGTAAGACCCTGACGCCGATGCCGGGGATGCGGCACGTCCACGTAGATCACCATGCGCTGTGGATTGACCCGGCTGACCCGGATTACTACCTCGTGGGCTGTGATGGCGGCGTCTATGAGAGCTTTGACCGTGGGCAGTCCTGGCAGTTCAAAGCCAACCTGCCGGTGACACAGTTTTATGACGTGACGGTGGATAACAGCGAGCCGTTCTACTTCATTTATGGGGGGACACAGGACAACAACACCCTTGGCGGCCCGTCGCGGACGCGCCATGCCCACGGGATCACCAATGCCGACTGGTTTGTGACCGTCGGCGGGGACGGCTTCCACGTGCGCGTGGACCCAACCGATCCGAACATCGTCTATTGCGAGTACCAGTACGGCAATCTGTTTCGTTTCGACCGCCGCACCGGCGAGCGCGTCGGGATTCAGCCCAAAATCGGCCCCGATGAACCGCCGTTGCGCTGGAACTGGGATTCACCGTTCATCATCAGTCCGCACGATCACAAACGGCTGTACTTTGCTGCCAACCGGCTCTTTCGCAGTGATGACCGGGGAAATAGCTGGCGGGCCGTCAGTGGCGACCTGACCCGTCAGCTCGACCGCGACAGGCTGAAGGTCTTTGGCAAGGTCTGGGGACCCGATGCCGTGGCCAAACACGCCTCGACTTCCTTCTACGGCAACATCACGACCATTGCCGAGTCGCCCATGCGGGAGAACCTGCTGTTTGTCGGGACGGACGACGGTCTGGTGCAGATTTCCGAAGATGGCGGCGCGACCTGGCGGAAGCTGGAAACCTTCCCCGGTGTACCGGAGCAGACCTTCGTCAGCCGCATTGTCCCGTCCCGGCACGATGCCAATGTGGTGTATGTCGCGTTTGACAACCACAAAAACGGCGATTTCAAGCCCTATCTGCTCAAGTCATCTGATCTGGGGCGGACGTGGAGCGCATGTGGGGGTAACCTGCCGGAGCGTGGCTCGGTCAAGTGCCTGGCCGAAGACCCGGTCAATCCCAATGTTTTGTTTGTCGGCACGGAGTTCGGGTTGTGGTTTACGCCCAACGGCGGCAGCCGCTGGGTGCAGCTCAAAGGGGGACTGCCCACCATCGCGGTGCGGGACATTGCCATTCAGACCCGCGAGCATGACCTGATCATCGCCACATTCGGGCGCGGTTTTTATGTTCTGGATGATTACCGCGCGCTGCATACGGTGACGGAAGACCTGCTGGCGCAGCCGGCGCAGACCTTTCCGGTACGTGATGCCTGGCTGTATGTCGAGTCTGAACCGCTGGGGGGCGGGAAGCGCGGTTTCCAGGGGGATGCGTTGTATGTGGCGGACAATCCGCCGTTTGGAGCCGTCCTGACCTACTACCTGAAGGAAGCTCCCAAAACGAAAAAACAGCGCCGCCAGGAAGCCGAAAAGAAAGGCGACGACGTGCCTTATCCAACCCGCGACGAACTGCGGGAGGAGGCGCAGGAAGAAGCACCGGCGACATTTGCCGTGGTGACGGATGAGCAGGGGCAGGTTGTCCGGCGCATCACCGCGCCCCAGGAAGCCGGCTTCAACCGCGTGGCCTGGGACCTGCGCACGCCCGCGCCCCAACTTCCACCTCCGCCACGGGAAGAGGAAAATCCCTTTGCCCGTCCGCCGGTCGGATGGTTCGTGCCGCCGGGGACGTACACCATCACCCTGTATCAGCGCGCCGATGGCGTCACCAGCCAGCTTGGCACGCCCCAGACCTTCCGGGTGCGTTTTCTCGATGAGCGGGCGGCCGAGGATGTCCGCGCCTTCGAGGATTTTCACCGGCGGTTGCTGACGGCGCAGCGCACGATGCACGGTGCACTGGAGACGGCACAGGAAGTACAGAAGCGGCTCATGGCCGTCAAACAAGCCATTCTGGAGACGCCGGCAGCGGATGCCAGGCTGCTCGATGAGACGACGGCGCTAACCCGGCGGCTCGATGCCCTGATGGTACGTCTGCGTGGCGACCGTGTGCTTCAGGCACGCAATGAGAATACGCCACCGGGGTTGGCCGAGCGGTTGTCGGAAATTGTGGCGGAGCGCAGCGCGACGCTCACCCGTCCCACGCAAACCCATGAAGCCCAGTACGCCATCGTGGCCGAAGGATTGCGGCAGGCGCTCGGTGACTTGCGCGCGCTGACCGATGATCTGGGGCGGATTGAGAAAACGCTGGAGTCGCTGGGCGCGCCCTACACGCCCGGCCGGTTTCCATCCTGGCCGGAACGATAGGGTGTTGTGTCCGGCCATGACCTGGCCGGGCGGCTGGGCTATGCTGTGGCAGGTCGTCACCGCCACACTGCAAAGGAAACGAACCGCTATGGCACGCGCCAAAATCGTCGCCACCATCGGCCCGGCTTCCCGGTCCCCCGAAATTCTCCGCACCCTGCTGGTTGCCGGGATCAACGTGGCCCGCATCAACATGTCGCACGGCAACCATGAGGGACACGCCGAGGTCATCCGGTCACTCCGTCAGTTGGCGGCAGAACTACAACAGCCGCTCGCCATCCTGCTGGATTTGTGCGGTCCCAAAATCCGCACCGGACGGTTGATTGGCGGCGAGCCGGTCATGCTGGTCACGGGCAATCGGATCGTCATCACACCGGAGGACATTCCCGGCAATGCCGAGCGCATCAGTTGCAACTACGATGGTCTGGCCTACGATGCCCGGCCCGGTGATCGCATCCTGATTGACGACGGCCTGATTGAGCTCAGTGTGACAGCCGTCCAGGGACGGGATGTCGAATGCCTCATTCTCAATGGCGGCGTGCTCAGTGAACGCAAAGGCATCAACCTGCCGAGCATTCCGACGTCGCTGCCCTCGATGACCGACAAGGACCGCGATGACCTGCGCTTTGGCATTGAGCAGGGGGTGGATTACGTGGCGCTGTCATTCGTACGTTCGGCCGAGGACTGCCGGCAGTGCAAAAACTACATTGCCGCCCTTGGAGCCCAGACGCCGCTCATTGCCAAAATCGAGAAACCCGAAGCCCTGAACCACCTCGATGAAATCCTCGACATCGTGGATGGGGTCATGGTGGCGCGGGGCGATCTGGGCGTTGAAGCCGAAACCGAGCGGGTGCCGATTTTCCAGAAAGAAATCATCCGGCACGCCAACCGCAAGGGGCGGATTGTCATCACGGCGACGCAGATGTTGCAGTCCATGGTGGACAATCCGCGCCCGACGCGCGCCGAAGCGTCGGATGTGGCCAATGCCATTCTCGACGGCACTGACGCGGTCATGCTGTCGGCCGAATCGGCAGCCGGGAAGTATCCGGTCGAGTCCGTACGCACGATGCGGCGCATTGTGGAGTACACCGAAGAGGCTTTCGCCGGGCAGCAGTCCTGGCGCGCCGGTTCCAACAAGTTCATGAACCTGCAGGGCAGTTCGTCCCTGCGCGCACTGTCGGAAGCGGCCGTTTTTGCGGCGGAAAATGTCGGCGCGCGGGTCATTGCCGTGTTCACCGAGGGCGGCAAGATGGCGCGGGCGCTGGCGTTGCTGCGCCCGAAGCAACGGATTGCGGCCATTACGGCGGATGTCGGGGTCTATCAGCAGCTTTCGGCCGTGTGGGGGATTGAACCGCTGCTGATGCCCAATCCGCCGGACATGAAGGACCTGTTTGCTGAAGGGGTGGGGCTGCTGCTGCGGTTGGGGTGGATTGAAGCCGGTGAACGCCTCGTAGTGCTGGCCGGCAAAATCAAGGGCCTGCCGGTCAACAACCTTGTCCATCTCCAGCGGGTCGGCGAATGAGTTTCAGGCGATGCCTTTCCGATATATGCTTGGTAACACCGCGTCCGGGTGGTACTATCGCCTGCTTTGCACCTGACAGGCGCCCGCGATGAAAAACCATTTCTGGGGGAAACTGCCATGAGCGTTCAGACAACCGTGCCGGAGTCGTCCGGTGGGTCTTCGCCTGTGCCGGCGATTGTCATTTCCGGTTTTCTGGGAAGTGGCAAAACGACGTTGCTGCTCGCCGTGCTGCATCACATGCGCCGCCTGGGGCGTAAGGTGGCCGTGCTGATGAATGAGTTTGGCGACATCAGCATTGATGGTGAAATCCTGCGGGGTGAAGGTTTCAGCGTCATGGAGCTGAGCGACGGCTGTATCTGCTGCCAGATCGGGGAAGACTTCGTGCAGGCGTTTACCGAAGTCGTCGCCCGGCAGCCGGAAGTGATTTTCGTCGAAGCCACAGGGCTGGCCGATCCGGTGGACCTGCTCGATCAGGCGACAGCGCCACACCTGCTCGACCGCGTGACGATTACCCGACTGGTGACAGTAGCCGACCCCAAAAACTTCACCCGTCTGTCAAAGGTGCTCAAGGCTATCGTCAAACGCCAGACCCAGTTTGCCGATGTCGTTGTTATCGGCAAGGCCGATGAAGCTACGCCGGAGCAGATTGCTGACATCCGGCGGTATGTTGAAGAAAACAACCCGTACGCCCAGGTGTACCTTGCCACTCATGGCATCGTGGCCGGGGATGAGTCCTTCCAGTGGTTGCTGGCCGAGGTCGAGCCGGCCGAGCGCGAACGCCGCCGGGCGGCGATGCGGGAACAACTCGCTGCGCTCAACGAGCAGGAGTACAAGGCCCATACGGACTTTCACTCGATGTCGTGCCGGTTGCTGCGCCCACTGGTGCGGGAGCGTTTCGAGGAATTCATGCGGCAGCTTCCCCCGGACATTGTGCGTGCCAAGGGCTTCGTACGTTTCGAGGGCGAAGACGGGTTGTGGGTCATGATGTATGTCAACGGTGATCTCTACATCCGTCCTGTGACGCTGTCACCTTCACCGGAAGAGCACCTCGTCTTCATTGGTGCCAGGCTTGACCATGCCCAGCTTGCCAGCGCCCTGGTGGCCTGTGAGGGGCGGCGGCGCGCCCTGGCCGTTTTATAAGCGCCTCTTGAGAACCACACCCTTCTGCCAAGGGTAAACCTGTTTTTGAGCGTCACGGATACCATTCACGACACGGTTATGCCTGGGAAATCACGCAAATCGAAAACGTCTCCGAAGCCGGCTTCGCCTTCCCTGGAAAAACTTCTGGAAAAAGGCGATGCCTATCTTGAAGAAGGGGAACTGGAGGAAGCCGAAGCCGCCTATGCCAAGGCTTTGACCCTGGCTCCGCAATCGCCGGAAGTGCTCATCCGGCTGGGGGCCATGCTCCTCGAAACAGAACGATATAACGAAGGCGTGGATTACCTGCGCGAAGTCGAGCGTCTGGCGCCAGACGATGTGCGTCCGCTCCACCTGCTCGGTGTGTTCTACGTTGAAGAAGGGGAGTTTGACCTGGCTGAAGAATACTTCAAGCGCGCGCTCAAGCTCGAACCCAACGAGGCCCTGAGCCATTACAACTACGGCAACTTCCTGTCGGAAATGGGACGGTTGCCCGAAGCTGAAGTGGCTTACCGGCGGGCCATTGAACTGGGGCCGGAAGAGCCGCTGCACTATCTGGGGTTGGGCGGACTTCTGGCTGACCTCGAAAAGTATGATGAAGCTCTCCGGCAGTTTCAGATTGCGCTTGACCTCGACCCGCACGATCCCCGCATTTATCTCGATCTGGGGGATTTGCTCATGGCGATGGAGCGGGTCGAGGAAGCCTTGAAGGCGTACCGTGAATCTGTGCGGATTGATCCTCACAACGCCCTGGCGCGGTATGGTCTGGGGACGGCATTGCTGGCGCGCGGCGAAGCCGAAGCCGCTTCCCACGAGCTGAAGGATGCCATCGTGGATGGACTGGAAGTGCCACTCACGTTTGTCAAACTGGGTATTGCCCTTCGCATGGCCGGTCAACTGGAAGAATCCCGTGAGGCCTTCCAGCAGGCGTATGACCTGCTCGAGGAGGAACGGTCACAGGGGGGCGACATCCGTGACATGTGCTACGAGGAAATCATCACCCTGCTGGGGCTGGAGCAGTCCCGGCGGGCTTATGAGCTTGTGGATGGTTTGCAGGGAGACGAGCTGGATGCCCAGGCCGTAGCCGAACTCAGCGCCGATCTGCGACGGCTGGCGGCCTTGGGCGTCAGTGAAGCCGATGAGGTTTTACGCCGTCTGACCTTGCCGCCAGGAGAGCTTATCCACTAGGGATTTCATTTTTCACCAATCCACACCGGCCCCGGCGGCCCCTGGGTTTCTGACCTGGCGTGCTGCCGGTCGCCGGTATGTTATCGAGGGAGAACGAAGAGGCGTATGTCGGAAATGACCGAAACCACTGAAGTCGTCACCGGGACGACAACCACCCCGGAACGGCGTCCCGCCGGGACGGGGAATGCCGGTGCCCGCCGTGCTGGCGGCGGACGTCCTGGCGGCAACCGTCGCATGGGGCGGCGCAAGAAGCGGTGTCCGCTTCTGGAAGCCAAGATTGACTATATTGACTACAAAGACGTGAAGCTGCTCGAACGGTTCATCGGCGACAACAAGCGTATTCTGCCGCGCCGTCTGACCGGCGTGAACCCCACCATGCAGCGTCGGCTGGCGCGGGCCATCAAACGCGCCAAGCACCTGGCGCTGCTGCCTTACGTCCAGTCCATCTAACCACCCGGCGCGCACGGAATCCATCACCCCGGTAATGGATTCGTGGGCGGTGCGTGTGAAGTGTCAGTCCGGTGTCAGCGTGACCCGCTGACCGCTTTTCACCGCCCGTTCGGCGGCATCGGCAAAGCGCAGGGCGGCCAGCACATGGTCGAGAGAGACATACGGCGTTCCGCGACCGGCAATGGCGTCGAGGAACGCCGTGATGTCGTGGGCAAACAGACCACTGCGTGGCATGACCGGCACGGCCTCAGTAGCGCCATCCGGGTTCGTGTACCACACCTCCCGGTGTTGTCGTCCGATGAGTGTGCCGTGCTCGCCAACGGCCTGCAGCTCGGCCGCCGGTCCTGACTCCTCGTGCCGGGTGAGCACGTCGTTGATGTCTCCGCTGCCCTCCGCGCCAAAACCGAAGCGCAGGTGTGTGGCACGCCGCCCGAAGCGGGTGCCCTGTTCATCGGAAAACGTTTCCTGCCCTTCAATCCAGGTGATTTGTCCCACGCAGGCGATGATGCGGCTGGGCACGCTGGCCTGCTGGAACAGCGAGAAGCCGTGTGCGCGGTCAAACGTCCAGTCTTCGGGGGCTGCCGGGCGGGAGCTGAGGTTGTTCCAGGTGATGTGGTGGACTCGCCCGATGCGGGGCAGGGCTTTCCGAAAAGCCTCGAACCAGGCTGAGAGCAGCTCAATGTGTTCGACGTGCAGCACGACGCCACGCGCCCGGGACTGTTCGACCAACTGTTCGGCGTCGGTGAGCGTCAGCGCCAGCGGGTAGTCCACGCTGACCGGCTTGCCGGCCGCAATTGCCGCCTGTGCCATGCGGGCATGGTGCGGGTTGGTCGAACACACCATGACGGCATCCACATCCGGGCGCGCAATGGATTCCTCCCAGTCTTCAGTGGCCGCGGCTGCAATCGGGAATGCCAGTTCGTAGGCCCGATTGAAGTCGTGGGAGGCGACGACGGCCACACGGGTATCAAAGCGCTCGTGGAGCTCGCGTAGGCGGGCGCGTGCGACGCGCCCGCTGCCCAGAATGGCAATACCAAGAACGGTGGGCATGGAAATTGCCCTCAGGCCATAGCCGGCTGACCTTTGGACTGGCTGGCAAAGCCCTTGATGACCGGCGCCACCGGGTATTCGGGGATGGGCGGTGGTGCATCGGTACGCACTTTCATGGCAAACAAACGCAGATAATCCGCCGCCATGGCCGCCTGCATGGGCAGGAGTGCCAGCTTGCCGGCGCCTTCGTCCTCACGCCTGTTCATCTCCGTGTAACGTGCCGCCATGCGGTCCAGAATGCGGATGAACTTTGGATTATCCACATCGAGCCGCAGCCCAAACACGCGCTGGGCATAGGCATTCGTTTCCCGGATCACCTTCAGGTCATATTCCCGCCAGTTCATGCCGATGGACGCATAAAAGTCCTGCGCTTTGAGATCACGCAGCCACATCGTCACATAGACGGCCAGCGAGAAGAAGCGGATAAGCGTCCGGTTGACGCCGCCGCTCAGGTACAGGTTTTTCTGGGCTTCGAGCTGAAGACCGATAAAGTCGCCGTGCTTGAGTTCATCCTGGCACCAGCCACCGAAGTACTTGAAGATCGGATGGTAACGGTATTCAGGATGGGCTTCGAGGTGGGAATAGATGTTGATGTAGCGGAAGTAGCCGATGACTTCCGAAAGGTACGTGGTGTAGAGGATGATTTTCGGATGCATGCTGACGAATTCCTTTTCGCCTTGCAGCATCTGAAGGTCGAGATCGGCATTGATGTCGCGCATCGCCAGCCGGATGAAGCCGCTGTGCCGTCCTTCATCGCGCGCCATCAGCCGGTAGGTGTCGCTCAGGATGGGGTCTTCAATGCGGTCCGCGATTTCCTTGTACAGCAGCGCCCCCGAAAACTCGCCCAAACAACCACGAATGAGAAAGTCCTTGAATGATGGTGGGAGATGGGAGAAATCCTGCTCGAAGTCCGGGTCGTCGTCCCGTTTGAAGAAATGCTTGTTCGGATCATCGGCAAAGCGTTTGTGCATGGCTTTGAACGCTTCGGCCATGTGATCGAACCGCAGGGCATTCATCTTCTTGTAATCCGTGACATAAAAACGCGGACTGATGAGACTTTTGTCCGCCGCCGCCGCTTTCGTCTCCTGAATGACGGATTCCGTGGCAATCATAGGGCACGACCTCGCAGAAGGAACCAAAGTGGATGGAAGCCGAAACTTCGTTTCCAACCTACTTTGCGGCCGCTCCGATTTGAAATGAATTTTCTGGCGGGGACGCCATGGGTCGCCACCACCGCGCCTACTTCACCAGTGACCCCAGCCGTTTCCAGCGCCCCTTGGAAAAGAAAGACCCCAGCCGTTCGCCCAGCGAAGCCTGCGGATTGGGGTCGAACGAGGCATAGACAAACAGCGGCCGCCCAATGACATAGTCCCGTGGAACGGGTCCCCAGTAGCGGCTGTCGAGGCTGTTGTCGCGGTTGTCCCCCATGGCGAAGTAGCAGCCCTCTGGAATCTTGAACGGCCGCCCGATGCCGTAGTGCGGTTCGTTCTTGTAGTCGCGGTAGCGTCCGCTTGGCAGGGGCAGTTCCGGGAGCGGCTCCGCATCCTGGGTTTCATACTCAAAGTCTGACCCCGGGCGGTAATAGACCTTCCACTGCGCCCCGGCGGTGGGATGTTCTTCGAGAATGCTCAGCCGGCCGCTGTCTTCCAGGTCGCTTTCGGCGATGACGCGCGTTTCGGGGAGTTCCTGCCCGTTGATGTACACGCGCTGCCCCCGAATCTCGATGGTCTCACCCGGCAGGCCGATGACCCGTTTGACGTAGTTCTGGTCTTCGCTTTGCGGAAACTTGAACACGATGATGTCGCCCCGCCGGATGGGGCGGTGGGGGGTGAAGCCGTCCAGGGGGAGACCGCCCTCGTAGCCGAAAATGAATTTGTTGACGAGCAGAAAATCGCCGGAATAGATGGTGTTGTTCATCGAGCCGGTCGGGACATTGACCGAACGGATGACGAAAGTAATGCCGAACAACGCCATGATGAGCGTCGTGATGATCATCTCGATGAACTCGCGCAGCTCCGATCGCTTGGGCTTTTCGGACGCGGTGGAGGTCTGGGAGCTGGTTTGGGTTTCCATAGGGTTCAGGTCATCGTGCGCCGGACGCAAAGCCAGTCCAGCGAAGCCAGTCCAAAGTCACGGTTGGTCAGAATGCTGCATCAACTGAACCGGTGGGCAGGGAACTGAACCGAATGAGCAGAACACACAGCAGTCACCGGGCTGCGGACGCAGCAGGGTTGCACAGGTGGCACAGGTGTAAAAAAACTGGCAGGCATTGGCCGGCATGGTTTCCACGGTGGTTGCCCCACAGACCGGGCAGGTAAGTTGCGATTCCCAGATGATGGAGGTCATGGCCGCGCATCCTGTACTTGGGGAGGGGGCGTGACCTTGACTGGACATCCAAAGCGACCACATTCTATAGTGGTCATGGTTGGCCAAAGCCACTGGCCCAAAGTCAGTGAGGATGCCATTGCGCCTCAAGAGCTGTCAAAGTCTGGTTGTCAGAGCCGTCAACGCCAGCCAACAATGCCAAAAAACCGTGGCCAAAAAACCGTGGTACGAAAATCATGAACCAGGCACATAGCGCGTCCGGGTGTCTCCCGGATGCCTGGCAGGCATACGAAAAAGCCCTGCTGGCTTTTCTGTTACACCGGACCAGCGATCCTGACGCGGCGGAAGACCTCCTCCAGGAAGTGTTTCTCAAGGCCCTGCGGCAGGGGCAGGCGTTTTGCGCGCTCGACAATCCCCGCGCCTGGCTGTTCCAGGTCGCCCGTCATGCCGTGATTGACCGGGCGCGTCTGTCCAAGCCGGTTGAGTCCTTGCCGGAGCACCTGGCGGCGGCACCGGTTGTGGAACGGCGTCCCGTAGATGAACTGGAGGCGTGTCTCAGCCACAACCTGCTGCGACTGGAAGCCGAGGACCGGCACATTATTGAAGCCTGCGATCTTCGGGGGCAAACGGTGCGCGCCTACGCCGAAGCCCATGGTCTGACACTGCCGGCCGCCAAGTCGCGCCTGCTGCGCGCCAGAAAACGATTACGCGACCGCCTGGTGGAGAACTGCCAGGTGCGCTTTGATGAGTCCGGGCGCGTCTGTTGCCACGTGTCACCTTCGGCTGCATCCTGAATCCTTTTGCCACCTTGTTCGTCTCCCTGACAGATGGCTGCTAGCCAGTGATTTTGTGCTGCCGAGAACAATGGGGGAGAGAGCCATGAGTGCCCTGGCTGTGCGTTGGACACAACACCACCCGCGAATCTTTCTTGTCCTGGCGGCCCTGCTGTGGTGGGGCCTGTATCAAACCTTGCAGCCCCTTTCAGAAGTGGTAGTGGCTGCTTTGCCGGTTGACCGCCAAAGCCACCTTGGTGCGGCGTTGCAATTTTTCCTCTACGAGACGCCCAAGGTGCTGCTGCTACTGACGGGCATTGTCTTTGTGATGGGGGTGATTAATACCTATTTCACGCCTGAGCGAACCCGCGCCCTGCTGGCTGGTCGGAGAGAGGGGCTGGCCAATGTCATGGCGGCTTTGCTGGGAATTGTGACGCCCTTCTGTTCGTGTTCAGCCGTGCCGTTGTTTATCGGCTTTTTACAGGCCGGGGTGCCGCTTGGTGTGACATTCTCATTCCTGATTGCCGCCCCGATGGTCAATGAGGTTGCCCTGACGCTCCTGTTTGGCATGCTGGGCTGGAAAATCGCCCTGCTGTATCTGGGACTTGGTTTATGCGTGGCCATCGTGGCTGGCTTGATCATCGGCAAGTTGAACATGGAGCCGTATCTGGAAGACTGGGTGCGCGACATTCCCAGAGCTGACATTCCCAGAGCTGAAGCCCAGTTCACCGCCGTGGAGGTTGACTTTGGTGAACGTCTCGCCGCCGGCTTTCAAAGTGTGCGCGACATCGTCGGGAAGGTCTGGCCGTATATTCTGGCCGGCATTGCCATTGGGGCTGGCATTCACGGCTATGTGCCGCAGGACTTCATGGCCAGCTTCATGGGCAAATCCGCCTGGTGGTCGGTGCCGCTGGCGGTTGTGCTTGGTGTTCCGATGTACGCCAACGCTGCCGGGATCATTCCGGTGGTTCAGGCACTGCTGGACAAGGGGGCAGCCGTCGGCACAGTGCTGGCCTTTATGATGAGCGTCATCGCGTTGTCCCTGCCAGAGATGGTGATTCTGCGCAAGGTGCTCAAAGTCAGGCTGATAGCTGCCTTCATTGGCATCGTCGCCACCGGCATTTTGATCGTGGGATACGTCTTCAACTGGGTGTTATAAGGAGGTTGCCATGAAAGACATCAAGGTGCTTGGTACGGGGTGCGCCACTTGCAAAAGCACAGTTGCCCTCATTGAGGAAGTTGCCCGGACGAAGGGCATTGCGGTATCGCTGCAAAAGGTCGAGGACATCAAGGACATCATGCATTATGGGGTGATGAGTACGCCGGCTGTCGTGGTTGATGGGAAGGTCGTCCATGCCGGCGGGATGCCGTCCCGTGACAGGATTGAGCAGTGGTTGTGTTCCTGAGTTGTCAGGGGGAACACATCCTCAAGCGTCAGGGGAGAGTACCTTGGCTGAGCAGGCCGGAACCGGCCCGTCCAAGGCTGAAACCGCTGAAGTTCATCAGACATTGAACCGGAAGTGGATGATGTCGCCGTCCCGGACGACGTAGTCTTTGCCTTCGAGGCGAAGCTTGCCGGCTTCCTTGCACCTGGCTTCCGAGCCGTGGCTGATGAAGTCCTCGTAGGCAATGACTTCGGCGCGGATAAACCCGCGTTCAATGTCCGAGTGAATCTTTCCGGCTGCCCGCTGGGCTTTGGTTCCACGCCGGACAGGCCAGGCGCGACATTCGTCCTCGCCGGCCGTCAGGAAACTGATGAGGTCGAGCAGCCCGTAGGCGGCCACAATGAAGCGGTCCCGCGCCGGGGCGGTCAGCCCCAGGTCACGCAGGAACTCTGCCTGTTCCGCCGGGTCAAGCTGGGCGATGTCCATTTCCGTTTGCCCGCACATGGCGACGAATGTCGGGATCGCCCGCGTCCGAGCCGCTTCCTGGATGGCTGGCGGGACACCGGCCGCCACGTCAGCTTCCGCCACGTTGAGCAAAATCATCTGTGGCTTGAGTGAAAGAAACCGGAAACCGGCCATAAGCTGGCGTTCTTCGTCATCGAAATCCAGCGACCGAAGCGGTTGTCCGGCGTCGAGGGCGGAGTGGCACCGCTCAAACAGCGCCCGTTCCTGGGGTGTCGCTTTCTGGTCCTTTTTGAGACGCGCCAGACGGTTTTCCACCTGGATCAGATCAGAGAGCATGAGTTCGGCATCAAAGCTGGCGATGTCGGCCGCCGGGTCGGTCGGTCGGGTTCCCAGTGGGTCAGGGAAGGCCCGTACGACGTGGGCCAGGGCATCCACATCGCGCATCGCCGTGACGAGTTTGGCATCCAGCCCGGTTGTGCTGTGCTGTTCGGCCGGGCCGGCCACGTCCACAAAAGCGACTTCCGCGTAGGTGCGTTTTCTGGTGCGGTAGATGTCGCCCAGGGTGTCCACGCGGGTGTCGGGGACTTTGATGTTGCCAAGGTTGGGGCGTTCCTTGCTGCCATAGCCGCCAACTTCGGCCGTCAGGCCCGTCAGGGCATTGAATACGGTGGTCTTGCCGGCGCCGGCAAAGCCGACGATGCCTACTTTCATAAGTGTCTGATTCCAGAAAGGTGAAGATTATTCGGCACGAGGCGGTGTCTGGTGCTGTGCCTGCTGCACCCAGGCCAAGGCTTCCGCCTGCGTCTGGAAGTCCAGCAGCGCCTCGCTCAGGGCTTCCAGGGTTTCCAGGGGAAAGGTCGTGAGCGTGGACTCCAGCTCAGGCGGAAGCGGCCCGACGCGCCGCCGGAGTTGGCGCAGAACAATGTGCAGGGCTTCGAGCCGTTTGCCCTGTTCACTCCCTTGGGCGTGGCCTTGCTCCCGACCTTGCTCCCGACCTTGCTCCAGACCTTGTGCCAAGGCTTCCTGCCAGATTTCTGTCACAAATGGCGCTTTCATAAGTGCTTCTGCCTGCTCCTTCAAGGCTTCTTTGGCGGCTGTCTTGACGGTTTGCCACCGAAGGGGGGTTCCGGTAGCGGCCAGATACCGCAGCACCGTTCCCAGATATTCTGTCACACTCTGCTGCTCCAGCAGGGCAATGAGCTGAAAAATCTCCCGCAGCCGCTCCGGCAGCTCATCGGTAAAGACATAACGTAACACCGATAAGCCAGCCCGCAACAGGGCCCCGCCTTTGATGACTTCCGGGCTGAAGCGGGACAGGTCACACAGCCAGTACCGGAAAGAGGGCGTCCAGGCGCGCAGCGCCGGCTCGTCGTGGTGTGCCACCAGCCCGGCAACGTCCGTGGCCACGTTCCAGCGCGTCTGCCCGTGATAGAACACCACCGGAATGATGACCGGCAGGGAGGTGTGGCCTTCGCGTCGCGCCTGTTCCCAGATGGCGACGACGTACCGCAAAAGCTGAAGCGGCGTCCACGGCCAGGGGGTGCTTTTGTGTTCGAGCAGGACGTACACCAGCGCCGCCGCTCCGGTCCGGTCACGCACGCGAAACAGGGCGTCAGAAAGGTGCTCCCGCAAGTCGTCGTCCACAAAGGTGCCGGACAGCGCCTCCGGGTCCGTGACATCCAGGTGGGCAAGCAACTCCGGGGGCAGGTAATTCGCCAGAAAGTCGGCGGCGACGCCGGGCCGGCCGAGCAGGTCCTTGAAGAAGCGGTCGTGTGGATTTTCCAGATGACCTTCAACCATGACCGGTGCTCACGCAGCCCGTGCCGGTGTCACCTGGCCAGTGACCGGACGTAAGCCACCAGAGCTTCAATGTCCGCCGGTGAGCCTTTGAAAGCCGGCATCGTTCCTTTGCCGTTGGCAATGGATTTGGACAGTTCCTCATCCGTACGTTGGCGCTGCCAGTCGGCGTCTGTCAGGTCGGGAGCATCGGGTACGGTGGGACGCCCGTCCGTCCCGTGACAGGCCACACAGGCCCCGGCCCCGTTGTAAAGCCGCTTTCCACGGGCAAGCCGCTTCCCGGCGCTTTCGTCCCGCGTGGCCGGTGCGCGTCCGGTTGCCGGTCCGCTACCCAACAGTGTCGTCAGGAACGCCATCCCGGCCAGCCCGGCGACAAACGTTTTTGACTGAAAGAACATGACTGCCTCCCCAACCTGGCGACGACCTTGCTTTCGATGCAGCACGATAAAAGCCGGGCTTGGTCTCCCAGCGACCTTGTGCCCGGCTCCACACGCCTGTCAGCGACGACAAAAGGGTTGTGGTGGTGCTTACTTCCCGGCCGGTTTGCCCAGGAAGCGGATGTA
>Ga0272446_1002181_pt1 | contig 27228 bp, 22 predicted proteins | sample YNPCB0061_FD_194587 | JGI IMG/M metagenome (GOLD analysis project Ga0272446, IMG submission 194587) | Hot spring microbial mat communities from Yellowstone National Park, WY, United States - YNP-CB-006-1 | ecosystem: Environmental > Aquatic > Thermal springs > Hot (42-90C) > Sediment | place...
ATCATCATTACTGGTTGGGGCCTGCTATAGCGATCCGATCAGGATTGTGAAAGGTTGCCGCAGGAAATCCTTCTCACAAAGCCCTTTCACCATCCAGTCGTTCACAAGTCATTGAGGATTGCTATAGTTGCTCTGGTAAATGGTTTAGACCGAAGGAATTCATGTCTCTGACTCCTGGCGGTTTACCCTGGCGCGATCTAGAGTTTTGGCGATCGCTCTGGCGGGATGTGCGTTTCTGGCGATTTGCGGGTCAGGCGATCGCGGTTGTATTGATTGTGGCCGCTTTGATCTTTTTTGGCAGTAACCTGACCCGTAACCTACAGCAATTGGGCATCCGCCTCGGCTTTGGCTTTCTCAACTCCCAGGCTGGGTTTACCATCGGGGAAACGGTGATCCCCTACCAACCGTCGGACAGCTATGGGCGAGCCCTATTGGTGGGGTTGGCCAACTCGTTGCGGGTAATTATTACCGGAATTGTTCTAGCAACAGTGATTGGGGTGGTGGCTGGAATTGCCCGTCTGGCTGACAACTGGCTGGTGCGGCAACTGGCCCTGGTATACGTGGAAACCCTGCGCAATACCCCCCTGCTGTTGCAACTATTTTTCTGGTACTTTGTGGTGTTTCTCAGCCTGCCCAAGCCAGACAATCCCGTGCTTTGGTTGGGGTTCAGCTTCAGCAATGCCGGGATCACCTTGCCAGGCGGCCTCCGCCTGTCGCCGGAATTCACGGCCCTGTTGCTGGGGTTGGTCCTCTATACCGGCACCTTTATTGCCGAAGTGGTGCGGGGTGGAATTCAGTCCGTCCCCAAAGGTCAATGGGAAGCGGCCAGATCTCTGGGCCTGCACCCAGCCCAAACCATGCGACTGGTGATTCTGCCCCAGGCCCTACGGACGATCGTGCCGCCGCTGGGCAACCAATATCTCAACCTGGCCAAAAACTCCAGTTTGGCGATCGCTGTCGGCTATCCCGATCTTTACGCCGTAGCTTCGACGACCTTCAATCAGACCGGACGGGCCGTGGAGGTGATGATCCTGATTTCCCTCACCTATCTGACCATCAGCCTGATCATTTCCCTGGGGCTGAATCTCTATAACCGCAGTGTGCAGTTGGTGGAACGATAACTATGCCATTGCAGCCTAGCTCAGCACCGCAACAACCGCTCCAATTGGCCAGTCGCTGGTTGCGACGTAATTTGTTTAGCAACTGGTGGAACAGCCTACTAACGATTGTTTGCCTCTGGGTGTTGTATCGATTGGGAGCGGGATTTTGGCTCTGGTTGACGACCAAGGCCCAATGGACTGTTGTGATGCAGAACTGGCGACTGTTTTTGGTTGGCCGTTATCCGGTGAATCAGTCCTGGCGCCTGTGGCTGGTGCTGGCCATTGTGTTGGGCATGACGGTCTTCTGGATTTGGGGTAGCTTGACCAAACGAACAGCCAGACGGGACTGGTTCAATCGCCTGGCCTGGGGGCTTTATCCCCTGGCGTTTGGTCTCTGTCTCTGGTTGATTGGTGGCGGCTGGGGCTTAGTTAAAGTCGATACTAGTCTATGGAATGGCTTATTGCTCACCCTACTGGCAGCGATCATCAGTATTGTGCTGGCCTTTCCCCTGGGGGTGTTGCTGGCCTTGGGGCGTCAAAGTGCCCTGCCGGTGTTGCGCTGGTTTTGCACGGCCTACATTGAGTTGATTCGGGGCTTGCCCCTGATCGGCATTTTGTTCATGGCCCAGGTGATGTTGCCTTTGATCCTGCCGGGACAGATCCGGTGGGATCGGGTGGTGCGGGCGATCGCGGGTCTGGTGCTGTTTAATGCCGCCTATCTGGCGGAAAATGTCCGAGGTGGCCTGCAGGCAATTCCTCGGGGGCAGGTGGAAGCGGCTAAAGCTCTGGGGTTGAGCATTCCCAAAACCCTGATCCTGATCGTGTTGCCCCAGGCGATTCGGGTGGTGATTCCGGCAATCGTGGGCCAGTTTATTTCTCTGTTCAAAGACACTTCTCTGTTGGCTCTGTTTGCCTTGCTGGAATTAACCGGTATGGCCCGCTCAATCCTAGCCCAGCCCCAATTTCTGGGGCGTTATGCTGAAGTTTACTTATTCGTGGGTGTCATCTACTGGCTGTTCTGCTATGCCATGTCCCAACTGAGTCGTCGATTGGAACGACAGCGGGGATGAGGGCCAGTGTTCGTCATCGATCTAGGGCGAACGGTGCCCCCATCCATTCCCATGGCGTGCCAGATTTTTTTGCAGGAGGCAACCGATTAGGAAAAAATGAAGAGGATGCAATTGCGGACAATCTCTGTTTAATAGAGTCGAAGTTTAATAGAGTCGAAGTTTAATAGAGTCGAAATGGCTGCGATGCCAAAGGCGCCCTCTCTGAATTAGCGATTTTTTTGAAAGGTATGGCACTCATCGTCCAAAAATACGGCGGCACTTCGGTTGGAACAGTTGAGCGGATTCAGTCCGTGGCCCAGCGAGTTTGGCAAACGGTTCAGGCGGGTAACTCTCTGGTGGTAGTGGTTTCGGCCATGGGCAAGACCACTGATGGCCTGGTCAAGCTGGCCAATGAAATTTCCCCCAACCCCAGCCGCCGGGAAATGGATATGTTGCTGTCCACTGGGGAACAGGTGACCATCGCCCTGCTCAGTATGGCCTTACAGGAATTGGGGCAACCGGCGATTTCGCTGACGGGGGCCCAGGTGGGCATTGTGACGGAAGCAGAACATACCCGGGCCCGTATCCTGCGGATTGAGACGGAGCGTCTGGAGCGTCATTTGCAAGAAGGGAAAGTGGTGGTGGTGGCTGGTTTTCAAGGAATTAGCCGCACCGATGACCTGGAGATCACTACCCTTGGTCGGGGCGGTTCGGACACTTCAGCCGTGGCCCTGGCAGCGGCTTTAAAGGCGGACTTTTGCGAGATTTACACCGATGTGCCAGGCATTCTGACGACGGATCCGCGCCTGGTGCCGGAAGCCCAACTGATGGCTGAAATTACCTGCGATGAAATGCTGGAATTGGCCAGTTTGGGAGCCAAGGTGCTGCATCCCCGGGCGGTAGAAATTGCCCGCAATTTTGGGGTGCCGCTGGTGGTGCGTTCCAGTTGGAGCGATGAGCCAGGCACCTGGGTCACCTCACCAGCCCCCCAACCGCGATCGCTGGAGGGGTTGGAACTGGCCCGTGCCGTTGATGCCGTGGAATTCGATACCGATCAGGCCAAGGTGTCGCTGTTGCGGGTACCCGATCGCCCAGGGGTGGCGGCCCGTTTGTTTGGCGAAATCGCCACCCAGGATCTGGATGTGGACCTGATCATCCAATCCATCCATGAAGGCAATACCAACGATATTGCTTTTACCGTTACCAAAAATTCCCTGAAGCGGGCGGAAGCGGTTTCCAGTGCCATTATCCCGGCTCTCTGTGGTGGCGGCAGTGTAGGGGACGCCGAAGTCATGGTGGAGCAGAAAATTGCCAAGGTGGCCATTGCTGGAGCCGGAATGATTGGCCGTCCGGGGGTGGCAGCCCAGATGTTCTCGACCCTAGCGGCGGCAGGGATCAATATTCAGATGATCTCGACCTCTGAGGTGAAGGTCAGTTGTGTGATTGATGCTGGGGACTGTGATCGGGCAATCGCGGCTCTCTGCCAGACCTTTGAGGTGACCAACTCGCCAGTTCTGGGACCTGAAAGCTTGGGACACCGGCCAGACACGGGCGATCGCCAGCCGCCTGTGCGAGGGGTGGCCCTGGATCGCAACCAGGCCCGCCTGGCTATTCGGGCCATTCCTGATCAGCCAGGGATGGCGGCCAAGGTCTTCCAACTATTGGCTTCCCGAAATATCAGTGTGGATATGATTATCCAGTCCCAGCGCTGCCGGGTGGTAAATGGGGTGCCAACCCGTGATATTGCCTTCACGGTTGCCCGTGGAGATGGGGAAGCGGCCCGAACCGTGGTGCAGGAAGCGTCGCAGGAACTGGGTTGTGGCGAAATTGTGCTGGACGCCGCGATCGCCAAAGTCAGCATTGTCGGTTCTGCCATGGTGGGTCAGCCGGGGGTGGCCGCCCGTATGTTTGCTGCCCTGGCCGAACAGCAGATCAATATCCAGATGATTGCCACGTCAGAAATTAAGATCAGTTGCGTGGTGAATGAGGCAGATGGTGTCAAAGCCCTCCAGGTGATTCATTCCGCCTTTGGCCTATCGGGCAGCCAGAAAATTGAAGTTCCGGCTTGATCTGACTACAACTGAGGGCCACCCTGACTTCCGGCGTGGTTCTCCTGATGAGCCAGCTCAATCTAGCTTTAACTCAATCACCATCGGACAATGATGGGAAGCCTGGGGTTTGTTATTGCCGACCCCTTCAAATCTTTCTAGCGTGACCTTTTTGGCCCTTTTGGGCAAACCCCTTCGTTCAATTGTCGGTACTTTGAATCACGGATTGCAAGGGACGCATCTGTCTGGCAGTTAATTGCCGGGATCGGGTAATCGCGGTTTTTCCTGGAGGGCGATCGCTGCTACCAGCGCAAATGTGCCACCGATTAATCCCAGAAGCAGCCAGGCTCCCAGGCGATATCCCTTCAGGCCAGCGATAATCGTTGCAACCCCGCCAATTAAGCAATGCAGACTAAACGCGAAAAGCAGGTCCCAACCCGTGACTGACCTAGAGAAAAGCTCAAATTGCTGCTGTGCCAGGGAGTGGAAGGTATTCAGCATGAGAAATTAATGGCGAGACTCAAGGGACCAGACTTTCCGAATCCTCCAGGCAGAGACCAGAAAAAACTGCAGGAGAATGTATTGCTTGAAAATACACTCTCCTGGGTCTGGAGAATTTTCGACTCGGCGATCGCCAGTTGATTAGGTCAACATGACGGTTGTTCCAGCCAATCAACCAGGATCCATTTGCGATTGCAGGTAATTTTGGATGCCAACTTTCTCAACCAATTCTAGCTGGGTCTCTAGAAAATCAATATGCTCTTCAGTGTCATCTAAAATATGCTGAAACACATCCCGCGACACAAAGTCTCTGACGGACTCACAGTAAGCGATCGCGTCTTTTAGGCATGCCTGACCAGAATATTCCAACTCCAGATCGCAGCGGAGACACTCAGGTACGTTTTCACCGATTTTGAGTTTATGCAAATCCTGTAAATTGGGTAGTCCTTCTAGGAGCAAGATGCGCTCGATCACGGAATCAGCATGCTTCATTTCCTCAATGGATTCCCTGTATTCATGGGATCCCAGCTTATTCAGACCCCAATTCTTATACATTCGAGCATGAAGGAAGTACTGATTAACCGCTGTTAGCTCGTTGGTCAAAATACGGTTCAGATGCTGAATGACTTGAGTGTCACCTTTCATGAAGCAGTTTCCTCAAATTGTTCGGTCACCGGATTGGTACCTGAAACTATAGCAAACCTCTCAGGTCGGATCGTGAGCCCTGCTACAGGCTGTTGCTAGAATTCCAGACCATCGCACCGCAATAAATGGGATGGGTTGAACCAACCGACCTAGTGCAGCGTCAACGCTAGAAATTAGGATTTGTAGTCAGCGCTTCAGCGCTAAAGCGCCGACTACGAGCCAATGGGTTCACCTTAAAATTAGGGTTTGACAGAACACTAGGGTATCCGCTGAATCCAGCCTACTTTGCGTTGTTACCCCTGACCTATTGCTGCGCCAATACCATCTGGGGGGACGGATAGCGCTTCTGAACTTCAGACCGGAGAATTTGACAAGCACTCTCGGCGCAACGGCCACAGTAGGCGGCTACACCCAAATTGGAGCGTAAGTCTTGCAGGGAATGGCATCCCTCCGACACGGCTTGCCGCACTTGAGAGTCTGTGATGGGATTGCAGATGCAGACGTACATAAATCTTGCAGCCTTTGGAAGAAGTAATTGTCAAACAACAATGACAGGGTTCGGTACTTGAGTCTGAAAGCCTTACGAGCAGCTATTTGAAAACCTGGTTACCAGTGGTTGACGTAGAATCAGCCACCATCCCAAACAAGGTTGGAGTACAAGATGACGGATTTATGTCGTGTTAGCTGAAATCCAGCAGCTCCACATGACAGCAATAGAGTTAGGCGCAATCGGCATGGTATGAATCCAGGAACTCGCTAGTGGCTCAGATGGTGGTTTTCACCCTTAATGACACTTGCTTTCAATTAGCTACTCCCAGTATAAATTTGTTGAAAACCAATGTCAATAAATGCGAGTTGACTCCTGCGGTTTCTATGGTTTGTGCTGCTTTTGGTTAGACCATTCTGCCAGTCGGTATCCCAGGAAAATGCCGATGAAGCTGGCCAGTAAATCGATCGCGTCCAGGGTTCGGTGAGGAGAGAGGGCTTGCAAGCCTTCTTCGGTGATAGTGAATAACCCAAACAGGACGGGAAACAGAGGCAAGGACCGCTGCAGAAGCATTAGGCGTCTATAGTGACAGGCCCGGTGCCCCAGATAGGTGGCTAGACAGTAAAGCACCACATGGCCCAGTTTGTCGTTCTGGGGCAGAAAGGTGGGGAGATTGCCGGTATAGGCCAGGATCAGGATGGTGAGGAAAATGCTGCCATAGAGAAAGGCCAGCAGGGTCCATCCGATTGGGGCGGAGATAGGGGACTGCTTTTTCACCAGGGGATGGCATCAAAGGAGGTTTCCCTTGATCTACAGATTCATGGCTCGAAGTTTCGCCCACGGTGCCAAAATACTTGCCGGTTGAGGCCGGTGGGCTGGTTGCGGTTCAATGCCGGGGCTCAGATCCGCAAGATCCGAACTCTGGCAGTACTGGTTTCCCCTGCTGGCAGATACAATCCCCCGGTAGATAATAGAGAAAGATAGGCAGGACGGATTAAAACCTGCGATCGAAGGATATTCTAAAAGTAGTGAACAGCGACCTAGGAGAGCGGGTATGAACCAATTCAAAACGTTAGCCCTGTTAGCGATTCTCAGTGGCTTATTGGTGGCACTGGGACACTGGATCTTTGGCGGCACCTCCGGCATCATCATCGGCATCGTGATGGCAGCGGTGATGAACCTCGGTTCCTGGTTCTTTTCTGATAAGATTGCCCTCTCTGCCTACAATGCTCAGCCAGTCAGTCCTGAGCAGGCTCCCGGCCTTTATCGGACGGTTGAACGATTGAGCCAGAAAGCCCACATTCCGACTCCCGCTGTTTATATCATTCCGACTCCCTCCGCTAATGCCTTTGCCACTGGTCGTGATCCGCAACATGCCGCTGTTGCAGTGACGGAAGGCATTTTGCAACTGCTGCCGCAAGATGAACTGGAAGGGGTGCTGGCCCACGAACTCAGCCATATCATTCATCGCGACACCCTGACCCAGGCGGTCGCCGCCACGATCGCAGGAGCCATTTCCTACCTGGCTCAGATGGCTAGCTATGGTCTGTACTTTGGCGGCATGTCCCGGGACGATCGGGAAGGCCCCAATCCCATTGGCCTGATCCTGATGATGGTTTTGGCTCCACTAGCGGCAACAGTGATTCAAATGGCGATCTCGCGCACCCGTGAGTTTGAGGCTGATGCCGGAGCGGCTCACTTGACAGACAACCCCCGTGCCTTAGCAAATGCCTTACAACGCCTGGAAATGGGGGCACGCCAAATTCCGATGCAGGCCAATCCCTCTTTTGAGCCATTGCTGATTATTAATTCTCTGTCTGGCCAAGCCTTTGCCAGCTTGTTTTCCACCCATCCTTCCACGGAGGACCGAGTCAACCGGCTGTTGCAACTGGAGCAGCAAATGTTAGGAGCTGGAATGTCCTGATAGAACCCGATTTTCCCATCGTCTTGCAACGGCTATTGCAACGCCAACTCACTGTTTTGGGCAACACCAGGGAATGAACGTATCCATCCCTGGTACTTTTGGTGAATGGGCGGCTGGTTGGAGTCCAGAGTCAGGCTGTTGGCGACTGTCAAATAATTGATGGTGCTAGTTTTAGGCAGCTTGTTGTTGATTTGCTGGTAAGAGGGGGAAGCCCATGTCTTGCCGCTGTTTCAAATATAAATGGGCCACTTGGCGGGCCAGGTTCCTGATGCGGGCAATGTAGCGGGTTCGTTCGGTTACCGAAATGACCCCTCTGGCGTCTAACAAGTTAAAGCTGTGAGAACACTTGAGCACATAATCCAATGCTGGCAGGACCAGGGATTGCTGGATGAGTTGCTCGGCCTCCTGTTCGTAGAGGGCAAATAACTTGAATAATAGATCGGGATTGGACGCCTCAAAGTTGTAGGTCGAGTGTTCGATTTCTCCCTGGAGATGAACATCCCCATAATTGACTTGGTCGTTCCACTGCACTTTAAAGATGGAATCGACTTCTTGCAAATACATTGCCAGTCGTTCCAGACCGTAGGTGATTTCAATGGAAACTGGCCGACAGTCAATGCCGCCGCATTGTTGAAAGTAGGTGAATTGGGTAATTTCCATGCCGTCTAGCCAGACTTCCCAACCAACGCCCCAGGCTCCCAGGGTGGGTGACTCCCAGTTATCTTCCACGAAACGGATATCGTGATCTTCTGGTTTAATCCCTAAGGCCCGTAGGGAGTCCAGATAGAGGTCCTGAATGTTGTTGGGGGATGGTTTGATCAGTACCTGATATTGGTAGTAGTGCTGCACCCGATTGGGATTTTCGCCATAGCGTCCATCGGTGGGACGACGGCAGGGTTCCACATAGGCCACAGCCCAAGGCTCAGGCCCAATGGCCCGCAGGAAGGTATGCGGACTCATGGTTCCGGCTCCCTTTTCAGTGTCGTAGGGTTGTACGATCAAACATCCGCGATCGCTCCAAAACTGGTTCAAGGTTGCAATCACCGACTGAAAATTCACAAAACACCCCCGACGACTAAAACAAGTTGATTGATCTGACCGAATCTATTGTCACCTAAATGTTTACCGGAATGCTGAACCGGTCTCTAAGACTGATCGTCAGCGATCGTCCAGGATCCACTCAGAGGCGCGATCGCCCAATTCCAACGGGATACTGATCGCCTTGCCGACTCTGGGCCGCTCACTGCACTGCGCAATTCCAGCCCTGACTTGTTCAAAGCCTTGCCAAGCCTGGAGGTAGGTGGCAATTGCATCTAAATGGGTCAGATAGTCGGCTTCGGAAAGGGGAAAAGAAGCTTGCTCCAGATATTTCCACATAATCAGAACCAAGATTTTTCCCTGGGTGCGGCGCAGTTGAATGTCGTAGGAACGCCCCCATTTATCGAGTAACAACTGGCGTAGATCTTGACCGGTCATAGAACTCAAGTATTCCTAATCAATCTGGCTTCAAGCATTGTTCAATCGTTTTCCAACCAGTGTCTCACGCTCAAATCGAGATGGAACAGAACCCTGAGCACGAAAGAAAGATGGGCGAAGCTTCTGTTTTAGATAGCTGACGCCCATCTTTATCTATATCAAAATGTCGCCTTGACAGTCAGACAAACGGACTGCCAATTACTTTAGACAGCAACTGCTTGTTTCAGGGCTTCCCGCAGAATTGCCGCTTTGTCCGTTTGTTCCCAGGGCAATTCCAGATCGGTTCGCCCAAAATGGCCATAGGCAGCTACATCTTGATAGAAGCGCCCCCCGCGATCGGCGGGCAAATTGCGCAGATTGAAGAACTGAATAATTCCAGCTGGGCGCAGCTCAAAATTTTGCTTGACCAGTTCTAGAATTTGCTCATCACTGATTTTGCCGGTGCCAAAGGTATCAACCATAATGCTGACCGGCCGAGCCACCCCGATCGCATAGCTGAGTTGGACTTCGCACTTGTCGGCCAGACCCGCAGCCACGATATTTTTGGCGACATAACGGGCGGCATAGGCGGCACTGCGATCTACCTTTGTGGGATCCTTACCAGAGAAGGCGCCGCCGCCATGACGTGAGTAGCCACCGTAGGTATCAACAATAATTTTGCGGCCAGTCAGTCCAGCATCCCCCTGAGGTCCTCCAACCACAAACTTGCCCGTAGGGTTAACCAGGAAGCGGGTGTTCTGGTCAGGTTTGATGGACAGATCGCTGAATACTGGCTGAACGACCAGATCCCACAGATCAGCCTTAATCTTGGCTTGTACTTCGGCTTCGTCCACAATCTCACCGATGGTGGGAGCGTGTTGGGTCGAGACCAGGATAGTGTCAATGCCAATCGGGCGATCGTCTTCATACAGAACCGTAACCTGGGTCTTGCCATCGGGACGCAAATAGGAAAGCTGCCCTGTCTTACGGACGGCTGCCAGCTTACGAGAGATGCGGTGGGCTAGACTAATCGGCAGCGGCATCAGTTCTGGGGTTTCATTGCAGGCGTAGCCAAACATGATGCCCTGGTCGCCAGCGCCAATTTTATCTAGTTCTTCATCACTCGATTGCGCCCGAGTTTCATGGGCTGCATCAACCCCCTGGGCAATATCAGGAGATTGGGTATCCAGAGCAACCAGAACGGCACAGCTATTGGTTGCAAAACCACCATCTGCACCTACATAGCCAATTTCCGCAATTTTTTGTCGAGCCAAGTCAATATAGTTGATTTTTGCACTAGAAGTAATTTCGCCCGTGATCAAAACCAGGCCCGTGTTGACCACTACCTCTGCAGCTACCCGGCTCATGGGGTCTTGAGCCAAAAGGGCGTCCAGGATGGTGTCGGAGATCTGATCACAGATTTTATCGGGATGGCCTTCAGTAACAGATTCAGAGGTGAAGAAGTAGCGACGGGTCAAGGTTAGATCCTCTCTATTTAGTATAGGGTTGTTACTTTTTCAGGATCATAACACCCTGACTTCACAGACTGAAACGCCATAGGTCGTCGCTCGAGAAATTTGTAGAAATCCTACCTGCTTTATGAAAGAAAGGTAAGGAAATGGCTCGGTTCGCTGGTGAACTTAGACCTACATCAAGTTGTGACAACGGTATCAGCCTGAATTTCAGTTGCTTGACTGAGAATGACGTCTGGTTGGCCTAAATTAACTGGCCGATTCCAGCCCCAGGTAACTCCGGCGTAACCAGCAGCACCCGCTGCGCGGGCCAGTTTGAAATCGGTCAATGAATCGCCAATCACCAGCGTTTGATGGGGCAACACATTGAGCGCATAGCAAGCTTTGTGCAGCAATATGGGCTCCGGCTTGGTGGGGCCATCGTCAATGCCCATTTGTAGAGTGACCAGCTTTTCCAAGTCATAATGGGCCACAAAGTCTTTGACATTTTCTGTTGTATCTGAAGAGAGAATGCCAATTTTGACGCCAGCCTCAGCCAACTGCTGAAGCATTGGGCGACAGGGTTCAAATAGGGGAGTCTCTTTCGCTTTTTGCTGAAATACTTTGTCTGCTTCTGCAAACGCCGAGTGCACCATCTCCAAGGCTTCCATCCAGGCCCGTCCTGTTTCTGCCACATAGGCTGCCGAGGCAATTTCATTTTCTCGACGGCTTCCAACAGCCAAAAGTCCGGCCGGATCGAGGTCATGGCCATCAAACCCATAAGCCATCAGCAATGGATCCAGAACTCCGGGAACCTGGGCATCAATCAGGCGCCCTCGTTTCTGACCTAAGGTTCTCAGAAAATTCTGAGCGTCGGCCAACGTCCCGTCTTTGTCAAAAATAACGGCTTCAATGTTCGAGAATTCAACGGCACCACACTGAATCTTTGCCAATAGGTTTTTCTCCCAACTGTTAAATTGACCATCCAACTGAAAAGGAGGGGGGACACCCCTCCTGAATTAAGCATTCAACTGTGAACAAATTCCTGGCAAAGAGGGTTGCTCTTGATAGGGGCCAGTTTTTTTACTCTTCAACCGCAGCAGGCAGCTCTTCCTCAACTTCAACCGCAACAACTTCTGGTGCTGCAGGGGCGGAAGTGCTTCCTTGTTGCTGAGCCAACAGTTGCTCCCGATACTTGGCCGCCATCTCCTCAGCTTTCTCATAAACCACCTGAGGATTTTTAACCATATCTCCGGGTTCTGGTTCCAATTGCTTGGTGGAGAGGGAGATGCGACCACGCTCAGCATCCAGATCAATAATCATGACTTTGACTTCGTCATTGACATTGAAAACACTGTGAGGGGTATCGATGTGGTCGTGAGAAATCTCAGAGATATGCAGCAAGCCACTGACTCCACCGATATCAATGAAGGCTCCATAGGGCTTGATTCCCCGCACGGTACCGATCACAACTTCTCCCACCTCAAGGCGGTTCATCTTCCGCTCAACCAAGGCCCGACGATGGCTGAGAACCAGACGATTGCGCTCTTCATCCACTTCTAGGAATTTGAGCGGCAGTTCCTCGCCCACCAATTCTTCTTTGGGTTTGCGAGTGCTGATATGGGATCCAGGAATAAAACCACGCAATCCTTCAATTCGAACCAGAGCGCCGCCTCGGTTGGTGGCGAATACCATGGATCGGACGGTGGCATCTTCTGCCTGAAGCTGACGCACCCGCTCCCAGGCCCGCATGTACTCGATGCGACGAATTGAAAGGGTTAATTGCCCGTCTTCATTCTCATCGGCCAGAATGAAGAATTCGCGGGTTTCGTTCGATTGGAGAACCTCATCAGGGCTGTCAATGCGATTAATGGACATCTCCTGAATCGGGATGTAAGCCGCAGTCTTAGCGCCAATGTCAATCAGAGCACCTCTTGGCTCCAAACTGAACACGGTCCCCGGAACGACATCACCAGGGCTAAAGTGGTAGTCGTATTTATCTAATAAAGCAGCAAAATCATCGTGAGTGAAGCCAACGTCTACCGTTAATGTGTCCTGATTGAACATGCGACTTGTTTCCTGTAGCTATCTCCGTAAAATATGCCTCCTGCCGATGTATACGCACTTAAAACTGTGCCGCCTACACCTCAATCTCGCTAGCTGAATGTAGGAGATTTCATTCCAGACAGTTTAGGGCTCAAGAAAACTATCATACCGCAGTCTGAATGGGTTTATCATCCCCGGTCACACCCTGAGAAGAAAAAGACTGCTGTTAGACCACGGATTAGCGCTTCCCAGCGGATGAATCTGCAAAAATAGAGCCAATCTGCCAGGCCCAACAGCCGCTCTCTACGGCAATCGGATCTGACAGATTGACCCTGCTCAGAGCCTGACGTTGAACTAGCGGATATACTCTTTCAGCACACTATTGCGGTTTGGGTGGCGTAGCTTCCTCAGAGCTTTGGCCTCAATCTGACGGATCCGTTCCCGCGTTACATTAAAGATCTGACCAATTTCTTCCAGGGTCTTCATGCGACCATCATCTAAACCGTAACGCAACCGAAGAACATCTCGCTCTCTGGGACTCAGGGTATCCAGGACATTTTCCAGATCTTCTCGCAGTAGGCTCTTGGAAACTTGATCTTCCGGGGTTTCACCGTCCGATTCAATAAAGTCACCCAACCGAGAATCCTCTTCCTTACCGATTGGTGTTTCCAAGGAGATGGGCAATTGGGCGGACTTGGCGATGAAGCGTAATTTCTCGATGGTCATCTCCATTCGAGTTGCGATTTCTTCTTCCGTTGGCTTCCGTCCCATTTCCTGAGACAGCAACTTGGTTGTTTTCTTGATGCGGGAAATGGTTTCGTAAAGGTGAACCGGAAGGCGAATGGTGCGAGACTGATCTGCGATCGCACGAGTAATAGCCTGACGGATCCACCAAGTAGCGTAGGTGGAGAATTTATAGCCTTTCTCGTGATCAAACTTTTCAGCGGCGCGAATCAGGCCAAGACTACCTTCCTGAATCAAGTCCTGGAAGGAAAGGCCACGATTCATGTACTTCTTGGCAATGGAAACAACCAATCGCAGATTGGACTGCACCATTTTGTCCTTGGCTCGCCGACCTAAATGAAGCCGGTGGCGGAACGCTGGCAGCGCCATTTGAACTTCCGTTGCCCACTCGCTATCGTAGGGATCTCGATCTAAGCGCTTCTGGAGGCTTTCTCTAATGCGCTCTAGCTCCAGCAGATCAGCGATCTTACGAGCCAACTCGATCTCTTCATCAGCCCGTAATAAGCGGATACGGCCAATTTCTTGCAGGTAGAGCCGAATAGAATCTTCTGTATAGTGCTTTTTCTTTACAGGGGTCCGGCGACGACCAGTTTTAGCTTTACCGGCCTTGGCATCGTCTTCCTCTTCAGTTGCACCGTCAAGAATTTCTTCTCGATCGATTTCTTCCTCTTCTTCAATTTCTTCTACTTCTTCTTCCATAAAGAAGTCCAACTCGTTCTCCTCAGCTAGCTCGTCAGAAGAGACATCGCTTAGTGCATCAAGTTCGAGTACGTCGTTGGCCTGGGTCATGCCGCGTTCCTCATGCTCCTTAACTAAAAACAAAAACCAGTCGATTTACCGACATCCACTACAAAATGACCGGCCGATACATCTATTTATGATGCAGCGGTCAGTTTAGATCAGCTGGCGCAAATTTCAACACCCCACAACAACCATACGTCGGGTAGAAACACCAGAAAGTAAAAACTTTTGGCCATGAACAGCCTAAGCACCCACTAGATTGTAGCTTTTCTGACAGAAGATGCACGTCTTTCATTGGGAGTTAATCAAATTATCAAAGCCTGACGAAAGACATTGAAAGAGGCTAAATCTAAGACTGCAACCGCAATGTAACGTACGAATTGCACATGAGCTATAAGTACTTTTTAAATAGATGGATCGGATCGAGCAGCAATTATCATATATTGAAACTGCTTCAAGGCAATGACTCGAAACTATAAATTAACACAAGAAAATGACTTGTGTAGATTTTCCCCGGAAAAAATTGCTGTAGAACAAGGGTTCTTGCTCGTTCCGGGGGTTTCGTCAATGTCTAATTTCATTTGATCGACCATTAGATTGCAATATGGGTTGCCGATCTCGGAGAAACAACTGAAATGGATGGGCCGTTTGCCGCGATCGGGATGAGTCAACTGTCAAGCCTGGGGATCTGTCAGGGCAACCTGCCTGCTTTGATCCTGCCAGAGCTGATCGATGGTAACTAATTCATAGTTACGCTGCAACAGAAGTGGGATCAGGACACGAGTTGTTTCAGCGACATCCTCTCCGCCGAAAATGCCATCGTGCAAAACAATGATGGAGCCATTCCTGACCTGTTTTAAGATGCGAGACACAACCCGTAAAACCCCCGGTTTGACCCAGTCTTCCGGCACGACACTCCACATGACGGGTCGGTAGTTCCATTGCTGCAAACGATTCAGGATTCGGGGGGTAAATAAACCGTTGGGGGGCCGCACATCTCGGACCGCTTCAGGGGAAAGACCGCAAGCCTCGGCGATCGCATCCTGCGTGCGGACTAAAGACTGATGTAACTCCTGGCTTTTGAGGAGCGGAAAGGAACGGTGATCATAGCCATGCAGACCAATCCAATGGCCGCGATTGTAGACTTCACGGACTACCTGCGGGGATCGATGCACGCATATCCCTAACCAGAAGAAACTGGCTTTTACTTGATACTGATCCAAGACATCGAGCAATTGGAGGGTGTACTCGGGATGGGGACCATCATCAAAGGTCAGCGCAAGCCGGGGCAGACTGCTACAGCCGGACCACAGGCAGGTGGGAAACATGGGTTGTAGGGTCTGATAAAGCAGAGGATAGAGGGGGGCAAATTTCATAGGACGGGATCCCGGTTCTTATCCCAGCCTACAGAAAATGAGGGGTCATGGGCTCAGTTCGGTCTGTCAAACAAACGGGGCAGGATTTGGAATAGCAGGTTTGTCGCATATAGGCCGCCTGCACCAGAGAGTACAGAACATCGGTGCTGATGGGATTGACCAGAAATCCATCGAAGCCTGGATTGTCTTCCTGGGGCACCCAACTGGGCGCGTGGAAATCGGTCAGAGCCACCAGCGTGATCAGACAGGCATCAGCGCAGGTTCGTAAGCGGGAGAGCAAGTGACGCGACCAGGTGTGATGATCGCCAGCCAGGATGATCAAAAACGGAGGATGGCGGGTAGTTTGCGCCACGGCATGCTCCTCTGACCGGGCGATCGCCACGGAATAGTCAGCATGCCCCAGCACCGACATGAGGGGCCGGAACTCATAGGGCCGATTGGCTAACAGCAAAATATAACTAGATGTTAAAGACATAACAAAATATTGCAAAAAATCCAGAGAGATTTGTGCTTGTCAACTATAGCGCTTCCTCTTAAGTGAAGATGCCGGGGGACGAGGTGCCCAAATCATTTTAGGGATGTTTTTCCAGACACTTAAAAGGCTGTTTAAGTCTTTGGTTTTTCTTAGCCTTTTATGTATATGCCCCTACTGCTAATTCTTATCTAGAGGCAGTTTGGCGAAGGGTGGGATCGCTGTTTGGCAAGTCAGATAGCCTTCTGCTGCCTGCCTGCCCAATTCTTTGAACAAAGGTGTTGTTGGGGCAGTCTACATTGACCTATTCTCAATGAAAAACAGTAGTTCTTAATGAATTAATCCGGATGGTTAACAGAAACTTTTGCTGCTTGATCAAAGTTGAATATTAAATTTTAATAGAAAAATTTAACCTTTAAGCTTTGTTTGGGATGCCCATTGAAAGTCTGGTTAGCCCTCAAAACTAAAGGCTTTAAAGACGTAGTAATTTTTGATCCAAACATTCATCCGACGAACCGGGATCGTGAACGGCTCCGATACCCGTTCGAACCGGGCTAGCAGTGCAGGAGGCATGGGGTGCCAGTCGTCTGCAAGCAGCACGGCGTCTCGACCTTTGAAGGCGCGGTTCTGGTCATTCCAGAAATCAAACTGGTCGATTCGGTCTGAAATGGCGGTAACCTCCGGTTCATTTAGCTCATAGGCCAGGGCCGAAGCTGACCGATAATCGGTGGTAGCCAAAAACGGTTGGCCAGACAGTTCAGTTCGGGCCTGCAAGACGGCATGACCAACCGTCTTCCAGCCAAACAGCATACGGGAGTCCGGATCTCCGTCTGGCCCAAACAGCGCCGAAATCGGTAGCAGGCAATAATGCACAACCAGCAAAACGGCAAAAAATAAGCCCAAGATTTGTGTGCTCAGGAATAGGGATGGCTTGCTCAGGTTAGGGGCCTGCCCATTTTGTGGTTTTGAGAGAAAGAAGCCTGATAACAGGGGCAGCAGCAGCAAATAGGCTGTAATGTTCCAGTAGTAGAGCGCTGTGGAAATCAGAGAAATGCCCAGCAGAATCAGGCTAGATAGGCTGAAGACCCAGAGGGCTAGACGCCAATAAAGCGGCTGTTGGTTGAGCCAGAGGGCGGGGCGACGCAGTACCCGAACTAGGGCAAAGCTATGCAGCGGTGAGAACATCAGGATGGAAAACAGGACGAATCCTACACAGTCCCAGATTTTCAGTTGAAAGCCAGTGGGTTTGACACTGCGGTTGACATAGTACTGGAAGGATTGAAAGTCGTTGAAGGTATTCCATAGCAGGATGGGCAGCAGACCACTAGCCACGATCGCCCCGGCCAGATAGAGCCGCCAGTCGCTCAGAAGGGGGCGATGCCGTTTAGAGGCCAGGATGACGACCAGGCAGGCCAGAATCACAAAACTGGCATTGTATTTGCACAGGATGGCCAGAGCCAAAGCGATCGCGGCGCTGAACAGGCGCCAACTTTCTCCGCGGCTGTCTGCCCGATAGGTTTCCAGGAAGGTCCAGAACCAGAAGGTTGCCAGTAAGGAAAATAGGATCAGCAGGTGATCCGGCCAGGCCAGAGCCAGAAACAGGAAGTACAGCGGCGAGGCAAACAACAGGGCAACGGTTAGCCAGAAGTGAGGGGTGGCGGACGGGCCAAACAGTCGGTTGCAGATACGGCTGTATAGGAATACCAAAAGTCCCGTGGTAATCAGATTGGGCAACCGCAGGGTGAAGGCGGATCGGCCCAGCAGATGGCTAAACAGGCCCTGGATCCAGGCCAGCAGCGGCGGATGATCGTAATAGGACAGGCCGGGATGCTGTCCCCAGAGCCAATAGTAGGCTTCATCCGGGTTGGGAAAAGCCGTGAACCAGTAGATTAACCGCAAGACCACAAACACCCATAGCACCGGCCAGAGCCAACGCAGGGGAGGGAAGGCAGCAATCGCCTGTTTCAGGTGAGGGAGGTTATTGGAGAACATGCGGATCCAACAAGGTGAGAACACAGGTTAGGAAAACAGTTGGCAGCCGACAGGCTGTTCTCGATGGTACTGGAAGCGGCCGTTGTTGCTGGAACTGTAACCGACGAATGGGCGTCTGGATGTCAGGACTATAGTGAAAGAGTTCTTTGGGTGATTAGGAGTAGGGTCATGACTCGACCAGGGTTGTCTCAAATGGGTGCGCTTGCGGCTAGTAGTCTGATGGTGCTGGGATTGATGGGATGCCTGCAATCGACACTTTCAGCCAGGGCCGCACGTACCCAGCCCGATCCGATGCCAGTCTCTTCGTCTACTCACCTCGTTGCGAAATCTTCTCCGATGGTTAATTCCCAACTGGTTACGGCTAATACCCGCTTCGGGTTTAACCTGTTCCATCAGTTGCTGAAGCAACAACCAGGCCAGAATGTGTTTATCTCGCCGTCCAGTGTGGCGATCGCCCTGGCCATGACTTACAACGGGGCCAGCGGTGAGACCCAACAGGCGATGCGGCAGACTCTCGAACTCCAGGGACTGAGCCTGGCGGCGCTGAACCAGGCCCATGCCAATCTGCGAGCCAGTCTGGAAAATCCCGATCCGCAGGTCAAGCTGGCGATCGCCAATTCCCTCTGGGCTAATCAGAAAATCCCTCTGAAGCCGGAGTTTCTGCAGCGCAACCAGGAATTTTACGGGGCTAAGGTAACCAATCTGAATTTTGCCGATCCCAAGGCTCCCTCGGTAATTAACCAGTGGGTTGAGAAAAACACCAATGGCAAGATTCCGCAGATTGTGGACTCGGTTCGCCCCGATGACCTGCTGTATTTGATTAATGCCATTTACTTCAAAGGCGACTGGACCGTTGCTTTTGACCGCAGACTAACTGCTAACAAACCGTTCTATCTGGCATCCGGCAAACAGAAGCTGCATCCCCTGATGTCTCAAACGGGTGATTACCGCTATCTGGAAACAGACCAGTTCCAGGCGGTTAGCCTGCCCTACGGCAAACAGCGACGGATGAGCCTGTATGTCTTCCTGCCCAAGGAAAGTTCCAATCTGTCCAGTTTCCTGACCAGCCTGACCGAGGAAAACTGGCAGTCCTGGATGAAGCAATTTCAAACGCGATCGGGGTCGGTCCAGATGCCCCGGTTTAAACTGGAATACAATGCCCAACTGAAACCAGCCTTGACGGCGCTGGGCATGGGGGTTGCCTTCAATCCGGCAAAAGCCGACTTTGCGGGCATCAGTGCCGCTCCCGCCAGAATTGACGAGGTCAAACATAAAACCTTTGTAGAAGTCAATGAAGAAGGCACAGAAGCGGCGGCAGTGACCTCCGTTGGCATCCGCATGACCTCCGCCCCGATTGAGGGGCCCTTTACCCTGAAAGTCGATCGCCCCTTCTTCACCGCCATCCGAGATAATCAAACTGGCGAGATCCTATTCATGGGGACAATTGTGGACCCCAAGATCTAAAGCCATAGCCATAATGAAATTAGGCACTGCGGCAAGGTGACATCCCTGCGGTGAAAAGGTAACCGTCATGTCAGGCCAACCGCTAGTTCAATTCCTGTTACTGCCCCTGTTGTGGTTTACCTCGAACGATGGGAGATCCGTTCCGACGACGAGGAACCTGGATCCGGCGAGGCAAGTTCTGTCGGCCCAGGCCGTAGTCCAATCGCCAGCATCTGCCTCCTACCGTCTGACACCAGCCTGTGAGCAAGCCCTGGCGGCAGCCACCCAACCGAGAGCAGACTTGGCGGATCGGTTGCGGGAAGTGACCTGTTATCACCAGGCCGGATTTCGTCGCCTGGAAGCCTACGCTCTCAGCCGCATTGGCAAACAACTGGCCCGTCAGAACCAGCCCACTGCCGCGATCGCTTTTTATAAGCAAGCCCTGTCGTTGGTGGAATCGGTGCGACGAGATTTGCAAGTGGTGGAGTCGCTGGGTCGTCGCTTTGACCTGCCCCCTGGACAACTGCAACGACCCCTGGTGGAAACCTTTGCTAACGATGTTTATCGACCCCTGGCGAACTTGCTGTTACAGCAAGATCGGGTCTGGGAAGCGCAGCAAGTCCTGGATTTATTGAAAATTGAGGAGTTGCGCAACTATCTCAACCATCTGCGCGGCACGGTGTCAACCTCAGTTCCGGCGGCGTTGCCACCAGAACAGACTATCCTGTCCCGGTTTGAGAATTTACAAGCCCGGGCCATTCAGGTGGGCAAGGAACTGGCCCAATTGCAGGACCTACCCCCCGATCGCCGCACACCTGAACAAAAACAGCAACTCATTACCCTGGTTACCGCCGAACAGGAGTTAAACCGTCAGTTCAATACCTTTATCGATAGTCCGGATGTTGTAGCGGCGATCGATCAACTCAGTCGGGCCGAACGGCGGCAGAATATCAATCTGGAGGATTTGAACAGTCTACGCGGTGTTCTGCGCCAGATGGGCAATGCGGTTCTGCTCTATCCCCTGATTCTGGAGGATCGCCTGGAGTTGGTTCTGACTACTGCTGATGCGCCGCCCATCCACCGGACGGTCAGACTGAAACGAGCTGAGCTGAATCGGGCGATCGCGGCCTTTCGTAGTGCCTTAGCCCAGCCGGACTCGAACACCACCGAGTTGGCCCGCCAGTTCTACCTCTGGTTGATCCAGCCGATTGCAGCTGATCTGACTGCCGCCAATACCCAGACGATCATCTATGCCCCCGATGGCCCCTTGCGGTATATTCCCCTGGCCGCTTTGTATGATGGCCAAGGCTGGCTGGTGCAGCGGTATCGCATCAATAACATTACGGCCCGTTCCCTGACGAATTTGGCTGCCTCAACGCAGGTGCAACTGCGGATCCTGGCCGCCGCCTTTGTGCAGGGGCAATACAACGTCCAGGTGGGCAGCCGCCGCTTCGATTTGCAGGGGTTGCCCTTTGCTGGCAAGGAAGTGCAGAACCTGCAGGCAATCGCCCCCGACACCACCCTATTGGTGGACCAGGCATTTACCCCGGCTGCGCTGGTGCCTCGCCTGAATGACTTCCAGATTATCCATCTGGCCACCCACGCTGCCTTTCTGCCGGGCCAGCCGGAAGACTCCTTTATCCTTTTTGGCAATGGCGATCGGGTAACCTTGCGCGATATCGAGACCTGGTCCGTGCCAAGGGTAAATCTGGTGGTCCTGAGTGCCTGCGAAACGGGTATGGGTGGCCAACTGGGCAACGGCGAGGAAATTCTGGGACTGGGCTACCAGTTTCAACGGGCTGGCGCCAAAGCGGCGATCGCCTCCCTCTGGTCGGTCCATGACGGGGGCACCCAGGTTTTGATGAATGCGTTTTACGGCGCCTTAAAGCAGGGCATGAGCAAAGCGGAAGCCCTCCGGCAGGCCCAGATTGCCTTGATTACCGGCAATTTCTCTGCTGTGGGTGGACAACCCGGACGGACGGCGGGAACCTCCAGCCTGACGGCGACCCTGACCAGCCCGCCCATCCGTCTAAACCAGCCCTTCTACTGGGCCCCCTTTATCCTGATTGGCAATGGCCTATAGGGAACCCCATACCTGACTCGATTCCCCTTCCAATAGCCTCTCCTTCCACTCCTTGCCTCTCTATCCTGCAGCAAGCCATAAGAATATCTCCCCTATGGACACAGCATTGGGCAATGCATCCCACATTCCGCAGGTCTCAAATGAGAGTGCATCTCTCAGACATCCTCCTAGGCATGCTCTTTTGTTCTCATTTCTTCGACAAAAGCACGACCGCATGCAAGTTTGCCTGCCAAGTTTCCATACGGATCAATCGCCCGCCAAAATGGGCTTGTAACTTAAGGCGGGAAAAATTCACCCCCAGAAATGGCTGAAACCGTTGTGGGCTGTAGTCGTGTCCCCGTAAGGTTTCCCACCTTAAAAATATACGCCCTCGATTCCGCCTCGAGGGCTGTCAAGGGGACGATCTCTGGCGGGCTGAGCGGAAACAGTACTCATAATGTTCAGCATGCTCAGAATGCGGTGATTGCAAAGATCCGCGATCGCCACACCAGCATTTTGGTTAGCCAGGGCATAGCGAGGGGATGCACTCAATAGTTGGGCCGAAACAACTCTAGGCAATGGCTTATCTGCATGCCTATCTACCCCAAAATGGTGAGGAACAAAGGGGCGACCCAGGTTTGCGATGCGATAAGAAAAAGGACGGCTCAGCAAATTCAGCCTGCCGCCTAAGAGCAATGGGCGTTCACAACAAGTAGACGTTAAGAACCACGCCAATTCAAAGGCCAAGCGGTTTGCTGCCGTCCCCGCAGTTCATTCACCTGTATTCCTAATCTATCAACCAGATTTGTCAATAGGATGTTTGAGACATGAACCTGATGTGACAAAGGGGAACTTGGGCCGGGAACAAGCTGGCTTGAGGTTTCGTCCCAATAAGGGGCGGTTTGCTTCCCTATCAGCATCATGCCCATGCCGACGTAATGTTCAAACCAACATAATACTCATGCCAACGTAATGTTCAAACCAACAGAATGCTCATGCCAACGTAATGTTCATGCCAACGTAACTTGTGTGCTATCACAAAGTCATACCGGCTGATTAAATTTTTAACAGTAGAAATCCCGACCCAATCTGAGCAGTATGACCATGAACCTCTCGATGACTCCGAAAAAACAGCCCAACTCTTCTTCTGGGCAGCGGAAGAAACTTGGATGGAAAACGCCTGGCATTCTGTTTTTGCTCCCTATTTTGGGTGCCAGTGCGGTCGTATTGGGAGACAACTGGCTCGGATCGCCTGAGAATTCTGGCCAGTCAGCGATCGCCCAAACCACACCGGTTCCGTCCTTACTAGCCCAGACGCCCTCCCGCAGTGGCGCCCTGCTATCAACCACGGATCCAAACTTCATCGTCAATGTGGTTGAGCGGGTTGGTCCGGCCGTGGTACGCATTGACTCTTCCCGGACGGTCCGGACACGGGTGCCAGCCATCTTTAATGATCCGTTTTTCCGGCAGTTTTTTGGCTCTGAAGTGCCGCTACCCCCCTCCAGTCGAGTGCAGCAGGGCACCGGCTCTGGATTCATTATTCAATCCAGTGGCCTGATCCTGACCAATGCCCATGTGGTGGACGGCGTCTCCACGGTGAAGGTGACGTTGAAGGATGGTCGGGAACTGCAGGGTCGGGTCTTAGGGGCCGACACGGTGACGGATGTGGCCGTAGTGAAGATTGAAGCCAGTAATCTGCCAACCGTGATCCTGGGTAATTCGGAGGGACTCCGGCCAGGAGAATGGGCGATCGCGATCGGCAATCCCTTGGGCCTGGACAACACGGTCACCGTTGGTATTATCAGTGCAACCGGACGCAGCAGTTCCCAGGTGGGTGTGCCAGACAAACGGGTGGGCTTTATCCAAACCGATGCGGCGATTAACCCCGGCAACTCCGGTGGTCCCCTGCTGAACCAACGGGGCGAAGTGATTGGCATGAACACGGCCATTATTGGCGGAGCGCAGGGACTGGGCTTTGCCATTCCGATTAATACAGCCCAGCGGATTGCCGACCAGTTAGTCGCCAAGGGGCGGGTCGATCACCCCTTCCTGGGAATCCGGATGATTGGGTTAACCCCCGAGTTGAAGCAACAACTCAACCGAGACCCCAACAGCAACTTGACGGTGCAGGAAGATCGGGGAGTCTTAGTGGTGCGGGTAATGCCCAATTCCCCAGCAGCCAAAGCGGGTGTGCGATCGGGAGATGTGATTCAACGGGTCAATGGACAAACCGTGACCAAGGCGGATGAAGTCCAGCGGGCGGTTGAAAATACGGCTATCGGCAGTACCTTACAACTGGAAGTCAGTCGCAATGGACAGATGCTCAGTCTTTCGGTGCAACCGGCTCCTTTCCCGACTCAAACAGCCCAGTCGGATGAATAAGCCGCTGACCTGTCGATAACGGCCCCCTCACCAGCATGCAGTCAGGGGGTGGGGGCAGGCTGGCAACCCCTGTACACTAGTGTTCTGTCAAACCCTAATTTTAAGGTGAACCCATTGGCTCGTAGTCGGCGCTTTAGCGCTGAAGCGCTGACTACAAACCCTAATTTCTAGAGTTGACGCTGCACTAGGAACTATCGGCAATGGCGGAGTAGATTTCCAGCCTGCGTTCCATCTTCGTCTTCCCCTGACTAAACCGGGTTGTCCTATGGCTGATTTGCTCTCCATCATCGAACTTGGCCATCCCCTGCTGCGCCAGAAGGCCCAGCCAGTTCTGGATATCCACAGCGATCGCATCCAGCGTCTCATCGATAACCTAATGATGACGGTCCGGCAGGTCAATGGGGTAGGAATTGCGTCACCCCAAGTGGGCCAGGGCCATCGGCTGTTTATTGTGGCTTCCCGGCCCAATCTGCGATATCCCACGGCTCCGGAAATGGCTCCGACCGCGATGATTAATCCCCGCATCCTGTCCCACTCCAACGAGGTGGTCAAGGATTGGGAAGGCTGTCTTAGTGTGCCGGGTTTGCGGGGCCAGGTACCGCGCTATCAGGCGATCGAGGTGGAATATACCGGGCGGGATGGCCGCCTTCACCAGCAGGAACTGACCGGGTTCGTGGCCCGCATCTTCCAACATGAACTGGATCACCTGGAAGGTCATGTCTTTTTGGACCGACTCGAAACCAATCAGGATTTGTTGAGCGAAACCGAATATCAACGCCAAATTGTCGGTGCTCCTACAGCCTGATTGATTCGCCAACTTGCATTAACTGGTACTGGCTAGCAACTCGTTGCTGTTTCAGAGCCGCTGCAAAGGCAGTCGGTGTGCCGGGCAGAGAAAAAGTGCCAAAGTGCATGGGAATGACCCGTTTGGGATTGACCAACTTGACAGCTTCCGCGGCTCGCTGTGGTCCCATGGTGAATTGGTCGCCAATACAGGCCAGCATCACATCCACTGGACGGAAGTGGGGAATCAGGGCCATGTCAGCAAACAGGTCGGTGTCTCCAGTGTGATAAATCACCGGCCCATTTTTCACCGTAATCAGAAACCCACCGGGATTGCCCGCATAGTTAGCGGGACTGCCATCGGAGGCCACGGAAGAACTGTGAACCGCCGGAATAAAGGCGATCTTGACCTCGCCCCCCAACAGGGTAACCTCGCCCCCAAAGTTACCCTGGGTGGCAAATTCAACCTGGTCCTTGGGATAGCCGCTGTAATGCACCAGGGCTCGGCCCAGGTCAAAGGTGCTGACCAACTTGGCCCCGGTTTTTTTAGCAATTTCGACCGCATCACCCACATGATCGAAGTGCCCGTGGGTCACCAGAATCAAATCAGCCTGGTTCAGAGCCGCCAGATCCTGCTTGCCGTTGGGATTGAGGGGATTGGTCAGCCAGGGATCTAACAACAGCACTTTTCCGGCTGGCGTGGTGAGCTTAAACGCCGATTGCCCGTACCACAGCAGTTGGGTCTGGCCAGAGGATTGGGCTGTTCCTGGCAGCAGCGGCAGCAGGGCGATCGCCAGCGTCATCAGAAGACCAGCGATCACCAAGCCCAGTTTCCAAGGTTTCATCTGCATTCCCTCGATCGGATGAATCCGCAGGATATCATACTCCACCTGTCGGGGCTACTCGGCCTATAATTCAGTCGCAACAGACACTCAGGAGCTAGATCGGTGAATTTGAGGTTGGAAAAGGTAGTTCCCTGGGGGCGATCGCTCCAGGAATACCAGGCCATGTTTGGCTTAACTGACACCGACTTGCAGCGGCGCATTCTGGACTGCGGCGGTGGTCCTGCCAGCTTTAACGCCGAAATGCATCAGTTAGGACACACGGTTATTTCCTGCGATCCCATCTATCAATTTTCCGCCGCAGACATCCACCAGCGGGTTGTTGAGTCGGCTCCGGCCGTTTTGCAGGGAGTGCAGGCGACGCAGCAAAACTTCGTCTGGCGGCAGATCCGCTCTCCCGAACACTTGATTGAAATCCGCCTGACCGCCATGCGCCAGTTTCTGGCAGATTTCCCGACGGGACTGGAGCAAGGCCGCTATCTCAACATTGCCCTGCCCCACCTACCGTTCGCTGACCAAGCTTTTGATCTGGCCCTCTGTTCCCATTTGTTGTTTACCTATTCCGATCAACTCTCCCTGGAATTTCACCTAGCGGCGATTCAAGAGATGCTGCGGGTTGCATCGGAAGTGCGGCTCTTTCCCCTCCTGGTCAACATGACCGGCGAGATTTCGCCCCACCTGGCAACGATTTGGCAGCACTTCCAGGATGCGGACTGTCAGGTAACGATCGAAACCGTCAGCTACGAGTTTCAGCGGGGTGGCAATCAACTCCTGAAAATCATCGCGCTTGAAAAAAATCATCGCGCTTGAAAATAAAAGAGCAGATCTCCCAACTGGATAAGCGGGAATAACCTGCTGAGACGTTATGTGAGGAGTGAATGATTATTAGATTAACCAGCCCCCATGACACCGTTGTGACAAGAAAATGACAATTCCACTACACCTCACCACTGCCGACTGATGGCAAGGTAAAGAAGAAACAACTGCCGACGCCGTGGGTGGACTCGAAGCGTATTTGTCCCCCCTGATTTTCCACTAGCACCTTACAGAGGGACAGACCCAAGCCAGTTCCTTCAATGTGCTGGCGATCGCCGTGCTTCACCCGATAAAACCGTTCAAACAAATGCGGTTGGTCTTCCAGTGGAATGCCCAATCCCTGATCGCGCACCCAGACTTCCACCCAGCCAGAGGGCAAGCGATGGGCTCCAATTTCAACCGGACTGTGACTGGGCGAATATTTGAAGGCATTCGACAGTAGATTAGCCAACACCTGCGACACCTGCCAGCGATCGCCCCAGATAACTGGCAACCCTGGTTCAAACATCCCCTTAGCTTGCAGGGGCTTAAAGTCGGCTAACACCTCTGCAGCCAATTCCGGCAGTGTAAATTCGGTTGGATGGGTTTCCAAGACGCCAGTTTCCAGATCCCGCAAGGCCACCAAGTCACCCAGCAGTTCCTGCAAGCGATACACCTGATGCTGCACTAAGGACAAAAATTCCTGCCGCTGTCCTGGTTCCAGACAGGGCTCCGCCAGCAACTGAACGGACCCACTGAGGGTCGTCAAGGGAGTGGCCAACTGATGGGTGAGCAGGTGCATCAGTTGGGTCTGGGTGGCAATCTGTTGTCGCAGGGCCTGATTTTCCAGCAAAAGCTGTCGCACCTCCGCATCAGGCTGCACCACTGGC
>Ga0272446_1002183_pt1 | contig 27219 bp, 25 predicted proteins | sample YNPCB0061_FD_194587 | JGI IMG/M metagenome (GOLD analysis project Ga0272446, IMG submission 194587) | Hot spring microbial mat communities from Yellowstone National Park, WY, United States - YNP-CB-006-1 | ecosystem: Environmental > Aquatic > Thermal springs > Hot (42-90C) > Sediment | place...
CGCGCACCGACGGGGTCACCGCATGAGGCCCATCGCGCTATGGGACGCGCGGCGCGCCGGCGAATGCGGCCGCGATCGGGTCGGCGATCTCGGGCGCAAACCCGCCGAGCACGTGCGCGATCCGGAGCGCGGCCTGACGCCGCGTCCAGCTCGTCGGAATGACGAACGCGGCATCGCTACGCAGGTCGTCGACCCACGCGCGCATCGCGGGCCACCCGCGGGCGCCGGGGCCACGTACCCGCCACGGCGAAACGCGCGCACGCACGGCAGTCAAGGACGATTCGGCCCGCCTCCGCGGCGCCGGCCCGTGGAAGGGGGCGCGCATCTTCGGCGACGAGGACGGCGACATGTGCCAGCTCGGGGTGCGCACCGCCAAGGGCTGGTGGATCGGCGACGCGTTCTACTGCGCCGATCGCGGCCACCTCGAGCAGGCGATCGTCGAGCTCGCCTTCCGCGACGCGGTGCCCGGCGGCGCACCCGAGCTCGTCTTCCGCCGCACCGATCAGCAGAGCGCGCGCGAGGACGTCGAGCTCGAGGACGACGAGGGCAACAAGACGATGGGGCGCGCGCTGGCCGTCATCAGCTGCGACGCGATCACCACCATGTGCGGCCTCGGCGCCGACGGGACGCCGAGCTGCTTCACGCTGCAGACCGGCTACGCCGATCACGAGGAGTGCGGCGACAACACGCCGTGGAAGTGGCAGCTGACGATCGACTTCGGGACGCCGGGGCAGATCGACGTCACCGGCAAGGGCAAGCTCTCCACCGACGAGAAGGCGCTCACCGGGAAGCGCCCCTTCTCGTTCTAGCACCTCCGCTCAATTCGTCGCGCCGCTCGCGGCCGCTCCCTGCTTCTTCGCCGCTTCGTCGGCGAACTGCTTCGCGAGCGCGTCGAGACGCTTCTCCTCCGCGACCTCGGGCATCTCGTCCGCGTACTTCGGCGCGACCCGTTCGCCCGTCGCGAGGAAGCGGTACGCGACGTTCTCGCGGACGGGGAATGTGATCCACATCTTCGTCACCGAGCTCTCGCTGTCGAACCTCGGATCGACGGTCGGCTCGGTCAGACCCGAGAGCCGCGCCTCGACACAGCTCCTGATGAGCTCCTCCTCGTCGGGGTTGTCGGTTCGAACCTTCTCGACCATCGGTGTGACGTTCTGAATGTGATTCTTCGGGTCGGGGTTCGACCAGAGGTGCAGGTCCACGTACCCAGCGACGACCTTCGACCCGATGCACTCGTCGAGGCGGGCGAGCACCTCGAGTTGCGTGTCGACTCCGGCGAGATATTGGGTGCTCCCTCCGTACCGGAGTTGGATCGCTGCCTTCGCCTGAGGAGTCGAGCGGCCCTCCGCGAGCGTGCGAGGGAGACGGGGTTGGTCGCTGGGATCTGCCTGTGCGCCAGGCACCGCTCCGAGGTGGAGCCGAGCCGGCTCAGAGCTCCGACGTGGCGACCGCCGAACCTCCGTCGCATCTGGACTCGGCTCGCGTGCCGTCGCGCGAAGCGAGGTCGAGCCGGTGCGCCACCATACCCACCCAATGAGCGCCAGCGCGACCAGGACTCCGGCGAAGCGAACGAGGAGTCGCATTTCAACCTCCTACAAATCCGGCCTGCACGAGGGGAGTGTCTCTTTGCAACCGTTGGCTCCGATGTAGCACCCGCTGTATCCCGCATCGGCCTTCTTGCAACGGAACGTGATGCCATTGCTGGCATCCATCCCACATACCCAACAGCGAGCGTTCGGACTGCCAGGGAATCCACCGCCGCCACCGCTCCCCGAGCCAGCGCCTTGAGCGTCGCAGGGGAATCGCGAGTCGAGGCAGCCGCCGGGGCCCGGATCCTTTGGCTGACGGAATTGGATTTCCGCGTGACCCACTGAGGCTACAAAACCGACGAGAAACGTTGCGAAACAAAACGCGACATAGGTCTGGATCTTCATGACGCTCCTCTTCGAATAATACGAAGAGAGCTCGATTAGCTTATTCCGTGGGGAGGGGTCAAGGGTCTTTTGTCTCGGTCAGAGCGGGCGCCACTCGGCACGCACGCCGCGCGCCACCACCGGCTCCTCGATGGCGACGACGTAGTCGACGCGGCGGTTGCGCGCCTCGTCGACGTTGTCGCCGGTCTTCACCTTCGGCGCCTCTTCGCCGAAGCCGGCGTAGGACAGCGGGATCGGCAGGCCGCGATCGCGGAACCAGGTGGCGATGGCCTTGGCGCGCTCGAGCGAGAGGCGGCGGTTGTCGTCGCTCTTGCCGACGGTGTCGGTGTGGCCGGCGATGAAGACGCGGATGGCCACTTGCGGGTCGGCCTTGCGCGCGCGCTCGACGGCCTCGAGGAGCTTGCCGTAGCTGGCGTCGAGCTTCGGCTCCTCCGACGGGCGGACGATGGCCTTGCCGGTCTCGAAGGTGACCTCCTCGTGCGGGATGGCGATCGACCACGGCACCAGCTTGACCAGCGTGGCGATGCCGTCGGCGGCGACGGCGCGGAGCTCGATCTTGAAGACCGTGCCGGGCTTCGTCTGCGTCCAGGCGACCTTCAGCCAGGTGCCGGGCGCCTCGCGCGCGAAGGTGGCGGCGCCCGCGCCGAGCTGCGCGCCGTCCTCGCCGAAGACCTTCACCTCGGCGCGCCCGGCCGGCCGCGAGAGCTGGATCTCGACGGTGCGCGCCTCGAGATCGAGGCGCTCGCGCGCGTAGGTGACGCGCAGGTCGCCGGTGGTGGCGGTCTCGAAGGTGAGCTCGGAGGTCCAGCCGGTGCCGTCGGCGAAGGTGGCGTCGAGCGTCCCCTTCCAGCGCGAGCGGCCGGGCTTGCCGTCGCCGAAGGGGAGGGCGGCCGCCTGCCCGCGCTTGAGCGGACCGGCGGAGAGCGTGAACTTCTGCTCGTCGTCGAGGCGCGTGAGCTGGACGGTGAGCTTGGCGACCGGCTGCTGCGCGGTGATTTTGATGGACGGTTTTTGCCCCGCGGGGACCTGGTTGACGAGCTGGAGCTGGAGCGGCTCGCCGGCCGCCGCGGCGACGGTGGGCAGGAGGAGCAGCGCAAGCAGAGGGAGGGCGCGCATGGTGCCATTTTAGACCACGGTCGCGTGCTATCGTTCCCGACGGCATGGCCGACTTTCTTCGTTTCCGTGGGACCGATCGGTACCTGACCTCCACCAGCCTCGAGGCCGCCGTGAACTGCGCGCTCGCGCTCGAGCGTCCGCTGCTGGTGCGCGGCGAGCCCGGCACCGGCAAGACGATGCTCGCCGAGTCCGTCGCCGCGGGCCTGGGGATGCGCCTCATCCACTGGCCGGTGAAGTCGACGACGCGCGCGCAGGACGGCCTCTACGTGTACGACACCGTCGCGCGCCTCTACGACTCGCGCTTCGGCGACGGGGACGTACGCGACATCAAGCGCTACATCCGCCTCGGGCCGCTCGGCGAGTCGTTCGCCTCGTCGCAGCGGGTGGTGTTGTTGATTGACGAGATCGACAAGGCCGACCTGGAGTTCCCCAACGACCTCCTCCACGAGCTCGACCGCATGCGCTTCTTCGTCACCGAGACGAAGGAGGAGATCGTCGCGCGCGAGCGGCCGGTGGTGATCATCACCTCCAACGCGGAGAAGGAGCTGCCGGACGCCTTCCTCCGTCGCTGCGTGTTCCACTTCATCGAGTTCCCCGACCGCGAGATGATGGCGCGCATCGTGCGCGTGCATCACCCCGACGTGGAGTCGAAGCTGCTCGAGCGCACGCTGCAGTCGTTCTACGCGCTGCGCGACGAGGTCGGCCTGCGCAAGCGGCCGTCGACGAGCGAGCTGATCGACTGGATCACCGCGCTCCGGCGGGCGGGGATCTCGATGAAGGAGCTCGAGGAGGGGCTGCCCTTCCTCGGCGTGCTCCTGAAGCGCGAGCAGGATCTGCTGACCGTCGCCGACCGCATGGCGCGCGGCGGCCGCGGCCGGGCGTAGCGCGCGGTCACCGGGTCACTGGAGAGACCAGAACTCATCCTCGGTCTGCTGGTCGCCCTGGAACTGCCAGAAGACCGTCGCCCGGCCGTTCTCGACGGTCCAGACGTGGACCTGCGGCGAGGACCAGCGCCGCCCCAGGCGCCACGCGCTCTCTGTGACCAGCACGACGACGCGGTTCCCCTTGGCGAGGATGTCGTCGATCTGGACGCGGAACGTCCCCTCGGAGAGCTCGACGAAGTGCTGGAAGAACCCGAGCACCTCGGCGTGGCCCTGGTAGTCGCCCGCGAGCGGCCCCCGACCAGGGACGTGCCACAGGATGTCGTCGGCGAGCACCGCGAACACCGACGGGAGATCGCCGCGCGAGAAGGCCGCGTAGGCGGACTCGATGAGCGCCTGGTTGTGCTCCGTGGGTGAGACGCCCGGCGCTTGCGGCTGTTCCATCGCGGCCTCCTCGCGGGGGAACGTAGGCCGGCGCCGGCGCCCGCCAATGAACGTTAGCGTCTAGCGGAAAAGCGGGCGAAGGCGGTGGGGAGGTGGAGGCCGTCGGCGGCGTGCCAGGGGCAGGGCGGGGGCGCGGGCTGATCGGCGAGGGCGTGCTCGCGCTTGGTGTGCGGGCAGTGCGCGGTGGGCGTGCCGCCGGAGAGCGCGCAGACCGCGCGGGTGACGACGCGGGCGGGGCGCGGCGGCAGGGTCAGCGCGCGGCCGTCGGCGGCGAGGAGGAGGCCGGCGCGGGCGAGCGGCGCGGCGGCCTGCATCGCGACCAGGCCGTGGGTGGGGCGGCCGTCGAAGTTGCCGGCCCAGGCGGCGACCGTGCGCTCGCGCGTGACGGCGACGGTGACGGTGTCGGCGAAGCCGCGGGCGGTGCCGGTCTTGGCGGCGACGGGGAAGGGCAGGTCGAGCGGGAGCTCGGGGCCGAAGGCGTGGCGGCGCGCGGCGCTGTCGGCGAGGATGTCCATCGTCAGCCAGCTCGCCTCGGGCGAGAAGAGCGCGCGCTCGGGCGCGGGCGGCGGGCGCCAGCGATCGCCGGTCGGAGCGATCACCTCGACGACCGTGCGCGGTGCGATCACGCGGCCGTCGCGCACCAGGAAGCCGTAGGCCGCCGCCAGATCGACGAGGCGGACGCGCGCGGCGCCGAGCGCCAGGCGCAGGCCGTAGCCGCCCGGCTCGTCGCGGAAGGGGCCGAGCTGCGCCTCCTCCAATTTCGAGTAGACACGTTCGAGCCCCACCTCCTCGAGGAGGTGGACCGCCGCCAGGTTGTACGACCCGGCGAGCGCCTCGCGCAGGCGCACCGGGCCGTGCTCGGGCTGGGTTTGATGCTTGACGACATATGCGGAGGGGACGTCGGCGGCGTCGGCGACGATCGACGACGGGGTCGCGCCGCGCTCCAGCGCCTCGGCGTAGACGAAGGGCTTCAGCGCCGAGCCGGGGTGGCGGAAGCGGGTGGTGATGTCGACGTGGCCGCCGTCCCCGTCGAGGCCGCGCGAGCCGGTCAGCGCCAGCACCTCGCCGCCCGCGGTGTCGAGGACCACGACGCCCGCCTGCCCGAGGCCGCTCGGCGCGAGCGCGTCGACGTGCGCGCGCAGCCGCGCCTCCAGCGCCTCCTCGAGCGCGGCGTCGAGCGTCGTCACCACCACGCCGCCGCGCGCGCGCACCTCGGGCGGCAGCGAGGCCACCGCCTGGGCAACGAAGTGGGGCGCCCGCGACGGCGGCGGCGCGATCGACAGGGCCAGCGGCTCGGCCTCGATGCGCGCCCGCGCGCGCTCGTCGAGGAGCCCGCGCCCGACCAGCAGCGACAGCACGTGGCGGCGGCGCGCCAGCGCGGCGTCGAGCCCGCGCCGCGGATCGTAGGCGGTCGGCGCGCGCGGCAGCACCGCCAACAGCGTGGCCTGCCCGTCGGAGAGCGCCGCCGCCGGCCGCCCGAACCAGGCCTCCGCCGCCGCCCCGAAGCCGACCACCCCGCCGCCGTAGGGCGCGCGGTTGAGGTACTGCTCGAGGATGGCATTTTTGTCTAGCGCCTGTTCGAGGCGCAGCGCCCACACCAGCTCGCGCGCCTTGTTGAACAGCGTTCGATGGGCGACCGTCCCGCGGTGGAGCCGCACGAGCTGCATCGTCACCGTCGAGCCGCCGAAGGTGAGGCGCCCGCGCGCGAGATCCAGCCAGGCCGCGCGCGCGAGGCCCAGCGGATCGACGCCGCGGTGCTCGAAGAAGCGCGCGTCCTCGGAGGCGATCAGCGCCGCGGTCACCACCGACGGGAGCTCGGCCACGCGCACCCACGGCCCGCGCCGCCCGCCCTCGCCCGGCAGGCGCCGCAGCACCACCCCGCGCCGATCGGTCACGACGAGCGGCGCGCCGCGATCGGGCCGCAGCTCCTCGACGGGGTAGGCCACGGCCACCACGCTCACCGCGACGGCCAGCCAGGCCGCCGCCAGCGCGCCCACCACCGCCAGCGCGACGCGCGCGCGCCGCGACATCAGCGCACCTCGACGGGCTGCGCGACGGTGCGCGCGGCGATCTCGGGGTGGTACATGTCCTCGGCGCGCGCGGGCAGCGCGGTGAAGCGCCCCGGCGTCGTCGCGCGCGCGAGGTAGGTCAGCTCGTGGCGCCCCTGCCCGAGCGCCTCGGCGAAGGCCCAGACGCGATCGTCGCGCCGCTCCTCGTGGACCCAGGGCCCGCCGCCGCGCCGCGCGCGACCGTCGGAGGACCAGGCGTCGCGCTCGTCGTCGTCGCGCCGCTGGTCGCGCTGCTCGGCGACCGCCTCCAGCCCGGCGGGGAGCCGATCCTCGACGGCGACGTGGCGCAACGCGCGCTTCGCCTCGACGGTGAGCTGCACCTTCACGAGCTGCCCCGCGCGCACCTGCGCCAGCTCGGCGCCGCTCTCCGCGTCGAGGTAGCGGCGCGTGATCGCCAGCCCCAGCGACTGCGCCGAGGCGTCGGGCGGCAGCGGCCGCGCGCGCACCAGCCGCACCTGCGCGGTCACCGGCCCGTCGCTGCGCACCGTCAGCACCTCGCTCCCGCGGGCGCGCCCGGCGGCCAGCGTCACGAGCGGCAGCTGCGCCTCGACGAGCTCGCCGCTCTTTAGTCGTCGATCGATCACCACGCGCGACCCCGCGCGCACCACCACGTGCACGCCGCCGCGCGCGAGCGCCCGCTTGCGCTGCCGCGCCACGTCGGCGAGCGCCAGCAGCGCCCAGCTCGACTCCTGCGTCGAGCGCCAGCTCCCGTCGTGCCCCTGCTGCGCCACCAGCGCGTCGGCGAGCGGCCGCACCGCCTGCGACGCGCCCGCCGCGATCAGCGCGCGCAGCACGATCGCCGTCGAGCGCGTGTCGCTCGACAGCCAGGCGTCGCCGGCGCCGCCCTCCCCGTCGTCGCCGATGGCCGCCCGCCCGTCGACGACCGGCACCGCCGCCGCCAGCTCGTCGCCGAGCCGCGCCACGTCGTCGCGCGACGACTTCTTGTCTAGCACCATCGCCCACAGGAGGAACGCCCGCCCGTAGAGCGGCATCCCGCTGCGCGCCGCGAACAGGCGCTCGACGAGCGCGCGGTCGGGCCGGCCCAGCTCGGCCATCACCCACGCCGCCTCGGCCATCGTCGCCGCCTCGTAGCGCTGGTCGAGGCGCGCGCGCCCGTTGACCCAGCGGCGCAGCGCCTCGAGCCCGCGCCGCACCGCCTCCTCGTCGACGGCGACGCCGGCCCGCCGCGCCTCCGCCAGCCCGTGCAGCGCGTAGGCGGTGAGGTGCGGCTCGGTCGTCCCGCCCGGCCACAGCGCGAAGTCGCCATCGTTGCCCTGGTGGCGCGCGAGCTTGGCCACGCCCGCGGCGACGTACTCGTCGAGCTTTGCGCGATCGAGGTCCCCCAGCGACAGCGACCGCGTCAGCTCCTTCACCGCGATGAGCGGCAGGAGGCGCGACAGCGTCTGCTCGAGGCAGCCGTAGGGGTACTCGACCAGCTCGCGCAGCGACGCGCCGAGCTGCGACATCCCCAGCGGATCGACCGCCACCTCCAGGCGGCTGGCGTCGAGGGCGTCGCCCGCCTCCCACGCCACCGACGAGACCACCGCGCCGCTCACCTCGCCGCGCACCAGCGTCCGCTTGTCGAGGTCGAGCCCGCGCGCCACCGGCAGCGTCACCTCGACCGCGTCGCGCTCGCGATCCTCCGGCAGCGCCGCCGTGAAGCGCACCGTCGCCTTGCCGACGCCGCTCCCGACGCGGCCGCGCCAGCGCGCGCGCGCCTCGCCGCCCGCCGCGATCTGCAGCACCGTCGTCGATTTTCCGTCAAGCGTGATCCCCTCGGCCGCCGCCGTCACCGTCACCCGCTGCGCCTCGGCGGTGCGGTTGTGGACGACGACGCCCAGGGTGGCGTGGTCCCCGGCGGTCACGAAGCGCGGCAGCGCCGGCTGCGCCATGAGCGGCTTCGACACCGTGATGCGCGCCTCCGCCGCGCCGAAGCGCGCGCCGCGATCGGCCACCGCCGCCATCAGGCGAAAGGCCGTCAGGTTGTCGGCCAGCGTGAAGGCGAACGGCGCCTCGCCACGCGCGTCGGTCACCAGCGCCGGCTGCCAGAACGCCGACGCCAACAGGCGCGAGCGCACGCTGCGCGACGGGCCGCTCGCCGGACCATCGCCGCCCTCGTCGGGATCGGCGACGTCGGGATCGCCGAGCTTGGCCAGCCGGTTCAGCGTCGTCGCGGTGTCGACGCCGAGCCCCCAGGGCGCGTAGATCGCGCGCAGCGGATCGGGCGTCTCGTAGCCGATGACCTGGAGGATCGCCTCGTCGGCGACGGAGAGCGCCACCTCCGCCTCGACGGGCGCGCCGCGCGCGTCGGTCACGCGCACCACCCCCTCGACGCGCTCGCCGGGGCGAAAGGTCGCGCGCGCCGGGACGATGGCGACGGTGAGGCGCTGCGACTCCGCCGAGACGCGCAACTCGGCGACGCCGATCTGGAAGCGCGGCCGATCGCGATCGCCCGCGCCGACGCGCCCGCGCACCACCGCCACCGACGCGAAGACGTTCGGCGCGTGGGCGTCGACGATGGGCACCGCCACCGCGCCGCCCTCGAGCGCCACCACGCGCGCGTCGAGGACGCCGTTGCGCTCGAGCGTGACCAGCGCCCGCGTCACCCCCGCGAAGCCCGCGCGCGGGATCAGCCGCGCGGTGTCGCCGGGGCGGTAGTCGGCGCGGTCGGCGACGAGCGGCATGCGGTCCGATTCGTCGCCGCTCCAGAAGGCCTCGCCGCGCCCGAGCACCCAGATGGGCATCGCCGTCGTCGTCGCGCGCCCGCGCGTGTCCTTCATCGTCACGCGGAGCTCGTACTCGCCGCCGTCGGCGGGGTTGATGCGCTCGGTGGCCTGCCCGGTCGCCGGGATGGTCACCTTGCGCGTCCAGACGACGCTGTCGTCGGTGCGCGGCTGGCGCCAGCGCCAGGTCCCGCGCTTGACCCAGCTCAGCTCGGCCTCGCCGGCGACCTGCTGGCCCCGCACGTCGACGGCCACCACTCCGACGGCGAACGGCATCCCGGCGGCCTGCAGCAGCTCCTGCGCGTGGAGGCCGACGTAGCGATCCGTCGGGTGGACGGTCATCGCCAGGCGCTTGTCGATTACCTGCCCGGTGGCGTCGTGGAGCGCGATCTCGGCGATGTAGTCGCGCGGCCCCGTCGAGCCCGCGGGATCGTGGACCACGCGCACGGCGAAGCGCCCGGCCGCGTCGGTCTCGATGGTCCCGTCGGTGACGAAGCGCTCCGAGTCGCGCCGCGGCGCCCACCAGGCCCAGGGGTCGTCGCCGCTCGCGCCGAAGACGTAGCCGGGCAGGCCGGCCGCGGTCACGCGCCGCGGGCGTCCCATCACGGTGTAGGTGACCTCGCGGCCAGCGACGGCGCCGCCGAAGAGGTAGCTCGCCTGGCCGGCGATGGTGAGGCGCTTGCCGGCGGCGACGACCACGTCGCGCGGGCCGTCGGCGGCCTTGATCTCGAGCTCCTGGCGGCGGAACTCCTCGACGAAGAAGGTGGCGTCGAAGCGCTGCTCGCCGAGGCTGGCCTCGACGCGCCAGTCGCCGACGGGGGCGCTCTCCGCGATCGGCAGATCGAGCCAGAAGCCGCCGAACGGCGACGGGGCGAGCTTCACCCGCTTCACCTCGCGCTCGCGCGCGTCGAAGACCGCCACCTCGACGCGGCCGGCGGGGACGCGCGGCGGCTGGCCGATGGCCACCTCGCGCACCAGCCCCTTCAGATGGACGGTCTCGCCGGGGCGATAGATGCCGCGATCGCTCTCGAGGAAGCCGCGCACGCGGGTGGCGGCCGCGCGGTGATCGGGGGTGACGCCGAAGTTCCAGATCTGGATGCCGTTCTGCCAGTTGCCGTCGACGACCGCCAGCTCGTCCTCCTTCTCGACGAGGACGATGAGGCGCCGCGTGCGATCGACGCCCCACTCCTCGCGCGGGAGCGCGGGCGATTTGTTGTCTAGCAGTTGGTTGGCGCCCGGCGTCCGCAGGAGGCCGCTCGCGTCGGTGCGCCCGCGGAAGGCCTCGCGCCCGCCCGGCGTCAGCACGCGCACCAGCGCCCCCTCGACGGGCAGCCCGCTGTCGAAGCGCGTGACCCAGACCAGGCCGCTGGCGTCGCCCACCTTCAAGAGGAGGCCGAGGTGCGTGACGTTGGCGAGCACGCGGCGGCGGAAGAGGGGCCGTCGCCGCGGCGCCGCGACCAGCGCCCCTCGGTGACCTCGTCCGTCGAGACCTCGGCGAGGAAGAGGCCGCTCGGGCGACCGGGCGTGGCGTCGCAGGCGCGCGTCGGGACGAGCCGCTCGAGGTGCCAGGCGTTGCGCTTGCCGCGCGGCGCGAGGCGGGTGGCGCGGGGGCGGGCGCCCAGCGCCTTCCAGTCGAGCTCCTCGCGATCGTTCATCCCCGACCAGGGGTCGTACTGCATCGCCGACGTGAGGAGCGCGGCGACGCGGTCGGCGGGGATGCGGGCACAGGTGACGTCGAGCGCGTCGACGTTGCGGGTCCAGATCGGGTAGCCGCCGGCCTCCGGCTCGACGGTGAAGATGCCGGCCGACATGCTCACCGTCGGGCTGGAGTCGCCGGTGCGGAAGGTCAGCGCCGGGGGCGGGTCGTCGTCGAGCGGCTGGCCGAAGACGTCCCTCAATTTCTTGTCAATCGTGATTGCGTAGTCGGTGCCGGTGGCCAGCTCGGCCTTCACCGCGTAGGTGGTGCGATCGGCGTCGAGCCAGCCGCGGCGCAGGCCGGGGATCTCGGGCGTCGAGGCGAGGTGGGCGCGGATGGCGTCGAGGGCCACCGGCGTCGAGAAGCGCAGCGTGATCGTGGTGTCGTTGGGGGCGACGTCGTGGCTGGTGGGCGCGCGGTCGACGAGGCGGAAGCGCGGGCGGGTGTGGAAGGGGACCGGCGTGAGGTCGCCGCAGACGAGCGTGTAGTCGCGATCGCGGTCGAGCTCGCGCGTGGGGCGGACGGTGACGCGGGTGGCGGAGGCGTCGGTGTCGTCGGCGAGGGTGCTCTCGACGGGGACGTTGCCGGCGGGGCCGCTCACGCGGCAGCTCGCGACCAGCGCGGCGACGGGGGTGGGCTGATTGAGGATCAGCGCGATCTCGGGGCGGAGCGGCGCGCGCGAGAGATCGCGGGTGTCGACGCGCTCGAGCTCCGTCGGGCGCGCCAGGAACGAGCGCTCGTCGGCGTCGACGGCGGCGAGCGGCCCGGTGAGGCGCACGCGGTAGCGGGTGGCCGGCGCCCAGGCGACGAGCGGGGAGACGACGAGCGTCTGGGGATCGGTCTAGCGCGCCGAGACGGCGATGGGCGGCGTGATGGCGACGGGCGCGGCGGGGAGGTCGGCGGCGAGCTCGGCGGGGCGCGCCATCGGCGTCGAGAACTGCACGCGGATCGGCGCTGTGGGGCCGCGCTCGACGGCGCCGGGGGAGAAGCCGACGACGCGCGGCTTGGCGGGGGGCTGCGTGCCGCAGCGGCGGCGGTCGTGAGGGCGATGGCGAGGGGGAGGCGCATGTTGCCGCGCGCGAGCGAGCAACGCGCGCGCCACCCGCGTCAGCGACGGGAAATATGTGTCGTGTGGGCGCGCGGCCACGCCCACGGTCTCCCGGCGGACACGCGACGCGTGCGTCAGAAGAGCGCCCCCACGATCCAGATCCAGCCGGCGGTGAGGGCCGCGGTGCTCACGACGATCGCGAGGACCAGGCGATCGGGTGTCGTGGTCGGCATGGGTCAGAACGACGGCAGCGTCTGCGCCGGGGTCTGCACGTCGCCCGCCGGTGCGCAGCTGTTGCAGACGGGCGAGGACTGCGCGGTGTAGCCGCCCTCCTGGCCCATGCAGTGGCAGGTCCATTGGGCGCAGGTCTGGACGCCCTCGACGCCGTCGGCCTTGCATTCGCGCTGGAAGTAGGCCGACTCGCACGAGAGGCTGGTGCCGCCGCCGCACACGCCCCAGGGCGAGCCGGGATCGGGCGTGCCGCCGCCGCCGCCGCCCTTCGGCTTCCTGGAGCCGAGCTCGAAGACGCCGTCGTGGACGAACAGGCTCTGGCCGCGACGGTCGACGACGACCATCATCGAGCCGGGCTCGTTCCTGAAGACGTCGGTGGCGGCGATGACGCCGGCGTGCGTGTAGTGCGTGCCGAGCACGGCCCAGACGGTGCCGCCGACGGCGCTGGAGCCGAGTGCGAAGAGGGTGGCGACGAGGAGCTTCTTGAACGGGCGACGCGTGGTCATGACGGAGAGGCCTCCTTCTGTTGCGGCGGCCCCATTTCACGGAGGGTGCCAGCGGCGAAGTCCGCGTGTCGTCGAGGGTGCGCGCGCGCGGTGTGGACGGGCGGGCCACAGGCGCGGCGGGGCGACGTGAACGGCGCGGCTACACGCGGTAAGATCGGGAGGGCGTGCGTCGACGAGCCGAGCGGATGGCGGGGCTGCTGCTGGTGGCGGCGCTCGCGTCCTGTGGCGGGGCGTCGCGCGAGTGGGAGCGGGCCGAGGCGTTGTGGCGCGACAACGACCCCGCGGCGTGGGCGGCGTGGCGCGCGCTCGGCGACGCGGGCGAGGAGGGGCGCCGGGCGCGGGCGCGGCTGGCCGAGGCGGACGCGCGCTACCGTCGGGGGATCGCGCTCCTGGCGGCGGGGCAGGCGGGGGCGCGCGAGGAGCTGGCGGCGGGGCGCGCGCGCGGGCCGATCGATCCCGCGCTCTATCTGCCGCTGGCGCGCGCCTGCCGCGATCGCGAGCTGCCGCGGCGGGCCGCGGCGCTCTACAGAAAATACCTGGCGCAGGCGAGCGGGGCCGCGCCCGACGACGTGGCGGCGGCGCGCGCCGAGCTGGCCGCGCTCGACGAGCCGGAGGATCCGATCCTCGACGAGGTGGTGGGGGTGGCCCCGGCGCGGCGCCTGCCGTCGACGGCGCTCACCGTCGGCGCGCTGGCCGCCGCGGCGATCGCGCTGGCCGGCGCCATCGTGCTCCTCGTCGGGGCAGTGCGCCGTCGCCGCGGCCGGACGCTGGCCGCGCTGGCCGCGTCCGAGCCGTCGCTGCAGCCGGCGATCGCCTTACTCGTCGGCTGCCTGCGCCACGAGCTCCTCAAGCACCGCGTCCTCGCGGTCACCGACGCCGTGCGCGCGCTGTCGAGCGGCACCGCGCGCCCCGGCGAGCGCGAGTTCCTCGTCGCGCGGCTCTACGGCGGCGACCCGCTGCCGCTCGCCTGGGTCGGCCACCTCGGCGCCTTCATCCGCGCGCTCGGCCCGCGCTTCGACCTCGAGCGGAGCGATCCCGGCTTCCGCAGCGCCGGGCGCGCCGTCGCCGAGATCGGCGCGCTGCGGGCGGCGCTCGTCGCTGGCGAGCGGAGCGCGGCCGAGCGGCTGCGGCGCGCGCACGAGCGGCTGGTGGCCTTCGATCGCGCGCTCGCCGAGCTGACGCGGCGGCTCACGCACGCGCCGATCGATCGCCCGCTCGTCGACGAGGTGGTGGCGGCGATCGACGCCGAGCGGCGCGGCGCGGGCGCGCCCGAGGTGGCCATCACCGTCGGAGCGCTGCCCGAGGGCGTGCGCGTCGAGATGTACCGCGTCGACCTCGCGCTGGTGCTGCGCAACGTGGTGCGCAACGCCGTCGTCGCCGCCGCGCGCGGGCCGGCGCCGCGGCGCGTGGCCATCGACGGGCAGGTCACGCTCGAGCCGACGGGCGAGGAGGTGGTGCGGCTGCGCGTGCGCGACACCAGCCCCGAGCCGATCGCGCTCGAGGCGGCGGCGCGGGCGAGCGGGCGCGGGCTGCACCTCGTCACCTCGGCGCTGGCGCGCGTCGACGGCGGCCTCGAGCTGGCGCCGGGCGGCGACGGCTACGCCAAGGCGCTGGTGGTGCGGCTGTTCCGCGCGCTCGACGACGACAGCGAGGACGCCGCCGCGCCGCCGCTGGAGGCGACGGCGTGAGCGCGCGGCTCCTCGTGATCGAGGACGGCTCGGAGTACGCCGAGTTCGCGCGCGTCTTCCTCGGCGAGGAGCTCGTCGTCGAGGAGGCGCACTCTGCCGCCGAGGCCGCGGCGCGGCTGGCCGCCGGCGACGTCGCGCTCCTCCTCATCGATCTGCGCTTCGAGCGCGCGCCCGCCGAGGCGCTCGTCGGTGATCTGGCGGCGACGGCGGCGCGCCTCTTCGACGGCGACGAGGCGCGCGCGCTGCGCTACCTCCAGGATCAGCAGGGCACCCTCATCCTCGAGGCGCTGCGCCGCGCCGGGCACCGCCAGCCGGCGCTGTTCGTGCACGACTTCCCGCCGCGGCGGCTCGCCAACCTGCGCGCGCTCTACGGCGACGTGAGCGCGGTTCCCTCGTTCGACGCCGCCGCCATCCGCGCGGCGCTGCGCGCGGCCCTCGCGCGCGCCGCCGCCCAAGGAGCCCCACCCCGATGAGCCTCGCCAGCGACGAGCGCCGGCGCCGCTTCGCGCGCCTCGTCCACGACGTCGCCAAGTACGTCGCCCGCACCGCGCGCAACCTGCCGCCGCCGCCCGCGCCGGTGCCCGCCTGGGCCGCCGCGATGCTGGCGCGCGACCTCTACGAGACCGCGCCGCCGCACCGCCGCGCGTCTTTCCTGCTAGACGAAATCACCCGCGGCCTCGACCCCACGCCGGAGCTCGACCGGGCGCGCGCGCTCCTCGCCGAGGCCGACTCCCTCGAGCGCGAGGTGCGCGCCGCCGACGAGACCGCGCTGCGCCGCGCCGCCTCGATCGCCCGCGAGGTCGAGCTGGTGCTGCGCGCCGCCGCGCGGGGGACGCCGTGAGCGCGCCGACCCCGCGCCGCCCCAAGCTCCTCGTCGTCGACGACGGCGACCGCTACGCCGAGCTCGCGCACGCCTTCCTGCGCGACTACGACTACGCCACGCGCTGCGACCTCGCCGGCCCCTGCTGGAGCTGTCCGCGCCGCGCCGGCTGCACGCTCACGCACGCCCACGACCTCGCCGAGACGAAGGAGGCGCTGCGCCGCCACCGCGACGTCGACGTGCTGCTCCTCGACGTCGCCTTCGAGCTGCCCGCCGCGCGCCTGGCGCCGTCCGCGACGGGCGAGCGCGACCTCGCGCGCCGCCGCCGCCTGCAGGGGCTCGACATCCTGGCCGCGCTCCGCCGCGCGCACCCGTCGCTGCCGGTGATCCTCATGACCTCGCGCGAGGAGCTGGCCGACGACGCTGCGCTCGCCGCCGTCGACGCGCTGGCCGCCGACGAGTCGGTGGTCCTCGCCGGCGCCGACGCCTTCGATGCCCGCGCGCTGTCGCTGCTCGTCGAGCGCGTGCTCGCCTACCGCGGGGCGCCGCCCGGCGACGGCGGCTACCTGTGGGGCGAGAGCGAGGCGATGGCTCGCCTGCGCCGCGACGCGCTCACGCTCGCGCGCACGTCGCTGCCGATGCTGCTCCTCGGCGAGACCGGCACCGGCAAGAGCGCCCTCGCCGAGCGCGTCATCCACCCGGCGAGCGTCCGCCGCGGGCCGTTCGTGTCGGTCGATCTGGCCGCGCTCCCATCGACGCTCGTCGCCGCCGAGCTCTTCGGCGCCGCGCGCGGGGCCTTCTCCGGCGCGGTCGAGCGCCCCGGGCGGTTCGAGGCCGCCGACGGCGGGACGCTGTTCCTCGACGAGATCGGCAACCTCCCGCCCGACGTGCAGCGCATGCTGCTGCTCGCGCTCGAGGAGCGGCGCGTGACCCGCCTCGGCGAGACCACCCCGCGGCCCGTCGACGTGAAGCTGGTGGCGGCGACCAACGCCGATCTGCCGTCGCTGGTGCGGAGCGGCGCCTTCCGCGACGATCTCTACGCGCGGCTCAACCCGGCGGCGCGCCTGACGCTGCCGCCGCTCCGCGAGCGGCGCGCCGATCTCGACGCGCTGATCGCCGGCTTCGTCGCGCGCGCGTTCGCGGGCGGTGCCGATCGCAGGCTGCTCGTCGAGTACGCGGCGGCGGCGCGCCTCGAGTCGACGGCGCCGGTGGAGGTGGCCTTCGGCCGGCCGCCGCCGTCGGCGGCGCGCGCGATCACCTTCGTCTTCGCGGCGGCGTCGATGGCGGCGCTCCGACGGCACGGGTGGCCCGGCAACCTGCGCGAGCTCGCCCAGGTGGTGGTGAACGCGACGGTGTTCGCGCTCGCCGACGCGATGGAGGCGGCGCGGCGCGGCGGGCAGGGCGTCGGCGCGGCGGCGCGCGTGATCCCCATCCCGGCGACGCTGGTGCGGCGGCTGATCGCGCCCGACGCCAGCGACGGTGGCGTTTCGCCCGCGCGCGGCCGCGTGAGCCTGGCGCTGACCCCGCGCGCGTCGCTCCACGCGGTGGCGCGCGACCTCGAGCGCCAGCTCTACGAGCAGCTCTTCGCCGACTGCGACGGCGACTTCGCGCGGATGGCCGAGCGGCTCGTCGGCAGCGGCGGCCCGAAGGCGGCGCGGCGCGTGCGCCTCCGCTTCAACCAGCTCGGGCTGCGCGCCCGCCGGCGTTCGCGCTAAATCTACGATTCGTAGAACGAATATCTACGAATTGTAGCAACGGTGCGGTGGCGCCCCAGGACGGACGCGGACTTGGCGCTGGCCCGCCGGTTGCGATGTCCGGGGCGCATGAACAGCTCCCGCCCAGCCCGCTCCGAGAACAGCGTCCTCTTCGCCCTGCGCGACCTGCGCGACCTCGAGGCCGAGCGCGCCGCCGAGGAGGAGGCGCTCGCCGCCGCGCGCCGCCGCCGCGAAGAGGAGGAGCGCTCGCGCCTGCGCGCCCTCGAGGAGGAGGCGCGTCGCGAGGCCGAGGCGCGCCGCGAGGCCGAGCAGCGCGAGGTCGAGGCCCGCGCCCGCGCCGCCGCGCAGCTCGACGCCGAGGCCCGCCGCGCCGCCGCGCTCGCCTCCGAGCTGGCCGCCGCGCGCTCGGCGCTCGAGGTCGCGCGCGCCGTCGCCGTCGCGCCGCCGTCCCCGGTCCACCCGCCGTCGAACGCGCGCTGGCTCTGGCCGATCGCCTTCTCGATCGTCGCCACCGTCGCGGTCGTCCTCGGCATCCACCTCGCCACGCGCCCGCCCGACATCCGCGAGCGCGTCGTCGTCGCGCCCGCCGCGCCCGCCGCGCCCGCCGCCGTCGCCGCGCCACCGCCCGCCGCGACCACCGCGCCCACCGCGACGGCCCCGGCCGCCCCGAAGCGCGCCGCCAAGCGCCCGCCCCAGCCGACGACGGCGCCGACGCCCGCGCGCCCCGTCCTCCTGCCGAAGGACTGCGACGACCCGCTCTGCGGCCTGAACCTCGACGGGAAGCACTGATCCCTCTGTCCGACGTTCGCCCGGATCCGGTATCCTCGGGACGATGCGAGGATCAGCTCTTCTCCTCGCGCTGCTCCTCGGGGGATGGCGCAGGGGACCGCGTTCGCACAGCTTCCGCTCGACCCGGACGAGGAGATCGCGCGGCGCCGCTTCGCACGCGGCTCCGAGCACTACGCGGCTGGCGCCTACCAGCAGGCGCTCGACGAGTTCGAGGCGGTGCGGCGCTACAAGCCCGCCCCGGCGCTCGACTACAACATCGCGCGCTGCCTCGATCGCCTCGAGCGCCCGCGCGAGGCCATCGACGCCTACACCCGCTACGTCACCGCGCGCCCCGACGCACAAGACGCCGCCGAGGTGCGCGCGCGCATCGAGACGCTGCGCAGGCGACTTCCGCCCGAGCCGCCCGCGACGCCGCCACCGACGCCGACGCCACCCATCGCGACGACGCCGCCGCCAACCACAACAACACCGCCGCCGCCGCTCGTCGATCGCCCGTCGACCGCGCGCCGCTACGCCGCCCCGATCGCCGTCGGCGCCGGCGCCCTCGCCGCCGCCCTCGTCGGCGCCGGCCTCCTCGGCTCCGTGCGCAGCGACTACAACGCCGCCAACGGCCCCGGCGGCTGCCGCCCCTGCACCGACGCCGACATCGCGCCGCTCGAGCGCCGCGCCTACGCCGGCTACGCCATGCTCGGCATCGCCGGCGCCCTCGCCGTCGTCGACATCGCGCTCTTCGCGACGACCGCCCGCCGTCGAGGGGGCGGCCGATGACGTCACGCACGCTGCCGCTCCTCGCCGCCCTCGCGCTCGCCGGCTGCTTCGACTTCGAGCAGCTCCGGCAGCCGCGCCCCGACGGCCCCGACGGAGAAGATCTCTCGCTCGCGGCCGATCTCGCCGGGGTCGAGCCCGACGGCCTGCCGCCACCGCCCGATCTCGCCCCTCCCGCCGATCTGACCCCCGGCTGCGTGCCGACCGCGCCGCTCGCGCCCTACATCTACGTCTCGACGACGGGGCAGACGTCCGGCACGGGCACCCTCATCGATCCCGTCAGCAGCATCGACCGGGCCATCGACCTCGCCAACGCGCTGAGCACGCCGCCATCGCCGGCGCCGGTGAGCATCCTCGTCGCCGGCGGGGCCTACGCCGAGACGGTCTCGGCGGTGCTCAACCGCCCCATGCACTTCTACGGGGGCTATTCGCCCTCGTTCAACTGCCGCAACCCGACCGCCTACCCGACCGAGATCGACGGGAGCTCCACCGCCACCGTCAACCTCATCGGCGAGGCGCTGCTCTTCGACGGCTTCGCCGTCGTCGGCGGCAATCCCCCGACGACCACCGACTTTGCGCGCGCCTTCGTCTACAGCGGACCGTTCCTCACGCTGCGCAACACGGCGATCATCAGCCACCGGAGCGGAGTCGCCCAGGCCGCGCTCGCGCTCCTCGTGACCGGCGCACAGTTCGTCATCGAGGACGTCTCGATCGCATCGAACGTCGCGGGCTCGGGCTCGTTCGCGGTCGACCTCTGCAACTCGAACGGCACCCTCTCCCGCGCGCGCGTCACCAGCGAGAACCCGGTTGGATCGGCGACGGCGCTGCGCGTCCGGCACGTCCAGATCGGGATGGACTGCGGCGGCGTGAACCGCCGCGGGACGATCACGGTCTCGTCGACAGTCGCGATCGCTGCTGGCCTCGTCGCCTCTGGTCTCTCGCACCAGCCCATCGCCGGCGAGACGCGCGCGCAGTCGGAGCTCGTCCTCCAGCACAGCGCGTTCGTCAGCGGCGGGATGAACGACGCTTCGGCGATACGCGTCGTGGGCAGCGACCAGACCGCGGCGACCTCGATGATCCTCGACCACGTCACCGCGTGGGCGAACCCGTTGGCGCCGACGAGGAGCAACGCGCTCACCAACCTCTCCGACCTGACCCTCGACCTGCGGAACAACATCTTGGTCGCCGGGCTGCCGGTCTCGTCGACGACGACGCTGGTGGTGAGCTCGCCGCCGAACATGAAGAACTTCGTGTGGAACGACACCACGGTGGGGCCGTCCGTCATCGCGCAGCTCGGCACGACGAGCTACGACCGGTCGGCCTACCCGGCGATCGATCCGAACGCCACCTTCGGCGATCCGGGCCTGGACTTCGACCATGTCCACCTCACCGCGACCGGGATGGCCCGCGGCCAGGCCGGGAGCTGCGGCGCATCGGCGACGGACGTCGACAGCGAGGCGAAGCCGCAGCCCGCCAACGCCGGGAAATGCGACGTCGGCGCCGACGAGCGCCCGTAGACGATCGCGGCGCGCGGCCTACCTTCCCGCGCATGGCCACGAAGTCCCTCTCCGCGCGCCACGCGCGCATGTTCCACGCCGACGGCGTCGTCTACCGCGCGCGCGTCGACGCCATGCCCGAGCGCCCAGCGCGGCGCTCTCCGCCAAGGTCCACGATTTTCTGTCCAACCAATATTTCGGCCTCTCGCCCTTCGACGTCCCCGGCCTCGGCCGCGCACGCCTGCGCCTCGAGGCGCACCGCGGCTGGGGGCCGTGGCTCGAGCGCGCGCGCGTGACGCTCGTCGAGCCGCTGGCGGTCGATCAGGCGGCGCTGCGCTTCTGGCCGTTTCGGGAGGGGAGGGGGATCGTGCCGCGCGGGGCGATCCACGCGATCCGGCGGGCGGCGTATTCGTCTAGCCAGAAATCCCGGCCCGCTACGGAGTCTGCTTCGCGCCCTCTTTGATCCAGGTGAGGATGAGCTGGTAGTCGGGGTCCGCCGTCGTCGCGAAGGTCGCCGTCGGGTGGACGTCGGGCGGGTTCTCGTAGAGCGGCCGCGTGAGGATGAGGCTCTTCTCCGGCTCCTTCAGGTTCACGCGCGTCGTCTTCGTGTTGGGCGAGATCTCGGTGACCACCTCGCGGTAGGCGAGGTTGATGCCGCCGTCGAGGAACAGCCCGCCGAGGTCCTTGCCGGGGCCGCCGCCCGAGTGGCAGCGGGTGCAGCCGCGCTTGTCGAAGATCGGGTAGACCTGCGTCGCGAAGTCGATGCTCTTCAGCACCGTCGTGGTCGTGCCGGGCGCCTTGGCGACGACGTCGGCCAGCGTGACGACGTTGATGGCGACGGGGAGCGCGCCGCTGTCGATCGTGATCTGCTGCCCGGCGGCCGACTTCACCGTCGCCTGGCCCGCGCGCACGTCGAAGAAGAGGGCGTAGCCCGAGGCGGTCGTGGCCGTCGCGGTCGGCGCGGCGGCGCGGTTGGCGTCGAGGAAGAAGGGCCCCTTCGCCCCGTCGACGCCGAGCGCCGCCGCCGGCACGCCGGCCTTCGGCACGCCCTTGTCGTCGACGACGCGGATGACCAGCACGCCGGTGCCGGCCGCGGGGTTCACCGCGAACGCCGTCGCGAGCTGCGCCAGCGTCGACTCCTTGAAGGCGCGCAGCTCGACGCCGGTGACGTCGCTCGAGACGACGGTGACCTTGGGGTTGTAGGTGCTGCGGTAGTCGGGCGGGCTCGACGCGAGGAGGAAGAGGACGCTGTTGGCGGGCACCTTCTCGACGACGAAGCCGGGGCCCGTCACGGTCACGCTCGGCGCCGGGGTGATGCCGGTGGTGGTGACCGCGACGCCGCCGGTGAGCGCCATCCCGGAGGTGAAGTCGACCACGCGCCCGCCCACGCTCACCGTCGGCGAATCGACCGGGATCGGAGGCAGGCCGGACGGACCGCCCGCGGCGGGGTCGCCACCTCCGCCGGAGGGAGCGTTGCCGCCATCGCACGCGGCGGCGAAAAGCGAGGCCGAGAGCAGCAGGGCGAAGCGGGTCGTCGTGCGCATGCTCGCTGCCTTCAGCAAGCGACGGACCACGCGCGAACCCCGCGCGGCGAGCGGAGATCGCCCGTCGGGACTGGGAGCCGCCCTCCCGACCATGGACGCGCGTCCACGCTATGCTGGAGGCCCATGTCCCAGACCCTGCACACCGTGGCGGTCCTCCACGGCGACCGCGTCGCCGGGCTGAAGCGCCGCGTCTACCGCCTCACGGTCGGGCGCGGCCGCGCGGCCACGGTGCGGCGCTGCGTCGAGAGCGCCGTCACCCTCGGGAGCCACGACGGCAACGCGGTGGTCGTCGCGCACCCGACGGTGTCGCGCTTCCACGCGCGCATCGAGCTCGATCCCTCGGGCGGGTGGCTCCTCACCGATCTCGACTCGACGAACGGGACGATGGTGAACGGGCTGCGCGTGCTCCAGGCCTACCTGCCGCCGAAGGCGAAGCTCCAGCTCGGCGAGGCGGAGGTGACCTTCGAGGTCGAGCGCGAGGAGCGCGAGCTCGGGCTGTCGGCGGCGGATCGCTTCGGCGCGCTCCTCGGGCAGAGCGCGGTGATGCGGCGGCTGTTCGAGGAGCTCGACGGCGTGTCGCGCGCCGACACCACGGTGCTCGTTCAAGGAGAGACCGGCTCGGGCAAGGACCTCGTCGCGCAGGAGATCCATCGCCACTCGGCGCGGCGCGCGGGGCCCTTCCTCGTCGTCGACTGCGGCGGGCTGCCCGAGACGCTCGTCGACGCGGAGCTCTTCGGGCACGAGCGCGGCGCCTTCACCGGCGCCGACGTGACGCGGCCCGGGGCGTTCGAGGCGGCCGACGGCGGGACCCTGTTCCTCGACGAGATCGCCGAGCTGACGCCGGCGACGCAGGTGAAGCTCCTGCGCGCGCTCGAGGCGCGGATGGTGAAGCGGCTGGGGTCGAACGAGTGGCGGCGCGTCGACGTGCGGGTGATCGCGGCGACGCACCAGGACCTCGCGCGGCTGTGCAACCAGCGGCTCTTCCGCGAGGACCTCTATCATCGGTTGGCGGTCATCACGGTGCGCGTGCCGCCGCTGCGCGATCGCCTCGAGGATCTGCCGCTCCTCGTCGGCGCGATCATGGAGGACCTCGGCGCGTCGGCGGCGACGCCGCTCGACGAGGGGCTGCTCGAGGCGCTGCGCGGGCGGCGCTGGGCGGGCAACGTGCGCGAGCTCCGCAACATCGTGCAGCGCGCGCTGGTGCTGGGGGCCGAGCGCGCGCTCGCCGACGACCCCGCCGAGATCGCCGCGCCCGCCGCGCCGACGGGCGCCACTGACGAGCCCTACAAGCTGGCGAAGGCGCGCGCGGTCGAGGCCTTCGAGAAGCGCTACCTCACCGAGCTCCTCCAGCGCCACAACGGCAACGTCGCGGCGGCGGCGCGCGCCGGCGACGTCGACCCCGCCTGGATCTTCCGCCTGGTCAAACGCCACGGCATCGACGTCGCAAGCTTGCGTAGACGCTAGACAGAAAACCCGCTCCCGCTCCCGCTCCCGCTCCCGCTCCCGTTCCCGAAGACCTCAAGGCTCCGCAAACACCACGCTGACCTTCGCCTCCCGATCCGCCGGGACCTCCACCGTCCGCGTCCGCGCATCCCCCGCCGCCGTCACCAACCGCAGCGTATGCCGCCCGGCGTCGACAGGCAGCCGCAGCCGCGGCGTGTGCCCGACGCTCTTGCCGTCGAGGAAGACCTCGGCCCAGGGGATGGCGTTGATAGACAGAAATCCGCGGCGGTGGCGGCGCGGCGCGATCGGAGGCGCCCCTTTCTTGATAGACGGATTTGGAGCCGTCGGCGTCACCGGCGGGGCTTCGGGCACGGGCACGGGCTCGGGCTCGGGCTCGGGTGGCGGAGTCGGAGCGGCCGTCGGCGTCGCCATCGGAGTTGGCGTCGCCGTCGCGACAATCGGTGCCGCCGTCCCCCGCGTCACCCGCCACACCAGCGCCCCCATCGCCCCGACGGCGACGAGCCCGATCGCCCCCACCACGATCCACCGCGTCGCCCGCGGCGCCGCCGTCGCCGGCCCCTTCCGCACCGCCTTCGTGAGCGGCCGCCCCCCGCCGAGCGCCGCCGCGATCAGCGCCTCGCGCTGCACCACCGGCCCCGCCCGCAGCTCCCCCAGCTTCGTCGCCAGCGCCCGCGCCGGATCGCGCGGCTGCCCCGCGACCTCGACGAGCGCCTCGCGCAGCGCCGCCGCCTTCGCGTACCGCCGCTCGGGCTGCGCCGCCGTCGCCCGCGCCACGATCGCCCGCAGTTTCGCCGGCGCCAGCGCCTCCGGCACCGGCGGCACCACCCCCGCGCGCACGCGCTCGAGCGTCGCCATCTGATGCGCGGCCCGCAGCGGGTTCTCGCCGACGAGCGCCTCGTACAGCACCACCCCCAGCGCGAACACGTCGGTGTACGGCCCGACGGTGCCGCCGCGCACCTGCTCGGGCGCCATGTACGCGAGGTTCCCCTTCATCCCGACGGCCGACGCCTCCGTCCGTCGGAACTTCGCGACGCCGAAGTCGGTCAGCTTCGCCTCGCCCTCCCACGACAGGAGGATGTTCGCCGGGCTCACGTCGCGATGGACGATCCCGAGCGGCCGCCCCCCCGCGTCCTCCTTGCGATGCGCGTAGTCGAGCCCCGCCGCCACCTCCGCCGCGACGAACGCCGCCAGCGTCCACGGCAGCCGCCGCGTGCGCCGCAGCACCTCGCTCAAGTCCATCCCGTCGACGTACTCGAGGATCACCAGCCGCCGCGCGCCCTCCTCCTCGAGCGCGAGCACCGGCACGATGTTGCGGTGCACCAGCGTCGCCGTGAGCCGCGCCTCGTCGAGCAGCGCCCGCACCAGCCCCTCGTCGAGCTCGTCGCGCACGACCTTGATCACCACCTTGCGCGAAAAGCCGCCCGGCCCCGCCGCCTCGCCGAGGAAGACCTTCCCCATGCCGCCCTCGCCGAGCGGCTTCACGATGCGGTATCGCCCGACGACCTCGTCCACCGACGGTGACCTACTTCCCGCACACGTTGGCGACGCCGGCGCCGCCGCACTTCTGTGGCGGCCTGCACATCCCACAGTTGAGGAGCGTCCCGCACCCGTCGGAGACGAAGCCGCAGTCGAACCCGCGCTCGGCGCAGCTCACCGCCACGCAGGTCGACCCGCATGTCACCGGGCAGGCGAGCGGCATCGACACCTGCGCGTCGCTGCGCCCGTCGGGGACGTTGATCGCCGACGACGCCGCGCAGATGATCGGCGTCTTCGCGCTCGGGCAGGCGGCCTCGGCCCAGGCGGTCACGCGCACCAGCACCGTCGCGTCGGGGCGCACCCCGGCGCAGCTCGGCGCGTTCGCCCGCAGGAAGGCCACGATCGCGCCCGTCCCGTCGAGCGTCGCCGCCACCGGCAGGCACCCCCCGCAGAACTGGCGCGGCCCGCCGTCGGGCGCGTCCACCTCCCCGACGGAGACCTCATACAGCAGCGACCCGCCCGCCGGCACGCGCGTCCCGCAGCGCGCGTCGTCGAGCGACACGACCAGCTCGAGCCGCCGCGCCCCGCACGACGAGGTCGTCGCCACGACGACGAGCAGCAGCGCGCTAGCGAACCTGGACCACATAGTCTCTCGGCGAGGTCGCCGCCACCGCCGCGCCCGCCGCCGCGCCCGCCACCACGACGACGCTCGCGCCGAGCACGCCCCAGAACCAGCCGCGCTTCCACACCGGCCGCCGATCGCGCGGCCGCTCCGGCGCCACCGGCGCCGCGCGCAGCGCCTCCTCGGTGTCGGCGACGGCGCGCGCGATCGCCTCGGCGTCGGCGGCCGGCGGCAGCGTCACCACCGCCCGCGCCTCGTGCGGCGCCGGATGGCGCTCGGCCCGCCAGGCCCCCGCGCGCGCGCGCACGATCCACAGCGGCCGCCCGAGCGCCGCCGCCACCCCGCGCGCCTCGCTAGACGGAAATTCCGCGCCCGTCGCCAGCCGCGCCGTCGCCTGCCGCAGCGCCTCGTCGCCGCGCGCCGCCGTCGAGAGCTGCGCCGCGATCTCCGGCGCCTCGCGCGTCACCCGCACCAGCCGCGCCACCGGCCGGCGATCGGCGCGCTCCACCACCACATAATGAAGCCCGACCGCGGTCGCGATCGGCGGCGCCGCCAATTTTCCGTCTATCCAAATTCGCGCGTCGGCGGGCGCCACCCGCGCCGCCACCGCCACCGACGGCGCCTCGGCCTTGGTCGCCGCGCGCCACGCCGTCGCCACCTCGGGCGGGAAGATGCGATCGGGCGCCGTCCCCGGATCGAGCCGCGCCGCCAGCGCGAACCGCTCGGCCGCCGCCGCCGCGTCGCCGCCGAGGAGCCGGAGCGCCCCGTCCCAGCGCATCAGCTCGGCGAGCGCGCGCACCCGCGCTGCGTCCGGGAGCTGCCCCGCGATGAGCGCGTCGGTGTGCGCGGCCACGCGCGCGATCGCCTGCAAGAAGCGCATCTGCGCGTAGAGCGCGCGCACGTCCGCGACCTCGGCCTCCGGGCTCGGCTCGGCGATCACCGGCGCGGCCACGCGCTCGGCCGCCGCGCGCCGCGCGAGCAGCGCCCGCCCGATTGCGTCGGCGCCGCTCTCCCCGTCGGGCGCGACGAGCACGGCAGCGCGCGCCGGCGCGGGCTCGGCAGCGCGAGCCGCGTGCAGTCCGGCACCAGCGACGCCGGCGACGAGCGCCGTCGCGGCGAAAAGGCCTCGCACGTCGCGAGCATACCACGCACGGTCAGTTCGGTCGGTGGGGGCGCGGGCCATGGACGCCGCTCCATGGTCGGGGACTTCGACCCTCGCCGCGCGCTCCACGGTCGGCGCGCAACTCCGCGAGATTCGGCCGTCACCGCATTGGCCCGCAAGCTGCTCAAGGACGCGAGCAGGAGGATTCAATGCGCTGGAACACCCCGCTCCTGTTCGCCGCCGCGCTGGCCACCGCCGCCGGCTGCTCGACCGCGTCGTCCTCGCACTCCGGGTCCGGCTCCAGCATCGGCTCGATGGGCGGCGCGATGGAGCTCCGGCTCGTCGACGCGCCGTCGGATGAGGTGAAGGAGATCGTGGTGACCATCGACAAGGTCACCGCGCACACGGGCGGCGGCTGGGTCGAGCTCTCGAGCCAGAAGGCCACCATCGATCTGTTGAAGCTGCAGAACGGCACGTTCGCGTCGCTCGGCGTGAACGCGCTGCCGTCAGGGCGCTTGACACAAATTCGCCTGCTCGTCGACGAGGGTGGCCCCAACTACGTGACGACGCCCGACGGCGCGCAGCATCCGCTGAAGGTCCCGTCGGGGACGCAGTCGGGGATCAAGCTGAAGCTGGGCGTCGAGCTGCCCGCCTGCCCGACGGGGACGATCACGCTCGACTTCGACGGCAAGAAGTCGATCTTCACCCACCCGACGGGCAACGGCGACGAGTGGATCCTGCGGCCGGTCGTGCGCCTGAAGGCGGTGACCGCGCAGCCGGGCGACTGCTCGACGAGCGCGCCGCCGGCGCCCCCCTCGACGGTCGACCCGCCGTCGACCAGCACGCCGCCGGCGCCCGGCACCCCGACGCCGAACACGACCTACACCCCGCCGATCTCGACGGGCGAGCCCCCCGACTGCGGCGGCATCACCTGCAAGGACGGCCAGTACTGCTACAACCAGGTCTGCCTCGACGGCTACACGATCTACTATTGACCTTCCGACCGGGCAAAGGATCAGGAACTTGCGCGGTGAGGCGGAGTTTGATCTATCGATGGGATGAGACCTACAGGCACGAAGCAGGAGCTGGA
>Ga0272446_1002184_pt1 | contig 27217 bp, 20 predicted proteins | sample YNPCB0061_FD_194587 | JGI IMG/M metagenome (GOLD analysis project Ga0272446, IMG submission 194587) | Hot spring microbial mat communities from Yellowstone National Park, WY, United States - YNP-CB-006-1 | ecosystem: Environmental > Aquatic > Thermal springs > Hot (42-90C) > Sediment | place...
GTCGAAGGACGGCAACGGGCGCCCTCGTCGCTTCGTCCTCCCGGCCGAGGATGACGCCCGGACGACGGAGGCGATCGAGGGCTTCCTCGTCGGCCACCGTCCGCGGCGCCGCGTGGCGGGCCCGGCCATCGTCGCCCTCCGGGGACGGGGTTCGGCCCTCGTCCGCCCCGACCCGTTCCTCGCTCTCGAGTCCCGGCTCGACTGGCTCGCCGCCCTGGCCGGTGAGGAGGCGCGGCACGCCCGCTACCGACGGCCGGTCGTCGTCGTCCTCTGTGAGCTCCGGTCGGCGGCCGCCCCCGCCGCGCCACGGGTCGAGGCCGGCCTCGTCCGCCGCTTCGCCGACCTCCTCCGACGGGAGACCCGGGCGACGGACCGGATCGCCCGACTGGGGCCGGCCCGCTTCGCGATCCTCCTCCCGGAGACGACCGAGGTCGGCGCGACCCAGCTCGTCGAGCGGCTTCGGGCCCGAACGGCGGCCTGGGCGAACGGCGCACCTGGGGCGGTCGTCCGGGCCGGCTGGGCGAGCCCGCGGCGGGGGGAGACCGTCCGCGAGGCGATGGCCAAGGCCGAGGCGCGGCTGGCCGGCACCGACTCGTCGACCGACCGGAAGCCGCGGGGACTTGACACGCTGTGACTCAAGCTATATGATATGCGCCGCAAAAGCTAAGAACCCGGCGCTTGCCGGAGACCGAGTTGGGAAGGAGGTGAGGAACGATGAGCGTCGAGATCATCGCCATCCCGCGGATCGTCGCGGGCGTCCTCCTCGCCGGCCACGGCCTCCAGAAGCTCGCCGGTTGGTTCGGCGGCGGTGGGATCCGCGGCACGGCCGCCTTCCTCGAGCAGCTCGGCTTCCGGCCGGGACGCGGGTGGGCGTACGCCGTCGGGCTGGCTGAGACCCTCGGCGGGGCGAGCCTCGCCCTCGGCTTCTTGACACCGCTCGGGGCGGTGCTCGTCCTCGGTGTCCTCGTGACGGCGATCCTCGTCGTCCACGCCTCGAAGGGTCTCTGGAACCACAACGGCGGGATGGAGCACCCGTTCGTGCTCGCCTCGATCGCCCTGACGACGGCGATCGGCGGGCCGGGCCGCTTCTCCGTCGATGCGGCCCTCGGGCTCGACCTGCCGGTCTGGCTCGGTTGGCTCGCGGCCGGGATCGTCTTCCTCGGCGTCCTGACGGCCCTCGCCGTCCGGGCCCGGGCGACGCCGGCCGGTCGGTCGATGCCGACGACCGGTCCGACGGGCCCCGTCCTGGGTGGCCGGCCGGAGGCGGAGCAGCGCGGTGTCCAGGCGGCGATGACCGCCCTTCGGACCCCGCTCATCGGTGGCGGCTGGGCGCTCCTCGTCGAGGAGCGGATGCTTCGGATCCGCCGCTGACGGCCGTCGGCGGCGGGGCGCCCGCGGCGACCCGTCGTCGATCCCTGCCGGGCCCGGCCCACCTTCGTCGTGATCGATGCCGTCGCCTCGGCGAGGGCAGCGATGGCGGCGACGGACCGCTGACCGTCGAAGCACGGTCGTTCGGGTCGGGCCCTGATGCCGGCTCGTTCGGGCGGTGATCCGCTCCCGACGGCCGGCCTACGATTCAGACGCCTACGATTCAGACGACGCTTCTCGACACGCGGACAAGGAGGTGGAAGCGATGGCACGACGGCCTTTTGCCGGCGTGACGGCGCTCGCGCCGCTCCGGGCCGCGATCGAGCGGTTCCGGTCGCGGCAGGCGCGCCCGCCGGTCGATCTTCGCGACGACCCCCATGCCTACACCCTCGTCGTCGACCTGCCCGGCGTCGAACCGGCCGACGTCGAACTCACGGTCTCGGGTCGGACCCTCGATCTCCGCGCCCGCACGGCGAGCGAGGCCGAACGGGTCGAAGGCGGCTACCTGGTTCGGGAACGTCGAGCCGGCCTTTTCGTCCGTCGCCTCACCCTGCCCGATCCCGTCGATGCCGGCTCGGCGTCGGCGCAGCTCGAGGCGGGGCGGCTGACCGTCCGCCTGCCGAAGCTCGCCCCGGAGCCGGCTCGTCGGATCCCGATCCGGGTCGGCGGCGCGGCCCACGCGGAGCAGGCCCGGGAGGCGGCCTGATGGGCCCGGATCGGGAGCCGCGGGCGGCGCCGGACGCCCTCCTCGACCGGCGGCCGACGGAGCCCGAGCCCGGAGTGGGCAGCGGGCGTCGGGACGGCGGCTCCTCGCCGACCGACGGTCGGCTCGACGGGCGAGAGGGACACGGGCCGCTCGCAGCGGTCCCGGTGCTCGGAGCAGGCGACGGTGACCGGCGGCCGCTGAAGATCGCCCTCATCGCCCCGCCCCTCGTCCCGGTCCCGCCGCCGCGTTACGGCGGGACGGAGCGGGTCGTCGCTGCTCTGGCGGCCGAGCTCGAGCGGCGCGGCCACGAGGTGACGGTCTTCGCCGCCGGCGACTCGCGGCCGGCCGGTCGTCTCGTGCCGGTCTTGCCGGCCTCGGTCTGGTCGACCGGCTACCGCGGCGACGTCGCCGCCCACTTCATCCGGACCGCGGCCATCGCCTGGAGCCGGGCCGAGGAGTTCGACATCCTCCACTCCCACCTCGAGGGCCACGGCTTCCTCCTGGCTCGGCATGCGCCGCGCCCGGTCTTGACGACCCTCCACGGTCGGCTCGACGTCGCCGGGATCCCCGAGCTCCTCGAAGCCTTCCCCGAGATCCCGCTCGTCTCGATCAGCGACAGCCAGCGCCGCTGGGCGCCGCGCGCCAACTGGGTCGCCACGGTTCACCACGGCCTGCCGCTCGAGGGGATGCCCTTCGACGAGCGTCCCGGCGCGGAGCTCCTCTTCGTCGGCCGGGTCGCCCCCGAGAAGGGCGTCGCCGAGGTCATCGAGCTCGCCCGGCGGACGGGCCGCCGGATCCGGATGGCGGCGAAGGCGTACGACCCGGCCGAGATCGAGCTCTTCGAGCGCCTCGTTCGGCCGGCCGTCGAGGCCGGGCTCGTCGCGTACGAGGGCGAGCTCGGCGAGGCGGCCCGGAACGAGCTCTACCGGCGGGCGCTGGCGACGCTCATGCTCGGGGCGTGGCCGGAGCCCTTCGGGCTCGTCGCCATCGAGTCCCTGGCCGCTGGAACGCCGGTCATCGCCCGGCGGGCCGGGGCGCTGCCGGAGATCATCGAGCACGGCGTCGACGGCTTCCTCGTCGACGACGTCGACGAGGCGGTCCTCGCCGTCCGGCTCGTCGGCGAGCTCGATCGGAAGCGGATCCGGGCCCGGGCGCTCGAGCGCTTCTCGGTGGGCCGGATGACCGACGCCTACGAGGCGATCTATCGCCGCCTCATCGCCGAGTGGGCGGCCCGCCGGCGCGGCGAACGCCCCAGCCTGGAGGTCTCCCGGCCGCGGTCCCCGTCGGCCTCGGCGACGGGACGCGAGCGTCCGCTCGCCGGCCAGGTCGCCTGACCGCCGCCTGGCGGACGCAGCCCGGTCGCCGGCCGGAGCACGGGCGGTCGGCTCCGTCGGCGGCCGCGTCGGGCGCTGTCATCGTCTTCTCATGAAAGCGCCGACAATGAGAGGGCGATGACCCACCACGCCCCCCCACCGTGCCCGACGGGCGGACTGGCGGCCGATGCACCTCCTCCTCGTCGAGGATGACCTCCGGCTCGGCCGGGTCCTGCGGCGCCTGCTCGAGGACGACCACCACCTCGTCGAGGTCGCCACCGACGGGGCGACGGCCCTCGAGATCGTCGAATCGGGGGTCGGGCTCGACGCCATCGTCCTCGACGTCGTCCTGCCCGACATCTCGGGTCTCGAGGTCGCCCGGCGGATCCGCCGGGCCGGCAACGACGTGGCGATCCTCATGCTGACCGCCCGCGACACGGTGGGCGACCGGGTCGCCGGGCTCGATGCCGGCGCCGACGACTACCTCGTCAAGCCCTTCGCCTACGAGGAGCTGGCGGCCCGGCTCCGGGCCCTCGCCCGACGCCGGGAGCGGGCGTCCCGCCACCCGGCGCCCCAGCTCGTCGTCGGCGACATCGAGCTCGACGAGACCCTCCGCCGGGTCACGGTCGCCGGTCGGCCGGTGGACTTGAGCCCGCGCGAGTTCTCGCTCCTCGAGTGCTTCCTCCGGCACCCCGGCCAGACCCTCAGCCGGGACCAGCTCCTCGATGCGGCCTGGCCGTACGGAACCGCGATCACGCCGAACGCCGTCGACGCCTACGTTCACTACCTCCGGACGAAGCTGGGACCCGCGGCTCGCCAGCTCGAGACCGTCCGCGGCTTCGGCTACCGGCTCGTCGATCGGCCGTCGGCGGACCGAGGAGGCGGCAGATGAGCGGACGGACCGACCGACGGACCGACCCGTCTCCGCCCGAGGCGGAGGCGGCGTCGAACGGCGACGCGCGGATCGAGCGGGAGGCGGAGGCGGCCGACGTCCGAACGCTTCGGCGGGTCGGCTGGCGCCTCGTCCTCTGGGCCGGTGGCTCGATGCTCGCTGTCCTCCTCGTCCTCGGGACCGTCCTCTACGGCGCGGTCGCCCGATCCCTCGAGGCGAGCGGAGTCGCGGCGCTCGACGCCCGAGCCGACGCCATCGCCGAGCTCATCGAGGATCCGCGGCGGGCCCTGCAGGTCGGGCTCGCCTTCGGCGGCCGGGGGTCGGGGACCTTCGCCCTCGTCCTGCGACCGGACGGGCGCCCGCTCGCCCTCCCGGGGATGCGCCTGCCGGCCGGCTTACCGGACCTCGACTCGGCGGCGGCGGCCTTGGCCGCCGGCCGGGACGTCCGGACCGCCCGGATCGAGGACATCCCGGTCCGGATCCTGAGCGAGCGGGTCACCGCTCGTCAGCTCGGGGACCTCGTCGTCCAGGTCGTCGGCGATCGGACGGCCGAGGAGCGGACCCTCGACGTCCTCCGGATCATCCTCCTCGTCGGCAGCCTCTTGGCCGCCGTCGCCGCGGGTGCCGCCGCAGCCTGGTACGCCCGCTGGGCCCTCGTCCCGGTCCGCGATGCCCTCGCCGCCCAGCGGGCTGCCCTCCGCCGGCAGCGGCAGTTCGCCGCCGACGCGAGCCACGAGCTCCGAACCCCGCTCGCCGTCATCGGCAGCGCCGTCGAGTACCTGCGGCGCCACCCAGAGCGGCGGGTCGGCGAGGTGACGGACGCCCTCGAGGACATCGGCGCCGAGACGGGCCGCCTCGGCCGCCTCGTCGACGACCTGCTCCTCCTCGCCCGCTCGGACTCGGGGGCCGTCAGCCTCGAGCGGCTGCCGGTCGACCTCGCTCCCATCGCCGAGGAGGCCGTGGCGACCATGGCGAAGCTCGCCGCCGAGCGCGGCGTGACCGTCGAGGTCCGGGTCGAGCCGAGCCTCGTCGAGGGCGATGCCGCCCGCCTCCGACAGCTCGTCGGCAACCTCCTCGACAACGCCATCCGCCACGCCCCGCCCCGCGGCCACGTCTGGCTCCGGATCGGGGGCGACGGGTCGGGCGTCGAGCTCGTCGTCGAGGACGACGGGCCAGGGATCCGGCCGGAGCATTTGCCGCGGGTCTTCGACCGCTTCTGGCGCGCGCCGGGGGCGCCGGGGGAGGGGAGCGGGCTCGGGCTCGCCATCGCCGCCTGGATCGTCGAGCGGCACGGCGGCCGGATCGCCGCCGCGAACCGGCCCGAGGGCGGGGCCCGGTTCAGCGTCTGGCTGCCGCGGCTCGCGGTCCCGGCCGAGGCGCGCTGAGCGGGGGATCGTCCGACCCCGTCCCGGTCCCCGAGCGGACCAGGGCCGGCGATCCCCGGCCGCTTCAGCGCGACGGCCCCGACGATGCGCCGCCGTTGCCGCGCTCGCGGAGGAAGCGCTCGATCTCGCTGATGAGGTCCTCGCCCGAGGGGAGCCGGGCCTCGTCGGCCATCGCCTCGAGGCGCTCGACGTAGGAGCGGGTGGCCTCGTCGACGGCGGCCGCTGCGTCGAGCCGGGTCCGGAGCTGGCGGGCCTGCTCGTCCAGGTCGCCGAGGGGCGGCGGCGCCCCGAGGTGGCGACCGACGGCCCGGAGGAGCTCGGCGGCGGCGGCCGGATAGGCGCCCGAGACGTAGTGGGGGATCTGGGCGAAGTAGCCGACGGCCGGGACCCCGGCTGCGGCCGCCGCCTGTTCGAGAACCGAGATGGCCGCCGACGGGACCCGGAGCGTCCCCTCCGGCCCCGCCTCGACGCCGCCTCGGAGGAGGCCGGGCGCCGACGCCGTCCCGAGGATCGGGACGGGCCGGGTGTGGGGGACGGCGGCCGGGATCGCCCCGAGACTGATCCACTCGCGGGCACCGAAGCGATCGAGGAGCTCCACGACGGCCCGGGTCAGGGCTCGCCAGCGGAAATCCGGTTCGGCGCCGGCGAAGACGAGGAGGTCGTGGTCGCCGAGGCGAGCCCGGCGGATCGTCAGGCTCGGCCAGGTCAGGCGGGCGAGCCGGCCGTCCACGATCTCGAGGGTCGGGCGGCGAGCCCGATAGTCGAAGAGGGCATCGGGGTCGAAGGTCACCAGCACCGGCCCGGAGCCGGCGAGGTGGTCTGCGGCGGTCGTCGCTGCGAGCCCGGCGTCGACCCAGGTGTCGAAGGCGGCGATGACGATGGGCGCTGTGAACCCGTCGCCGGGCTCGGCCGATGGATGGATCTCGTAGAGCGTCACGCGGCAAAGGATACGGGCGGCCCGCCGGCGTCGACCGAGCGATGGCTCGCCGGGTCGTCGGGCGTTCGCGGGCGTCGCGCGCACGGGAGCCCTCGGGCGGCCGCCGGCGCAGGCGACACCGCCTCGACCGCCGAACGCGGCGACGCCGCGCCGGTGCCCCGACCCGAGGGTCGGAGCCGGGCGCGGCGTCGCCGTCGAGGTCCGATCTCGTGGGCGCCGATCAGCCGGCCTTCGTCAGTTCGGCGCTCACGATCTTCGCGCTGCCGGCCGCCGGACGGATCTCGCTCTCGTGTCCGTCGTCCCAGCGGACCCGATAGCGCGTCCCGAGGGGCGACTCGATGATCTCGAGGATCTCGCCCTCCCGGGCCGGCTGGCCCACCTTCTCGGACTCGATGATGATGCGGTCTCCGACCTTGGCGGTCATCCGAGTCACCTCCTTTGCCGCGTCGTCTCGTGCCCGCCGGGGCGACGGGATCGGGAGGCCGCCTGCCCCGCCAGGCGTCGCTCGTGCCACCATCATGATCGCCTGTCCAGGGCCCGTCGGCAAGGGCCATCCGTCCCGGGTAGGCATCCCGACGTCTGCGCGAGCCGGGCCGGACCGGTCCAGCAGCGGGCCGTCCACATCGCCGTGCGCAGCGAACACCAAACGGGGGGAGTCGGGGTCGGGGGATGCGCCCGTTCGGCCGCTTCGGTGCGGAGCGAACACCGAAGGGCCGGAACCAGGGCTGTCGGCGCGGTGCGTGCGGCCGGTTTGGTGGTTCGGAGCGCACGCCCTCCGGACCCGCAGGCGTCGAGGTCGCCGGCCCGGGGCGACATCGCATCCTTTTGTGTTCGGAGCGCACGCCCCCGGAGCGGCACAGGAAAAGGGATGGATTCCCGTCCCGGCCAGGTGGCTCGACCGGCCGGCACCCATCCTCGGCGACCTGCCCTCCCTCCGAGCCGGCGCGCGAGCCGCCCGGCGAAGGTCAGGCGGCGTACTCGCGGAGCTTGCGGCTTCGGGAGGGGTGGCGAAGCTTCCGGAGGGCCCGAGCCTCGATCTGACGGATCCGCTCGCGGGTCAGGCCGAAGGCCCGACCGACCTCCTCGAGGGTCCGCGGGTGGCCGTCGTCGAGGCCGAACCGGAGGCGGATGACCCGCTGCTCGCGGCCGTCCAGGCTGGCCAGGACCGCCGCGAGCTGCTCCTTGAGGAGCTTGTCCGAGACGGCATCGAGGGGCGCAACCGCGTTCGGGTCCTCGATGAGTTCGCCGAGGGAGGTGTCCTGCTCCTCGCCGATCGGCATGTCCAGAGAGACCGGGTCCCGGCCGAAGCGCTGGATCTCCTCGACCCGCTCGGCCGTCATCGCCGTCCGCGGATCCTCCGAGAGGAGGGCGGCGATCTCTTCCGAGGTCGGTGGCCGACCGAGCTTGGCCGTCAGCTCCCGGGTCGCCCGGGCGACGCGGCCCATGGTCTCGACCATGTGGACCGGGATCCGGATCGTCCGCGATTGATCGGCGAGACCCCGCTGGATCGCCTGGCGGATCCACCAGGTCGCGTAGGTCGAGAACTTGAAGCCCCGCTCGTACTCGAACTTGTCGACCGCCCGCATGAGCCCGGCATTGCCCTCCTGGATGAGGTCGAGGAGGCCCATGCCGCGCTTCATGTACTTCTTGGCGACCGAGACGACGAGGCGGAGGTTGGCCGTCGTCAGGTGGTCGCGCGACCGCCGACCGAGATCGACGAGGGTGCCGCCGGGCTGGCTGCCGGGCGCGGCGTCGGGCCGGTAGCCCATCTCGGCGAGGAGCTCGGCGTCGTGGCCGGCCTCGATCCAGCGCCGGATGGCCGGCAGCGCGACGGCATCGCGGGCCCAGTCGAAGAGGGCCCGGAGCGTCGGGTGGTGGCGGATCTCGCCGTCGCTCGTGCCGAGCGCCCCGTGGAGCCAGTCGAGGAGCTCGAGGAACGACTCAGCGTCGAGGCGTTCGTCGTAGGCGGCCCGCAGGTCGCGCGCCCGCTCGAGGATGGCCTTGAGCTGGGGGTTCTCGGCCTCGGCGATGGCAGCCTCGAAGTCGAGGGCTGGGCTTGGCACGAGGAGGTCACCGGCGCCGGGGTCCGCGAGGGCGGCCCGAACGATCCGATGGGCCTCCTCGCCGTAGGGCAGGCTGTACTCCGCCCGCTTGGCCCGGGTCTTCGCCTCGGTGTCGTGGAGGGTCCACTCGTGGAGGTTGAGGATCGCCTTCCACGGCTCGGCGACGATCTGGCGGCCGAGCTCCATCCCCTTGGCGAGGACGACCTCCTCCTCGGCGGTGAGGAGGGGGACGCGGGCGATCTCGCGGAGGTAGAGCCGAACCGAATCGTCGGTGTCGGATTCCTCCTCCTCTTCCTCTTCGTGGGCAGCCTCGACCTCCTCGACCTCGCCCGCCCCGGCGGCGAGCTCGATCTCGCTCGCCTCGTCCTCGGCGAGGAGCTCGGCCTCGTCCTCGACGATGTCGAGGAGGTCGGGGTCGTCGTGATCGAGGGGATCGAGGTCAACTCCCGGCTCGACAGCCAGGTCGGCCGCGATCACGTCGTCGATGGGTCCATGCATGTCGTCGTGCAAGTCGAGCACGCTCACTCCATCTCGTCTGCCGTCGGGTCGTCGGCCGACCCGCGGCGGTGTTTTCGGGGAGGGAAGCGGACACCGTCGCCCGCCCGGTGCCGGTGCGTGCGCCCGCCCCCACCCGGACCGGACACACGAACAGGCGTGTCAAGGGGTGACACGCCGGTCGGCCTCATTCTACGGGAATCCCCCGACCCCTGGCAAGGGGATGCTTCTCTTCCTTGCTTCGGATCAGCCGGCGGGTTGCCGGACCGGGCGTACGCACCCCCTCGGCCCTCTCCTTAGAACCGGCGCTCGTAGTCATGTGAGAGGCGAACGAGGATGGCGCCGTAGCTCGCCTGGACCTTGGACGGAGCCACGAGCTCAAAGGGGTACGGCGGTTCATTGGTAGCCCGAAAGCCGATCTGGAGGAACTCATCAAACACATCTTCCATCGCTCGAAGGCGGTCCTCAGCCTTCGGCGCCTCCTGGGCAGGGTGGGGGTTGTGGAGCCGTCCGTGGAAAAGCGCCTCGTGCGCTCAAACGAGGTATAGCGATCGGCGAAGTTGATGGCGACGATCCCGACGGTGATGGCTGTCGGCGATTTGCGCCGGAAGTGGTTTGCCTGCGAGCGAAGGTCGCTCATGACTCGGTCGATCTGGTTCATCATCGCCTTCGCCAGGATCTTCACCTCGGCGCCGATCTCGACCTCGGCCGTCAGGCCGCGGGCGACCACGAATCCCGGCACCCGCATGGGCGCCCAGCCAGGCACCGGCGGGCCGAACGATCCGTCGCCGCGGCGAGCGTGAATGCCGGGGCTCACACCCTTGGGGTTCAGCACCCGAAGCTGTTGCTCAATGCGCTCGCGGAGCTTCGCCGAGGCACCCAACTCATAGAGATCTTCGTACAGGCAGTCGGCGATCCGGTTGCCGAGGTTCGATCTTCGATGCAGATAGGGTCCGTTACGGAACGTTCGCTCAAGTTGCTGGAGGAGCTTGTAGTCAGCCACGTTCAGGCGACCTCGGCCGTCGGGACCAAAGCGCCGTCCTCGATGAGAGCCGACGGCGTCGCCTCGGCAAGCCGCTGCTTCGCCAGGGCAAGGTAGTGGGGATCGAGCTCCACGCCGATGCTGTTCCGGCCCCAGTGCGCCGCGGCCACGTTCGTCGTCCCTGTGCCCGTAAAGGGGTCGAGGACGGTGTCGCCAACGAAGCTGAACATTCGGACGAGGCGTTCGGCGAGCTCCAGCGGGAACGGCGCAGGGTGCTGGCGGGTGGAAGCCCCCTTCACGTCAGACCAGACCTGGGTGAACCATCGACGGTGGTTCGGGGCCGAGATCAGGCTCAGGAGGCGGGTCGGCAGGTCGGGACTCCGGTATCCGCCCGGCTTGCGGAGCATGAGGATGTACTCGATGTCATTCTTGAGGACCGCGTTCGGTTCGTACGGCTTACCGAGGAAGCCGCCGCCGTTTCCATTCGCCTCGAAGACCGCGTTGGCGATCTTGTACCAGATGATGGGAGCGAGGCCGTCGAACCCGATCCGCCGGCAATGCTCGGCGATGGACGCGTGGAGGGGCACAACGGTATGGCGGCCGTTGTTCTTCCGGCGCGAGAGACAGACGTCCCCGACGACGACCACGAGCCGTCCTCCGGGGACGAGCACGCGAAAACAATGCGACCAGACCCGATCCAGCTCGGTCAGGAACGCCTCGTAGTCATCGATGTGTCCGAGCTGGCCTTCGGCATCCCGGTACTGCTTCAGAGTCCAATACGGCGGGGACGTGAGGACGAGGTGGACGGAGCGATCGGCGATGATCGATAGATCCCGCGAATCGCCGAGGAGGAGGCGGTGTCGGGTGGTCAGACGTCGAACCTGCGCCTCGATGGCAGCTGTGGCCGATGGATCGTGAGCGAGGCGCGGCAGATCCGTCTGGGGATCTGCCAACGGGCCGGTTACGGCCATGACAGCGGCTGCCGCATCGACTAGGTCCACGCCGGTCATCTCACCGATCGTGAAGCCCACCCGTGCCACCTTGCCTGGCGCCCGCCTCTCACTTGCCGCGAGGATCAGGAGCAGCCGCTCGTCGCCCCGCAGTTGAGGCACTTGTAGCAGCTCCCGTTGCGGACCATGATCGAGCCGCACTCCGGGCAGGACGGCGCGTCGGCCTGGGCCTGGAAGCTCACCTTGGTCCCGCCCAGGGAGAGGGCGAGGCCCGGTCCGCTCGCGAGGTGGCCGTTGCCGGTTCGTCCGTTCCCGGCCGGGGCGTGGCCCTCGGTCGCGGCGGCGCGGGCCGCCTCGGCCGTGGCGGTGGCCGTCGCCCGGGGCGGTTCACCGCCGGCCGGTGGCTGCTCGCCGGCCGGCTCCAGCCGGTGCGTCGCCTCGTCGATGGCCGACAGCCCTTCCTCGGGGGCCGGCGCGGTCGCGGCGGCGAGGCCGGAGGAGGGCGGCGCCGCCGCCACGACCGCCGAGCGGTCGACCAGGCCGAGCATGGCCCGGTCGTCCGGGGGCAGGAAGCGCGATCCGAGCCATCGGAAGATGTAGTCGACGATCGACTTGGCGATGGGGATCTCCGGGTTGCCGGTGAAGCCCGAGGGCTCGAAGCGGACGTGGGCGAACTTGTTCACCAGGTCCCGGAGCGGGACGCCGTACTGGAGGGCGAGGCTGATGGCCGTGGCGAAGGAGTCCATGAGGCCGCTGACCGTGGAGCCCTCCTTCGCCATCTTCAGGAAGATCTCGCCCGGCTGCCCGTCGGGATAAAGGCCGACGGTGATGTAACCCTCGTGGCCGGCGATCTCGAACTTGTGGGTGACCGCCTGTCGTTCGGCCGGGAGGCGGCGCCGGTGCGGCTTGAGGGCCTCGGCCTGGGCCTCGGCGAGCTGGCGTCGGAGCTCCTCGATCTCCTTCGCCATCGCCGCCGCCTCCTCGGGCGTCTTCTTGCCGGCGGTGAGGGGCTGGCTCTTCTTCGAGCCGTCGCGGTAGATGGCGATGGCCTTGAGACCGAGCCGCCAGCCCTCGAGATAGACCTGCTCGATGTCCTCGACGGTCGCCGACTCGGGCATGTTCACGGTCTTGCTGATGGCGCCCGAGAGGAAGGGCTGGACGGCGGCCATCATCCGGACGTGGCCCATGTAGTGGATCGAGCGCTGGCCGTTGACGGGCTTGAAGGCGCAGTCGAAGACCGGTAGGTGCTCCGGCCGGAGGTGGGGGGCGCCCTCGATGGTCTCCCGCTCGTCGATGTAGCGGACGATCTCCTCGACCTCGGCCGGGCTGTAGCCGAGCCGTCGGAGGGCGATGGGGACGGTGGTGTTGACGATCTTGAGGTAGCCCTCGCCGACGAGCTTCTTGTACTTGACGAGGGCGATGTCCGGCTCGATGCCGGTCGTGTCGCAGTCCATCATGAAGGCGATGGTCCCGGTGGGGGCGAGGACCGTCACCTGGGCGTTCCGGTAGCCGTGGCGCTCGCCGAGCTCCACGGTCTCGTCCCAGAGGCGGCGGGCCGCCTCGAGCATCGGTGCCGGGACGCCCGTGCCGGGGATCCGGTAGGCCGCCTCGCGATGCTTGCCGATCACCCGCAGGAAGGGCTCGCGGTTGGCCTCGAACTCGACGAAGGGGCCGCCGTGGTCGCGGGCGATGATCGCCGACTGGCGGTACGCCTCGCCGGTCATGATCGCCGTGATGGCGGCGGCGTAGTTGCGGCCCTCGTCGGAGTCGTAGGGGAGCCCGCGGCTCATGAGCAGAGCGCCGAGGTTCGCGTAACCGAGGCCAAGGGGTCGGAAGCGATGCGACCGCTCCTCGATCTTCGGGGTCGGGTAGGAGGCGTTGTCGACGATGATCTCCTGGGCGGTGATCGTCACCCGGGCGGCGTGCCGGAAGGCCTCGACGTCGAACTCGCCGTCCTCGCCAACGAACTTCATGAGGTTGAGGCTAGCGAGGTTGCACGCAGTGTCATTCAAGAACATGAACTCTGAGCAATTGTGGACGACGAGGCCGTTCGCCACGAAGTGGTGCGTCGCCGGCTCGGTGAGATCGAAGACCGGCTCGATGCCGAGGGGGCGAACGGAGCCGACCCGGTCGCTCAGGAGTTCCCGGCGAGGCGTCGCAGAGGCGTTGGCCGACCGCAGGGCCGCGGCCTTCGGGCTCTCGGAGGCGAACCCGATCTCCCGTTCGAACGTCACCCGCGAGGTGCGGCTGATCCGAAGGGCGTGCACCTGCTTGACCCGATACGTGGCCGTCCCACCGCGACCGTTGGGGAGGAGCGTCCGGAGCGACCCCCGGCGGCGGTTCTCGTAGATGCGTGACTTGATGCCGAAGGCGAGGAGAAGTCGCTGGACCTGGACAAGGAGCTCGAGGGACGTCGAGTCGAGCCCGACGTAGGCGCCCTTCCGCGGGTTCCGACCGACGGTGCCGTCGGCGGTAAAGAGACCTCGCAGGAGGGCGGCGAGGGACGGGCGGTCGAGGTCGTAGACGGCCGGCTTGAAGCGCTTGAGCTCGGCGCCCTCGTCGAGGACGGCGTACTCCATGAAGCGCTCGACGACGGGGCGCGAGGCGAAGGCCAGACGCGAGACGCCGGCGCCTAGGGTGACATGGACGGCGTCGCCGCGGCCGGGCGCCCCCACGGCCCGCAGGAGTCGCTTCTGGGCGTTGATCTCGTCGGCGATGCGGGCCAGGAGGGGTGCTTCCTCTGCGGCCATCGTAATGACGATCATCGGCTGAAGCCGCCCGTTCGGCTCCGACCAGGTCAGGCAACCGTCGCCGACGGCGAGGCCGATCGCCTCGGCGAGGTTCGGCGAGAGGGTCGTTCGGCCGAAGCCGGGGCGGTCGAGGAGGATGACGTCGTCGGGGCGGAGGTCCTTGACCGCGACGTCGCCGCGCTCCGTCCGGACCTTGTGGTCGGCCGTGATCTTCACCCGATAGCCAAGGCGCGTCTTGAGCTCGAAGACGGGCTTTCGGCCGGTGGGAAAGACCCGGGTCACCCGATGGGCTCGGCCGTCGAGGCCGATGACGTCGACCGTCTCACCGACGAGGGACTCGATCGTCCGCCAGCCACGATCTGTGGCGACGAGGGTGTCGCCCGTAACGCAGGGGTTGCTCGCGTAGATCCGGTCCGTGTTGGCGCAGGTGTGCCAGTCGTTGATGGTGGTGTCGTACTGGACGCCCGGATCGCCGCAGAGCCAGGCCGCCTCGGCCATCCGCCGCCAGATCTCCCGCGCTCGGTAGGTCGCCAGCGGCTCGCCCGTGGTGACCGCCCGCACCGTCCACTCGCGGTCCTCGACGACCGCCTTCATGAACTCGTCGGTGACCCGGACCGAGTGGTTCGCGTTCTGGAAGAAGACCGAGCCGTAGGCTTCGCCGGTGAACGACGGGTCGTAGCCGGCGGCGATGAGGGCCCAGGCCTTCTTCTCCTCGCTCGCCTTCGAATCGATGAACTCGAGGATGTCGGGGTGGTCGACGTTGAGGATGACCATCTTCGCCGCCCGCCGGGTCTTGCCGCCCGAGTTGTGCGACACGATGCCGTTCGACACAAAGGCGTGGACCTCGGGGACCGTGAAGTCGTACGTCAGCGCCTGACCGGTGTCGGCGACCGACACAACCTCGTCCCACAGGTACTCGTCTTCCAGCACCGTCTCGACGGTGTTGGCGAGGCCCGGCGACAGCCGTGCGATCTTGGCGGTGAGGTCCGGGATCGCGCGGGCCCGGGCGTACGAGACGTTGTCGCTGCTTCGGTTGAAGATGCCGAAGCCCGAGCGCACGACGTCCCCGGCGTCGCTGCGGAACCAGCCGTTGCCGGCGATCGCGAAGGCGCGCAGGGCAGGGACGAGACCCGGGATCACATCCGCGTTCGGGTTGCGCTCGCCGGCCCGGTCGGCGGCGAGCGTTGCGGCGGCGTCGCGCTTGCGCGGTGTGACGAGATACGGGCGAAGGAGCCGGGCGAGGCGGGCCGCATCGGCACCGAGAAACGTCAAATGCTCGTAGCCGTTCCGGGAGTGGCGGCGGCCCACCACCCCCATGTTGAGCGCGAGCAGCTGGATTTCCTCGAGGAGGCGCTTCGAGGCCGAGGAGATCTCGATGCGCTGCTCTCCGATGTGGGCGTCGCCCTCGCTGTAGGCGCCGAGGAACTCGAGGACGAGCGATCGGGGAGAGCGGCGGATCGCGACGGGGACGCTCTTGGCCGCCGACGGCCCGGCCGGCAGCCCGCAGTACGCGAGGAATTGGAGGGCACCCTTCCAGCTGAGCGACACCGACTCCGTTCGCACGCCCGTGTTCGGGTTGATCTCATGGCGAACCTGGCTGCGCGGATCGACGCCGAAGACGGCCTCGACGCAGCGGCAATAGTCGGCCATCACCTCCGGATCTGCGGAGCTGAACCGGAACCGCTCGCGTTCGACGGATCCCTCGGCCACGAGGTAGCCGAGCAGCCGGGCGAGCTCCGGGGTCATCTCGCTCGGGTAGCGCAGCTCCCGTCGTTCGACGACCAGATCCGGCGTGAACCCATCGAGCGCTGGCGCCCGAGATGGCCACAGCTCGCGCCGACGCTCGACGGCGACCCGGTCGCCTGGTTGGAGGTCGGCCAGCCTGGTCCATCGGAGCTCGAAGGGCGAGGCTAGGGTGAGGACCGGATGCTCGTGGGTTCCGGTCAGCGTCAGGCCCGTCCTGAGGGTTACGGTGCGAACGTCTGCCAGCGGGCTCCGATACACGTGCGAGATGCGCTTCGGACCGGCCGGCGTGTTGAGGGTGAGGGAGTCGTCCTCCGTGAAGCCGACCGGGCCGTCCGTCTCGATCGCCTCATCGATCCGTAGGAGCCCGCTGCCGGTCGTGATGTACGTGTCGGCCGTCAGGCACTTGATGACCCCGGCGAAGGCGTCGTAGCCCTTCATGAAGCTGACCGGGCCCGAGGCCATCCCGCCGCCCGACATCCGCTCCTTGCTCGACCGGATCGGGGAGAGGTTCACGCCGGCCCCGGAGCCGTACTTGAAGAGCATCGCCTCGGTCTTGGCGAGGTCCATGATGCTCCCCATGTTGTCCTCGACCGAGTTGATGAAGCAGGCCGAGCACTGGGGCTTCGGCTCGATGCCGACGTTGAACCAGACCGGCGAGTTGAAGCTCATCTTCTGGTGGAGGAGGAGATGGGTGAGCTCGGCCCGGAAGGTCTCCAGGTCGTCCGGGGTGGCGAAGTAGTGTTGCGCCTCGGCCCACCCGCAGATCGTGTTCACGACCCGGTCGATGAGCTGCTTGACGCTTCGCTCCCGCTCGGGAGTCCCGATGTGGCCCCGGAAGTACTTGCTGACGACGACGTTCGTCGCCAGCTGGCTCCAGAAGGAGGGGACCTCGACGTCCCGCTGCTCGAAGACGACCTTGCCGGATTCGTTCGTGATCGAGGCGGTCCGCAGCTCCCAGGTCACCTCGTCGTAGGGGTGGACGCCCGGCCGCGTCCAGCGCCGCTCGAGCCGGAGGCCGGGCGTGCCGATGCCGGTGAACGAGGCGCCGTACGGCCCGCCGAGGGGACCGCCGGCCTGGGACGCGCGGCGGCGGCCGCCGCCCGGGCGATGGGCTCGGGCCTCGGTTGCCTTCTCGTCGACGACGGGGACGACGTCCTGTGCGAGTCGGGCCATCGGTCAGCTCTCCTGGCGCGGCGCCTGGTGGGGCGGCACCGCTTCCCCCTTCCGCCGGCCACGGGCCATCGGGTGATCCCGGCCCGGGCGGCGAACCGATCTGTAGCTACTCGATCCGTCTCGAGTCCCACTCCGGCGGCGGATCATCTCGGCCCGGGGCCTCGTGGGCCGCTCCGCTCCGGGCCGGTTGCCTGGGGCTCGCGACGTCGTCTTCGAGCCCCCGTATGGTACGGCGCCGGGTCAGCGGCGTCAAGGCCCAAACCACAACATCTTGTGGCGGGCGAGTCTTGGGAACGCAAGATGTCGTGGTGCGATCCACCGCGCATCCACAGTCAGGCGGGGCTTGTCCACCGCTTCGGGGCGGTCGTCCACGGCGCATCCACGAGCCCGTGGGCCGGCGCCGCGGCTGCCGGCGAAGGTCTGCCGACGGGCCGTCGGCGGGCGTCGCGGCGCTGGGCCGCTCAGAACGAACGTTCGAGCCTGCCCGACCCGTGGACGGTGGCCGCCCCGGGCTCCTGGGGATCTGGGCGGACGGTCGGCGAACCGCCGAACGGGACGGCTCGTGGGCACGGATCGGCCGCCGGGGCCCGGGCGAGGCGGCTGCCGGGGCCCGCCCGGGCCGGCGGTGACGCTGGCTAGAGGCCGCTGTAGGCGTGGAGACCGCTGAACCAGAGCGAGCCCGAGTAGGTGACGAGGACCATGACGAAGCCGACCACGAGGAGGAGGGCGGCCGGGCGTCCGGCCCAGCGGCGTTGATTCCGGGCGTGGAGGTAAACGGCGTAGGTCAGCCAGGTGACGAGGGCCGACGTCTCCTTCGGGTCCCAGCCCCAGTAGCGCGACCAGGCGATGGACGCCCACCAGGAGCCGAGGATGATCATCGTCGCGAAGATCGGGAAGCCGACGATGACCGCCCGATAGGCGACGGCATCGAGGGTCCGGTGGGAGGGCAGCCAGGCGATCCGGTCCGTCGGGCCCTGGATCAGGTAGCCGACGCCGGCCGCAAAGGCCGTGGCGAAGATCCCGTAGGCGAGGACGGCCATCCCGACGTGAATGGTCAGGAGCGGGGCGTTGTTGAGGGCCGGGAGGAGCGGGCGGACGTCCGACGGGAGGCTGGCGGCGTAGAGCGCGAGGGCGCTTGCCACGCCGATCGGCAGAAAACCGATCGAGCGGATCGGGTAGCGGGTCGCCAGCCAGAGATAGCCGCCGACGATCGACCAGGCAAAGGCGACGCTGAACTCGAAGAGGTTGCCCCACGGCCCCCGCCCCACGACGAGGGCACGGCCGAGGACGGCCAGGGTGAGGAGCCCGAAGGCGGCCGCCGCGAGGAGGATCGCCGGTCGCTCGAGGGCACTCCTGCCGCCGCGGGCGCCGACCGACTGGTCCTCGAGAGCATCGAGGGTCGCCGCCAGCGTCCCGCCGACGACGCCGGCGTAGCTTAGCTGGGAGGTCCGGACCATCGAGGCCAGCGTCCGGCGCCCCGCTGCAAGGAGGACGGCGTGACCGACGTGGGCCGCGAAGGCGACGAGGAGGACGACGGTCCCCAAGGAGAAGCCGAGCTGGGCGATGGTCGTCATCGGTCGCTCCGAGGACGGTCCGCCGGCGGGGTCGGTTCCACGGGCGCGTCTAGGCGGCGGCGGCGCCGCCCGGTGGCGGAAGCGCCGGGGCGAGGGGCCGGCTCCGGTGGCCGGGGAGGGCGACGAGGCCGCAGTTCCCGCAGCGGTTCGTCCTCGCCGAGCGGGCGAGCCGACACTTCGGGCAGATGACGGTCAGCGGCTCCCCGTCGAGGGGGCAGGTCGCGCTGCCGGCGCCGAAGACGAGGCGATGGGTGGGGCAGTACGGCTCGGCGAGGGGCGGTCGCGGCCGGCCGTCCGGCCCGACCTCGAGGGGCCACGGCCCATCGTCGAGGGCGATGGCCGCCGACGGGCGCCGAGCGAGGTAGACGAGCCAGGCCAGGGCGAGGAGGGTGACGAGGGGGCCGACGACGAAAAGAACGAGGAAGACCGGGAGGAGCCCGACGAGGGCCGCCCAGTCGGGGATGACGAGCCGGCTCGTGAGATCGAGCAGGGCCTGCCAGAAGCGGGTGAGGGTATCGACGAGGGCCACGGCGGCCCATTCTAACGCCGTCGCTCGGCGCCGTCCGCCGGCGCCCGCCCGGGAGCCACTGGCCGACGGCGAGGCCGACGTGGCATCCTGTCACCATGGCTGGACGGCCAGGAGCCGAACGATGAGCGGGCGGCGGATCGGCTTCGTCTCGACCCGTTTCGCCGGCACCGACGGCGTCTCCCTGGAGACCGAGAAGTGGGCTGACGTCCTCGAGGGGCTCGGCCATGCCTGCTTCTACTTCGCCGGCCGCAGCGACCGCCCGGCCGCTGTGTCGGAGGTCGTCCCGGAGGCCTTCTTCGGACACCCCGAGATCGAGGCGATCAACCGGGCCGTCTTCGGCGCCCACGCCGTCGACGGCCGCGCCGGCGAGGACGGCACCACCCCGAACGAGGCGCCCCGGATCGTCCGTCCGGCCGAGATCTCGGCGGCCATCGAGTCGCTCCGGGGCCACCTCCGGGCCGCCCTCCACCGCTTCGTCCATCGCTTCGAGATCGAGCTCCTCATCGTCGAGAACGCCTCGGCGATCCCCCTGAACCTTCCCCTCGGCCTCGCCATCTCCGACGTCGTCGTCGAGACCGGCCTGCCGACCATCGCCCACCACCACGATCTGCCGTGGGAGCGGCAGCGCTTCCTTGTCAACAGCGTCGAGGACGTCATCGCCGCCGCCTTTCCGCCGGCCCACCAGTCCGTCCGGCACGTCGTCATCAACTCCCTCCAGGCCCGCGAGCTGGCCTGGCGCCGCGGCCTCACGCCACGCGTCATCCCGAACGTCATGGACTTCGACCGGCCGCCCCCGCCGAGCCGGCCGGAGCGCCTGGCGAGCCTTCGGCGGGACCTGGGCCTGTCACCGGGCGAGCTCCTCGTCCTCCAACCGACCCGGATCGTCGCCCGCAAGGGGATCGAGCACGCCATCGAGTTCGTCCGTCGGCTCGAGCGGCCGGCCAGGCTCGTCATCTCGCACGCCGCGGGCGACGAAGGCGACGCCTACGAAGGCCGTGTCCGCGCCTACGCCGACCTGCTCGGCGTACCCCTCGTCCTCGCCGCGGCCTGGGTCGCCGAGAACGGCGACCCAGCGCTGGTCGACGGGGACCGCTACTCGCTGGCCGAGTTCTACGCCGCCGCCGACTTCGTCACCTACCCCTCGGTCTTCGAGGGCTTCGGGAACGCGTTCCTCGAGGCCATCTACTACCGGCGGCCGGTCCTCGTGAACAACTACTCGACGTACGAGGTCGATCTGCGGCCGCGGGGCTTCCGCGTCGTCTGGTTCGACGAGTTCATCGACGAGGCGACGATCCGCCAGGCGCGCCGCCTCCTCGACGATCCGGCCACCGCGGCGGCCTGGGCGGAGCGGAACTACGAGGTCGGCCGGCGCCACTTCTCGTTCACGGTCCTGGAGCGCCACCTGGCGGCCCTCCTCGTCGAGTGCTTCGGCGCCGCCGGCTGAGCCGAGTCAGGGAGCGCCGGATGGTTCGCCGGGCCGAACGGATCGCCCTCGTCCACTACACCGCCCCGCCGGTGGTCGGCGGAGTGGAGACGGTCCTGGCGGCCCAGGCCCGGTCGCTGGCCCGGGCCGGCCGGCAGGTGCGAGTCGTCGCCGGCCGGGGCCGGGCCGCGGCGATCGGCGTCCCCGTCGTTCGGATCCCCCTCCTCGATGCCCGCCATCCGCGGCTTCGGTCGGCGCGGGCCGCTCTCGAAGTCGGCCACCCGCCGGCGGACTTCGAGCTCCTCGTCGACGAGCTCGAGGGGGCGCTCGCCGACGTCCTCGGCGAGGTCGACGTCGTCGTCGTCCACAACCTCGCCTCGGTCCACTTCAACCTGGCCGCCTCGGTCGCCCTCCGGAAGCTGGCGGCGACGGCCGGGCGGGGCTGGCTCCTCTGGGTCCACGACGTGGCGGCCGCCATGCCGGATCGGGTCGCCGACCTCCACCCGGGCTGGCCGTGGGACGTCGTCCGGACGGCCTGGCCCGGCAGCCGGGTCGTCGCCGTTTCGGAGCTGCGGCGCGATCAGTACGCCCAGGTGACGGGACTGGCGCCGGAAACGATCGGCGTCGTCCCGAACGGGATCGACATCCCGGCCAGCCTCCGCCTCCATCCGGCGACGCGGCGGTTGGTCGAGGCGACCGGCCTCCTCGAGGCGGCGCCGATCCTCCTCGTTCCGTCGCGGCTCGTGCCGCGCAAGAACATCGAGCTGGCCCTCGAGGTCGCCGCCGTCCTCGCCCGCACGGAGCCGCAGCTCCGGCTCGTCGTCACCGGGGCGCTCGATCCCCACGACCGCGGCGCGCTGGCGTACCGGAGCCTCCTCCTCCGCCGGCGCGCCGAGCTCGGCCTCGGCGAGCGGGTCGTCTTCGTCGCCGAGCACGTCCGGGGCGGCGCGACGGACGCCGTGGTCCGGGACCTCTATCGCCTCGCCGACCTCCTCTTCTTGCCGAGTCGGGACGAGGGCTTCGGCCTGCCGATCCTCGAGGCCGCCGTGACCCGCCTGCCGATCGTCTGCGCCGACATCCCCGCCCTCCGGGCCGTCACCGGGACGGGGGCCGTCCGCTTCGCCCCGGATGCGTCGGCGGCGGAGGTGGCCGAGCTGATCCGGCGGCGTCTCGACGCCGATCCCGCCTTCGGCCTCGCCCGATCGGTCCGCCGCGGCCTGAGCTGGGAGGCCCTCGGGCCGCGCCTGCTGGCCCTGGTCGACGCGGTCGCCGGCTGAGGTGGCGGCTGGGGAGGCTGGGGAGGCTGCGTGGCGGGGGCCCGGGCGGCGGTCGCGGCACCCCGTGGCGGGCGGGGCGGCCGCTGGTTGGCGGCGCGCCCGTCGGCTCTCTGCCGGCTGTCCGGGTGCTGCGGTCGGGCCCGGGCTATCCGCCGGCGCTCCGCCGCGAGACCGCGCTCCGGCCGGCCACGCCCCCGCCGCGTCGCCGGCGGCCTAGCCGAGCGGGCTGGTCCCTCGCCCGAGCCGTGGGGCGCGGCGTGGGTTGCCCCGCTTCTTCGTGGCGCCCCGGCCAGGCCGCCACGGCTCCCGATCGTCGACGGCGGCGTCGGGCTCGGTCGGGGCCGCGGGACCGGCCGGGAAAGCCGGCGACCCGGCCGGCAGAACGGGCGGCCGCCGCCGACCCGCCGCCGGGGCGACGAGCTTCGGTCGGGCGAGGCGGCCGACGAGCCACGCCACGGGGGCCGTCGCCGCGCCGCGCCGGCGGACCCGGCGGCCGAGCTCGGCGTCGTCGCTGACGACGAGGACCCGGGGTCGACCACCGGCGGCCGGGCGGACCGCCGGCATCTGGGCGCGAGCGGACCGGGCGGACCGCACCTCCGGGTCGGGCGGCCGACCGGCGGCCTCGACGACGAGGCCGACGATGAGGTCGTCGGCGGCCCGATCGAAGGCGTGGTGGACGCGCAACCCCGGGCCGATCCGTCGGCCCAGGCCGGGGGCGGGCGGCTCGTCGAAGACAAGGTCGATGGCGATGGGGGCCGGTACGACGGCCCGCAGGCGGCCGATGAGCGAGGCCGGCGGGACGGGTCCGCGGCCCCGACCGAGGGCGTGGATGACGTTCGTCCCGTCGACGATGAGCCGCTCGACGCCGGCCAGCCGATCCGGCGGCCGGCCGGACTGCGGCTCGGGGGGCGGATCGGGAGCGGCCGTCGGCCGCGATCGTCGAGTCGCCATGCTCCCCATCGTCGCATACCCCGGGTACGATGGCCGGGTGCTCCTCCTCGTCGACCTCGACGGCGTCGTCTACCGCGCCAGTCGGCCCGTCCCCGGCGTCGCCGCCGTCCTCGCTCGGCGGGCAGCGGCCGGCGACGACGTTCTCTACGTCACGAACAACTCGATGTACGACCGGCGGGCCTACGTCGCCCGCCTCCGCGCCCTCGGTGCGCCGGTCGACGCCGGGCGCGTCGTCACCTCGGCGTCGGCGACGGCCCGCTACCTCCGCGCCGAGGCGCCCGACGTCCGGCGGGTCCTCGCCCTCGGGGCGGGTGGCCTCGTCCGGGAGCTCCGGGCGGTGGAGCTCGAGGTCGTTCCGGCCGCCCGAGCGGCGACCGCCCTGCGGCGGGGCGCGACCGATGGTTGGCGCGCCGCCGGGTGCCCCGAGGCCGTCGTCGTCGGCCTCGATCCGCGGCTGACGTACCTCCGGCTCGCCGCTGCCGCCGACGCCATCCGGGCCGGCGCCCGGTTCGTGGCCACGAACCGCGATCCGCTCTTCCCGATGGAAGAGGGGCTCCGGCCGGGCGCCGGGGCGATCGTCGCCGCCCTCGAGGCGGCGAGTGGCAGGAGCCCGATCGTCATCGGCAAGCCAGCCGGTCGGCTCCTCGAGCTCGCCGCAGCGGCCGTCGGTCGGTCGGCGGCCGAGGCGGTCGTCGTCGGCGACAGCCTCGCTACCGATCTGCCGGCCGCCCGGGCGGTGGGGGCGCGGATGGTCCTCATGCTGACGGGCGTGACCCGGCCAGACCAGGTCGAGGCGCTGCCGCCCGAGGCCCGACCGGACGCCGTCGCCACCGACGCCGAGGCGCTCGCCGTCGCCCTCGACGCCCTCGCGGTCGGCGCGACGGCCGCGTAGCCGGTCAGCCCGCCGGGCTCGAGCGCGGCGGCTCGTCGTCCGGCTCCCCGGGCGCGGGTCGGGCCCCGAGCTCGGGGACGAGGGCGGCGACGGCGTCGAACTCGGCCCGGAGCCGGGCGAGGACGGCCGGTTCGGCGAAGGCGACCTCGAGGGCGCCCCGGTCGATGGCCCAGAGGGTCGAAAGGTCGAGGGCGAGGGCCCCGACGACGCGCTCGTACTCCTCGGGCAGGGTGACGGCCGACACGGTCCGATCGTCGGTCGAGAGGGTGACGCGGACCCCGGCGTGGTGGAGGCGGAGGAGCGGGTGGTCGCCGATGGAGGGCACGATCCCGGCCTGGACGTTGCTCGTCGGGCAGAGATCGAGGGCGATGCCGCGCCGGACGAGCTCCCGACAGAGCTCGGGATCGTCGACGGCGCCCGGGCCGTGGGCGATCCGCTCCGGCCCGACCTGGAGGGCGCGTCGGACCTGGGCCGCGCCGCCCCACTCGCCGGCGTGGACGGTGATCCGGAGACCCTCGGCCCGGGCGGCCTCGAAGGCCCGCCGGTGACGGAGCGGGTCTGGGTAGGCGGCCTCGGGGCCGGCCAGGTCCCAGCCGACGAGCCCGTCGGGCCGGAAGCGGGCCGCGACGTGCGCCAGGCGACGATTGTCCTCCGGATCGTGCGAGCGGAGGCCGACGGCGATGAGGCGGGTGACGACGCCAGTCCGGCGACTCGCCTCGGCGGCGCCCCGACAGACGGCCGCGATCCCGTCGGCGAGGTCGAGGCCGCGCCGGACGTGGAGGAAAGGTCCCCAGCGGATCTCGAGATAGCGGACGCCCTCGGCCGCCTTGTCCTCGACGAGCTCGGCCGTCACGCGCTCCAGGGCCTCGGCATCCTGGAGGAGGGCGATGGGCAGGTCGAAGGCCCGGAGGAGCTCGGCCTGGTCGGCGCAGCGCTCCGGGGCGATCAGGGCAGCGGCCATGGCGGCGAAGGTTCGGGGAGCGTCGACGCCGCGGCTCCGGGCCAGCTCGAGGGCCGTCGTGATCCGGAGCGAGCCGTCGAGGTGGAGGTGGAGCTCGGCCTTGGGCAGCTCCCAGAGGAGTCGGCGGAGGGCAGCCGGCGGCCCGATCGGGGCCGAGGCCCCTTGCCAGCGGGTCGGGGCCGGGTCTAGGCTGAGCGGGTTCGCGGCAGCCGCCGTCTCGTCGTCCATAAGGGAAAGGATGCGCCATGGCCACCATCCTCGTCACGGGTCCCTCGGGCTTCGTCGGCAGCCACGTCGTGCCCGCCCTCCTCGCCGCCGGTCATCGAGTCGTCGCCCTCGTCCGTTCCGATGCCGCCGGGGCGCGGGTCCTCGGCCGCTTGCCGCCGGCCGATCAGGGGCGGGTCGAGCTCCGGTCGGGCGACGTCACCGCTCCCGAGACGCTGCCCGCCGCCCTCGGCGGGGTCGACGCCGTCGTCCATCTCGTCGCCATCCCCCGCGACTGGGACGGCGGACGGTCGCTGCGCCGGGTGAACGAGGAGGGGACGCGCCACGTGGTCGAGGCGATGCGGACGGCGGGCGTCGGCCGCCTCGTCCACCTCGGCGCCCTCGGCGTCGTCGACGATCCGCGCCTCCATTACGCCAGCTCGAAGGCCCGGGCCGAGCAGCTCGTCGCGGCCTCGGGGCTGGCGGCGACGATCCTCAAGCCGTCGGTCCTCTGGGGCGAGCGGGACGGCTTCTTCAAGATCCTCGCCGACCTCGTCCGCCGGTCGCCCCTCGTCGTCCCGGTCCCGGGTCGGGGCCGATCGCGCTTCCAGCCCCTCGCCGTGACCGACCTCGCCCGCTGTGTCGTCCTCGCCCTCGAGCGGGAGGCGACCGTCGGCCAGAGCTACGAGCTCGGCGGGCCGCGGATCTGGACGTACCGGGAGATCGTCGAGGAGGTGATCCGGACCCTCGGGGCGCGGCGCTGGATCCTGCCGATGCCGGTCCCCCTCGTCTGGGCGGTGGCCCGGGCGGCCGAGCTGGTGCGGCTCCCCTTCCCGGTGGCGAGCGACCAAGTCCGCCAGCTCGCCCTCGACAACGTGACGAGCCTCGATGCCGTCGAGCGGGCGTTCGGGTTCGTGCCCCTCGACATGGCCGGTCGGCTCGGCTACCTGCGACGGCGCCGAGCCGAGCAGGAGCCGGTGGCCGGGGTCGAGCCGGGCTGAGGGGGTCGAGCCGGGCTGAGGGGGTCGGCCGGGCCAGGGGCGGTCGGACCCTCCGGCCGGGCGACCCGTCCCGCTCCTCGGCCGGGTCGCGACGCCAGACGGATCGGCGCGGGCTGGGTCGGGCAGAATGGAGCCGTGACAGCCGACCGACGGACGACGACGCGCCGCCGCCTCCGGAGCGCCGCCCTCGCCGGCCTCTGGCTCGCCGCCGCCGCCCTCTTGGCCCTCGGGGCGGCCGGCCTCATCACGGCCGTCGGGGCGCCGCCAGGGAGCCCCGGTCGGGCCGAGCTGACCTGGGCCGGCGACCGGGCCGTCGAACCGGGACTCGAAGCGGCGACGAGGCTCGCCGAGACCCTCGCCGGGACCGTCGACGACCTCGGGGCGGCCGGACGGGCAGCGCTCGCCGCCCTCGTCGCCCGGGACCAGGCCCTCCTCGCCCGGAGTCTCGACGGCGGCGGTCGTTTGGCGGCCCAGATCGAGGTCGAGACGGCGGAACTCCGGACCCAGGTCCGCGCCCTCCCGGGGCTCGCGGGTGCCGCGCCCGACCCGCTTCCGCCCCAGAGCGCCCTCGTCCTCGGACCGGCCCAGCGCCAGGCCGTCCTCCTCCTCCTCCAAGCTGCCGCCCTGACCGAGGACCTGGACCGACTCTGGAGCCAGCTCGCGGCGGGATCGCTGCCGGCGCTCCAGCTCACGACCCTCCTGGAAGACCACGACACGACGACCGCGGCGGCGGCGGCGGCCGGGCGGGCGGGCCGCTACGGCGAGGCCATCGCCGAGCTCGATCGGTCGGCCGAGATCCTCGCTTCGGCCCGGGCGCTCCGGGACGCGCTGGCGGCTCGGGTCGACGTGGGCGTCCTCGACGAGTGGCTCGATCGGAACGCGGCCTACGACGCCGCGCTGCGCTCGCTCTACGACGCCCTCCGCCGCTCGGGTGGCCGGGTGACCCAGGAGGTCCGGGACGCCTTCGCCGCCGAGCAGGCCGCCAAGGAGCGGCTCCCGCCCGACACGCGGGGCCTCGTCGTCATCATGGCCGAGATCGCCCGGGGCGGGCTCAACCAGGCCGTCATCGCCATCGAGGAGGCGAAGGGGCGGCTCCGCGACGCCCTCGACCAGCTCGAGGCGGTCCGCTCGGCCGCGGCCTCGTGACGGCGGAGGGCGGCTCGGCCGTCCTCGGCCGACGGACCCGTCGGCTCGACGCTGCCTCCGGGTCTCGCCCCGGTCACCGCCTGCCGTCGCGGGCGGGACGGTCACCGCCTGACCGTGGGGACTCGCACGCGAACGGCCGAGACCCAAGATCCGTGCCTGGCGGGACGCGGGGCGGGAGGTGCCCACCGCGAGCGCCCGCGTCCCGTCGGCTCCCGAACGGCGGGTCGGCGGGCCGGTACACTTCCGCTCACACCCGCTCCTCGCTGCCGGTCGCGCCGTTCCGACGCGCCGCGTCCCGGCCGGTGCCGGAGCGGCCTCCCGCGCGAGATCGAAGGAGCACCAGACATGGAGCTGCGCGTCGTCACCGAGTTCCCGTGGGCCGTCCCAGCCGATGCCCTCGTCGTCCCCGTCGCCGGCGAGCCCGCCTTCGAGGGGCCGCTCGGGGAGCTCGACCGGCGTTCGGGCGGCGAGCTCTCGGCCCTGGCCGCCTTCGGTGAGC
>Ga0272446_1002185_pt1 | contig 27207 bp, 21 predicted proteins | sample YNPCB0061_FD_194587 | JGI IMG/M metagenome (GOLD analysis project Ga0272446, IMG submission 194587) | Hot spring microbial mat communities from Yellowstone National Park, WY, United States - YNP-CB-006-1 | ecosystem: Environmental > Aquatic > Thermal springs > Hot (42-90C) > Sediment | place...
GCCTGAACTACCGCGACCACGTCGCGGAACAGCACATCGAGCTCCCGACCCGCCCGCTCCTGTTCGCGAAGTTCGCGAACACGGTCGTCGCCGATGGCGAGCCGGTGATCCGCCCGAGCGGCACCCGAGCCCTCGACCTCGAGGCCGAGCTGGGCGTCGTCATCGGGCGGACGGCTCGGCGCGTCTCCGCCGCCGAGGCGATGGACCACGTCGCGGGCTACGTGGTCGTGAACGACGTCACCGCCCGCGACTGGCAGGGCAACCGGGCCGCCCTGGCGCCCGGCGAGCGCGGCGACGGCCAGTGGCTGCGGGCCAAGGGCTCGGACACGTTCTGCCCGATGAGCCCGGTCCTCGTGACCCGCGACGAGGTCCCCGATTGGCACGCCCTCCGGATCCGCTCCTGGCGCACGCCCGCCGCCCACCCGACCGCCGGCCCCGACGCCGGTGCCAACGCCCGTAAGCCGGTCCTGATGCAGGACGGCACGACCGCCGACATGATCTTCGACATCCCGGCCCTGATCGAGTTCGTGAGCGCCGTGATCACCCTCGAGCCGGGCGACGTCATCTCCACCGGCACGCCGTCAGGGGTCGGGGTCTTCCGCGACCCGCCGGTCTTCCTCGAGCCGGGCGATCGCGTCCGGTGCGAGATCGAGGGGATCGGTTCGGTGGACAATCCGATCGTCGGCGCAGACTGACCGGAGAGCGGACCGACCGCAGAGCGGACCGACCGCGCCGGGAGGCGCCGACCGCGCACTGGAGGCGCACATGCTTGCGCTCGTGAAGACCGCACCGGGACCCGGCCTGGCGCTCCAGACCGTGCCCGAGCCCCAGATCGGGATCAACGACGTCCTGATCCGGGTCCACAAGACGGGCATCTGCGGGACCGACCTGCACATCGAATCGTGGGACCCGTGGGCCCAGCGCACGATCGTGCCACCGCTGATCGTCGGCCACGAGTTCGTGGGCGAGGTCGTGGAGGTCGGCTCGAACGTCGTCGACTTCCACCCCGGCGACCTCGTCAGCGGCGAGGGCCACGTCGTCTGCGGCCGCTGCCGGCACTGCCTGGCCGGCCGGCGCCACCTGTGCGCCCACACGATCGGGCTCGGGGTCGGGCGCGACGGCGCGTTCGCCGAGTATGTCGCGCTGCCGATGACGAACGTCTGGCACCACTGGCCCGGGATCGACGAGGACGTCGCCGCGATCTTCGACCCGTTCGGCAACGCCGTCCACACCGCCCTCGCCTTCCCGGTCCTGGGCGAGGACGTCCTCGTCTCGGGCGCCGGCCCGATCGGGCTGATGGCGACCGCCGTCGTCCGCCACGCCGGCGCCCGCTTTGTCGTCGTCTCCGAGCCGAACGCCTTCCGCCGCGAGCTCGCCGCCCGGATGGGCGCGACCGTCGTGGTCGACCCGCGCCAGCGCGACCTGCACGCCGTCCAGGCCGAGCTCGGGATGGTCGAGGGCTTCGACGTCGCGCTCGAGATGTCGGGCAACCCGGCCGCCCTGCGGGCCGCGATCGCGAACATGGCCCACGGGGGCGGGATCGCGATCCTCGGCATCCCGACCGAGGAGATCGCGCTCGACATCAACGAGATCGTGTTCAAGATGCTGACCCTGCGCGGCATCTACGGCCGGGAGATGTACGAAACCTGGTACAAGATGACGGTCATGCTCCAGTCCGGACTGGACATCCGGCCCGCGATCACCCACCGCTTCTCCTTCCGCGAGTTCGAGGCCGCGTTCGCCGCCGCGCGCTCGGGGAACTCGGGCAAGGTGATCATGGACTGGACGGCCTGACCGGCCCTGGATCCCGAGGAGGTCCCACGATGACCACGACCACCCGACGCGACCCGCTCGCCTTCCTCGACGACGAGCTCGCCGAGCTCAAGCGCCAGCACCTCTACCGCCCGCTGCGGGTCCTCTCCTCGATGCAGGGCCCCGAATGCACGGTCGACGGGCGGCGCGTGATCAGCCTCGCCTCGAACGACTACCTCGGGCTGACCCACCACCCGCGCCTCCTCGCCGCGGCCGAACGGGCGGTCCGCGAGTTCGGCGCCGGGAGCGGCGCGGTGCGCACGATCGCGGGCACGATGACCCTCCACGAGGAGCTCGAGGCGACCCTCGCCCGGTTCAAGGGGACCGAGGCGGTCCTCACCTTCCAGTCGGGCTTCACGGCCAACACCGGGGTGATCCCGGTGCTCACCGGGGAGGACGACCTGATCGTCTCCGATGCACTCAACCACGCCTCGATCATCGACGGGATGCGCCTCTCGAAGGCGCCCCGCAAGATCTATCCGCACAAGGATGTCGCCGCCCTCCGGGAGATCCTGCGCGAGGCGCGCGAGCGAGGGCGCCCCGACGGCGCCGGCCCGTACCGGCTCGTCCTCGTCGTCACCGACGGCGTCTTCAGCATGGACGGCGACATCGCGCCGCTGCCCGGGATCGTCGAGGCGGCCGAGGAGTTCGGGGCGGCGGTGATGGTCGACGACGCCCACGCCTCGGGCGTCCTCGGCCGGAACGGGCGCGGCAGCGTCGACCACTTCGGGCTCCACGGCCGGGTCGCCGTCCAGGTCGGGACGCTGTCGAAGGCGGTCGGCGTCCTGGGCGGGTACGTCGCCGGCTCGCTCAGCCTGCGCGAGATGCTCACCCAGCGGGCGCGTCCGTTCCTCTTCTCGACCTCCCACCCGCCGGCCGTGGCCGCCGCCTGCCTCGAGGCGATCCGGATCTTCGACGAGGAGCCCGGGCTGATCGAGCGGCTCTGGTCGAACACCCGCCGGTTCAAGGCCGAGATGACCCGCCTGGGCTTCGACACCGGGGCCTCCGAGACCCCGATCACCCCGATCATGGTCGGCGACTCGGCGACCGCGATCCAGTTCGCCGATCGCCTGTTCGAGGAGGGAGTCTTCGCGACCTCGGTCGTCTACCCCACGGTGGCGCTGGACAAGGCGCGCCTGCGGACGATCGTCACCGCCGCCCACTCCGACGAGCAGCTCGAGATCGCCCTCGCCACCTTCGCGCGGGTCGGGCGCGAGCTGGGCCTGATCGCAGGGTGACCGGCGCGCACGACGAGGTGGAGGTCGACGCGGTGGCGGGCCCGGGCGAGGTCGGCCAGGCAGGCGCCCGGTCGGGCGAGACGCCGGCCGAGCAGGCGGGCGAGACGGCACCCCGGCGGGAGGTCGGCCAGGCGCGCGACCTCCCCCTCGACGCCCACCTCCACACCGACCTCTCGCCCGACGCCGACGTCCCGATCGACGTCTACGCCGCGGCCGCGGTCGAGCGCGGGATCGCCGAGCTCGCGATCACCGACCACCTCGACTTCGACCCGCGCGCCCAGGCCTACGACTACGCCGACTACGCCCGGCGCGAGCGCTACGTGCGCGGCGCCGCCGAGCGCTGGGCCGGCAAGGTCGCGATCCGGTTCGGGGTCGAGCTGACGTACGAGCGCGCCCGCGAGGAGGAGATCCGCGACCACCTCGCCCGCCACCACTACGACTACACGATCGGCTCGGTCCACGTCATGAGCTACTCGCCGTACACGCCCTCGGCGGTCGCCTCGTTCGTGGCCGGCAAGTCGCTGCCCGGGATCGTCGAGCCGTACTTCTCGGAGGTGCTGGCCGCGATCCGGAGCGGGCTGTTCGACACGCTCGGCCACCTCGACTACGTGAAGCGCTACCTCGTCCCGTTCGTCGACCCGGCCGAGTTCGCCGCCGCGCCCGAGCTGTACGAGCCGCTCCTGCGGGCGCTCGTCGAGACCGGCACCGCGCTCGAGGTGAACACGAGCGGCCTTCGCCAGCCGGCGCGCGAGACGTATCCCACCCCGGCGATCGTGGCGCTGTTCCGGGAACTCGGCGGCGAACGGGTGACCGCCGGCTCGGACGCCCACCGCGCCCACTCGTTCACCTTCGGCCTCGAGGACGGCTACCGGGCGATCGCCGAGGCCGGCTTCGAGCACCTCGTCTTCCGGCGCGGCGGCGAGCGGGTGGTCGTCGGGCTGCCGGAGCGGTACCGGCGTGCGTAACGGGACGCCCGGATCATCGTTATGACCCTCGACGAGGCTGCGATCCAGCGGCTCGTGGCAGCGACGAAGGACGGCGACGCCGAGGCGTTCGGCCAGCTCTTCGACCACTACAGCGAGCCGGTCTATCGCTACATCGCCAGCCGCGTCCAACGTCCGGCGGACGCGGAGGACCTGACGCAGATCGTCTTCGTCAAGGCCCTGGAAGCGCTGCCGCGGTACGAGCCGCGGGGCATTCCCTTCGGAGGCTGGCTCTTCCGGCTGGCCAGGAACACGGTCATTGACCACGTCAGGACGCGCCACGACCACGCCGAGCTCGACGAGCTGACCGATCGATCGACCGGCGAGCGCGGACCGGAGGAGCTGGTCCTGACGAAGCAGGAGATCGAGAGCGTCGGCCGGGCCCTCGGGGCCCTGACCGACGAGCAACGGGACGTGATCGCACTTCGCTTCTTCGCCGGGCTCTCGACCCGGGAGGCGGCGGCGGCGATGGGCAAGCGGGAAGGAACGATCCGGGGACTGCAGTTCCGGGCGATCGGGGCGCTGCGGCGCCAGCTCGGACTGGACGAGGACGGGGGCGAGGCGACGGGGGGCGACGGGACCGGCGGCAAGGGGACCCGCGGCAAGGCGACCGGCCGGCGGCCGAGGCGATGATGAAGGCGATGAACGAGCACCGACAGGACGACGAACTGGACGACCGAACGCTCCTGGCCCGCCTGGAGGCGTACGCGGAGGGGGAGCTGGGGCCCGATCCGGCCGGGATGGCCAGGATCCGCGCCAGCGTGCTCGCCGAGGCGGCGCAGGCGGCGGGAGCGCGGGGCGCGCGGCCTGTTTCGAGCTGGGCGCGCCTGTTCGTCCTGTTCGGCCGCGTCGGCCGGAGCGGCGTCGGCGGGAAGGGGGCCGGCGCTCGCCCGGTGTTCGTCCGGCGCCCGGGCCTGGCGCTTGTCGCCGCCTCGCTCGCGGTCGTCCTCCTGGCGGGTGTCGCGACCGCCGGCAGTGCCCCGGGCGGACCGCTCTACGGGGCGCGACTCTGGCTCGAGGCGGCCACCCTGCCGGCCGATCCGGCCGCCCGCACGGATGCGGAGCTGGCACGGCTCGAGGAACGGATCGGGGAGGCCACGGCGGCGGCCCAGTCCGGCAACGGGGCGGCGGTCGCGGCGGCCCTCGAGGCGTATCGCGCAACCGTGGACTCGACCGTCGTCACGGCCGACGGCGACCTCGACCGCCAGCAGCGGCTCGAGATCGCCCTCGAGCAGCACCAGGTCGTCCTCGAGACGCTCGTCGACAAGCTCGCCGGAAAGGCGAATGGCAAGGCGAGCGAGGCGATCCAGCGGGCGCTCGACAAGAGCACCCAGACGATCGAGCGGATCATGACCGAGACGCCGCGGGGCAAGGGCGGCGGACACGGCGGACCGGGACAGCCGGGCGCGCCCGGCAACGACACGGGCGGACCGAACGGCCGCTCGGATCACGGCCGGGGCCCGGGCGGATCGCCTGGTCCTGTCGGCCCGGGGATGCCCACCCCGTAGGACGCCGCCGCCCTCTCCGGCCCTCTCGGCTCTCTCTCCGGCCCGCTCGGCTCTCTCTCCGGCTTTCTCCGGCCCTCTCGGCTATCTCCGCCCTCTCCACCCCGCCGTTCTTCTGTGCGCACCAGACCGCGGCTGTAGGGCGGCGCCGGCATCCTTTCAGGCCGGCCGTTCTTCTGTGCGCACCAAGCCGGCGGCTGTCGGGCGGCGCCGGCCCTCCGGCCGCCCTGGAGTCGCCTGGTTCGGGCCGTTTGTTCTTCTCTGCGCACCAGGTGGCCGCCAGGCGGGTCGTGAACCCTGCCGAACCTCGGTTTGTCCTGCGCACAAGAACGCGTCGGGGGCGGCGGGGCGCGACGAGGTCACCGGCCATTCTGCCCCCTGTCGCGGCAGCCATCCCCTGCGCTACCCTGTCCGCCGTGACCTGCCCGATGCCAGCGCCCGTGTCCACCCCAGCGCCCACACCCGCGCATTCGCCCGCGCTCGTGGCCGCGCCGACGCTCGTCGCCGCGCCAGCGTCCTGCGCCGCGCCCGCACCCGCACCAGCGTCCTGCGCCGCGCCCGCGCCACGCGCTCCCGACGCCCCTCCCCCGTCCGGGCCCGCCCGGTGAAGCTGATCGTCCTCGGCGCCGGGCCCGCTTACTCCGATCGGGCAGGCTCGGTCGGAGCGTCGTACCTGCTCGTGCACGACGACCAGGCGCTCGTCCTCGACCTGGGCCAGGGCGCCTTTCCGTCTCTCGTCCGGACGATCGAGCCGAGCCGGCTGCTGGCGGTCGTGGTCAGCCACCTTCACCCGGACCACTTCATCGACCTCGTCCCGCTCCGCCACTACCTGCGCTACGAGTTCGAGCCGCCGCGTCGGGTCACCGTCCACGCTCCCGCCGGCCTCGCTCGCCGGCTCGACGCGCTCCACGACGAGCCCGGGTTCACGGCTCAGGCGCTCGATGTCGTCGAGCTCGCGCCGGGCGTGCGCTCGATCGGCCCGTTCGAGCTCGAGGCCGGGCTCGTCACCCACAACAGCGAGAGCTACGCCTTCCGGGTTCGGGCCGGCACGGGGGCCGGCGCGGGGGCGAGGGGCGAGCCGGGCTTCGTTTACTCGGGCGACTGCGGTCGAGCCGACGACCTGCGGGCGCTCATCCGACCGGGCGACACCCTGCTCACCGAGGTGGCGTTCGGGCCCGGTCCGGTGCCGCCGGGAGCCCAGCACCTCGACGGCCCGGCCGTCGGTCGATTGGCGGCAGCGACCGGGGTCGGGCGGCTCCTGCTCACCCACCTCCAGATGGGCTTCGACCCCGAAGAGACGATCGCCTCGGTGCGGGCCTGGTACGACGGCGACATCCGGTTCGTCTGGCCGGGGGATCGCCTGGAGGTCTGATCCCCCTGCTCGCTCGCAGCGGTCGCGGGTCGCGACGGAGCGCGGTCGCGGGGCAGCAGCACACGAGCTGGCGCGGATGCCCCGAGGCCACGGGCAGAGCACCCTCCTTGCGGTCATGCCCATGGCGGCATGTGGATAACGGACACGATCAGGCGGCGGCGGCGAGTGATGCCCGCGGGGGCATGACATGAGAGGACCCGGGTGCGTCAGGAGGTCCGCACCCGGGTCCCGGGTCGCTCGGGGACAGCGACGGGTCAGCTGCGCCGGCGCGCGGTCCGGTCCGAGGACATCAGCAGCAGGCTGGCGATCAGGGCGGCGAGCCCGATCAGGATCAGGCGCCAGGCCGGGATGGGCGTCGAGGCGACCGGCGCGGACGAGAGGGTGTCGGTCGGCGGCAGCGTCAGGCGCGGCGTCGGTCGCGGCGCGCTGACGACGCCTGCCACGCCACCCCCGGGTGCCGGGGTCGCGGCCGGCTGATCGACGGGCTGAACCGGGACAGCGACAGGGCTGACCGTCGAGCCACCGGTGTTGTCGCCGGCGCTATCCCCGCTGGTGTTGCCCTGGTCGCCCGAGCCCGACGTGTCGCCGGTATTGTCGCCGGACTGCTGGTCACCGGAACCGGAGTTGTCGCCCGAGCCCGAGGTGTCGCCGCCCGACCCGCCGGTGTCGCCGGGCTGTCCGCCGCCACCATTGTCTTCGGCGACCGGCGCCTGGCAACCGTTGGCGAGCCAGGCCTGTCCCTCGGCCGTCCAGTTCAGGCCGCCGGGCAGGAGGTCCGAAATCGGCGGGATGATGTCGCCCCAGCTCGTCGCACCCGGGGTCCAGATCGGCCCGGTGTGGTCGGCGTGTCCGGTGAGCTGACCGGCGGTCGCCGGCGTGGTCTCGACGTAGGGGTTGCTGTCGCTCGCCGTCGCGTGGCAGATCGCGGTCGTGTTCGCGTTCGGGTTCGCGGCTGCAGCCGACGGCGCGACCGCCGCGAAGACAAGGGACGCCGCCGCGAACCAGCCGAAGGTTCGGGCGGCGGAGGGTCGAGCCGGGCGGTTGCGCCGCGGCGAGGTGCGTGCGTTCATCGTGGTCCCCGAGTGCTGTGTGGTTGGTTGGCCGATCCGGATCCGAAGACCCGGAGCCGTTGCCTGGACGGCATGACCATCGTGGGTCACCGGCTGGTACCTGTCCAGTACCTTCGGCACCCGTGGTGCGCACCAAGCCGCACCTCACCGCACTCGGTGGGCAAGAATCCGTTGCCCGGCGTCACCGAAGGGGGGATGACCGGCTGGCCGCGCGGTCCCAGGACAAACGGAGCCGCCCGGGCGACATCGGGCGACGCGGCCCGCCGCGACGAGCCGCTCGACGAGGGTCGGCGATCGGACTCGGACAGCCAGGCCGCCGGCCGACCCGAACATACGAACGGAGCGTGTCCAGGCTAGACACGCTCCGTCCGGGTCTCGGGGACCCTGGGTTATGGGTCCGACGGTTCACCCCCACCGATCGCCCGGCCTCGGAGACCGGACGATCGGCTCAGGTGTCGATGACCGGGGTGCTACTCCCGGCAATCCCGTCGGCGGGTCCGGGCCGGCAGCGGGGCGAGGACCCCGAGGCCGGCCATGACCCCGGCGAGGACGAGCAGGATCAGGCCGAGGTTGAGCCCCGGAGTGCTGGTCGTCCCGTCGTTCGTGGTGCTCGTGTTCGGAGGGGTGACCCGCGGCGTGGCGGTCGCACCGGCGACACCACCGGCGGGCGGTTGCCCGGCCTCGACCGAGACCGTCGAGCTCGCCGAGCAGGTGAGCGCGCACGGGCCCTGGGTGATCGTGGCCGTGTTCACGTACGTGCCGGGGCTCGCGGTCCCCGAGACGGTCGCGGTGTACGTCAGCTGGGTGCCGTTCGTGACCGTCAGGCTCGACCAGGTGATCTTGTTCGTGGTCGGGTCATAGACCCCGCCATTGGAGATCGCGGTCGCGCTGCCGATCCCGGCCGGGAGCTGGTCGACGATCGTCGTGTTCGCGATCGAGGTCGCGTTCTGGACGCCGATCGTGAGCGTGAAGGAGACCGCCGTGCCCGGGGTGACCGCACCGGTCGTGCCGTTCGTCTTCGCGATCGTCATCGACGGTGCGGGCGGGGGCGGAGGCGGGGTGAAGCCGACGGTGACGGAGGCGCTGCTCGAGTCGCAGCCATTACCTTCCTCCTGGACGAGATCGAGGACGACCTCGCTCACTGAGCCCGGGCACAGGAGCGCCGTGTTGACATGCGGGCTCGCGCTGACGTCGGTCGTCGTGTTCGGCGAGGCGGTGCCGCTGACCGTGATCACGACGACCTCATCGGGCGCCAGCGACCCGAGGTTGATCCCCGCCCCGACAAGATCTCCGAACGTGCAGCTGAACAGGCTGTCATTGCGTGTGCAGGTCGTGTTCGACTCGGAGAAGAACGACGGGAAGTTCGTGTCCACGACGTGCGTCGGGTCACTCGCCGCGTCACCATTGTTTGTGACCGTGATCGTGTAGCTGAGCGAACCGGACGAACCACCCACGAGCGTCACGCTCTTCGCACCGTTGACGAGCTTGTCGATCGTCAGGCTCGGCTGGCCTGGGATGAAGACCGTCAGGACCTCGTCGCCGCAGACACTCGTCGAGCTGGCGTTGTTCGCGTCGCCGCTGTAGGTGGCAAGCCAGTAGAACGTGCCAGCGCTACTGAACGTGTGCGAGCCAGAGGTGGCCGCGCCGTTCAAGACAGCGTTGTCGGTGCTCGTCCAGATCGGATCACCGGAGCAGTTCGGGTTGTCGTAGACGGAGAAGTCGACGGTCCCGCTGGCGTCCTCGGTGAGCCCAGAGATCGTCGCGGTGTCGGAGACCGAAGTCCCGATCGGGACGCTGATCGTCGAGCCGGACTGGTCAGCGCCAGACAGGGACGTCGTGACACTGGTCTGGCTCTTGCCGACCGTCAGGACCTCGTCGCCGCAGACACTTTGTGCTCCCGGCACATGCGTGCTGCCGTGGTCGTAGCCGGAGTAGGAGGCCACCCAGTAGTAGATTCCTGCGGTCGTGAACGTGACCTGATCTGAATTGGGAACGACGCCATCCTTGACCGTCTTTGTCCCTGCATCGGCGAACAGGATTTGGCAGTTGCTGTCGCTGAACACCGCGTAAGTGACAGAACCTCCGATGCCCTTCAGCTTATCCAGGAAGGCAACGCTCAGCACCGCCGAGTCCGTAACCTGGGTCCCGGCAGGTACCGTGATATGAGTGCCTGTCTGGTCGGCGCCATTTAGGGTGGTGGTAACGGCCACGTCTGACTGACCTAGGGCACTCGGCTGAATGCTGCGGTCCTGGTTCTTGTTGCCGGAGTTGTCGAGCTGCTGCGTGCGCATGTGCCACGGCGCCCCACTGATCAGCGCTGCGCCATCAGGGTCACCAGTACCGCCCGATGCCACGTTCCAGTACGACGACTGGGCCAGATGGCCGCCCCACAGGAAGAACGCGGCGCTACCCGTCGTGGTGAAGGTCACGAGAAAATCGCCCGTGCTGTTTCCACCTGCCGAGCCGTTGTGGGTCGGACCCGCGATCGAAACGATCGTGCCCCCATACATCGTGAGGTTCCGACCGATGCCAGCGAAGGTCTCGGCGCCGGACACCGTCAACCCGTCAGTCGAGAACGTGTCCGAAGGAAACGGTTTGGTGTCTGGGATCGGCAGCGACGGCGAGCACAGAGATGAGACACCCCCGCCGCCAGTGGCGCACGGGTCTGGGGTCTCGGTGACATTCCAGGTGGCGAGGAAATCGTAGGCCTTGTGGCCACCGGCGGTGAAGTCGTAGTTGATGTGAATCGTGTGCTGGCCAGCCGTCAGTCCCTCGATGGCAAGCCGGAAGGGGACGACATTTCCCTCAGCGTAGGCAGAGTTGTTGCCGTTCAGATTCCCGTTCTGCCAGCCTTGGCCGGGCTTGTTCGCCCACTGGTCCAAATTGACGTTCAGGCTGCCGGCGAGAACGTTCCGCGGCGCCGCGATCGATGCGTACTGCAGGAGAAGAGACAACACAAAGAGCGCGGCCCAGAAGAGCGTGAAGCCCTTCCTGGTGCGCGCGCTCAGCACGAGCGGGATGCCCCGAGACGTCATCTGAGATCCTCCGTTCCCCGAGTTGGAGCGACGATGTGGTCGTGCCTCCAAGAGTTGCCGGGGGAGTCCGCCTCGAGTGAGGCGCCTGACTCCCTGACTGCTCCCCGTCGCGCCCGATGAATACTGGGCGCCGATCAGTGCATCCGCAGGGTAGCCCCTGCGGACCATCGATGGTACTAGGCGGTTCTGCCAATATCCAGTACCAACCGCACCAATCCCACCCTCGCGACACTTCTCCGGGGCTTCGATTCCGGTGCGCCAACGCACCGAAGTACCGGTACCGATGGCTGCCGGACCCTCCGCCGGCCTGGAGCGCTACCATGGAGCCTCCCGGTCCAGCCGAGCACAGGAGCACCCGTGTCCCCGTCCACCGCTGACGATCTCGCGCCGCCGCTGCGCACCCAGGCCCGCCAGGCGGTCGAGCGGGCATGGGCGCGGGCGATCGAGGCGGGCGCACTCCCTCCGCTCCCGGAGGGCGTCGAGGCGCCGGCGGTCGAGGTCGAGCGTCCGGCGAACCCCGAGCACGGTGACCTGGCCACGAACCTGGCCCTGAAGGTCGCCCGCCCGTACCGGCGCGCCCCGCTCGAGATCGCCCGGGTGCTGGCCGAGGAGCTCGCCCGGGAGGCCGGAGCGGCCGCGGAGACCGAGGCGGCCGCGGGCACCGAGGCGGCCGCGGAGGCCGAGGCGGCACCAGGACCGGCGCCCGCCACCCCGATCGCGACCGCCGAGGCCGTCGCGCCGGGCTTCATCAACCTCCGCCTCTCCGACGCCGCCCTGGCCGCGACGATCGAGCGGATCCTTCGCCAGCCCGCCACCTGGGGCCGCGTCCGCGTCCCGGAGCCACGGCGGATCAACGTCGAGTTCGTCTCGGCCAACCCGACCGGCCCGCTCCACATCGGCAACGCCCGGGGCGCGTTCGTCGGCGACCTCCTGTGCCGGGTCCTCGAGGCGGCCGGCCACACGGTCACCCGCGAGTACTACTTCAACGACTTCGGGGCGCAGGTCCGCAACCTCGGCGCCTCGGTCTGGGCCCTCGCCACCGGCCAGCCGGTCCCCGACGACGGCTACCACGGCGCCTACGTCGTCGACCTCGCCCGCCAGCTGCCGGCCGAGGTCCGGGCCGCCGCCGAGGCGGCGATCAACGCCGGCGACGACCCCGCCTGGCCGGTGGGGGCCTGGGCGTCGGAGCAGGTCCGGGCCGGGATCGAGGCGAGCCTCGCCCACCTCGGCGTTCACTTCGACGTCTGGAAGACCGAGGGCTCGCTCCACCGCGAGGGCTGGGTCGAACGCGCGATCGAGAAGCTGCGCGCCGGGGGGCACGTCTACGAGCAGGACGGGGCGACCTGGTTCCGCTCGACCGCCTTCGGGGACGACAAGGACCGCGTGATCCGCAAGTCGAACGGCGAGTACACCTACTTCGCCTCGGACATCGGCTACCTCGAGGAGAAGTTCAGCCGGGGGTTCGACCACCTGATCTACATCTGGGGGGCCGACCACCACGGCACGGTCGCCCGGGTCCGGAACGCCGCGGAGGCGATGGGCTACGACAAGAGGCGGGTCCAGATGATCCTCGTCGCCTGGGTCCGCTTCATCCGCGACGGCCGGGAGATCTCGATGTCGAAGCGCTCGGGCGAGTTCATCACCCTCGACGAGCTGCTGGCCGAGGTCGGGGTCGATGCGGCGCGCTGGTTCTTCGCCTCGCGCGCCTACACCAGCGGGATCGACTTCGACATCGAGCTGGCGAGGAAGCAGTCGAACGAGAACCCGGTCTACTACGTCCAGTACGCCCACGCCCGGATCGCCTCGATCCTGCGCAAGGCGGCCGAGGCGGGACTCACACCGGCCGATTCGGTCGGCGGGATCCTTGCCGGCGCACCGGAGGCGGCCCTGGCGCGGGCACTCGTCCGCCTGCCCGAGGTCGTCGAGGACGCGGCGGCGGCCGAGGAGACCCAGGGCGTCACCGCCTTCGCGACCGACCTGGCGACGACGTTCCACGCCTTCTACCGGGACGCCCGGGTGATCGACCGGGCCGAGCCGGAGCGCTCGCGGGCCCGCCTGGCGCTCGTCCTGGCGACGAAGACGACGCTCGCGAACGCCCTCGGCCTGCTGGGGATCTCGGCACCCGAGTCGATGTAGGCGCGGCCGGCGGCGGTCAGTCGCCCCCATGGCCGAGGGCCCGGGTCAGGAGCGCCTCGGCCGGGGCGGTGCTCGCGGCGATGTAGTCGACCGTCCTCGCGTCGAGCCGGATCACGTTCGGCCCGATCGCGGTCGACGAGAGCCGTCCGGGCGCAGCGCGGGCGAACTCGTCGGCGTCGGCAGCAGTGTCCCAGGCCGTCCGGAGGACGAGCGCCCAGGCACCGTTCGGGCCCCGGAACAGCGCGATCCGGTCGCCGCCCCAGCCGGCCGCGGCGGCCTGGGCGGTGGCACCCGGGGTCGCGGCCCCCGGGGTCGACCCCGCCGCCTGGAGCCAGGTCCGGAGCTGGAGCTCGCCGAGGGTGTCCTCCTGGACGAGTGCCCAGCCTTCGCCCAGCCCGCGGGCCAGGCCGGCCGGGAGGGTGACCGTCACCGGCTCGTCGACTCCGTACTTGTCCGGGTGGAGGACCTGCTCGGTCGAAGTCGGCGGGTTTGCGTACAGCCGGTCGACCGCCGCCCAGCCGCCGGCGAGCTGGCGCCCGAGGACGAACCCGAGCCCGGCCGTGTACGGGTAGAGGAGCGTGTCGCGCAGGATCGCCGGCATCGCGGCCAGGACCTTCGTCGTCTGCGGGTCGCTCGAGGCGGCGAGCAGCTCGGCCAGCTCGGCCGGCTCGAGATGCTGCTGGGCCCACAGGGTCATGACCAGGGTCGGGTCGCCTTCGACGAGGGCAAGGGTGGCCAGCGAGCGGTCCGACTGGCCGTCCGGGGCCCGGATGATCCCCGAGGCCGCACCCTGGAACTCGTCGGCCCGGAAGGTCGGGAAGTGCTGGTCCTGGAGGGCATGGGTGAACTCGTGGGCGAACGTCACTTTCTCCACCGGCCCGAGGCCGCCCTGCTTCGTGACCACGTTCAGGGCCTTCGTCTCGGGGTCGTAGAAGCCGGCGACCTGGGTCGTGAACAGCTCGCTGAAGAGGTCGCCGAGCGATCCGCCGTCGGGCAGGAGGCCGAGCGCCCGGAGGAGGGCGTCGGAGGCGTCGAGCCGGGCCGGCGGGGTCTCGGCCAGGGAGCGGGCGACGTAGGCGCGCAGGCCGGCCTCGTCGATCAGGCGGGGCACGACCGGCCGGGTCGCCCGGAGGCCGCGCAGCTGCTCGACCTCGCGCTCGATCTGGTCGTAGATCGCGGCGTCGGCCGGGCTGGTCGTGGCCGAGGCGCCGGGCGACGTGCCCGGGGTTGCGGGCGAGGGCGAGGTGGGGGCGGCGGTCGGGGTCGGGCTCGGGGTGGGCGTCGGGCTCGGGGTGGGGTTCGACGAGCCGCAGGCGGCGAGGGCGAGCGCGACGGTGAGGGCGAGCGCGACCGCCGGGACGAGCGGGCGGGGGCGGCCGGAGACGGGCATCGGTCGGATTGTCGCACGCGGGGTTCGATCGCCGGCGTGGCCGTTGTCGCGTCGGGTCGCCGGGCTGTCGGACCCCCGCCGTGTCGGGCGCGAGGTTGCACCCGCGAGTCGCACGCGCGAGGTCACGCCGCCCGCACGACGGGCGCGAACGTGTCAGTTTCTTAATCGCTTGGGCGCTTGTCGCTGAACCCTTGGCGGGTAGTGTTCGAGGTGGATCGCGACTGACCTCCCTCCACCTCCCAGACGCGTTCCACCTCCCTCCCTCCGACCGGGGGCGCCAATTGGGCAGGCGCCTCCGGTCTTCCTTTTGAGCGCGGCAACTTGCCGCAACTTGACCGCGGCAATGCTCCGGGCCGGCGCTGGCGCCAGCCGACCGGATCGCACCAGCGTCGGGCGGTACGGCGGCGTGCAGCCGGCTGTGTCAGAATCCGCAGCCATGGAACTCACCTGGTACGGGCGGACCTGCATCCGCCTGCGCGGCAAGGACGCGGTCGTCGTGGCGGACCCGTACCCCTCGGTCGTGGGGCCGACCGGGCGCGGCATCAGCGCCGACATCGTCACCTTCAGCCACCCCGACGATCACCCGCTGCCCAGGGCCAAGGGCCGGCTGTCGCGGGACGGCGCGACCGTCCTGCCCGCGAGCCTCGAGGACGCCTTCGTCCTCGATGGGCCCGGCGAGTACGAGGTGAAGCACGTCCTGATCACCGGCCTGCGCACGTACCGCGACGACCAGCGCGGCGCGCAACGGGGTCGAAACGTCGTCTTCGTGATCGAGCTCGACGGGCTGCGGACGATCCATCTCGGCGACATCGGCCACCTGCTGACCGAGGAGAAGCTGGGCGACATCGGCGAGGTCGACATCGCCTGCATCCCCGTCGGCGGGGCGCTCTCGGCGCCCAAGGCGGCCGAGCTGATCGCCCAGCTCGAGCCGCGGATCGTCATCCCGATGCCCGTGTGCGAGGACGAGGCGGAGTGCGAGGTCGCGCTCGACCGCTTCTTCCACGAGATGGGGGCCGGGCGACCGCCGATCCAGGCGAAGCTGTCGATCATCCCCTCGGGCCTGCCAGCGGAGACGACGACGGTGCTCCTGGAGTCGCGCGGCAAGGTCTGAGTCCGGCCGGGGCAACCCGACCGCCCGTCACCCGCGCTGGAGCACCGGGCGCCCGCGCTTGACGACCGTCCGCACCAGGTCGGCGGCGGGCCAGTACGGGATCTGGGCGGCGGTCGGGACCCGCCAGACGACGAGGTCGGCGAGCTTGCCCGGCTCGAGCGACCCGATCTCGCCGCCCAGCCCGAGCGCAAAGGCGGCGTTGATCGTGACCGCGGCAAGCGCCTCGGCCGGGGTCAGCCGCAGCTCGAGGCAGGCGACGGTCATGACCAGGGGCAGGCTGGCCGTGGGCGAGGTCCCGGGGTTGAAGTCGGTGGCGAGCGCGACCGGGATGCCCCGCTCGATCAGCTGCCGGGCCGGCGCGTAGCGCTCGGACATCAGGAACCAGGTCGTCGCCGGGAGCAGGGTCGCGACGACCGGCCGACCGGCCGCGGCCGCTTCGGCCAGGGCGTCGACGCCGGCCGGCGAGGGTGTGGCGAGATGGTCGGCCGAGAGCGCCCCGATCTCCGCCGCGAGCTCGGCGCCGCCGGACGGAGCAAGCTCGTCGGCGTGGAGCCGGGGCGCCATCCCGAGCGCCCTCGCCGCCTCGAGGATCCGCCGGCTCTGGTCGGGGCTGAACACCCCCTCCTCGCAGAAGACGTCGCAGAACCTGGCCCGGCCCTGCGCGGCGACCCCGGGCAGCTGCTCCTCGATCACCGCCCGGACGTACGCCTCGGTCCCGTCCGGCCGGGAGCGGTATTCAGGTGGGACGGCGTGGGCGCCGAGGAAGGTCGGGAGCACGTCGAGCGGGCCCTCGCGGCCGAGCTGGTGGGCGACCTCGAGCAGGCGCAGCTCGGTCGCCAGGTCGAGCCCGTAGCCCGACTTCGCCTCGACCGTCGTGACCCCGTGGCCGAGCATCTCGTCGAGCCAGGTCCGGCCGTGCGCGGCGAGCTCCTCCGCCGAGGCGGCCCGGGTCGCCGCGACCGTCGAGAGGATGCCGCCGCCCGCGGCGAGGATGTCGAGGTAGCCGGCGCCCTGCTGGCGGAGGAGCAGCTCGTCTTCGCGCGAGCCCGCGAACAGGAGGTGGGTGTGCGGATCGATCAGCCCGGGAGTCACCGTCCCGCCCCCGGCGTCGAGCCGCTGGAAGCCGGCCAGCGGGTAGCCCTGGGCCTCGAGGGCCCGCTCGACCTCGTCGCGCGCCCCGACGCCGAGGATCCGGTCCTCCCAGCAGGCGACGACCGGCGCCTGCGGCGAGCGCGGGCCGCCGGCGGCCGCGGCCTCGAGGGTCGCGGTCTCCCCCTGGGCCGGACCGGTGCGCAGGCCGCCGGCCATCGTCACGACCTGTGCCGCCCCCACGACGAGCAGCCCGGGCGCCGAGGCGTCGCCCCGGCCGCCCTCGATCAGGCGGAGGGTCACGACCCGTCCCCTCGTTCGGCCGCCTCAAGCCGCAGCTCGAGCGCCCGGAGCGGCGAGAAGTCGCGCAGGCGGAGAAACGCGGCGGCAGCAGCGAGGCGTTCCTCGAGCGGCGCATCGGGCGGCGCCCCCGCGTGGTCGGCCACGTCGAGGAAGGCGGCCAGCGGGGCCAGCCCGATCAGCTCCGACTCGACCGGCTCGACGCCGTCCTCGGCCGCCTCGTCGCGCACCGCCTCCCAGGCCCGCCAGAGCGGCGTGACCGAGAAGTCGAGCAGGTTCATCGAGACCTGGGCGAGGCCGAGCTCGTCGATCCAGAAGCCGTTCGCCTGGACCCTGGGCAGGCCGCCGCCGGACTCGCGGATCCGGCGCGCGATCCGCTTCGCGAGCTCGACGTCGGTCGTGCCGAGGTTGACGTTCCAGGCGATCAGGAACGGGCGCGCCCCGACCGCCACCGCCCCGGCCCGGGGGTGCATCCGCGCCGGGCCGAAGTCCGGCTCCCGCCCGTGCTGGCCGATCGCCGTCTTCAGGCCCTCGTACTGGCCGCGCCGGACGTCGGCCAGCTTCACCCGGTCCGGACGTGTCGCGGCGTTCGCGTAGAGGTAGACGGGGAGCTGGTAGCGCTCGGCGATCCGCCGTCCGAACGAGCGGGCGAGCGCGACGCACTCGTCCATCGTCGTCTCGCCCAGGGGGACGAAGGGGATGACGTCGACCGCCCCGATCCGGGGATGCTCGCCATGGTGCTGCTCCATGTCGATCTCGTCGATCGCCGCCCCGACCAGCCGCTCGAGCGCGTCGGTGACGGCCTCCGGCGGGCCGGCGAGCGTGAACACGCTCCGGTTGTGGCTCGCGTCGCTCGTGCGATCGAGCAGGTGGACGCCGGGGGTCGAGCTGACCGTACGGGCGAGCCGGTCGACGACCTCGAGCCGGCGGCCTTCGCTGATGTTCGGGACGGATTCGACGAGCTTCCTCACCGCCGTATCGTGACATGTCCGGGCCGCCCTGGAGGGGCCCGGCGACGTGGCGGCGGGGACGCGGCGGCCGCGGCCTGGGGCGGGGCGTCGGGGCGGCGGGGGCGCGGCCTGGGGGCGCAGCCTTGCCTGGCGCATAACCGCACGCAGGGACTGGTAAGTGGAGGCGAGCGACGTAGGAGCGGGCACGAAGCCGCCGGCGAGGGCGTTCGGCCGCCGACCAGCCCCGAAATCGGGCGCGGACCCTCTGCCCGGGACTGGTAGCGCCGGAAGACGGCCCCTGCCAGCGGCTTGCGCGCCCAAGGCCCGGGGACCATCCACGTAGCAGTCCGTAGATGAGGATTTGCGGCAGACGCCGCCATGGAGCTGCGCACGATCCCGGTCGCGAACCTGCTCGGCGGATTCCTGGGCGGGGCGATCGGGCTCCACGGCACGATCTGGGTCGGCGCGATCCTGTCCCTGTTCGGTTTCCTGCCGATCCTCCTGTCGCCGGTGCGACGGATCCGGCGGATGCCCGGGCCGGCCGACGTCGAGGGCGCACCGGAGGGTGCGCCGGAGGGTGCACCGGCCTGAGGCCGGCGCCGGGGGGAGCCGGGTCGTCCGGGCCCGTGGACCCAGGTGGCGGTCCGAGGCGGGGAGGGTGGCGGTTCAGTCGGAGTCGAGCATCGGGATCCGCAGGCCACGCTCCCGGGCGACCTCGATCGCCCGCTCGTAGCCGGCGTCGGCGTGGCGGATGACGCCCGTGCCCGGGTCGGTGGTCAGGACCCGCTCGAGCTTCTCGGCCGCGAGCGCTGTGCCGTCGGCCACGACGACCATCCCGGCGTGCTGCGAGTATCCGATCCCGACGCCGCCCCCGTGGTGGATCGAGACCCAGGTCGCCCCGGCGGCGGTGTTGACGAGCGCGTTCAGGAGCGGCCAGTCGGCGATCGCGTCCGAGCCGTCGCGCATCGCCTCCGTCTCGCGGTTGGGCGAGGCGACCGAGCCCGAGTCGAGGTGGTCGCGGCCGATGACGATCGGGGCGCTCACCTCGCCCGTCCGGACGAGCTCGTTGAACGCGAGGCCCGCCCGCGCCCGCTCGCCGTAGCCGAGCCAGCAGATCCGCGCCGGGAGACCCTGGAACGGGACCTTGGCCTCGGCCATCTCGATCCAGCGCCGGAGCGAGGCGTCCTCCGGGAAGAGCTCGAGGATCGCGCGGTCGGTACGCAGGATGTCGGCCGGGTCGCCCGAGAGGGCCGCCCAGCGGAACGGCCCCTTGCCTTCGCAGAACAGGGGCCGGATGAAGGCCGGCACGAAACCGGGGAAGTCGAAGGCGTTCGCCACCCCGGCGGTCTGGGCCTGGGCGCGGATGTTGTTCCCGTAGTCGAAGGTGACCGCGCCGGCGGCCTGGAGATCGAGCATCGCCCGAACGTGGACGGCCATCGAGGCCATCGAGCGCCGGACGTACTCGTCCGGATCGGTTCGCCGCAGCTCGGCCGCCTGCTCGACGGTCACCCCGGAGGGGACGTAGCCGTTGAGCGCGTCGTGGGCCGAGGTCTGGTCGGTGACCGCGTCGAACCGCTCGCCCCGTCGGACGAGCTCGGGGTGGGTGTCGGCGGCGTTGGCCACGAGGGCGATCGAGAGCGGCTCGCCCGCCGCGGCTGCCGCCCGGGCCCAGGCGAGCGCCTCGTCGAGCGAGTGGGTGAGGCGGTCGACGTAGCCGATCTCGTGGCGTCGTCGGGCCCGCGCCTCGTCGACCTCGACGCAGATCGCGACGCCCTCGTTCATCGTCACCGCCAGCGGCTGGGCGCCGCCCATCCCGCCCAGGCCGGCGGTGAGCGTCACCCGCCCCCGGAGCGTCCCGCCGAAGTGCTGGCGGGCGAGCTCGGCGAACGTCTCGTACGTCCCCTGGAGGATCCCCTGGGTACCGATGTAGATCCACGAGCCGGCGGTCATCTGGCCGTACATCGTCAGGCCGGCCCGCTCGAGCTCGCGGAACGTCTCCCAGTTCGCCCACTTGCCGACGAGGTTCGCGTTGGCGATCAGGACGCGGGGCGCCCACGGGTGGGTCCGGAAGACCCCGACCGGCTTGCCCGACTGGACGAGCAGGGTCTCGTCGTCGCCGAGCCGGCGGAGTTCGCGCACGATCGCGTCGAAGGCGGCCCAGCTGCGGGCGGCCCGGCCGGTCCCGCCGTAGACGACGAGGTCGTCGGGCCGCTCGCCGACTTCCGGATCGAGGTTGTTCATGAGCATCCGGAGCGCGGCTTCCTGCTGCCAGCCGCGGCACGAGAGCTCGCGGCCGCGGGGGGCGCGGACGGGGCGCGGGCCGGCGGGGGGCACGGTCGGTGGGGTCGTTGGGGCGGCGGGAGTGGCTGTGGCCGTGGCTGTGGCCGTGGCCGGAGTGGTCGGGGCAGTCGGAGTGGTCATCGGTGCGGACCTCCGTTCGGGTAACTGCAGTGTAGGACAGCGCCGGGGCGGGGGCGCGTGCCGGGGCGGGGGCGCGTGCCGGGGCGGGGGCGCGTGCCGTGGCGGGGGCGCTCCTCCGCGGTCGTCCACCGGCGCCCGTTCTGCGCACGAGGACAACCGGCCGGAATCGGCGGCCGCGGAGGCTGTCGGAGACCGCTCGGCGACGGTCGTTCCGCGCTGGAGGACAAACCGCCGGAATCGGCGGCCGAAGGGGCGGTACGAGGTGCCGGGCACCTGGCCCCCACCCGCCCGACCCGGGTTTGTTCTGCGCAGCGCAACCGCCTGCCTGGACCGAGCCCGGAACCTGCTCGGGTGGGCCGCCTGCTCCGGGGTTGTTCTGCGCAGCGCAACGGGCTGCCTGACGGGGCCCCCCGCGCCGGCCGCCGCCCCGGCCCGCGCCGCCCGCCGCTCCCCGGACCCCGCGCCGGCCGCCGGGCCTGGCTAGAGCACGTACACCGTCAGGAACAGCGTCACCCAGACCACGTCGACGAAGTGCCAGTAGAGGCTGACCCCCTCGACGGCCGTGTGGTGCTCGCGGCTGACCAGCCCCAGGCGGGCACGATTGGCCACGACCGCCATGAGCAGCAGCCCGCCCAGGACGTGGGCACCGTGGAAGCCGGTCAGCGCGTAGAACGTGCTGCCGAAGACGCCATCGGCGATCCCGAACCCGTTGTGGGCGAACTCCCAGGCCTGGATGCCCAGGAACACGGCTCCCAGGACGAGCGTGGCCAGCAGCCCGCGCCTGAACCGGGCCACGTCGCCGCGACCGATCCGCGTCACGGCCCATTGCATCGTGAAGCTGCTCGAGATGAGAAGGAGCGTGTTGAACCCGACCAGGGGGAGCTCGGGACGGGCGAGCCCCGCCACCGGAGGCCAAGCCGGTGCCTCGGCCCGCAGCACGAAGTAGGCCGCAAAGAACGACCCGAAGAGCATCACCTCGGACAGGATGAACAGCCGCACCCCGAGCAGCACTCGCTGTCGCTCGACCGCCGGGTCGAGCTCGCCGGCGTGGCCGCCCGCTCCGCTCGCACCATGCTCGAACATCGCCATCTCGCGCCCCTAGTGGCCCGTCGCCGGGCTCGGCTGGATCGCCGGCGCCGACACGGGAGCCCCGTACTCGTACGGTCCGGACTCGACGACCGGCGGATGCTCGAAGTTCTCCACCGGCGGCGGCGAGGAGACCTGCCACTCCAGGGTCCGGGCGCGCCACGGGTTCGCTGCCGCGACCGGCCCGCGCGCCCAGGAGCGGATCGCGTTGTACAGGAACACGAGCATCGAGAGGCCGATCATGAACGCCGCGATGCTGACCCACAGGTTGACCGCGCCCAGCTCGGCCGGATAGTCCGCGACCCGGCGGCGCATCCCCTGGATGCCGAGCCAGAACATCGGCAGGAAGGCGGCGTTGAAGGCGAGCGTGAACCACCAGAAGTGGAGCCGGCCGAGCCGCTCGTCCATCAGCCGCCCGGTGAACTTCGGGAACCAGTAGTAGATCCCGGCGAAGAGGCCGAAGATCATCCCGCCCACGATCGTGTAATGGAAGTGGGCGACGACGAAGTACGTGTCGGTGAGCGCGAGGTCCGTCGGCACGTCGGCCAGGTAGACCCCGGTGATGCCGCCGATCAGGAAGCTCCACAGGAACCCGAACACCCAGAGCATCGGCGTGGCGAAGCGGATCCGTCCCAGCCAGATCGTGCCGATCGCCGAGAAGAAGACGATGCCCGTCGGCACCGAGATCAGCTCGGTCGTGATCATGATCGGGATGTGGAAGAACTCGGCCATCCCGCTCACGAACATGTGGTGCGCCCAGACCATGAAGCTCAGCAGGCCGATGCCCAGGAACGACAGGACCGCCAGGCGGTAGGCGAACAGCGGCTTGCGGGCGAAGACCGGCACGACCTCGAGAATGGCGCCGAAGGCGGGCACGGCCATGACGTAGACCGCCGGGTGCGAGTAGAACCAGAACAGGTGCTGGTACAGGATCGGGTCGCCGCCCTGGCTGGGCCGGAAGAACGCCGTGCCCAGCAGGCGATCGAAGAGGACCATCGTCAGCGCACTGGCCACGACCGAGGTGGCGATGAGGACGATCGCGGTCGTCACGGCCAGTGACCAGACGAAGATCGGCAGCCGCATCGGCGACATCCCGGCCGTACGCAGGCGGCTGACCGTGACCAGGAAGTTGACTGCGCTGATGATCGACGAGACCCCCAGGGTGATGAACGCCAGCAGGAATGCCTCTTCGCCCAGGTTGGCCTGCTCGCTGAGCGGCGGATAGCCCGTCCAGCCCGTGTCGTAACCGCCCAGCAGGGGGTTGGCCAGGATGAGGAGCAACGCCGGCGGGACGAGCCAGTAGCTGAGCGCGTTGACCCTGGGGAAGGCCATGTCGCGCGCCCCGATCATGAGCGGCACGAAGTAGTTACCCAGGCCGCCGACGATGGCGTTCAGGGCGACGAAGATCATGAGCGTGCCGTGCGTGCTCATGATCGTGTTGTAGGTGTCGCGATCGAAGAGCTGGCCGGGCTGGGCCAGCTCGAGCCGCATCACCATCGCCAGCGAGCCGGCAAGCAGGAACAGGGCGATGAACGTCACCAGGTACTGGAGCCCGATCACCTTGTGGTCGGTCGTGAACCGGAAGTAGCGCGTCCAGTCGCCGGCCCGGCCATGCGCCGCCGCCTCGTCGGCCCGGTCAGCCGGGCGACCGAGCGCCCAGGCCAGCCAGAAGCGGAAGGCGCCCAGCCCGGCGAGCCAGCCGAGCACGAGGCCGATGTAGCCGAGCGCGAGCAGGTGCCCCGGCTTCAGCTCCGCGCCGAGCTGGCCCGCTCCGAGCAGCAGCAGCACCCCGACGGCGAAACCGACAACGCCGCCGAGCACAGCCCGCGCCAGGCCGGGCCGTCGCCATCTCTCCATTCGCATCGCCTCCTCCGTCACCGGGCGTTCAGGGCTGCTGGCGCTGCTGGGTGACCCAGGTCTCGAACTCCGCCGTCTCCATGACGGTCACGCCGGTGACCATCTTCGTGTGGCCCAGCCCGCACAGCTCGGCGCACTGGACGCCGTATGTGCCAGTCGCGGTGGGAGTGACGTAGAGCTGGGTCACGCGCCCGGGGACGGCATCCTGCTTGATGCCGAACGCGGGCACGGAGAACGAGTGGACGACGTCGTCGGAGACGATCGTGACGTGGATGCGCTCGCCCACCGGCAGGATCAGCTCCTTGGATCGAACACCGAGATCCGGGTAGTCGAACGCCCAGGCCCACTGGGTCGCCGAGGCCCGCACCTCGAGGTCCGCGCGCTGGTCACCCCGGATCTCGAGCAGCCCGATCGTCCCGAACGCCGCGAGGCCGAGCACCATGGCCAGGGTGACGACGACCCAGCCGACCTCGAGTGCCCCGTGGCCGTGGATCGCCGGCCCCTCGACATCGTCTCCGCCGGCCCGGAAGCGGATCGCCGAATAGGCGATCGCCACGACCACGAACATCAGGACCGGTACCGAGACGACGGTCAGGACGACGAACGCGCCGTTGACGACCCTCGCCTCTTTGGAGGCCACGATCGGCAGGGCCTGCATCCCTGCCACCGCGACGATGCCGACGACCGACAGGACCGCCCAGATCGCGATCGCGATCCCGAGATGACGACGCGGACTCACGTTCGACTCCACCCGGCCTCCGACTCCCTCCGTCCGCCGCCCGCCCGGGCGCTAGGAGCTGACCGTGAAGTCGGCGTGCATCCCCTTCGCATAGTGGCCCGTCAGGTTGCACAGGAAGACGTAGTGGCCCGGCTTCAGGTCGTTGAGCACGAGCGTTTCGGTCGTGCCGGACTTGATGTCCTCCTTCTCGCCAACTTTCTCGCCGGCCTGGTCCTCTGGGACCTCGTCGTCGACGACCGGAAGCTTGTCGGCGGCGGTGTCCGTCTTCAGGACCACGAACTCGTGGGTCTTCTCGCCCTTGTTCTGGATCGTGATCGTGATCGTGCCGGCCGCGCCGGTGTTCGAGTCGAGCTTGATCGTCCACTCGCTCAGTTCGGCCGTGATCGCGTTCGGCGCAGCGCCGCCCCCACCACCGGCGGGCGCGGCGGGGGCCTGCGTGGCACCGGACGTGCAGGCTGCAACGAGCAGCGTGGTGGCGCCGAACAGCGCCAAGGGAACCCGGACTCGCATCGATGCCTCCTTGGGACCCGCCCCGGGCAGCCCGTCGTTCCGGACACCCGGGGAGTCACTGGTGTGGACGCAAGGGGGGGACACCCAGCATGCCGATAACTGTGGCCCTGGGTTTCATCGGCATCTATACTCAAAATTGATCATCTTGGAGGTCCGTCGTGACCATACCCAGCTACACCGATACGCTCAGGACCGGCCCGGCCGGGGAACTGCCCGGCTCGCCGGCAGGGGCAGCCCCTGGGCAGGCGGCCGAGTCGGTCGCCGGGCCCTCGGCCGGCCGGGCGGAGGAGCACGTGGCGGTCGGGTCGGGTCGGGCCGTCGATCGCTGGCTGGATCGCCTGGCCGGCCAGCCCCGGCGGGTTGAACTCGCGCTCGACGCTGCGGCGATCGGCTTCGCCCTCCTGACCCTGGCCCAGGTTGGTCCGGCCGAGTTCCTGATCCACGCGATCTTCGTCGTGCTCGTCCTCCACGCGTTCCTGTTCGAGCTGCGCGGCACGCTCTGGCGGATCGGGATCGTCTCGGTCGCGCTCGTGGCCTATGCCGCCGCCCCGGCGCTCGGTGCCCCGTTCCCCAAGCTGGAGCTGAGCGAATGGCCGCTGATGTTCGTCATCGCCGTCCTCGTCGCCTGGATGGCCGACCGGCGCGCAGCGACCGCCCGCCTGTACGAGTCGCTCTTCCGGCGCGCCAGCGACCGGCTGCTCACCGCCCAGGAGGACGAGCGCCGGCGGCTGGCCCGCGAGCTCCACGACGGGGTGGGCCAGACGATGACCGCGCTCACCCTCACCCTCGACGCCGTCGGCGACAGCGGCCTGCCCGAAGAGGCGGAGGCCCGGCTCGCCTCCGCGCGTCGGCTGGCGGAGGATGCCCTGGCGGAGACCCGCGATTTGGCCAACCGCCTTCGTCCGGCCCGCCTCGAGCAGGTCGGCCTCGCCGCGGCGATCCGCGAGCTGGCCGGTCGGGCCGGTCTGCCGGTCCAGGTCGACATCGCTTCCGAGACGGCGGAGGTCGGCCTGCTCGACCCGACCGCCTCGGCCGAGGCATACCGGATCGTCCAGGAGGCGCTCGGCAATGCCGCCCGCCACAGCGGGGCGTCGGCAGTCCAGGTGGCGCTCGCGACGAGTCCCGGCCTGCTCCGGGTCGTGGTGGCCGACAACGGCCGCGGCTTCGACCCGGCGGTCGGGCGCCAGGCCGGCCTGGGCCTGATCGGGATGCGCGAGCGGGCCGTCCTGCTGGGAGGCGACCTGCGAATCGATTCGGCACCGGGGAGCGGAACGCGGGTCGTCCTCGAGGTGCCGCTCGGCGAGCGGTTCGGCGAGCGGTTCGGCGAGCGGTTCGGCGACCGACCAGGCGAGCGGCCATGAGTGCCGGCATCACGGTCGCGATCATCGAGGACCACGCCCTCGTCCGCGAAGGGCTCCGCCTGATCCTGCAGGGCGAGCCGGGGATCCAGATCGTCGGCGAGGCTGCCGACGTGGCCGACGCCTTCACGCTCGTGGAGGACACCGCGCCAGATGTCGCCCTCGTCGACCTGACCCTCGGTGACGCCGACGGGATCCCGCTGCTGCGTGGGCTCGGCGTGCGCTTTCCAGCCACCCGGACCGTGGCACTCACGATGCATGCCGACAGCGAGACCGTCCGCCAGGCGTTCCTGGCCGGCGCGTCAGGCTACGTGGTCAAGGGGGCGGCCCGGGCCGAGTTGATCGCGGCGATCCGGGCGGTCGCGCGGGGCGAGCGATACGTCCATTCCGCGGTTGCCGGCACGGTGCTCGACGATTCGCTGCGCTGGCTGCGCCACGGCGAGATGCTCAGCCCCCGCGAACGCGAGGTCCTCCGGCTGCTGGCGAGCGGCAGGACGGCGGCCGAGGCAAGCCGGATCCTGGGCATCAGCGCCCACACCGTTCGCCGCCACATCGCCAACCTGGCGGCCAAGCTCGGCGTGCGTGGCCAGGTGGCACTCGTGCGCTACGCGATCGAGCACCAGCTCGTGCGCGACGAGGCTGACCGCCCGGCAAGGCGTTCTGCGCCGAAGGACAAACGGCCACGCGCGACACCCGCGGGAGGCCCCTGGGGCCGCGCTGGTGACACTCGTTCTGCGCGCGAGGACGAACCGCCCGAATCAGGGCCCCCTCCCGGGGCGACTGGCCGTCGGAGACCCGCTGACCCGCTGGCCACCCCCGGGCAACCTCCGGGCAACCCGGGTTTGTTCCGCCCAGCGCAACTGGCTACCTGATCCAGCACCGGAACGAACTCGCGCCGACGGTGGGGTTCGGGTTGGTTCTGCCCAGCGCAACGGACCCGGCGCGGGGCACGGTAACCACCCCGCGGAGCCGAAGCGGAGGCCTGGCCCGACCCCGGGCCGCCGAAGCCGGGGTGGCCCCCGGTGCCCCCGACCGCCAGGCCCGACGCCCCCGCGCGAGCTCGGCGCGCCGCAGCGAGCTCGACGCACCGGGGCGAGCTCGGCGCACCCCGGCGCAGCCAAGCTCGCCGTCGGACTCAGCCCAGCTCGCGGCGGACGACCGGGAATCGCTCGTCGTCGACCGCCAGCCGGAAGCCGGCGGCGATCCAGAACGCCGGGCTGGCCGCGCTCGTCGCGTCCGGTCGCG
>Ga0272446_1002186_pt1 | contig 27190 bp, 29 predicted proteins | sample YNPCB0061_FD_194587 | JGI IMG/M metagenome (GOLD analysis project Ga0272446, IMG submission 194587) | Hot spring microbial mat communities from Yellowstone National Park, WY, United States - YNP-CB-006-1 | ecosystem: Environmental > Aquatic > Thermal springs > Hot (42-90C) > Sediment | place...
TCGCCGCCGCCGCCTCGGCCGGGATGATGCCGAGCCGCGCCTCGGCGCGGGCGAGCGCGGCCTCGACATCGAGCATGCGCTGGAGGAAGGCGTCCTCCCCCATCGCCGCGCGCATCGCGTCGGTGCCGTAGAGAGCGCCGAGCACGGCGCCATCGGCGGGGTTCACGGGCATCAGTAGACGACCACCGACCGGATCGACTTCCCCTCATGCATCAGCGCGAAGGCGGTGTTGATCTCCTCGAGCGGCATGGTGTGGGTGATCAGGCTGTCGATCTCGATCTTGCCTTCCATGTACCAGTCCACGATCCGCGGCACGTCGGTGCGCCCGCGCGCGCCGCCGAAGGCGGTGCCCTTCCAGACGCGCCCGGTGACGAGCTGGAAGGGGCGCGTTGCGATCTCCTTCCCCGCCTCCGCGACGCCGATGATGATGCTCTCGCCCCAGCCGCGATGGGCCGCTTCCAGCGCCTGGCGCATCAGCCGGACATCGCCCACGCATTCGAAGGTGAAGTCGGCGCCGCCATCGGTCAGGCCCTGGATGGCCTGCACCACCCTCTCGCGCCCGACCTCGTCGGGGTTGACGAAGTGGGTCATGCCGAAGCGGCGCGCCATCTCCGCCTTGGCGGGGTTGATGTCCACCCCGATGATCCTGTCCGCGCCCACCATCCGCGCGCCCTGGATGACATTGAGCCCGATGCCGCCGAGCCCGAAGACGGCGACATTCGCCCCCGGCCAGACCTTCGCGGTGTTGATCACGGCGCCGATGCCCGTCGTCACCCCGCAGCCGATGTAGCAGATCTTCTCGAAGGGGGCGTCCTCGCGGACCTTGGCGAGCGCGATCTCGGGCAGGACGGTGAAGTTCGCGAAGGTCGAGCAGCCCATGTAGTGGAAGACCGTCCCGCGGTCGCAGGAGAAGCGCGAGGTTCCATCCGGCATCACCCCCTTGCCCTGGGTCGCGCGGATGGCGGTGCAGAGGTTGGAGCGGCGCGAGAGGCAGGTTTTGCACTGCCGGCATTCCGGCGTGTAGAGGGGGATGACATGATCGCCGGGCTTGAGCGAGGCGACACCCGCGCCGACCTCGCGCACGATGCCCGCGCCCTCATGCCCGAGGATGGCCGGGAACAGCCCTTCCGGGTCGGCGCCCGAGAGGGTGTAGGCGTCGGTGTGGCAGACGCCGGTGGCCTTCACCTCGACCAGCACCTCGCCCGCCTTCGGGCCCTCGATGTCGAGGGTCTCGATGCTGAGCGGCTGGCCGGCGGCCCAGGCGACGGCGGCGCGGGTCTTCATGGCGGCGGAACTCCGGTGGTCGGCGCCGCAGCATGGTCCCGCGCGCGCGGGGGGCGCAACCGGCGCTCCTCAGCCCATGCCGGCGGCGCGGCGGAGCGCGGCGGCGCGCTCGCCGATCACGGCCGGCGCATCGCCCGGGCGGTAGAGCGAGGAGCCGACGCCGAATCCCGCCGCACCCGCCGCCTTCCAGGCCGGGATCGTCTCGGCCGACATCCCGCCCACGGGCAGGATCGCCGTCCCCCGCGGCAGGACCGCGAGCAGCGCCCTGACCACGGCGGGGGAGGCGGCCTCGGCCGGGAACAGTTTCAGCGCATCGGCCCCGGCGGCGAGCAGGGCGAAGGCCTCGGCCGGGGTGAAGAAGCCCGGACAGGCGATGAGGCCCCGCGCGCGCGCCGCGAGCACCAGCGCCGGGTCGGCATGCGGGCTCACCATCAGCCGCGCCCCGGCGCGCGCGATGGCCGCGACCTCCTCCTCGCTCGTCACCGTCCCCGCCCCGATCAGCGCCCGCTCGCCGAAGGCGGCGGCGAGGCGGCGGATGCTCTCGAGCGGCCGCGGCGAGTTCAGCGGCACCTCGATGATGTTGAGGCCCTCGGCGAGCAGGGCGGCGGCGACCCCCTCCGCCTCCTCGGGCCGCACCCCGCGCAGGATGGCGACGATCGGACAGGCGTCGAGCCAGGGGGCGAGGCTCATGGCAGGTGCTCCGCGATGCGATGGAGGCCGCGCGCGGCCGCCTCCGGCGCCGCCGCGCGGTGCGGCACGCCGAAGAGGTCGAGCGCCGCCCCGTAGCGCGCGACGAGAGGCCCCGCGCCGACGAGGATGACGGGCGGGCTCACCCCCTCCTCGAGCGCGGCGGCGACCTCGTGCCCGATCAGCAGGCCGGAGAGGAAGGAGGCGGCCTCGGCCTCGGCGATCTCGCCGAAGAGGGCGGCGGCGCGCAGGCCGAAGAGGTGATGGAGCAGACCCCCGCCCTGCTGCGCGCGCCGCACGCCGCGGGCGAAGCCGCCGGCATGGTGCGGCGCGCCGGCATCGAGCATGCGGGCGAGGATGGTGTGGGCGGAGAGGGCGGCGAAGGCCTCCCCCGTGAGGTGGGTGGTGAAGCCGAGCACCGCCCCGTCCCGCCAGCGCGCCCATTTCGCGTGGCTGCCGGGCAGGCAGAAGGTCGCCTCGGCCGCGCCGGTCGCCTCCGCCGCGCCGAGGATCTCGGTCTCCTCCCCGCGCATCACCTCGGGCACGCCGTGGCGGTCGCGGCAGGAGAGGCCGGGGACGAGGCGCGCCTCGGCCGCGGGGAAGGGGAGCGGGATGGTGGCGCGGGCGAGGTCGGCAAGGCCGGCGGGGCAGGGAAGATAGGGCGCCTCGACCCAGCCCTGGCGGCTGCCGACCATGCCGCAGAGCAGGATGCGGCGCTCGCCGGCCGCGATCCAGGGGCCGGCCACCTCGCGCAGCACCTCGGCGAAGCCGCCGGGCGGGACGGCGAGGATGCCGAGCCGGGCCTCGCACCGGTCGAGCACCGCGCCATCCGGGCCGAGGCGGTAGGCCCGCAGGCTCGTCGTTCCCCAGTCCACGCCGATCACGATCGCCCTCCCGGGGCCGAGGGGATGGCAGAGCGGAGGAGCGGGCGCAACGGCCGCGCGCCGCCCGCCGCGACGCGGGGAGCCTTCCCCCGCTCCATCGCCGGCCTCAGCCGATCTTCGCCAGCACCCCGAGCCCCGGCACCCGCGCCGGGCTCGCCCCCGCCGCCCGCAGCGCGCCCCAGAGGGCGAGCGCGACCGAATCGAGCACCGGCACCTCCGTCACCGCCGCCGCCGCCTCGAGGCCGCGGAAATTCGTGCAGTGGATGGCGATGGCCTCGCAGCCCTCCGCCGCCACCTCGCGCACCAGGCGGGTGACGAGCTCCGGCGCGTGCCCGGCGAAGGAGAAGTTGCCCGGATCCTCGAGGTGGCGCTCGGCCGCGGTCTCGAAGCCCTCGGCGCGGAGATTCGTCAGGATCGCCGCCTGCACGCTGCCGAGATAGGGTGTGACGAGGCCGACACGGCGCGCGCCGAGGGCGCGCAGCGCCTCATGCAGGGCGAGGGTGGCGGTGGTGGCCGGGATGCCGGTCGCCTCGGTGATGGCGGCGCAGAGGGCGCGGTCCGCCGCCGCGCCGAGCCAGGCGCCTGAGGTGCCGTTCCAGCAGATGGCGTGGACCCTGGCATCGGCCAGCATCGCCGCCGCCGCGACCATCGGCGCGAGGTCGAACTGCCCCGTCGAGCCGGCCTCGAGCGAGATGGAGAGCACGCGCAGGCGCTGGAAATGCGCGCTGACGCCGGAGGCGCCGGCGAGCAGCGCATAGGTCGCGGGCTCGAGCACGGTGTTGGAGGAGGGTGTGAGCATGCCGAGGCGGAGGCTCATCTCAGCCTCCCGCCGCGAGGCGCGGGTCGTTCTGCCCGCGCGTCGCCCAGCCGGTGGTGCGTTCCTCGATGGTGACGGCGATCCAGTACATGAGCACGCCCATCACCCCGGTCACGATCAGCCCCGCGAAGACCAGAGGGACGTCGAAGCGGGAGGAGGCGACGAGCATCAGATGCCCGATGCCCTCGTTCGCCGCCACCGTCTCGCTGATGATGGAGCCGACGAAGGCGACCGTGATCGCCACCTTCAGGGAGGCGAAGAAATAGGGCATGGCGCGCGGCAGGCCGACCTTGGCGATGATGTCGCGCTCCCGGGCGCCGAGGGCGCGCAGCACGTCGCGCAGCTCCGGTTCGACGGTGGCGATCCCCGTGGCGACGTTCACCACGATGGGGAAGAAGGAGATCAGGAAGGCGGTCAGCACCGCGGGCCAGAAGCCGGCGCCGAACCAGATCACGAGGACCGGCACCACCGCGACCTTGGGCACCGAGTTGAAGCCGATCAGCAGCGGGTAGAGGCCGCGATAGACGAGCACGGAACTGCCGATCGCGATGCCGAGCAGCAGGCCGAAGGCGACGGCGAGCAGGAAGCCGGCGACGGTGGTCAGCAGCGTCGCCCAGGCATTGGCGAGCAGCGGCCGCCACCAGGTCGCCATGCTCTCCGCGATCACGGAAGGGGCGGGCAGGATGAAGGGCTCGATGCCGAAGCCGCGCACCGCCGCCTCCCAGAGGAGGAACATGGCCGCGATGACGAGCCAGGGGAGCGCGCGTTCGAGCCGGCGGCGGCGCGCGGCGGCGGCGGCGAGCGCCTCGGCGCTGCGCGGCGCCTCACGCGGCATCGGCGGGCTCCGCCCGGCGCGCCTCGCTGATGCGGTCGCGCAGCTCGTGCACGATGGCCTGGAACTCCGGCTCGTAGGTCAGTTCGAGCCGGCGCGGGCGGGGATGGGGCACGCTGCGTTCGGCGATGATGCGGCCCGGCCGGGCGGACATGATCAGCACGCGGTCGGCGAGATAGACCGCCTCCTTGAGGTCGTGGGTGACGAGGATGACGGTCGGCCGGCGCGCGAGCCACACCTCCTGCAGCACGTCCCAGAGATCCTCCCGCGTGAAGACGTCGAGGGCGCCGAAGGGCTCGTCGAGCATCAGCAGCCGGGGGTCGTGCACGAGCGCCCGGCAGAGCGAGGCGCGCTGCTGCATCCCCCCCGAGAGCTGCCAGGGGAACTTCGCCTCGAAGCCCTCGAGGCCGACAAGGCGCAGCAGGTCCCGCGCCTTGCGCTCGTACTCGGCCCGCCTCGCGCGCAGCGCCCGCCGGTGCGGCTCGACCACCTCGAGCGGCAGCATCACATTGGCGAGGATGGTCCGCCACGGCAGCAGGGTCGGGTTCTGGAAGGCCATGCCCGCGATGGCGAGCGGGCCCGTCACCTCCCGCCCGGCGACGGCGACATGGCCTTCGGTCGGGGGCCAGAGGCCGGTGACGAGGCGCATCAGCGTCGACTTGCCGCAGCCCGAGGGGCCGACGACGGCGACGAACTCGCCCTCCTCGACCGCGAGGCTCGCGCCCTGCAGCGCGAGGGTGCCCTCGGCGCCGCCATAGCGCATGGCGACGCCGTCAATGCGCACGAACGGCGTCGCCATGCCGCCTCAGATCCGCCGCTCGGCCGCGGGGGGCAGGAAGTCCGGGGTATAGAACTCCGCCGCCTGCAGCCGGGCGGGCAGGCCGTAGGCCTCCTCGACCGCGCGGATGCCGGCCTGCAGCCGGGCCATGTCCACCGCCGAGAGGCCGTTGGCGCGGACATGGTCCGAGAGGACGACGCGCTCGAGGTTCATCTGCTGGCGTTCGCCTTCAAGGGCGACATCGGTCAGGGGCTCGACGCGCTTGAGGATGTCGAGCGCCTCGCGCGGGTTGCCGATCCCCTCGCGGAAGGCCCTGATCAGCGCGGCGGTGGCGGCGCGCACGGCGCCCGGATGGCGCGCGAGGAAGGCGCGGGTGGTGAGCAGCCCGGCGCCGTAGAGGTTCAGCCCGTGGTCGTAGTACATCATCACCCGCTGCTGCTCGTGCGGCAGGCCGATGCCCTTCAGCGCAAGGGCGGAGGTGGTGACGAAACCGGTCAGGCCGTCCGCCTCCCGCCGCAGCACCATCGGCTCGCGCAGCGCGGGCGTGACCGAGAGGAAGGTGACCTTCGCGGCGTCGATCCCCGCCGCCTTGGCGAAGGCGGGGAAGAGCTGGCGCCCGGCGTCGAAGTCCGGCGCGGCGAGGCGCCGGCCCTCGAGGTCCTTGGGCGTGCGGATCGGCCCGTCGGCGCGGACGATGGCGCAGAGCGGGCTCAGGTCCTGCAGGACGGCGACGCAGACGATGCCGCGATCGGGGTTCTCGGCCATGAAGCGGATGGCCGGATTGAGGTCGGCATAGCCCATGTCGTAGGAGCCGCCGGCCAGCGCCACCGGCACCGCGCCCGAGCCGTTGCCGCGGTCGACGGTGACCTCCACGCCGGCCTCGCGGAAATAGCCCTTCTCCCGCGCCACCAGGGCGAAGGCGTTGGGGGACTGGAAGGCCCAGTCGAGCATCAGGCGCACCCGCGGGGCCTGGGCGGCGGCAAGCCGCGGCAGGGCGAGCGTGCCGGCGGCCGCCAGAAGCGCGGTCCGTCGCGTCAGGCGAGGCTGCATGTCGGAATCTCCCTCTCGGCCGGGCCGGGCCGGCCCCGCCGCGCTCTCTGCGGCATCAGCGGCCGGGGACGCAAGGCGGCGGTTGGGAGGCGGGGCGGGAAAGACGCCCACCCCCGGCACGTTCTGCCCGCGGGGTGGGCAGCGCCGCCGCCGCGCCGGGCAGAGGGCCGGGCCTCAGGGCGGGACCATGAAGGCGGAGGCCGCGGAGGCGCGGGCGAGGAGGGAGCGCAAGGCCGGGTTGGCGTGCCCCTCATGGGCGGTCAGCGCCTCCATGGGGCAGAAATACTCGTGCGGGTGCGGCACCTGGTGGCGCGCGAAGCCGTCGTAATGGTCCCGCTGCAGGCCATAGAGCACGCGCAGGTCGCGCACCGGCACGGTCAGCGCCGCGCTCGGCTCCCTGGCGAGGAAGGGGATGATGCGCCAGCGCGGGGTGGGGTCATTGGCCTGCAGGGGGGCGAGCAGCCAGGGCAGGGGGCAATGGGCGAGCAGCGCGACCGTCGAGGGGGCGAAGCGGGAGCGCTTGTCGAGCAGGTTCTGGAAGGTCGAGCAGGCCTCGATGCAGAGGATGTCGGCGTAGGGGTCTTCCGCCGTACCGCCGAAATGCAGCCACAGCCCGTCGGGGATGGTGCGCATGCGGTCCGAGCCCGGGATCTTGAGATAGGGCTGGGCGACCGGCTCCCCATCCGAGGGGCGGCCGCGCAGCCAGGCTCCCCCGGTGCCGAGGCTTGCCGCGCCGGGCGGGCGCTGCGGCCAGGACTTCAGGCGCTCGCGCACCAGGTTGTCGAGGCGCGCGGGACGGTGCTTGAAGCGGCGGATTTCGCGCATCGCAGGAATTCGCAGCCCTGTTTATCAACCTATGGGAGAATCAATACCGGGAGATGAACGCGAGGCAAGCGGAATCCCGAGCAGGTCCATCCCGATTGATGGTTTTTGACGGAAAGCAAACGCGCCGGATCACGTATCATGCCGGCTCTTGCTCACCTTGATTGTGAACACGGACGCCCAAGCCCATGACCTGCCACCGGGTTTGCGGCGCCGCGGATCACCGCCCCGCGCCATCCGCGCGGCCTCACTCCTTGCCGGCGGGCGGGCGGGCGGCAGCGATCCGGTCGGTCAGGGCCAGCACCATGGCGCCGAGCAGGAACACCCCATGCAGCCCGACGGCCCAGGCGAGGGTCCGGTCCGCATAGGCCTCGGCGCGGAGGAACATCTGCAGGAGCTGGATCGAGGAGATGGCGACGATCGAGCCGGCGAGCTTGACCTTGAGGTTGCCGGGGTCGAGCTTGCGGATCCAGGCCATGCCGGAGGCCTGCCCCTGCTCCCCGAAGGGCGAGACGAGACTGTCCCAGGAGGCGAGGATCACCATCACCACCAACGCGGCGACCAGCGTCCAGTCGAGGATGTGCAGGAGGTCGAGCAGAGCCTGGTCCTCGGGCGAGGTCAGGATGGTGGCGCCGAACTTCCACAGCTTGGCGAGGTAGCGCAGGGCGAAGAGCGCCAGCGCCGCGACCAGCCCGAGCAGGAACAGCGCCGCGATCCAGCGGCTGGCGAGAATGAGGTTGGCGAGAATCGGCCGCATCGGATGAACCTCCACCCATGCTTATGGCCGAGCCGGCCAGGAGGAGGGAATCCGCCCATGGAGATTCGCCGCATCGCCGAGGAGCGGCGCCTGTCGGGGGCCGTCGTCGCCGGCGGCTTCATCTGGCTCGCCGGGCAGGTCGCCGATGACGCGACCCTCGACGCCGAGGGGCAGACCGCCGACATCCTGCGCCAGATCGACGCGCTGCTGGCCGAGGCCGGGACCGACAAGCGCGCGCTCCTCTCCGTGACCGTCGTCCTCGCCGACATTCGCGACGCGCCGGCGATGAACCGCGCCTGGGATGCCTGGCTCGACCCTGCGCACAAGCCGGCGCGCATGACGATCGCGGCGCCGCTCGTGGATCCCGCCTGGAAGGTGGAGATCACGGGCGTCGCCCTGGCGGCGCGGACGTGAAGGCCGCCGGCGGAGGCTACCGCCCGCCCGAGGGCTGGCTGCGCTCGGTGGCCATGACGCTCGCCTTCGGCATGCTGGTGGCGGGTGGGGTGGCGGACCAGGGGACGCTCCTCCCTTTCCTCGTGATCGGCGCGGCCGCGCTCGGGCTCGGCATGCTCTACCTGCTCTTCCCGCACGGCCTGCACTTCGCCTTCGGCGCCAGCGCGGGACTTGCCGTCTATGCCTGCCTCTTCGCCGTCATGGGGCGCGCCGCCTTCCCCGCCGCCCCGCCCGAAGCCAGGATGCTGGCCTTCCTGCTGCCCGTCCTCGCCTTCCTCGTCGCGGTCTGGCGGCGGCGGCGAACGCTGCGCCTGGTGGCCGAGGCCGAGCGGCCCTTCGACCTTGGGCATCTGCCGCGCATGGCGCGATGGCTGGTCCCCGTCTGGCTGGTCGGCGCGCTCTCGCTCTCGCTTCCCGTCAACCGGCTGGCATCGTTCGAGCAGGGCCTTGCGCTCATCGGCGCGATGGCGGTGATCTCGGGGATCGTCGCCGCCTCGGTCGGGGGGGTGGTGCGGCTGATGACCGACATGGCGCTGCTGACCGAGGAACTGGCCGGGCGCGCTTCCCGCCTGCTGGTGCCGGTGGTGGCGTTCCTGGCGATGTACACGATGCTGGTCGTGGTCTTCGCCTGCCTCTACCGGATCGCGCAGGGTCTGTCGCACCAACCCCTTTTCGCGGGGCCGCAGGGCCCGGTGCCGCTGCCCTTCCCCGATGCGCTCTATTTCAGCCTCGTGACGCAGGCCACGGTCGGCTATGGCGATGTCACGCCGCACGACGACGGCATCCGCCTCCTCGCCTCGCTCCAGGTGATCGCGGGGCAGGTCTTGCTGCTGTTCGGCTTCGCCGAGATCATGCGCAGCCGCCGCCTGCGCGACGCCGACGGCCCTCGCCGCCCCGGTCCCGCCGGGGAGTAGGCGGGATTCCGCCGCAATCGGGCGGCATGCTGCAGCACGAGCGAGAGGATGAGCGAAGGACATGGCGAGCCCTGGTTTCTGGCATGGCCGGCGCGTGCTGGTGACGGGGGGCGCGGGGTTCCTCGGCGCCAATCTCTGCCATGCCCTGGCCGGCCTCGGCGCGCGGGTGACGGCGCTCGACGCGATGCTGCCCGATGGCGGGGCCTCGGCGCGCAACCTCGAAGGGGCGGGCGTGCTGCTGGTGCGCGGCGACATCCGCGATGCCGAACTCCACTCCCTCTGCGAGGGGGTCGAGGTGCTGTTCAACATGGCCGCCCAGACCTCCCACATGGGCGGGCAGAAGGACCCGGTCGCCGACATCGCCATCAACGCCGTCGCCCAGGTCCGCCTCATCGGGGTGATGCGGGAGGTCGCGCCGCGCGCCACGGTCGTGCACGCCTCGACCCGCCAGTTCTACGGCCGCCCGCGCGCCCTGCCGGTGGACGAGCTGCATCCCGTCAACCCGCCGGATGCCAATGGCGTCTCGAAATGGGCGGGGGAGCAGTACTGGCTGCTCGAGAACCGGGTCCATCGCCGTCCCGTCGTCTCGCTGCGCCTGACCAACTGCTACGGCCCGCGGCTGCGCATCAAGGATGCGCGGCAGACCTTCCTCGGCATCTGGATCCGTCGCCTCCTCGAAGGCGAACCCTTCGAGGTCTGGGGCGGGGAGCAGCTGCGCGACCTCGCCTATGTGGACGACGTCACCGAAGCCTTCCTGCTCGCCGCCGAGCGCGCCGCCGAGCCCATGCTGGCAGGCCAGGTCTTCAACATCGGCGGCGCGCCGCCGGTCCCGCTGCGCGAGCTCGCGCAGCGGCTGATCGCGGCCAATGACGGCAAGGGGGAGTTCGTGATCCGCGACTTCCCCGCCGACCGCGCCCCCATCGACATCGGCTCCTATGCCGCCGACGACCGCGCCTTCCGCCGGGCGGCGGGCTGGGCGCCGAAGGTCGGCCTCGATGAGGGGCTGCGCCGGACCCTCGCGTGGTATCGTCCGCGCCTCGCCGACTACCTGTAAGGCAGCCTCTCCATGAACGCGCCCACCCTCGCCATGATCCCCCAGGCCGACCCCGGCGCCGGCTACCGCGCCCAGAAGGCCGAGATCGACGCCGCCGTCGCGCGCGCGCTCGAGTCCGGCTGGTACATCCTCGGCCGCGAGGGCGCCGCCTTCGAGGCCGAGTTCGCCGCCTGGCTCGGCCCCGGGCAGCACGCCGTCGGCTGCGCCAACGGCACGGACGCGCTCGCGCTGATCCTGCGCGGCCTCGGCATCGGGCCGGGGATGACGGTCGCCACCGTCTCGCACACCGCGGTCGCGACGGTGGCCGCGATCGAGATGGTGGGCGCGACCCCGCTGCTGCTCGACATCGACCCCGACACCTACACCATGGACCCGGACGAGCTCGTCTCGGTGCTCGACCACCCGCCGCCGGGCCTGCCGCCGATTCGCGCCGTGATCCCGGTCCATCTCTACGGCCAGGCCTGCGACCTGCGGCCGATGCTGGAAGCGACCCGCGCCGCCGGCATCCCGCTGATCGAGGACTGCGCGCAGTGCCATGGCGCGAGGCTCGACGGGCAGCGACTCGGCACCTTCGGCGCGGCGGCCGCCTTCAGCCTCTACCCCACCAAGAACCTCGGCGCGCTCGGCGATGGCGGGGTGCTCGCGACCGCCGATGCCGCGCTTGCCGAGCGCATCGCCGCCATCCGCCAGTATGGCTGGCGGGAGCGCTACATCAGCGCCATGGTCGGCGTGAACTCTCGCCTCGATGAGGTGCAGGCGGCGATCCTGCGGGTGAAGCTCACCGCGCTCGACGCGGGCAATGCGCGGCGGCGGGCGATCGCCGCGGCCTATGACGCGGCCCTGGCCGGCGGGCCGATCGCCCCGCCCGTGCGCCGCCCGGGGGCGGAGCACGTCTTCCATCAATATGTGCTGCGCAGCGAGCGGCGGGCGGAGGTGCAGGCGGCGCTGAAGGCGCAGGGGATCGGGACCGGCATCCACTACCCGGTGCCGGTGCATCTGCAGCCCGCCTACCGGGACCGCATCCCGCTCGGCCCCGCCGGCTGCGCCGAGACGGCCCGGGCCGCGCAGGAGGTCTTCAGCCTGCCGATGTATCCGGAGCTGACGGAGGCGCAGGTCGCGCGGATCTGCGCCGCGCTGAAGGCGCTCTGAGACGCGCGGCGGCGGGGCGCGCCCCCTCAGGCCGCCGCGCGCCGCCCCCAGTCCGGGTTGACCAGCGGCGAGCCCGCGGCGAGTCGCTGGCGCGCCGCGGCGTATTCCGCCGCCAGGCGGTCGATGAGCGCGGCCGCCGGCACCACGGCATGCACGCCGCCCACCGACTGCCCCGCCCCCCAGATGTCCTTCCAGCGGCGCTTGCGCTCGCTGCCGAAGTTCATCTGGGAGGCCTCATGGCCCGCGAGGTTGTCGGGATCGAGCCCGGCGGCGCGCAGCGAGGGCTTGAGGTAGTTGCCGTGCACCCCGGTGATGAGGTTGGTGTAGACGATGTCCTCGGCGCTGCAGGCGACGATCATGCGCTTGTAGTCCTCGACCGCGCGGGCCTCTTCGGTCGCGATGAAGGCGGTGCCCATGTAGGCGAAGTCGGCGCCCATCGCCTCGGCGGCGAGGATGGAGCGGCCATGGGCGATGGCGCCCGAAAGAGCGAGCGGGCCGTCGAACCAGGCCCGCGTCTCCTGCAGCAGGGCGAAGGGGGATTGCGCCCCGGCATGCCCGCCCGCGCCGGCGGCGACCAGCACGAGCCCGTCCGCGCCCTTCTCGATGGCCTTGCGGGCGAAGGTCTGGTTGATCACGTCGTGCAGCACATGGCCGCCATAGGCGTGGATGGCCTCGTTCACCTCCGGCCGTGCGCCGAGGCTCGTGATGATGAGCGGCACCTTGTGCTTCACGCACAGCGCCAGGTCCTGCTCCAGCCGGTCGTTGGAGCGGTGCACGATCAGGTTGATGGCGAAGGGGGCGGAGGGGCGGTCGGGATGCGCCGCGTCATGGGCGGCGAGGCGGTCCCTGATCTCGGCCAGCCAGTCGTCGAGCTGCTCGACCGGCCGCGCGTTCAGGGAGGGCATGGCGCCGATGATGCCGGAGGTGCACTGCGCCACCACGAGGTCGGGCACCGAGATGATGAACAGCGGCGATCCGATCAGCGGCAGGCGCAGACGGCCCTTGAGGCTTTCGAGCAGGGTCATGGCGGTCCTTTCCGGCGGGCGTTCCCGGGCGGGAGGCTCGCGGGAACCGCGCCGCTTGTCGAGGGGCGGCGGGAGGAGGGCCGCTCCGCCCGCGCTCAGAAGGCGACGCAGGCCGAGCGGTAGACGGTGAGGACCGACTCCTGGCGGAAGCGCCGCTTCCAGGCCTCCTCCACCGGCCGCATCCGGGACCGCGCTTCGGCGGCGTCCTGCCCGGGCAGGACGAGGACGAGGATCCGGCTCTCCTCCTGCAGGATGCGCCCCGCCCCATCGCGCCACTGGCCGAGGCCTTCGAGCACCGTCAGCCCGTCCGGGAAGGCCGGGGTGACGGTCTCGGCGAGGAAGGCGCGCCATTCCGCCTCGGCGACCGTCGCCCCGCCGGGGATGGATCGTCCGAGATAGGCCTCGGCCACCGTGGCCGGGCCGGTGCCGGCCGGGCAGCCCGTCCCCGCCCCCGCGCAGGCGGCGAGCAGGACCGGCAGGAGCAGCGCCGCCGCCCTCATGTGGTCGTGGCGAGCAGGGCGACGCCGAGCGAGATGAGGGCGATCGCCGCGATCTTGGTGGGGCCGAGCGATTCCCCGAACACCGCCCAGCCGATGACCGCGATGACGACATAGGAGGCGGCGGTGCAGGGCAGCGCCACGCTCATCGGGATGCGCCGCAGCGCCACTATATAAAGGAGTGCGGCGCCGCCGTAGCAGGCGAGGCCGACGAGGGTCGCCGGACGGAAGAGCTGCGCGAGGAAGCCGCCCTCGGCCGCGACCGCCCCCGCAGCGCCCGACTTGAGCAAGATCTGCCCCACCAGGGAGGTGGTGATCGCGGCCGCGAGCGCGAGCCAATAGGGCATCATGGCGCGTCCTCGCGCGGCCCGATCACCTCGCGCACCACCCCCTGCGGCTTGCCATTGGCCGACATGAAGGCCCGGCCGACATATTCCCCGAGCACGCCGAGGATGAGGAACTGCACCCCGGCGATCAGCAGGGTAACGGTCATCAGCGAGGCCCAGCCGGAGGGCGTCTCGCCCAGCAGCGCCTCGAGGATGACCCAGCCCGCGGCGACGAGGCCGAGCAGGCCCATCGCCACCCCGGCCACGACGGCAAGGCGCAGCGGCAGGATGGAGAAGTTGGTGGCGAGATTGAGCCACAGCCGGATGAGCCGCCGCAGGGTGTAGTTCGATCGCCCCTCGGCGCGGGCGAAGTGCTTGACCTCGATGGAGTCGAGCCGCTGCGTCACCTGCATCAGCAGCCCGTCCACATAAGGGTAGGGGCCGCGGTACTTGATGACCTCCCCGACCGCCAGCGCCGACATGCAGCGGAAGGAGGAGAGGTAGAGCCCCTTCGGCTTGTCCATGAGCCGGTCCGCCACCCAGTTGGCGAAGCGGGAGCCGAGATTGCGCCAGCCCGCATGCTCCTTCACCGCATAGCGGGTGTAGACCACGTCGAAGCCGCCCTTGCGGGTGTGATCGTAGAGCCTGACGACCTCCTCGGGCGGGTTCTGGAGGTCGTCGTCCATGGTGATGACATAGGCGCCGCGGGCGTGGCGCAGCCCGGTCATGACCGCGTTGTGCTCGCCGAAGTTCCGCGTGTGCTCGATGTAGGTGAGTGGCACCGTCGCCGTGCGGGCGAGTTCGCGGCAGACCTCCCCCGAATTGTCCGGGCTGCCGTCATTGACCAGCACGATCTCGATGCCGCCCTCGGGCCGCAGCCTGGACAGTTCGGCGACCAGCCGGCCGATGGTGGCCGCACCGCGATAGACCGGCACGACGATGGACAGGCCGACCGGGCGCTCGGCCCCGGCCGTTGGGGTGGGCATGGGATGCTTCTCCGGCATCAGGGTCGTGTCGCCACGAGGAGGATGGAACCGCCCGCCGGATAGCGCAGACCGAGGCGGGCGAGGAAGCGCTCGGCCGCGGTGACGGCATGCAGCGCGGCATCGAGCCAGGCGGGGAAGGGGGCGACGTCGCTCGCCGCCGCCTCGCCCGCGCGCAGCACCTTGCGCTGGACGACCATCAGCGGCAGCAGCAGGGCGTTCCAGTAGCGCGCCTCGATGCCGGCGAAGCCCGCCTGCCGCAGCAGCGCGCGGGCGCCGGCGGCGGTGAAGCGGCGGTCGTTGTGCACGCGCACGTCATGGGCCGAATGCAGCCATTGATACGCCGGCAGGTTGAGGACCAGCGTGCCGCCCGGCATCAGCACCCGGCGGAACTCGGCGAGCGCGCGCGCCGGCTCCACCGCGCGGTGGCAGAGCACGTCGCAGGAGACGAGGGCGGCGAAGGAGGCATCGGCGAAGGGCAGGCGGTTGGCATCCCCCGCCGCGGCAAGCGCGCCCGACTTCGCCGCCGCCCGCGCCGCGGCGGCGGGATTGACGTCGAGACCGGCGAGCGGGCGGCCGAGCACGGCGAGCCGCCTGAGCAGCCCGCCGGTGCCGCAGCCGGCATCGAGCACCGCCCCCGGCGGCCCGGGGCGGGCGGCGAGCGCGTCGAGCACGCGGGCATGGAGGGCGCGGTACCACCACATGCGCTCCTCCGCCGCGTCCATCAGGTCGTATTCGGCCGGTTCCACGGGGGAGGGAGGTGCACCGCAAGCAAGGCCGGAACAAGGCGGGGATGGCCTTGCCTCCGCCCCAGCCGCGCGGCAGGCTCGCGCGGAACGTCGCGCCGGGGGGGAGACGCAGGCTTTGCTGGAACCTTCTGAGGACGATCGCGTGCGCGCCGTGGTGGCCGGGCCGGGCGAAACGGCGGCCCCCTCCTGGGGCGCCCTGCTCGAACGGACGCGGGTCCTGCAATGGCTCTCCGGCGTCCCGGCGCTGTTCTTCCTGGTGATGGTGCTGCTGCCGCCGCTGAACCACGACGCCGCGGCGGTGCTCGACTTCGCCGAGCGCTGGCTGGCGGGGGGGCGGCTCTATGTCGACCTCGTGGACGTCAATCCGCCGCTGATCTTCATCCTCTCGCTGCTGCCGGCGGCGATCGCGCGGTGGACGCCGCTGAGCGGGCCGCAGGCGCTGCTGCTCTGCCTCCTCGGCCATGCGCTGCTGCTGTGGCGGCTCTGCCTCGCGCTCAGGCGGGAACGGGCGGAAGGCCCCATCGAGGCGGCCGTGCTCGCCGCCGTCCTGCCCCTCCTGCTGGTGGTCGCCGGCTCGGATTTCGGGCAGCGGGAGACGCTGATGGCCGCCTCGGCCCTGCCCTACGCGCTCCTCGCCACGCGGCGGATGGAGGGGCCTCCGGTCGCGCCGCGGCTGGCCCTCGGCGTCGCCACCCTCGCGGCGCTGGCCTTTGCGCTCAAGCCGCACTTCCTTGCGGTCCCGCTGCTGGTCGAGGGGCTGGTGCTGCGACGTGTCGGGCTCGCGCGGGGGCGGCGCGATCCCGTGCCCTGGCTGATGGCGGTGATCTGGCTCGCCTACCTGTTCAGCATTCCTTTGTTCTTTCCGGCCTATCTGAAGGAGATCGTACCGCTGGCCTGGGAGGTCTATGCCGACATCCACGGCGCCGGACCGCTTTCGGTCCTCGTTACCGAGCTGATGGGGGCGGCGACGCTGCTGCTGCTGCTGACCCTGCCGGTGGCCCTGCGGCGGCGCGCGGGCAGCCTCGCGCAGGCGCTGGGGATGGCGGCGGCCGGGGCCTTCCTCGCGGCCTGGGCGCAGCACAAGGGCTGGACCTACCACGTGATGCCCGTGACCATCCTCTGCGCCGCCGCCCTCGCCGCCGCCGCCGCGCATACCGCCGATCATGCCCTGCCGCCGGAGCGCGTCCGCGCCGCGGCGCCGGTGCTTGCCGTGATCGCCGCCTTCGGCATCGGGGCCTATGCGATCCGGGGCGGGGAGACCCCCTGGCGGCAGTTCTGGTTCCACAGCGAGCAGACGGGCCGGCTCACCGAATGGTTGCGTCGCGAGGTCGGGGGCGGGAGTATCCTGGTGCTGAGCCCCGAGATCCTGCCTGTCTACCCGTCCGTGAACTATGCCCGTCTGCGTCCCACGCTGCGCACCATGAGCACCTGGCTTCTGCAGGGCGCGTACCTGACCTGCCCGGCCGGTCCGGCGCCCTACCGCGACCCGGCGGCCATGGGGCGCGGCGAGGCCTTCGTCTTTCGCAGCACGGCCGAGGACTTCGCCCGCGACCCGCCGCGGGCGGTGCTGGTCTCGCGCTTCGCGCATATGCGCGGCTGCCCCGACAGTTTCGACCTGCTCGACTATTTCAACCGCCATCCTCTCTTTGCGCACACCTGGCAGCTCTATCGGCCGCGCGGGGAGATGGACGGTTATCGCCTCTTCGTGCGGGGCGGCTGAGGGGCGTGATGCGCGCACACCAGGCCCGGCGTGGGTGACGCCGCCAAGACATCCCTGCGCCACGGCCTGACGGCGCCGACGGGCGCCGAGTCCGTGCGCGGGATCCTGCTCATGCTCCTCGCCTATCTCGTCATCACCGGGGCGGATGCCGCGGTGAAATGGGCGCTGCCGGAGGTGGGGGTCGCCGTGTCCCTGATCGCGCGCGGCGTCGTTGGCGCGCTCGCGGTGGTGGCGTTGATGGGCAGGGCGGGGCTCGGGCCGGTGAACCGGCGGCTGCTCACCGCCCGCGGGCTGCTGCATTGCGGCGTCTCGGCCACCTGGTACTGGGCCTGGGCCTCGGGCATGGCGCTCGTCGATTCCTACGCCATCGCGGCGGCGGCGCCGCTCGCGATGACGCTGCTCGCCATTCCGATGCTGGGGGAGAGGGTGGGCTGGCGGCGCTGGACCTCGACGCTGGTCGGCTTCGCGGGCGTGCTGGTCATGCTCCAGCCGGGCGGCGACCTCTGGCGGCTCGAGACGCCGGTGCTGCTCGTGGCGGTGATCGCGATGGCGGTGACGCGGATCTGGACCCGGGTGCTCTCGGCCACCGACGAGGCCGCGGCGGTCGCCTTCTGGCTCATGGTCGCGCATATCCCGGTGGGCATCGTGCTGCTGCCCCTCTTCCCGCCGCCGGCGGCCCTGCCGGGCTGGGAGGTGGCGGCGGCGCTGGTCTTCTTCGGGGTGGCGAACGCGATCGCCCACATCCTCTTCGCGCGCGCCTTCGCCCTCGCCCCCGTCGCGACGCTCGCCCCCTACGAGTATTCGCCCCTGCTGCTCGGCGGCATCCTCGGCTTCCTGATCTGGGTCGAGGTCCCGGCCTGGACGACCATCGGCGGGGCGCTGATCGTGATCGCAGCCGGCCTCTACAACCTGCACCGCGAAAGGGTGCGCCGCGCCGAGGAGCGCCGCGGCCCGGCGCGCGACTGATGGCGCTGCGCCACGACATCCGCCGCGGCGCCCTGATGATGCTGGGCGCGACCGCCCTCTTCACTCTGATGTCCGCGATCATCAAGGGCGTCTCGGAGGGCATCCACTTCATCGAGGTGATGTTCTTCCGCTCCGCCTTCGCGCTGCCGGTGATGCTTTTCCTCGCCGCCCGGGGGCGGGACTGGGGGCTCATGCGCACGCGGCGATTCCCCGCCCATGTGCTGCGCGCCTTCACCGGCACCATGGCCCAGGGCTGCTCCTTCTACGCCCTGACCGTCCTGCCGCTGGCCGAGCAGACGGCGCTGACCTACACCACGCCCCTCTTCGTCACCCTCCTCTCCATCCCCGTCCTCGGGGAGCGGGTCGGCATCCATCGCTGGTCGGCGGTGCTGCTCGGCTTTGCCGGCATCCTGGTGATCGCCCTCGGGGCGGGCGCCTTCCAGGGCGGCGCCCTGCCCGACCGCGCCATCGCCATCGGCATGGCTGTGGCGGTGGCGCAGGGGGTGTGGTCGGCGATGACGACGCTGCTGGTGCGCAGCCTTTCGGCCACCGGATCCTCGGCCACCATCGTGCTCTGGCAGTCCCTGCTCATGACCGCCTTCACCCTGGCCGCGCTGCCCTTCGTCTGGAGCCCGCCAAGCCCTGGCGAATGGGCGCTGCTGATCCTGGTCGGCCTCGTCGGCGGCATCGCGCAGGTGATGCTGACGGAAGCCTATGCCTCGGCGCAGGTCTCCGCCCTCGGCCCCTATTCCTACACCTCGATCCTGTGGTCGGTGGCGATCGGCTGGCTGGTCTTCGGCGATGCGCCGGGCCTGAGCACGCTCGCGGGCGCGGCGCTGATCGTCGCCTCGGGGCTCCATATCCTGCAGCGGGAACTCAAGCGGGCGGCGCAGCGGAGAAGAGAGTGAGCATCCCCTTCCTCAAGGACGACCCCCTGCCGGTGGGCGAGGTGGCCGAGGTCGCGCCTGGCGTGCGGCGCCTCCTGTGCGGCAATCCCGGCCCCTTCACCTTCCGCGGCACCAATACCTGGATCATCGGGCGCGGCGGATCGGTCGCGGTGCTCGACCCCGGGCCTGAGGATGCGGCGCATCTGGCTGCGATCCTCGCCGCGACCGCGGGCGAGCGCATCACCCATATCATCGTCTCCCACACGCATCGCGACCATTCGCCGGGGGCGGCCGCGCTGCAGGCCGCGACCGGCGCCCCGACCTTCGGCTTCGGCCCGCATCTGACGCCGCCCGAGGCGGGCGGGGAAGGCGGCGACCACGGCTTCCGCCCCGATGAGAGGCTGGCCGACGGCGCCGCGCTCGAGGGCGAGACCTGGCGGCTCTGCGCCATCCATACGCCCGGGCATTGCGCCAACCACCTCTGCTTCGCGCTGGAAGGGACGGGCATCCTGTTCAGCGCCGATCACGTCATGTCCTGGTCCACCAGCGTGGTCAGCCCGCCGGATGGCGACATGGCCGCCTACATGGCCTCGCTCGCGCGGCTCGCGGCGCGCGACGACCGCCTGTTCCTGCCCGGCCACGGCCCGCCCCTGCCCGAGCCCGCGCCCTTCCTCGCCGCGCTCGCCGCGCATCGGCGGGAGCGGGAGGCGATGGTGCTGGACGCGCTGCGCGCCGCCGGCCGCGCGACGGCGCGCGAGCTGGTCGCGCCGGTCTACGGGCCGGCGCTCGATGCGCGGCTTGTGCCTGCGGCGGCGCGCAGCCTGCTTGCGCATCTCCTCAAGCTGGCCGCGGAGGGCGCGGCGGCGCGGGACGGGGAGCACTGGGAGGCGCGGTAGCGGGGCGAGCGCGGAGGCCGGCCCCGTCCGCGGCGCGGGCGCGGATGCGAAAAGGGCGCCGCCCGCATCGCGGACGGCGCCCCTCGCCGGGATCGTGGCTGGCGTCAGCTCGCCGGGGTTTCCGGCGCGGCGGGCGCGGCGGCGGCCGCGGCCGCGGCGGCGGCGCGCTTGGCGGCGCGGGTCGCGGCGGCCTTCTTCGCGGCCTCCACGCGCGCGGCGGACTTCACGACCGCCTTCTTGGGCGCGGCCTTCTTCGCGGCCGGCTTCCTGGCCGCGGCCTTCTTGGGCGCGGCCTTCTTCGCGGCCGGTTTCCTGGCGGCGGCCTTCTTGGGCGCGGCCTTCTTCGCCGCCGGCTTCCTGGCCGTGGCCTTCTTCGCGGCGGGCTTCTTCGCCGCGGTCTTCTTGGCGGCGGCCTTCTTCGCCGCCGGCTTCCTGGCCGCGGCCTTCTTCGCCGCCGGCTTCTTGGCGGCGGCCTTCTTCGCGGCGGGCTTCCTCGCGGCCGGCTTGCGCTTGGCGGGCGCCTTCTTCTTCGCCGCGGCCATCGCCATCGGCTGGGCGCGCAGGCCCTCCTCGGTGTCGGTGGTCTCGATGATGTCGCTCATGGTGCGTGGTGTCTCCGTGCGTTCCGGTGGGGAGAGAGCCGCGCGACCTTGCGCGGCGCTTCCGAGGGGCACAGCAGTTCAAGGCGGGCCGGCCTGAGGCGCGCGGATCCCGTGGCGCGCTCCGCGGGCGATGTGCCGATCATGGGTCCGCGGAACCTCCGGCCGGCGACGCGCGCGGCATGTCCCCGTCGCGCTCGGCATCCGGCGTCGTCCTCGCCCGGCTGCGGCGACGGCGCCGCGCTGCCCGACGATGCGGGGTGGTTGGCGATCCTCGCCGTCCCTCCCGAGAGTCCGCGGTCCATTGACCGTCCTTCCCTGCTGCGGCGGTCACCCGTCCCGATGCGTCGTTGGCGTCCGGAGCACGGCGATCCGACCGTGACGTGCGGAGGGCCGTGCGGGAGATCGTGTCCGACGAATCGCGCAAGATGATTCGCGCAACGTCACGCTATCTGCACGCGCATATTGCATGTCAACAGAATCCGTGCGCGTGCGCGCGCAAATCGCGCGTCGTGCTCCGCATCCGCGTCTCGTGTGGCGCGCGCGTCGCGCCGCGATGGCCGGCGCCGCAGCCGCGGACGCCGCGCGATGCCTTCCCGCCGCGTCGCGCTCGCGGCGGGAAGGCGGCGGCTCAGCCGCGCTCGGCGAGCGGCACCACCGCCCGCTCGGCCACGCCGGTGTAGTGGGAGAGCGGGCGGATCAGCCGGTTGTCCGCCGCTTGTTCGAGCACATGCGCCGCCCAGCCGGTGATGCGCGAGCAGACGAAGATCGGGGTGAAGAGCGGGATGTCGAAGCCCATCAGGTAGTAGGCGGGCCCGGCCGGGAAATCGAGGTTGGGGTGGATGTTCTTCTTCTCGAGCATGATGCGCGCGAGCACGGCGGAGGTCTCCATCCAGCGCTTGTCGCCCACCACCTCGGCCATGAGCTCGGCGTACTTCTTCATGGTCGGCACCCGGGAATCGCCGTTCTTGTAGACCCGGTGGCCGAAGCCCATGACCAGCGCCTTGTGGTCGAACTTGTCCTGGATCCAGGCCTCGGCCGCCTCGGGGGAGGGGATCTCCATCAGCATGTGCATCACCGCCTCGTTGGCGCCGCCGTGCAGCGGGCCCTTGAGGGCGGCGATCGCCCCGGTGATCGCCCCGTGCATGTCCGCCATGGTCGAGGTGATGGTCCGGGCGGTGAAGGTCGAGGCGTTGAAGGTGTGCTCGGCGTAGAGGATCATCGAGACGTCGAAGGCCTTGATGACCTCCTTCTGCGGCACCTTCCCGAAGACCATGTGGAAGAAGTTCTCGCAGAAGGGCAGGGCGGGGTCCGGGGGGATCGGCGCGAGCCCCTTGGACAGCCGGTTGGAGGCGGCGACCGCGGTCGGGATCTTGGCCAGCAGCCGCATCGCCTTGCGCCGCTGGGCGGCGTCAGAGATGTCCGCCGTCTCCGGATCCTCGAGCCCCATGAAGGAGACCGCCGTGCGGATCATGTCCATCGGGTGGGCGTCCTTCGGGAACTCGGCCAGCACCCGCAACAGGGCGGGGGAGAGCGCCCGGTTCGCCCGCTCCTCGGCCTGGAAGGCGGCGAGTTCGGCCCGCCTCGGCAGCTCCCCGTTCCAGAGCAGATAGGCCGTCTCCTCGAAGGAGGCTTTCTCGGCGAGGTCCTGCACCGGGTAGCCGCGATAGGTCAGGGAGTTGGTCTCGGGCATGACCTTGGAGATGGCGCTGACATCGGCATAGACGCCGACCAGGCCCTTCCGGATCTCGGGGGTCTCGCTCATGGCTTTCCTCTCTCTTGCCGTGGAAGGCCGGGCGGGCGGCGCGCCGCCCGCCCGCCGCTGTCAGAAGATGCCGGGCCGACTCTCGAGCAGCCCGCCCGCCGGCAGCGCCAGGTTCAGCGCGCCGAGTTCGCCCGCCTTGAGCCGCGGCAGGTCCTGCACCGCCTCAAGGAAGCGGTTCGCCTCCCGCGCCGAGAGGATGCCCTCGGTCAGGGTGCGGAACTTGCGGATGTAGTCGGCCCGCCCGAAGGGCCGCGCCCCGTTCGGGTGGGCGTTGGCGACGCCGAGCTCATCCACCAGCTTGCGCCCGTCCTTGAACAGGATCTCGACGCGGCCGCCGAAGGCGAGCTCGTCGGGGTCCTTGGCGTGGTACTTGCGGGTCCATTCCGGGTCCTCCCGCGTCTCGATCTTGTGCCAGAGACGGACGGTGTCGGGGCGGGAGGCGCGCTTGGGCGTGTAGCTGTCGACATGGTGCCAGCGCCCGTCCTGCAGCGCGACGGCGAAGATGTACATGATGGAGTGGTCGAGCGTCTCGCGCGACGCCTTCGGGTCCATCTTCTGCGGATCGTTCGCCCCCGTGCCGATCACGTAATGGGTGTGGTGGGAGGTGTGGATGGTGATCTTCGCGATGTCCTCGAAGTCGGTGATGTGCTCGCGCATGCGGAAGGCGAGGTCGATCAGCGCCTGGGACTGGTACTCGGCCGAATGCTCCTTGGTGTAGGTGGCCAGGATGGCGCGCTTGGGCTCGCCCGGCTCGGGCAGGGGCACCTGGTAGTAGACCGGGCCATAGACGTCCTGGCGGTTGGACCGCCCGGCGAGCACCCAGGCGATGATGCTGTCCTCGCCCTCATAGATGGGGGAGGGCGCGCCCTCGCCGCGCATGCAGCGGTCGACCGCCTCGACCGCGAGCTTGCCGGCATGGGCCGGGGCGAAGGCCTTCCAGGAGGAGATCTCCCCCTTGCGGGACTGGCGGAAGGTGATCGAGGTGTGCACCGCCTGCTGGATCGCCTGGTAGATCACCTCCTGCCTGAGGCCGAGCAGCGTGCCGATGCCGGCCGCGGCGGCGGGGCAGAGATGGGCGATGTGGTCCACCTTGTGCTCATGCAGGCAGATCGCGCGCACGAGGTCCACATGCAGCTCATAGCCGGTGGCGATGCCGCGGATCAGGTCGCGCCCCGACTTCCCCATCGCCTGCGCCACCGCGAGGATGGGCGGGATGTTGTCGCCGGGGTGGGAGTAGTCGGCGGCGAGGAAGGTGTCGTGCATGTCGAGCTCGCGCACCGCCGTGCCGTTCGCCCAGGCCGCCCATTCGGGGGAGACGGTGATCCCCGAGCGCACGCCGAAGACCTGCGCCCCGCCTTCCCTCTTCCGGTGCCCGAGCGCCATGCCGCGGGCCGAGACGACGGGGCGGCGGTTGATCGCGGCGATGGCGACGGCGGCGTTGTCGATGATCCGGTTGATGATCATCTCCTGCACGTCCTTCTCGACCGGCACCTTGTCCACCGCGACGGCGGCCATCTTCCAGGCGAGCTGCTCCTCGCGCGGCAGCAGCGCCTTGGACGGGTGGACCTTCACGGGATGGAGTTTCATATCGCGGCGTTGCTCCCTTCAAAGCGCGTGGGGGACGTGTTGTGCGCCCGCCGTGCGTGATCGTCCAATCCGATTGACCGCGCAACCCGATAGGATTTCCGTATCGGGATGGATTTCCGGCTGATCCGCCGCCTCGGGCATTTCCTCGCGGTCGCGGAAGAGGGGCATTTCGGGCGGGCGGCGGCGCGGCTCGGCATCTCCCAGCCGCCGCTGACGGCGCAGATCCAGGCGCTCGAGCGCGAACTCGGCGTCCGGCTGCTCGAACGCACCGGCAAGGGCGCGCGCCCGACGCGGGAGGGGGAGGCGCTGCTGCCGCTCGCCCGGCGCATCGCCGCCCATGCCGCGGATCTCGAGGCGCTGGCCCGGGAACTGCGGGCCGGGCGCTCGGCGCCGGTCGCGCTCGCCTGCGTCACCTCGGCCCTCTTCGACCACCTGCCCCCGCTCGTGCGCGCGATGCAGGCGGCGCGGCCAGAGGCCGCGATCGGCGTGCGGGAGATGGACACGGCGGATGCGATGGAGGCGCTCAGGCGGGGCGAGGTCGATCTCGCCCTGCTGCGCGGCGACCGCGAGGTGGCGCCGATCCGCCTTCGCCCGCTCGGCGAGGACCGGCTGGTGGCCGCCTTGCCCGAGGGGCACCCGCTGCTCGCGGGGCCGGACCCGCTGCCGCTCGCGCTGCTCGCGGAAGCGCCGATGCTCGTGCTGCCGCGCGCGATCAGCCCCGCCTATTCGGATGCCATGACCGCGGCCTGCCGCGCCGCGGGCTTCGCCCCGCGCGCGGTGCGGGAGGTGGGTTCGGCCATGGCGCAGCTCGGCTTCGTCGCGGCGGGGCTCGGTGTGGCGCTGGTCTCGGAGGGGATGGCGCGGCTCAATCCGCCCGGTGTCGCCTTCCGCGTCCTCGCCGGGCCGGTGCGCGGCGTCGGCGTGGCGCTCGCCTGGAACGCGGAGCGGGAGAGCGAGGCGGTGCGCCTCGCCCTCGGCGTCGCCGAGAAGGTCTGGCCCCCGCGGCGGCGCTAGGGCCTCAGCGCAGGAAGCGCCGCTCGATCTCCCGCATCCTGTCATCGCCCTGCAGGGCGAAGATGTCGGCCACCGGCGCGATCCGCCCCTCGACCCCGGCGAGGCCGCCCTCGGCGAGGATCGCCGCGAAGGTCTGCCGCATCGCCGCCACCGCGGCGCGGATCGCGTGGTTGCCGCAGATGATCAACCCCACCTTGCCCAGCGCCGCGATCTCGGCGAAGGAGAGCTGCGGATAGGCGGTCGGCACCAGCACGAGCGGCACCCGCCCCGGCCAGGCGTGGCAGAAGGCGAGGATCTCCTCCGGCGTCGTCCGCTTCGAATGGATCAGCACGGCCTCGGCGCCCGCCTCGGCATAGGCCTCGGCCCGGCGCAGCGCCTCCGCCTGGCCGAGGCCCGCGATCAGCGCCTCGGTCCGCGCGATCACCAGCGGGCCGGAGGGTGTGCGCGCCGCCTCGATCTTGCCCTGGAACTCCTCGATGCGGAGGAGCTCCTGCCGCCCGCCGGGGCGGAGGCTCGAGTCCTTCGGGAAGGTCTTGTCCTCCATCACCACCGCGGCGACCCCCGCCGCCGCGTAGCGCGGCACCAGATAGGCGACGTTCACCGCATTGCCGCCGCCGGTGTCGATGTCGGCCACCACCGGCTCGGGCTGCGCCTCGACCATGCTGCGCATGGCGGCGAGATGCGTCTCCCAGGAGAGGATCGAGGCGTCGGGCACGGCATGGGCGGCGGAGAGTTCGAAGCCGCTGCCCCAGATGGCGTCGAAGCCTGCCTCAGCGGCGATCTTGGCCGAGAGCGCGTTGTGCGCCGACATCGCGATGGCCGGCCGGTCGGGGGTGAGGCGGGCGCTGAGGCGCGCGGCGGGGCTGTCCATGCCCGGATGCTCCACCGGCGCCGCGCCGCCATCAAGCCCGGACGGGGTGGGCAGGGGCCGCGGGCGGCGGTAGCCTCCGCCCCGCTGTCCTGCCGGGAGTGCCCCCATGTCCGACGCCGCCCCCTTCGATGCCGTGATCCGCGGCGACATCGTGCTCACCGACCGCGTCCTCGAGGACGGCTACGTCGCCATCCGCGGCGAGACCATCGCCGCGATCGGGGAGGGCGTGAGCCCGCCCGCGAAGGAGGTGCTCGACCATTCCGGCGCCTATGTGCTGCCCGGCCTGGTGGACGGGCACATGCACACCTCCTCCGCCCGCGGCTGGGCGGGCATCCGCGGCGCCTCGATGTCGGCCGCCGCCGGCGGTGTGACCACCTGCGTGGACATGCCCTATGACGTGCCGCGCCCGGTGACCGACGCGGCGATCCTCGCCGAGAAGATCGAGCACGTGAACCGGCTGTCCCATGTGGACATGGCGCTCTATGGCACCATCACGAAGTCCGGCGGGGTGGACGCCATCGCGGGCCTCGCCGAGGGGGGCGTCTGCTCCTTCAAGCTCTCGACATATGAGTATGACCCCGTGCGCTTTCCGCGCATCGACCACCCGACCATGGTCGCCGCCTTCCGCGAGATCGCGAAGACCGGGCGCATGGTCGCCGTCCACAACGAGGACCAGGAGATCGTCCTCCGCCTGACCGAGGAGGCGAAGGCGGCCGGCAACACCAGCCCGATCTGGCACTGCCGCACCCGCCCCCCGCTCTGCGAGACCATGGCCGATCTCGAGATCTTCGAAATCGGGCTCGAGACCGGGGCGCATGTCCACATCGCCCATTCCTCGCTCGCCCGCGGCTTCGAGCTCGCCGAGCTGTTCCGGAAGATGGGCGGCAAGGCCTCCGGCGAGGCCTGCGTGCAGTATCTCTGCATGACCGAGGAGGACATCCTCCGCCTCGAAGGCTTCGGGAAGTGCAACCCGCCCTTCCGCACGCATGAGGAAGTGGCGCGGATGTGGGAGGCCCTGGCGGCCGGGAAGATCGCCTATGTCTCGACCGACCACGCCCCCTGGCCGCGGGAGCGCAAGGAATACCGCGGCGACATCTTCGCCGTCGGCGCCGGGCTGACCGGGATGCAGTCCTTCGCGCCCCTGATGTACACGCTGCTGTCCGAGCGTTCCCTGCCGGTGACGCTGATGGCGAAGTACTGCGCCGAGCGGCCGGCGAAGTTCCACGGGCTGTTTCCGAAGAAGGGCGCGATCCGCATCGGCGCGGATGCCGACCTCCTGGTGCTGGAGAGGGGCGAGTTCACCTTCGACGCGAAGGACATCCAGGACGAGGAGGACGCGAAATGGTCCCCCTATGACGGCCGGCGCATGGCCGCGCGCGTGGCGGCGACCTATCTGCGGGGGCGCTGCATCTGGGACGGCAAGCAGGTGCTGGCGAAGCCGGGCGCGGGGCGCTTCGTGCCGCGGCAGCACAACGGGACCTATGTCGGGGAGGACTGAGAGGCGGCGCCCGCCGCGCCACTGGATCAAGCGTCCGCCGCGGCCCTCCCGCGCCGGCAATGCGCCGCCGCCGCGGGAGAAGCCGGGCTTCGGCGCCGCCGCGCTGGCGGTGGTGGCGGGGCTGCTGACCGGGTTGCTCGGCGCCAGCGCCGCCGCCCGCGCCGGCGTGCCCGAAGGCGTGCCGGGGCTTCTCGCCGGCGGCGGGTTCTGCCTCGCCTCCGTTCTCGTCTGGCGCGCCTTCGGGGGCACGCTTCAGGACCTCAGGAACCTCTTCAGATGACCCGCATGCTCCGCATTGCCGGCGCCCAGATGGGCCCCAACCAGAA